>JAABUK010000963.1_pt1 | contig 57403 bp, 73 predicted proteins | sample 5559141 | NCBI WGS metagenome assembly JAABUK01 (sample SAMN10711869, study PRJNA513367) | rock metagenome | isolation source: Antarctica rocks | place: Antarctica: Victoria Land, Pudding Butte nord | collected 2016-01-03
GTCGTGTCAACGGCCAGCGCATCAACGGCCGGGGCGAAGCTCGGCGCAGCCGGGGCAGCCACCGGCGCGGTGTCAGCGGTCGGGGCAGCAGCGGCCGGCGTCGTGTCAACGGCCGGCGCAGTGGGGTCGGCAGCGGGTGCAGCCTCAGCAGTTGGGGCGGGCGTCGTGTCGGCGGGCGGAGTTGCCTCAGCAGCAGGGGCCGGGTCGGCAGCCGACGCAGCCTCAGCGGTCGGCGGCGTGTCGGCGGGCGTAGCTTCAGCCGCCGGCGCGGCCTCAGCAGTCGGCGCTGGCGTGGCCTCAGCGGTCGGTGTTTCGTCGTCCCGGCTACTGCTCATGCCTGGGGCAGCAGCAGCGGTAGTAGCCGTTGGCAGCGAGGCCACCACCCTATCCACCGCCGTTGTGAATACCTGCGCCGAGGTGCCCAGCAGGGCCAGCAGGTACGGGTTCGTGCTCAACTTAACCAGCAGCGCCGGCACCGGCTGCTTAGGTACGCTTACCAAGCTGACTAACAGGCCCACGAGGTTCGTGACTGTTTCGGGTGCCAAGCCCAGCGTATTGGCGCTTTGCTGCTGCTCATAAAGGTCCTTAATCTGAGCGATATACCTCTGTTCGCTATGCTCAAATTCTTCGTTTTCCTCGAACAGCTCGGGCACCCGCTTCAGCAAGTAGCTAATCATGGCGTCGGCGTCAATATCGGCCTCGTGACCTTCCAGGTCCATTTGCTGCGGCGTATCCAGGCCCAGGCTTTGCAGCGCGTCGTACTGGCTCCGGGACAGGTGCAGCACCACCACGTCCTCCGGCCCGTCGTAGGTGCCTAGCTCAAACGTGAGGCTGGTGGGCTCCTCAGCACCCTGGGCCAGTAGTTCGGGTGCCGGCGCACCGGGCTCATCGGCCGGCGCGGGGGCTTCGGAGGCCGGGGCTGCCGCAGCCGCCGGGGCTTTGCGCCTGGGGGTCGCAGCTGGCGGGACCTCGGGGGGCGCGGGTTGATTTTTCTTGGTAGTGGCCATTGGAATGGGGGAAAGAGGGGAAAAGTGAAAAAGGGGGGCGAAAATCTTAGCCGTAGCCCGGCGTGACGAGCAGCCGGTCGGCGTAAAGCAGCGTGGCACCCAGCGACCCACTCCGATGCGGAGTGGGCGCTAAGTGCCACTGGCGGTAAACTTCTTGGAGCAGGCCGCGCAGGTCGCACGCGGCGAGCTGTTCCTCGACTGCGCAGTTAGTGAGGCGGAAGCGCCGGATGGCGCGGGCCAGCCCGCGCACGTCTTGCAGCAGGGCCGGGAAGGGGCGGGGCAGCGCGCTACACATGGGCCAGCGCGGTTACGAGCCCGGTGAGAAAAACACCAACGCACTGGCAGCCAACCAGGAGCACCAGCACCAGGCAGAACAGCACCAGCCAAGCCGTATCCAGCGGGGGCAGCGCGTACCCGAAACGGGCCGCTACCGGCCGCAGCAGCCGCAGGCCCGCGCCCCCCCAGGCCGGCATCAGGCCGGCTAACAGACTGTGCGCCGGGCTCAGCGGCACGGTGCGCGTGAGGCCCGTGAGCAGCGCGGCCAGGACCGCCACCCAAAAAAGTGTCTGTGCTACCATTACGCGGGCGTGGCAACGGGTTGGGAGGTCTGGCGCAGCATGGCCCGGTGCAGGTCACGGTTCCAGCGCGCATCGGCAAGCGCGTTATGCGCCTGCGCCGGCTCGGGAGGCCGCAGCTCGTGGGGGAACTTCATCAGCTCTTCCAGCGCCTTCAGGTCGTAGTTAAACATGGGGAAGCCTTCGGGCAAATCGACCAGGCGGCCGAATAACTGCGTCATCACCACCCAATCATGCGCCCCGTAATGGGTAAAAAACCGCACCTCCGGCCCCGGAAACGGCCCTTTCATGTAGCGGTCCACCCCATCAAAGAAGGCTTCAAACGTGCCCGGATACACGAAGCGCAGCAAGTCGAACGCGATTTCAGACCGGGTTTTGCCTTGCAGGGCAAACAGCGAGCGCATCGTGCTCAGCGTAAAGGCCGGCATGAACTTCTGGCCGATGCCCGCATAGACCTGCTTGTATTGCGGCTTAGCCCCAATGTGGTCGTTGTAGAGGGGTAGCAACACGTGTTTTCGCACCCACTCATCGGCCCAAGCGTAGGCTAGCTCACACTCGCGGTTCAGGGCGTAGAACTCGCGGCCATCGTCGGCCACCAGGCCCAGGCTAATCAGGTCGATGGTGGGCACTGGCTGGCCCAGGGCAACCCCGAGCACGCGCCGCTGCTTGGCACACTCAATAAATTCGCAATCGAGGTAGTAATCAAGCATCGGCTTTGGGCGGGGTAGGGGGGTAGAAAAAATGATTGATGCCGGACTCTTCGTAGAAATAATCATCCGCCTCGCGGCGGGTGTCGAAGTAGACATAGCGGAAGCCTTTGGCGCTATTATCGGCCACGAACACGCGCCATTTTTTGCGCTTCCTATCCCAGGTGGGGCTACCAGTGGCTGCCATAGCTTAGCCCTTGCGGGTAGAAATAATTTTCTTGACGAAGTGGGCGAAAGTGACCTTGCCGTGCTCAAACTGGTAGTACCAGCGCAGCCACAGATTCGGGTTGGGGCAGTGGTTAATCCGACCGAGTAGATTGCTCAGGTTCAGGCGGTCCCGTTCATCTGCTTTTTTCTTGTTGATGAAATTAAATTCGGCATCGGCCCAAAAAGAATCTTCATCAGGCACGGCGATTCGCTCGTAGTTCGCTAGGACCAGGCGGCGCAAGCGGCGCAGCGCCAGGTACCCGGCTACCTTGTTTTTGCCATCGGCAGCGGTAATACGACGTGGCCTATCACCCTGCATGGGGGGCGGTAGTCGGTAAGTACTCGCGGAACATTGCCCTCGCTGCTTGCCGCGCGTTGGCTTCTTCCCGCACTTTTTCCAACAGGTCCGGCCGCTGGGGGGCGTGCGCCAGAAACCAGTTCCGGTACCAGGCCAGCCGGTCGAACGGCAGCTCCCCCAAGGCCCGGTCCGGGGCCGAATCCCACCAAAACTGGCTCACTGCCCACCCGGCCGCCGCCAGCTCAAACACGAACACGACGGCCTCTTGGGTGCTCAATTCCGCGAACCAGGCGCGCAGCAGGCCCTTCGTTGGCAAACAGGGCGAAGTGGGCGGGGCACTGGCCGACCTGGGGCGTGCGGTGGGAGCGGGAAAGAGAGCCAAGACGCTGAAACTAATGGAGGAAAGAGAGAGCGAAACCGCTCCGCAAAATTCAGCCAGGACCTTAGAATTTTTTTTGATTGATTTATAAAATTACATTCTTTCGTTAGTTAATGTAACTCACTGCCAACGTAATAATTTTACGGACACATAGCGATTCCCCGAAAGTTAAATTTCATTATTATTTAAGTGCCATTCTTGGGCCTAAAGACAGTGCTTTGGTGCAAATGGCACTAAAACAACTTTAAATAGTACTAAACTGTAGCCGCTCGTTTCTGTAATTCGGTTACCCGCTCGGTCGCCGCCCCCGGCACGGAGCTAGCGCGCTGCCCCGGTCGGTATCGCTAACTGAAATTATATCATTTGAGCCGTGGCAGTGCGCCGCCGTAGCCGGGGTGTAACTGGTGGCAGGCACCCGTTCTGGGAAGCCTGGCCAACAGTTAACATGTTGGTGTTCAGTGTTTTATACTAAAGTCTACTGTGCTACTAGTTGGATGAGGCAACTCATTGGTTACCAACGTCTTGCCTGTGCGAACCGGCTCGAAAACGCACGAAAAAGCCCGTGCGGTTCGCGGCGCACGGGCAAGGTTCTAGGCAGCTACACAGGGTACCGGACTAGACACCTCGGCAGCTCAAGGCTGCCCAAGACGTTGCATGTGTACCAGCGCGACCCGGCAGTACAAACGTACGGCGGATAATCCGAATTTGTTTCTCGCTACCGATAAATACTAGTTATTGGTAGCGGAACTACCCATAAATTACCCCTACCTTTGAGCCAGCAGCCCCCCGCCTTTTCTCCTGCCATGCCCCCCTGCTATTCCTTTGCCCACCAGGTCCCGACGCACGGCCAGCGCATCTACTTTGGCGAAGGCGAGGGGGAGCTGCTGACGAACACCCTGGCGATTGTTTTCCCCCAGGCCGGGGTATTCGATGGGCGCGTGGCCCTGATTGCGAAGGGCGACACGCTGCGCGACTATACCGAGGCCGTGGCCACGTACCGCACCGATGCCCAGGACCGGCGCGTGTGGCTGGCCTGGTACCCCGAGGACGCGCCCGAGCTGGACGCGCCGCCGTTGCCCGACCGCACCCCTGGCCAGCAGGCTCCCCTGCCGTTTCTGCGCTACCCGGCCAATGTGCACGGCCTACTGGCGCGCCGGCTGCGCGAGAACTGCCTCGTGCCGCTGGGAGCCGTGTACAGCGTTGCCAAGTGGCTCAGCGTCCTGCAACTGGCGGACCCGCTGATTCAGGGCAACCAGGACGTGTTTCTGAGCCCCGCCGCGCAGGCCGAACTCCTGGAGCTACTCGAAGTTACTTACCCCTTCCGTCGCCAGGCCTACCGCTAATCAAATATTCAAGCAAATGACTGATAATCAACAGGCACTGACCCCACGGGAGCAGCAAGCAATTAAAACCATTAACGCCGTGCTCAGCGGCAATGGCCGTGACCCCGCAAGCGGACCTGGGGCCTGGGGTGAGTGCGGCGAGGTAGAGGTGCCCGTACTGCTTAATGCCGTGGCGCGTCTGAGCAAGCCACCCCCCGCAGCTGCGGGGGACGTGGCTATCTTGACGATGCTTGATAAAATGGACGTAGCCAAGCAGCGGGCGACGGAGGCCATGCGTGATGTGCGCCTGACACTAGGCGAAAGACTGGATTTGCTACGTGGGTGGGACCAGGCAGCCGCGAACCGTTTTGAGGTAGTAGCAGCCGCCTATCGCGGCTTAGCTGCCCTTCCCGCCGGCGCGCCAGCGGCACCGGGCGCGACAGCAGCAGGGGAAGCAGTGGCGGGAGTACTATCAATCAAAATTGATGGCACCATCTTCACGCTGGATGACGTGCGCGACTACCTGAGCAGACGCACCGCCAACCCGTTTTTAGAGGCAGCACTGTGGCTGCTGGATGCCCGCTAACTAACTGCTGCCAACCCACAAACCACCTACAAATGGGTGCTGCGGCGCATTTTTATATGACGCTAGGATTCCACACTGATTTCGTGCCCGCCGTGATTGCCGGCACCAAGCCCCACACGATTCGCCTGCGGGAGCGCTGGCGGGTAGGCATGAGCATCCAGTTCTACCAGCACGCCCGGCAGAAGACGATGGCCAAGTTTCGGCCCGATGCCGTGGCGCTCGTCGTGCAGGAGATTAGCATCCGGGTGCCCCGCAAGGGCGCGCAGCCGGTCATTATCGTGGATAAGCGCACGCTTACCCCCCTGGAATGTCAGGAACTGAGCCGCCGCGACGGGTTTGAGGACTTCAAAGAACTCCTGGACTGGTTCGCCGCCCACGGTGGCTTACCCTTTAACGGCCAGCTCATTGGCTGGACTTCTTTACGCTACTAATTCACTTTCCGATGCAGCCCTTACCCACCCCCCTTCGCTTTCTGGAATACCCCAACAACGTGCATATGCTTATCGCCCGGCACCTGCGCCGCCGCAGCCACTCGCCGCTGGCTACCTGTTACAGCGTCATCCACTGGCTTTCGGCCCTGCAACTGCACAACCCGGTAGTGAGCGGCTGGCTCGACCCGGAAGTGAGCGAGCCGACCGAGGAGTGCCTACTGGAGTTGATTGAGGCCGCCGAACCCCTGTGGTACACGCAGCTTCGGCCCCGGCCCCTGCGAAAATACCCGGAGCTGGTGCAAATGCTGCTAGTGGCCTACATTCGCTACGCTCCCGGTGTACCCGGTTCCACCGTGGAACAGGATGCTACGTATCGACGGGTTACGAAGGCGTTGTCGGCGTCTGCTATGTACGATGGCCTACTGCACGTGAGCCCCGAAATGGGCCAGCCCCTTTTACAGCTCATCGCCAAGTTGGCCGAACCAGAAGCAATGGCCCTGGTTGAGCGACTAACGGCGGAAATAGGGGCCGAGGAAGATTCGCAATGAGCCCCTACCTCAACCAGCTCACTACGGCCGACTGCCTCGGTCCCCACGGGATGGGCAACCTGCTGAGCGGCTCCGTTGATTTTATCTGCGCGGACCTGCCCTTTGGCACGACCCGCAATAAGTGGGATTCGCCCCTTTCGCTGCCGGCGCTCTGGCAAGAGTACACCCGCCTGCTCAAACCCGGTGGCGTGGTGGCCCTGTTCGCGCAAACGCCCTTCGACAAGGTGCTGGGCGCGTCTAACCTGCCCTGGCTGCGCTACGAGTGGGTATGGGAAAAAACGGCCGCTACCGGGCATTTTAACGCGCGAGTGGCCCCGCTGAAAGCGCACGAAAACATCTTGATTTTCTACCAGCAGCGCGGCACCTTCCACCCGCAGAAAACCACGGGCCACCCGCGCCAAAAGGTAACGGCCGCCGCCAGCAACAAAGCCCGGCCCAGCTCGAATTATGACGAGAAGTATCAGAATAATCGCACGGCAGATTACGACAGTACCGAGCGGTTTCCGCGCAGCGTGTTGCGCTTCGCCTCCGACCGGCAGCAGTCCAACCTGCACGCCACCCAAAAGCCGCTGGCCCTGCTCGAATACTTGGTGCTAACCTACACGAACCCCGGCGAGCTGGTGCTCGACAACACGATGGGCTCGGGCAGCCTGGCGGTGGCTGCTGAAGACAACGGCCGCGACTGGATTGGGTTTGAGCAAGACCCGCAGATTGCCGATACCGCCCGCCAACGCCTGGCGGCCCACCGAATTAGTAGCCTACTTTGGCTCTGATTATCATTCTCTTAACTCCTTTTTTATGGACCTCCACCCCCTGGAAACCTTGCAGCATATGCTGACCATCCTCCAAGCCCTACCCCCGGAGAAACTGGCGCAACGCCCCATATTTTTCGACTTTGATAATCAGACGGCGGGCAAAATAACGGGCTTGCATTCCGTTGATATTAGCTTTTCAATCCAGCAGCAGCCGAGCGACCGCACGGCGGAAGAACTGCAACAGTTGCCCTTGATTTTCACCCTCAGCCCCTTGTCCCGAGCCGAGGCGGCCGACGTGTTTCAGCTACCGGAGCTGGCCGACCCGCAAGCCAGTCCGTGCACGTGCGCGCACTGCCAGGCCATGCGCGCAGCTGATGAGGCGCTCGCCCAACAATCGCAAGCCCTCACGGACAATTTTAAGGCGCTGCTGGCCAAAATTAAGGAGGAGTGCAACATTGAGGCTCGCTCGTTGCCGGCTCCGGAGTGGAATTTTCTGTTCCTCCACCTGATTGAAAACTACGGCAAGCGAGCGACCGAAACGATAATGCAAGATATTGTGTGCCTGCCAGATACCGAAGCATGACTATTATCGCCATCATTAACAACAAGGGCGGGGTCGGCAAAACGACCACCGCCATCAACCTGGGCGCGGCCCTGGCCCGGCTCGGGCGGCGGGTGCTGCTCGTGGACCTGGACGACCAGGGTAACCTGACCGATTCCCTCGGCATTTCGCTCACCCCGGCGCTACCCCCGCGCCACGTCGGGGCCTTCCTGCTCTCGGAGCTGCCCGAAGCCGCCAGCTGGCACTTTACACCGGTGGAGCCGAATTTGTGGGTGCTGCCCTCGCATGACCAGCTCGGGGCCGACCTGGCGCAGCTTCAGGAGCAAGCCGACTACGAAACCCGGCTGGGCGAGCGCCTGACCATGCTGGATTTGGGCCGCTACCGCTTCGACTACGTGCTGCTGGACTGCTCCCCGTCCTTCACGGATGGCACGGCCTTCAGTGCTTTTACGGCCGCTAATGCCTACCTGCTGCCGACCGACGTGGAGCCCAGCTCCGTGCGCGGCATTGCCCGCGTGCGCAAGCTGACCGCGAAAATGGCGGAGGCGCGCAATCCGGGCCTGGGGTTCGCGGGCTTCGTGTTCACCCGCTTCAACCAGGCGCGCCGGGGGGCGCTTAAAAAGCACCTGGCGGCCGATATTACGGCCGCCTACGGGCTCGAAAGCGTCCTGGGCCACGTCCGGCAGGATGTGGCGCTCACCGAGGCCCAACTGGCGCGCCAAAGCGTTTTTGCCTACGCCCCCGGTAGCCGGGGCGCGGCCGACCATACGGCCCTCGCCCTGGCGCTCATTTCTCGTCTTACTGCCCCCCTTGCGCCATGAAAAAGCCCTTTACGAGTATCCTCAACGAGCCTACTCCCGTACCAGAAAACCGGGATATTGGCCTCAAAATGCCCGCACTTGACGTGCCCAAAGCCTTTCCCGCGCCCAAGTCTCCCCCCCAACCGGCTGCATCGGAACAAGTGCGCCTACCGCTGCCGCCCAAGCCGGGCGTCAGTGCCAAGCCGGCCAAAAAAGCGGAGCGCGGCCGGCCCGTTGAACACTGGGGCACCATGCACGCCTTCAACTTTAAGATGGAGGAAGACTATGCCAATATCGTGTTCCGGGCGGTTAAATTGGAGCTGCACGGCTGCAAAACCATCGCCAAGGTGATGAAGGATGCCATCCGGTTTTACGCCAAGCACCACCCGGAGCTGCTGGTCCTGCTGCCCCACGAAAAAAACCGTCAGCTTGAGCAATAACCGCGTTGCTTTGTGGAAGATTTCCACTTTCTCCGCCTTATAAGCTCATGCGTACTCCTTTACTGCTACTGGTAGCCTGGCTTTGCGCCACGCAAGCGGCCGTGGCGCAGCTCCGGTTTCTGCCGGCCGTTGCCTACCCCTTCTCCGCCGACGCCATCCGGGCCACCAGCTACGACTTCAACCGGGATAACGTGCCGGATTTCGTGGTCGCCGGGGGCGGCTATCATACGTGCGTGGTGCTGCTCAGCCAGGCCGGGGGGGGCTACGCACCCGCCTACTACCCCACGACGGGCTACTGCGGGGGCGTGGCCCTGGGCAACGTGAACTGCGACCCCTACGCCGACGTGTTGGCCTCGGACTTCGGCACGGGTTCCTCGCAGGATGGGGCCGTGCAGGTATTGCTGGGCCAGGCCGGGGGCCGCTTTGCCGCGCCGCTGGCGCAGCCCGTGCGCATCGCCCCGCTGCACGTGGCGGCGGCCGACCTCAACGGGGACGGGCGCAGCGACTTCGCGGCCCTGGACCTGACCAGCGGCTCGCTCAACGTGCGCCTGAGCACGGGAACCTGCGGGCCGACTTACGGCCCGGAACAGCCCTACGCCACGGCCAGCGGGGCATTTTCGGCCGTGTTTACGCAGTTTATCGACCTCAACCAGGATGGGTTAGTGGATGCGCTCGTGGAAAACCAGTCCAGCCCGCCGCACACCGGCCTATCGGTGCTGCTGGGGCAGGTGGGCGGCACCTTCCGGGCGGCCGTAGCCTACCCCACCGGCGCCGGCAACCCGACCGATGTTGCCGTGGCCGACCTCAACGGTGATTCGTACCCGGATGCGGTCCTGGCCTTGCAGGGCGATAACAACCTGGGCATCTGCTCCGGGCAACAGAGCGGCCCGCTGTTCGGGGCGCGGGTGAGCTACCCCCTGGGGGCCAACGCGGTCGATGTGGCCATAGCCGATTTCAACAACGACCAGCAGCCCGACGTGGCCGCCGTGCTCGCCTCGGGCAGCGTGGTGGTACTCCTAGGCCAGGCGGGCGGCACGCTCGCGCCGCCCGTGGCGGTGGGCTCCGTGGGGGCCTCGTTTGCCAACGGGCAGTTGCTGGCCGTGGACGTGAACCAGGACGGCAAAACGGACCTGGCCGTGGCCGGGCGCGGCAATTTGTACGTGCTGCTGGCCACGGTGGCTGTCCCGCTGCCGGTCACGCTCCTGAGCTTCCGCGCGCAGCGCAGCGGGGGCCTGGTCGCCCTGGACTGGTTTACGGCGAACGAGCAGCAAAACCAGGGCTTCACGGTCGAAGTCAGCGCCGAGGGCCAGCACTGGCACTCACTGGCGCAGGTGAGCGGCCTGGGCACCAGCAGCCAGCCGCAGGCTTACGGCTACGTGGACGCCCGCCGCGCGGCCGGCTACTACCGCCTGCGGCAGCAGGACGTGAACGGAGCCAGCACGTACAGCCCGGTGCGCTACGTGGGGGCTTACGCGGCGGCGGCGGCAGCCACCATTTACCCGAATCCGGCCGCGCAAGGGCATTTCTGGCTGGCCGGCGACCCGAATGCTACCCAGGTGCGGGTAACGGACCTGCGGGGCCGGTTGGTAGGCTGTACGGCCCGCGCCGGTGAGGTTGCCCTAGCCGGAGCTTCCGCAGGCATTTACGTGGTGGCGTGGCACGGCGGCGATGGGCAAGCTCATCACGCGAAAGTGGTGGTACCGTAACGAACAGCAGCGGCAAAAAAAGCCATTTCACAAGTCAATTTATCGGGTTAGTTTTGGCCGTTATCACTTTTTTGTCCTCCGCCCTCTACCCCATGAAAGTTTGCACCGATTGCCAGCAGCCGCAGCCGAGCACCAATTTCTACTACCAAATCCGTAAACCGGGCCTTACGGCGGCGGGCACCCCCCGCAAAGCCCGGTTTTGCGTCTGCAAAAAGTGCCACATGGCGCGCACCAAAGCGCGGGCGCGGCGGCAGCAGGCTACGCCCCTGACCAGCCTGTGCGCGGCCCGGCGGGATATGGGAAAGGCGAACGAAAAGCAGTTTTTCGCGACGCGAATCCTGAGCCGGGATGCCCACACGTTTATGGCCGAGCACGAGTTGCGCCAGAACGACGAACCGGGCGGGTTCGGCGTCAAATTGCTGGTGCGCAGCCAGCGAATGAATGACCAGCTTCATTCCTGAACGGCCGCTTTACCCAGGTTTGGGGAGTAAACGCCGGACGCTGGTGGCCAAAAAAAGTGCCCCGCGCCGGGTGCGGTAGCCGTTGCTGTTCAATTCGTTGGCAATGGCCCCGAGCGTGGCCCCGCCGTGCCGCAGCAGCTCCGCCAAGCGCCGGGCCTGCTTGTTGGGCACGGCGTCCCGCGCGTTGCGAATCCGCGCCTGCGTGCCGGCGTTGCGTCCTTCGGGGGTGAAGTTGTTGGCGTTGCCCAGCGTGAAGCCCCGCGCCTTTTTGGCCAGCAGCCCGCGCTTGGTGGCCTCCGAAATGTCTTTGGCCGCTTTTTGGTTGACCGAGGCTAAAATATTGATGGTGAACTCGTCGGCGTTGGGGTTGTCACAGGCCTTGAAGCGCACCTTTTCCTCCATCAGCTTCGAGGTGAAGTACACGCTGCGCGCCAGGCGCGAGAACTCGGCCACCAGCAGCACCGCGTTCCGGGCTTTGGCTTCGGCAATGGCCAGCGCCATTTGCGGGCGGTTGTTCTTGCGCCCCGATTCGACTTCGATGTACTCGCAGAGGATGTGCTCGTCGTCCCGCAAAAACTTGTGGGCAATCAACCGCTGCCCTTCCAGGCCCAGGCCGCTTTGGCCCTGCCGCTGCGTCGAAACCCGCAGGTAGAGCACGTAGTCCATTACGTAAGTCGGGGGGTAAGAAAGTCGTTAAAGACCTGGTAGCTGACAATCTCGTGGCGGCGTGCGTAGGCACGCAGCTGCACCGCAATTATTTGCTCCCTGGTGGCCAGCTCCGAGCCGGGCACGTACTCAATAAGCAGCATTCGTTTCTCCGCCTCGCGGCACACCAGATACTTGCAGGGGATGGCCAGCACTTCGGCGGGGCGCAGCTCGACCGCGTTACCCAGCTTGAGCACCATCACCTCGAGGTAGATTTTTTGGCGTTGGGCGGGCATTGTTTTACTGCGGCTGGGTATAATCCGGGTCGCCGGCCTCGATGTGCGCCAGGGCTTCCCCCCGGCTTACGACGGCCAGGGCCTTGACAACCAGCCGGGCGCAGTATGCCACGTTGTTGTCGAGGCAGATGAGCAGGTCGATGTTATCGACGGGGTAGCCTAACTCGTCTGAGGCCTGTTCGTCCAGCTCGCGGGTAAACTCAATCTTAGTAACGCGGTGGCCCAGCACGTGCTCAGCCACGGCGGCAAGCATTTGGGGCGGCTGCTTGTCGCTGCGCAGCATGGGAGCACCCGGCTCGTGGGGCTGGCTTTGGAAGGCGTGCGGAGTTTTCTGGGGCTTTTTCATTGGGCAAGGTGAAAACGCCACGAAAACGTGGCGTTTCCGTAAAATTTACACGTAGTAGATGGTGAGTAGCACGCAGGGCAGCAGGCAGATGCAGACGCGGCGCTTGGGCCGGTCGATGAACACGCCGACCCACCAGTAATCCAGGGCGAAAGTGAGGGTAATTCTCATGGTATTATGAAGAAGAACCCGCCCGCTGCTGTTGCAAGGCCGCTTCGGCCGCCTTCAGCATGGCCGTTACGCGGTCCAGCTCGGCCAGCAGCTCCCCGGCGTAGGAAGTGGCCAGGTGCGGGGTATTGCTGGCCGCTCGCCAGGACCTTTCATCGGCCCAGCTCTTCCAATTGCCTTGCAGCTCGCGTATTTCGGCCAGCCGTTCGGCCGACAGCCCTACCGATTCGTTCGGTGCAGTACCAGGCCCGCGCAGCGTGGGGTTGTGCTCGTTATTTTCCATTGTTACGATTCACTGACGAGGTAGAGCGGCCGCCGCGCTGGCCTTTCCTGCCCAACTCCGAGGGGAGCGCGTCGGCGTCAATAGGGGCCTGCGGGGTACCCCCCGCAGGCTAACGTTGAGGGTGGTAGGCATGAAGGAGTAGGGGGTAGGGGTGAAATTCTGCCGCAAGATACTAATTAACATTACTACAACGTCTGTTCTAGTAATGTTAATTCTAGCGGCCTTCTATCCTTTGTCCTACTTTTCCCCCGTTAGTACCAATGGTCAGCCCGGACTTACCTTTTAAGCGAAGTCGGCCCGCGCCGGCCGCCGACGCACCGGCCCCCGCGCCGGTATCTGCTATTTAATTCTAGAATAATTATTTTATAAGATGCTTTGGCATTAGCTTTGCATTGGAATTGAAATCAGAGATTTTTCTGATTTTTCCTAACCCGGCCACCCGCCACCCACCACCATGCCTACCCTCGAAAGTTTACGCCGCTCCCAAACCCTACTCGAATTGCAACGCGGCCATGCCGGCGCGACCCTGCTGGCCGATGGCACCGAAGTTTCGGTGCATGAGACTATTTCGGAAGACTGGAATTACTACTCCAAAGCCTATCACCGCCAGTTTGGCCCGAAGCGCACGGTTGAAAAACGCTGGGTACGGATTGAAACGCCGGGCGTTGAAAAAGCCGAGATAACGGTAACCGCCTTCCGGGGCAACTACCTGCTCGACGCGCTGGCCGCCCACTTCGGCCTGGCCAAAGTAAAGGTGGCGCGGCACCTGGCCGCCGCGCAGCTCTACGCTTACGCGCAGGTGGAATTGAAACACCGAATTGGGGCGGTGAGCCTCTACGCCCGCACCTTCGCCGGCACCGCGCTTGACTACGTGGTAGTGGCTCAGGGCAAGACCTACCACGCCGATACCATCGCGGCGGCAGTCGCCGGCTGGAAGAAGAAAGAATGCCGCCGCCAGGAACAGGAAAGCGAAGTACTCACCTACGCGCTAGCCCGCTACGGCTACGGCTTCTGCCACGAGGGTGTTACGGACTTCTGCGAGTTGAACGGCCTGGACATTGACGCTTCTTATACGCGCCAGCAGGTGCGGGCCGCCGCCCTACCCAATCGCGCCGTAAACTGCGCTAAGTTTGCGGCTGAGCTGAAAACGGTGGGCATCCACCTGGGCTGTAACTAACTATCCTTCCTAGGGGCTTGGTTCGGCTCCGCTCCGATATCCGAACCAAGCCGGAAAGAAATCACCAACCATTCCCCTACGCCTACCATGTCCTACGCCACCGCCCGCCACACCGCCGCCATATTCACCTTTACCGAGCGCGTTCCGAGCCCGCGCCGCAACAGCTTTTACCAGCACCGGGGCGGCAACCCGCTCGAGGCCGTGTTTGCCTTCCTGCGCCTGAAAGCGGAGCTGCCCACCTGCGCCGGTTTGGCGGAGGCGTTCGCGGCAGTCAGCCCCTACGCGGAGCACCTGTTTGATGCAAGTGAAGATTTTGGGGAACGCTACCGCTACCACTATGACGTAGCGGCGGATAAAGTGGTCGTAACCCGCCGAAAATCAGCCTCGGACAACCTTTGTGTACCGCGCTACCCTCTCGTGCTCGGGCCGTGGTTCGAAGAGTTTGCGGGCACCCTCAGCCAGTTTATCGCCACCTATACGCATCCGGGTATCGCGTCCCATGATACGCTAAGACGCTACGGCCTATCCACCTTAATGCCCACCTGCTAATCCCCTCTTCACTCATTTTTCCCCTCACCTCATGTTTCCTACCCCCCTCACCTACACCGCCACTACTAAGAGTGGCCAATCCTTCGCGGTCGAATGCCGCCCCGAGCCTAAATACCTAAGCACTGAGTACGAGGCAGTGGCCTACGTAGCTGGCAAAAAAACCCGCGTATTTATTGGCCCGGAAGGAAAGCCAGCGGTTGAATTAAATGCGAAACTAACCAAAGAAGTACTCGGAAAAGATATTGCGGCCAATGCCCATGCTAGTGTAGCGCTTGACCGTGCCTACCAGCAGGAGAATGACGAGCTGGCGCGTTTGGCCAATGAGGCAGTACAACAGCAAGCGGATGAACTGCTGAACTCCCTGCCTCGCGATACCCAGGTGCATCCCTGGATGGGCGTTGGCAGCCTGGGCAGCTATTACTACGTGCGGGTAGCGGAGCTAAACGATACGACAGAACGTCGGCAAAGCACGGTGCAGAAAATAGTAGCCGACCGCCTGGCGAAGCTGGTTAAAAAGCTCAATTTACCTTTTGGCCTTTCTGAGGGCTGCGAAAGCACCTTCGAGGCTGCCCCGCTGCTTCTGAGCGAACTGCTGGAAAAAAACGCCAGCCAAGAGTTGCTGGCCAATCAGCAGAAAGCTGCCGAAACCGAGCGCCGGCAGCAAGTAGCTCAGCAGGAACTTTTCGTGTGGGACGCGGACCAGATTTACAGCAGTGCCGGCAATGAATTACTCCACTCGCTGGGGGCAATTTTCAGCAAAGAAGACCAGTATATTGCTCTCTACACCACGGGTTATAGCCGCGATATTCCCAACGCTAACACCACCTACTCCCTGCGCGACAAACTCGCCCAAGCCGGCCTGACTTTCGACAAAGAAAGCAAACAGTGGCGGCTCCCGTACTCCGACGAAGCGGCCACCACTGTGCTGGCGCTACTCAAGCAATACGACAGCAAAGCCTGGCCCGCTGACCTGGGCATGGCCCGCTGCTGGGAGTGCGGCCGGTACAGTAGCCGGCTAGACAGCGATGGGTACTGCGGCTGCTAAAACGGCCAAAAAAAGCCCCTCCGAACGAGGGGCTTTACCCAATTGAGCCACGAACACACCCCATTTTATTTATCCCAATCCTCCTGTGCAGCATGAAAAACCTCACCTTTTTGACCGTTACCAGTGGTCATAGTCAAGTTAATGACCGAGCGGCGGTAAAGCAGTTCGCGGTCAGTTCCCTCGTGCGCCTGGTGCAGCAGGGGGGCGGCCCTGTTCCTGGCCTACCCGGCTGGTCGTTTCGCCTCACCCTGCTTCCTGGCGGGGCATTCTTCTCCGTTAGCAACGGAGCGGATATTGTCGCTGCTGGCGGCGTGGCCTACACCGAGGCTAGCGCGGCGACGTTGTGGCCGGAACTGGAAAAGATGCACCTGGTTAATTACGACGGCCTTATGAAACTGAGCGGGGGGCTAGCCAAGATGCCGGCTAACTGGCTGGGCACCCCAGAGCGCCCCAAGTCGCTGCCCTGGTTGGCGGTCGTTTTGCAGCCCGGCCTGGCCCGGCATCCCTTCGCTGGGGCCTGGCTGGGCGATTTTGAGCAGTGCCTAGCCTGGACGGTCATCGAAGTGGGCAGCCCCAATGCTAATTAATATATTTCCAATGACTTACTCCGAAGAAAATTCCGCCCTGGCCTACGAGCGCCACCCCGACACCCACCCCAAGCAGCACCGCGTTTGGAAAACGCGGGGCAGTATTCCCGACCGCTATTTTGACGATAACAGGCAGGTGCGCAAGCGGGTGCAGGAGCTGGCCCCGGTCGAAGAAAAGCGGCAGGACCGCCTGGCATTGGTGCTGGCCAGCGAAAAAATTAACGCCACCAAAGTATTTGAGCTGAGCGGGTTAAAGGCCGAAAAATGGCTAATTACCGACTTTATTAAGGGCAAAGTGATGCTGTCTGATGCCGAGCGCGTAAGCCTCACCACGGAAGTGCAAAAACTGCGCGCCGAGATTCGCAACGGCCTGAGCCTGGCCCCCGGCTTTCCCCGCCGCAAGAAGCTGGGGGCATTGGGGCGCGACGTGCGCCTCATCAAGCGGCCCACCTTTGGCCCGGAACTCGGGGGGATGCTGGCCCCAGCCCGGCCGGCTTCTCCCGACGCTTTTACCACGGCGCAGCTCGAAGTACTCGAACAGCAGTTGGCCCTTTTCCTGCTCGAAACGGGCCTATAACAGCCGGCCGGCACCCGAACACCACACGGCCCCCTAGCGTTTGCTAGGGGGCCGTGTGCGTGAGAAACAACAACGCCCCACCGGCGAAGGTGGGGCGCTGCGGGTGTAAGGCCGGGCTCAGGGGCAACTTCACTTATAAGTTAATTTTTCTGCCAGGCTAACAGCATATTATCCGGTTGCCCCTCCAACTGCTGAAGCCGCAGCTCTTCGACTAGCCCGGCCCACCCGCTCGACCAACCGCAATCCGGGCAGTATTCGGCGCTGCCGGCGATGTAACCTCAGCCGCGCAACGGCCGGCTGCGGGGCTACTCGTTGGGTGCTGCGAAATACCGAAATTTGCGCCGTGCCCATTTGTCGAGCCATTGCTCAGCCTCTAATAAGCCGTTGAATCGATGGCTTCGGGTGTTAGCGCCCATGCCGTAGCTGTCGAAGACAAGCACGGTAACGCGGCTCTCGTCGGCTCGTAACATATCGCAGCCCCAAATCGCGACGATAGGCCGCCCGCCCTTATCGGACGCGAAAGCAGGTCGATACTTGCTAGGGTAGAGGAGGCGGTGGGCCTGGTCGCGGTCGCGGGCGGCCTGCTGAATTTCGCGGGCCTCTGGACCTTGCAAGACCAACAGTTTGCAGTAACTAGCGGGTAAGGGGCCGTGGTGGCGGCGCAGGTTAGCCAGTAGGTTAGCCGGGCAATTGGCGGTGTCGGCGTAGGTGAAGCCAATGGGAATAGCCTGGGTGCGGCGAGCGGGGACTTGGGTAGTCATGGGTTAGGGAGCTTTTGCGTTTTGGGTAAGGACAAGCTGCTACTGCGCTACGGCCGGCTGCTGGGCCAGCCACTCCGCGCACGACGCGGCCCGCACGAAGTACCCGGCCAGGGCCTTTTGTTTGGGCACCTTGCGCAACACCCAGGGGTCGATGGTTTGTACGTCAATCACGTATTCGCGCAGGGCGCGCACTTCGATAACGGCGTTCGGGTCATTGTGCAAAGAGGGTGAAGCGTGCAGCATTTCGGTAAATTCTTCGGGCTGGAAATAGCCGTAAATAAACCCGTCTGTGAGCGTAAACGTGCTCTTGATGGTAAAGAGACTAACGAACTCCTCCGGGGCCGCAGCGGCGACCTTAGCAGCCTCGGTAGCGGCGGCAACGGCGGCTACCTCGGCGCGCACGTCGGCGTAGCCATCCACGTGGCCGCAGGGGTTAGCCCAGGTATCCACGGCCAGCCTTCGGGAGCCATCGAAGGAAAGGCCGGGGGTGGTGGTGGTGGCGCGGGGGCCGCCGCAGACGGGGCACCGGGGCGGCAGCTCCACGCGCATGGAGTAATAGCCTTCATGTTGCAGGCAGGAGGGGATGGTAACTAGCATGGGAGTAGGGGGTTAATACTGAAACTTGGAGAATCTCCAAGCCATCTCCAAAAACAGCTAACAAGGCCCGGCCGGAACTACCGGCCGGGCTGGGTAATTAGGCTTCTTCGAGGTCCGAATACTGGTTAGAAAGCGCCTCGGCCGAAGCCATCAGCGGGTCTAGGTTCATGCCGTAATCGGCTACAACGTCCCAGCCAGAGTTACCGTAAATGAATCTGACCCACGACCAATGGTTAGCATCCGGCGCGGCATCGGCCGGGTAGAAATAGAGGTATTCATCATCGGTGGCGAACAAGGCCCCAAGGATGGCCGTTAGGTCGGTGCTGCGCGCTAATTCGTCCTCGTCGCCGCCGTTATCGACGCTCACCGAATAGCCCGCCGCTAAGGCACTGGTAATTACAGCGCTGACAATCGAGGTTTCCATCTGGCTGCGGGTGATTCGGGGCTGTGGCTTGGTAACTGACATAAAAAGAGGGAGTTGAAGGGGTTGAAAGAAGAAAAAAGTTAGGGGATGCGAACCAGGTACTTGCCATCGGTTTCGGTAAAGCCGTAGCGCTGGTACCACTCGGTCAGGGCCTGGTCGCTCATGCTCCCGGATTCGTGAGCCACCGGCAGCAGGCGCAGGCACACGCGCCAGGTATCGGCCAGCTTGCAAAGCTGCTGTAGGTGCTGGCTGGCCCGGCCGCCGCCGCGCACGCTGGGCTCGCACTGGATATACTCCAGGGTGAGCGTGTGGGGATTCGGATGCGAGAGGGCGACGCGACACCCGTTCTGCTCATAGGACTTGGGGCGAATCTGCCCGTCGAGGAACCGCAGCGGCCGGGCGGCAAATAAATCGGCGCCAACCAGGCGGGCCAGGTTCTGGATAAAATAGGTGTGGCGGCTCTTAGTAAGGGCGTCAGGGGCGGGGGAGGTAAGTAGCATAATAGTAAGCAGTTAAAAGCGGAAGGAAAGGAGAAAAAGCGTTGGGGTGGTTAGGTAGGATTTAAGTCGCACTGGTTAGCCAGGAATTGGTCGGGGACGGATAGCCCCCTTTTGGGCCGCTTGGCGGGCTTGGCGGGCAGGCGGTGGGTAAAGGCAAGTTGGATTGCCATCTGGCAGGCTTGCGAACGGGTGGGAAACCGAAACTCGGCTTGCTGAGAGGACCCACAAGCGGCTTGCTGTCGAACGAGCAGTATCCAGAACGACGAATCGGGGCAGTGGGCAAGGTGGATGCGAAAGCGAAGGGGGGCGGGAGCGGTTGGGGCACTCATGGCGGTTGTTAAGTTTAAAATGTATTTTGTTCTATGTTTTTTACCAAAAAAAATCGACTCGTTACAATTCCACATCCAGCGCGTAGGCCAGCACGTCGAGGCACCACACCTGAAGCAGGGGCCGGGCGCCTAGCTCCTCATCCTCCGGGCTGATGTTCTCATTGAGCAACCCGCCCGTTACCAGGCTCAGCATCCTATCGGTCGGGTTGCCCGCGTCCGGTTGGAGCGTTACCGGCCACTGCGGCAGGGCCAGGCTCAGGCCGCGCAACAGGGCCTCGGGGGTCAGTTCCGAGGTAAACACTTTGTCGGCGCGGCTGCTGCTGACGACCGTGAGCGTCTGGTTGAAATAGGCCAGGCAGGCATCGGGGCGGGGGGAGCCGGCCGGGGGGGTATTGGCGGCCGAAACGCGTATTTCCACCCACCGGAAGGTTCCGAGGCAGTGAAGGAGGTCGGCCACCACGGCGCGGCTAACGCTATGCCCGTGCAGCGGAGCCGGCAGCAGCTCATCGGCCAGGAGCTTGCCGAAGGGTAATTCTCCGAACTCGTAGAGGTACTGGCTCAGGTGCTCGTAGGCACTGGCGTCGCCGCCCGCCTGGGCGTACCAGTCGCCAAAGGGCAGGAGGTGGTCGGTGAGGGGGGGGGCCAGGGCACCAGCGGGCGCGGCGGCGTAGGGGTTGAGGGCAAACATCTGGTTTTTAGTATGTTGGTAACATTGCCTTGCAAAGTAACTGCCAAAAACCCAAAAAAGATTTTATTTCCTTATTTCCCCAACTACCCAAAAACAAAAAAGGCCCTTGACGGGCCTTTTAAGGGGGTTTTTTGCTAAATAATTTTTGGTAGCTGGACTACTGATAAATACCTATTAACTGGTAGTGCGGCTATCGTTATAGTAGGAAGCCAATAAAAGGAAGTATTATAACGGGACTACTTTACTTATAAATGAAAGCCGGCATAGAGGCCAGCCGCCAGGCCCAGCAGGAACGCCCCCCCGGATATGGGCGTAAACGGGTTCCAGCCGGCGCGCCGGCGCAGCTTATCCATCTTGATAAAATTGGTGGTCATCGCGGCCAGCGCCTTGCCTTGCCGCAGGCCGCTGGCGTCGGCTTCGGCCAGGGTGCCGGTGCAGTTCTGGTACAACTGGCGCGCGGTCAGCAGCTCGGCCTGCAAGGCGGCAATGCGGCGGTTCTTGCTCAACAGGACCGTATCGGCTAGAAACGCCTGCCGCCGCACCAGCCGGTACTGGCTCAGCTCCATACTAACGCCGTGGGCGAAGGGGAACGCCTGCCCGGCCCGCATCGGCCGGGTACTGTCGCCCACCAGGCCCACCGGGGGCGGCCCGAGCTGCGCCCGGACGGGGGCGGCCAGCAGCAGCAGCAGGCTACAGAGCAGGTAGCGCACGGTGGGTAGCAGGGTGCTTAAGCCAGTAGCGGTGTTGGAGTGCTTCATCGGATTTTTGGAGGCGTTGCGCGGTGGCCCCCTGGGTTTTTAACAGGCTCGAAAGAAGAGAATCGGTAGCGCGCCGGCTTTCCCGGACGCGGCTTTCACTGACGCGGGCCATCGAATCCACCAGCACGGCCCGGAAGGTGGCGCGCTCCAGGCGGGCGGCCTGGCGGTTGTTGTGCATCGAATAGAGGTTGAGCCCCGACACCACGATGGCCAGCACTAGCAGCACGGTAAACAGGACGTTGGAGGACGGATGCCAGAGGCGGCGAACCGGGAGCTGTTGAAAGAAAAAACCTAACATAACACGTGGTAAAAAATAAGCAGGGAGAATAGGGAGTTGACTAATGGGTAAGTAGTTACAGGGGCAAATGCCGGGCCACCACGGCAATGCTGCGCTTGGGGCGCATGAACAGGGTCACGCAGTTGGAATAGTTGCCTTCCAGCGAGTACACCGTGGCCGTTACCCCCCAGGCGGAGGCTTCGAGCGAGACGTGATGCACCTCGTGGCCGCCGTTGTTAAAGCCGAACACGTCGCCCGGCAGCCCCTCAGGGGCCGGGCTGTTGAGCCACTGGCCGGCGGCGTAGATGACGTGCGGCCGGTCAAACCACGAGGCGGCCTTGCCCGTCACGCGGGGGGGTAGGGGTTGGTGGGCCTCCACGAAGCAATCGGCCACGTGGGAGCTGCACCAGGGCGTGCGGTAGTTGCCGGTCACGGCCTGAAACTGCTCAATGCGCGGCCCGTCGTCGTGGCCGGTGGCCTCGCAAATGCCCACGTGCGAGTGGGCAATTCGCATCACCTGCTCCCGCGCCGGGCTTAGTGGGCCAGCGTAGGCAGGGAGGGCAGGGAGGGCACCGTCGAGGCGATGACGGCTTGTAAAAGCACTGAGGCCCAGAAATAATGAAATAAGATAGCCCGTGATTCGGTATGGATGCGCCATGCTTGCCGGTATTGTAAGTGACTGATATAATGTTCGGTATCGAGTAAGTGTTCGGTGTCGCTCGTGACGACCTTTTTGAGCAGGTCCTTTTCGTTGCAGCGGATAAACTCATCGTACATATCCGGGTACTGCGCCCGGAACATGCCGTAGGCAATCAGCGAGGCGAAGCAGAACATCACGAGCGCCGTGGGCAGGGCCATCAGCGTGTCCGAGGCAAAGCCGTGCATGTCGTCGCCGCTGCGCCAGCGGTTCCACCAGGCCGGCAACTGCAAAAACAGCAGCACCGCCAGCGGGGTAAACAGCCAGTCGTTGTAGCTCTTTTGCCAGGTTTTAAACCAGCTCGTAAAGCGCGGCCAGAGGAATTGGGGGGGTATTTTCATGAGGTAGCAGAAAAAAGAGGGGGGGGGTAGGGATTAATCCATATTCATGCGTTCGGCCGGAATCTTCAGCTCACTACCCACCGCCCGGATGCCGTTGCGCAGGCTCTTGGTGTGGCCGTGCAGGTCCGTGCGCAACTCGGTGGTGTCGGCTTTCGACTGCATGACTTCCAGCTTCTGAATCAGGCCCAGCGTCGCGGTGGTGGCGTTGGTGATAAGGTTTTGCAGGTGAATGTTCACCTCCGCGAGCGCCTTGTCCTTTTCCGCGCAGTCCTTGCGGTGGTTCTTGCGCTCGTTGCGCAGCTCGATAAACTGAAAAACCGCCGCTGCCATGCTTAGCGCGGCGACCAACCCAAAAACGGCCCCCAGCGGGGACACGCTCCAAACCTTGTCGAACACCTGGTTGGGGTCAGGTACGGGGAGCGCAAGTAATAAGTGGTGCATAACATGCTCATAATTCAGTAGGTGGAGAAACGGCGTAAGGGTTCTCGCTCCCCTGGGTGCTGAACCAGGCTTGCATCTCCGCCAGCACCTTCATCGAGGCCAGGGTCGGGTCGGTAGCGTTTGTCAGCTCATTGCCCAGGAGCGTTAGGTACTCCCGTTCAAAAGTTATATCCTTAAAATTGCACACCCGAATCAGGGTACCGCGCCGTTCCATTGGCGTGCCAATTACATCGACGGTCTTGATAGCGCCCGTTTTCGTAAGGACCCGTACCACGGAAGTTTCCGTGTGGGAACTCGCGCGGAGCGTATCGTCCTCGTGCAGCAGCTGGGGGGCGCGCATCCCAATCAGTTCCTGCTTGGCCTGGTCGTAGCCAAAGAGCCGGTAGGCAGCGGCGTTGGCCTCCAAAATCACGTCGTCGGCCATGATTGTCATGCCCTCGTGCGCGTTTGTTTCCCGAATCGAGAGCTGCACCTGGGCCTCGCGCAGCTCCGAGTGCGCCGCGCTCAGGTCCGAGAGCGACGGCAGGCCCACGGCGTATTCTTCGACCGAGCGCGCCAGCAGCACCAGGCCCACGGCCACCAGCGTGGAGAGTAGATTAAACACGCTCGCCACTTCATTCAGGACCGACACGAAGGCACTGGCAAAGCCCAGTACCCGACCCACGGTAAGCAAGGTTAGAAACAAGCTAATGAGCAGGATAGCCCCGCGCACCGGCCGGAGGTCGTCCCGGTTCTGGTACACCCGCCAGAGCAGCATGTTCAAATCGGTCGTGCAGATGAGCAGCGCCAGGGTGCTGATGACGTAGAGCCAGCGGTGCCAGGGCATGAGCTGCTGGGGCAGCAGCTCGCAGCATAGCAGGGCCGTAAAGGCCACGAACAGCATCCAGACGTAGCGCCCGCGCTGAAGCCGGATATCCTGCCAGATGGCGCGCAGCAGCCGCTTAAAAGCGAAGGGAATGGGCATGGCGGGTCAGGTCAATAGTTGCAGGTACGGGTAGGGGCGGCGGAGACTGTCGGGGAGGAACACCACGTAGAGCACGTTCCTTTTCTGCGTCTTAATCGGGTAGTTCAGCACCGCCTGGTGGCCGGCCGGCACGTCGGCCGGGTTCAGGCGCACCTCGATGCTGGTATCGGGGAACACGGTCTGCAAATGGCCGGCCGCGTCGGTGCTCAGCGTGTCAAGCTGGTTGCTGGTGAGCAGGCGCACGGTCACGCCCACCGTCAGCGGTACCAGGCTCCCCGCCACGGGGTCGTAGCGGTACGCGTAGAGGTCGAGCGTGCGCAGGCTCACGCTGAAACTGATGCCCGTAAACATCACCTGCTTGAAGGGCGTGGTTTTGGCGGGGTCGCGCAGGCGCAGGGAAATGCCGGTGAAGGAAGTTGCCATTAGGCCAGCGAGTTAGGCATGAGCGAAAGGCGCGACTTCACGTAGCGCACCGTAATCGGATTGGCGGTTGCCGGGTTAAACAGGGGGTCGCCGTTGCTGCGGCCCGCCGCGTCCACCGTGGGCACCTTGTTGAACTGGAAGTACTGCCAGGGCCGGGACACGCAATCCACGGCGCTCTGCGAGCTGTATTTCAGCTCGTAGAGGCGAATGTTAGGGGCCTCATTGAGCCGCACCACCTTCCCCATTCCGGTGGCTACGTAGGTCAGGTCGTCCGTGCAGGCGAAAAACTGCCCCTGCGTGTATTGCTGCCCCTTGTAGGTTACGGTGTCGTACCCGTTCACCCAAAATACGCGCCCGGTATCCAGTCCGCCGCTTTGCACGTTGGCCGGCGCGCCTACTGAATCTACATCGTAGCTCAGCGTCGCGTCAATAGTCTGGTTGTCAATGTTATCCTCCTGCCCGACCAACAAGGATTCTTCCAGAATCCAGTTGCGCATGAAGTCCTTGACCACGAACTCCACGGAGCCTGGTTGTTGCTGGTTTTGCAGCACGAACGCGCCGAGCGTGCTGTTCCACACGATGTTGGTCACGGCATCGGCATCGGGCAGGCCAGCGAAGTTGATGCCAATGCCGTAGGCCCCCACGAAGCCGCCATCACTGGCCAGGTTGCGCATCTGCGAGGTCACGGCCAGGGTGTAGTCGCCGGCCAGCGCGTTGTTAAAACCGGGCGCGAGCACTACGCAGTCCTTGAGCGCGGTCGGATTGGCCGACCCGAAATCGGCCAGGCGCTGCCCGGCGATGGTGCCCAGGATATTGTTGTTATAGTAGGCGCACGGCTTGTCGGGCCGGTAGGGCAGCCGGCTGTTTTCATCGGCAAACGTGTTGCGAATGCTCACGCTAGCAAAATTTCCTCCCAGGTCCAGCCCGGAATTGATGAGCGTGCTATTCACCAGGCTCAGGTAGAGGTAGGGCGAGTACACGCCGAGCTTGGGCGCATCGACTACCAGCACGTTACTGAGGTTGAGGCCCTGGTTTACGTCCCCGCTGTACACCAGGAAGTTGAAATTGCGCAGGATGCAGTTGTTGAACGCGCCGCTGGCGTTGGGGCCTTGGAGCTGATTGTAGTTCTGCACGGTGCACCGATTCAGGGTGTAGTTGCCGTTGCAGTTGCAAAAGCGGTCCAGGCCAATGCCATCCAGCACCACGAACCCGTCGCCGGTGATGACCACTCCGGGCGCTGGGTAGATGCTTTCGGTGTACACCCCACTGGCAATGACTACCTGGTTGGTATAGTACGAGTAGGAGGCCAGGCTCACGGCATGGTTCAGACTGGCCACCGGCCGGGCCGGGTGCCCGTCGTTGCGGTCGTTGCCGTGCTTGGCGACGTACACGGCATCCACGTTGCGCTCGCTCCAGCGGGTTTTGGCGAAATCAGAGGCGTTCCAGAGGGCCATAACTTAGAGGAGGCGGGGGCGAAGGGTGGTGGTGAGGTTGGCCAGCGCGAAGCAGGCCGCGTCCGAGGGCGAATACTGGTAGGCAAAAAACTGCAACAGGTCCGCGCCGGGCAGGTGCCAGACGCGGCGGGTGGGCCGGTGCAGCCCCCCGCCGCAATCCTGCTGCGTTAGCTCGTCGGGCGCGGTGGTCAGCAATTGGCTCACGAACTCGCGCACCACGGCGGCCTGTTCGTCCAGCGGCCGGCTGGGGTCAAAATCAAGGGTGTCGGTCAGCTTGCTCATTTAGCTCACGGGGATGGTGCGTACTAGGGCCGTGAGGACCGAGCCGCCGGTGTTGGTAAATTCCACGTTGTAGCCCAGCGCTACCTGGGCGGCCGTGAGGTTGGTAATGCTGGCCGAAACCTGCCCAATGCAGGCCGCGCCGGTGCCGCTGGCGCTCGTAATCACCGTGCCATCGGCCAGCAGCAGGCGCACCTGAAAGCTGTCCGGGCCGAAGCTCACGCGCAACGATTCCAGTAGCACTTTGGAGAAGAAAGGCACGCGCCGGGCCGCGTTAGGGGCCAAATCCATCACCACGGCCACCGCGCCCCGAATGAAGCTGTCAATCTTCTGACTGCTCCAACTCGTGAGCGGCGAAAGCGCCGCGTCGTCCACTTTGGTCCCGGCCAGGTGGAGCGTGGGTAGGCTCACGTCGGGGTAGCCGCTGGCGGTGCGCTGGTAGAGATTGTTGGTGTCGCCCGTCAGCAGCAAATCGCCCAGCTTGCCGTAAGCCGGGTTCGTGTTGGCGTCGGCCGGGTAGGTCGGGACCGGAAAGATGTTGGTGCCGGTGCCGAACAGGTCGCGGAGCTGACTAAGCAGGATGCGGTCCGTTACCCCCGCCACGACGCCCACTACGAGGTCAGTCCAGCTAAGCACTTTGGGGTCGGAGGCCGGGAGAAGTGATATTTTAGGCATGTTCAGTCAATGGTTAGGGGGTGGCCGGCTTCGTCCAGGATGCGCCGCCCGTCCTCCGTCAGCAGGTACAGGGCGGGGTCCACGGGTGGCCCGGCCAGGTTGTCGCAGCAAATGGCGGTCCACAGGCCCCGGTCAATTTCCAGGAGAATGTCGTCGCTGACAAAGGGCACGGTGGTCGTGAGCTGATAGAGCGTAAAGCTGTTGAGTACCAGCACCAACGGCGCGTTGTAAATGCCGGGCTCCCATTCGGTGATGGTGGCCCCCAGCAGCGCCCCCGGTGAGGTGGAGGCGCTGCTCAGCAGGCGCGAAAACAGGTAGGGAAGCTGCGCGTACCGCAGCGTCCCGTTGCCGATTTTGAAGTCCTGCGCCGTGGTATCGAACACTAGCTCGTGGGGAGCCAGCAGCGGGTTCACGTTCTTCCAGTTGGCGAAGGAATCGGCGCGCGGAATGAGGCGGTTGCGCATGGTCCGGCTTAGTTACGGGGCACTTCTGCCAGGTCCGCCGTGAGGAAAGTGGCCGCGTCGCCGCCCAGCAAAGGGCCGCTTTGCTTGCCGCCGTACTGCCTGAGGCGGGCATCCGATTCCTCAATCGACAAGTACTTGCCAGCGGTGCGGGTGGTGGGCGTGTAGCTGCCGGTCGCGGGCGTACCCAGGGTATCATCCTGGCTGGCCGCGCCGCCGAGCTGCGCGCCGTTGGTGGTCGTGACCAGCAGCCAACCAGAGTTCGGCGTGAGGACCGTGGGCAGGCCCGCCGCCGCCGCCGATAAGTCGGCCGTGGCCACGTAGGTATCCACGTAGGTTTTGCCGGTGGCCGCGTCCGCGTAGGTGTGCTTAACGTAGGTATTGAGCCGGTAGGCTTGGCCGGCCGCGTACTCGGTCAGGGCATTGACGCGAATCAGGTCCAGCACGTCCGCCACGAACCGCGCCCCTTCATCGAAGCGGTAGAGGGGCGCAATGGCGTTGGGGTTGGTGTTCTCGAAACGCTGAAAGCGGGTGCCATCCCAAAAGGCGCTGTCGTTTACGGCCCAATTGCTGAGCCCGTCCACCGGGGTGGCACCGGGCGTTTGCACGCGGTAGTAGTCGCCGGACTTGAGCGAGGCCCGCAGCGCGGCATCCGTCAGGTTCGGCGCGTTGGCGGCGGCATCCCAGGCTCCCCGGTAGCTGCCCGACGTGAGGCTGGAAGGGGCATCATCGCGCACCCAATCCGCCGCCGAGGTCGTGAGGCCGCCAAAGGTCGGGTTTTTGTCCACCAGGCAACGCCAGTGGCTCATGGCCGGGTAGGTAGTGACCCCGTTCACGACGAGGGGTGCCCCCAGCACCGAAACCGGCATGGAGGGGTAGGTGAACTCGAGGCTGTTGCGGTCCGCGACCGAATCCACCACGAGGCGAACGTCAATCGGCTTTTTGGTATTTGGGTTGAAGCCGTTCGGGTAGCCAGTTCCTTGATAGTGCGTTGACATAAGTTAGTGCAGCTTAGTAGCTTAGAACTGGAAGGTGAAAAGAATATCGCCGTTGAAGCCGCTGAAGGTGGTGTAGAACAGGTAGGGCACGTTCTGGTACTGCCCGGCCTTGCTCACCAGCCCCGGTAAGGGGTTGCCGAAGGCGGCCCCCGAATAGCCAAGCTGGTTGAGGCCCAGCTCGTCCAGAATTTGCGAAAGCGGCCCCCAGGCGGCGGGGTAGCCGAAAAGGGGACGCTCCCCGTTGCGGTAGGCCAGCTTACCCGCGCTGTAGTTCTGGCGCGTTCGGATGAGGGGCGTCGCGTTAGCTTGCAGAAAGGCCCCCACGGCGGCCGGGTCAGTGGGCAGCGGCTGGTTGCTCTTGCCGAAGAAAGTCGGGTAGGTAGCGTAGGTGTTCACCCCCCCGGAGCCAACCAGGTTGTTGCCGCCCTCCGCGCCGGGGCGCTCGTCGAGGACCGTGCCGTAGAAGCTGCGGCGGTACGTGCCGCTGCCCCCGTCGTACCCGCTGTTGCCCGGCACCAGGGAGAAGGGCGCCAGGGCGCGCTGGAACGTGCCGATGCTGAGCGGGGCCGCCGCCGTTTCATCCAGCCCGAGCTGCACCTGGCCGGTGGTGCTTTCGTAGGCGTCGCCCTGCTTGATGCGGTAGGAGTGGGGCGTGGAGGAAATGGTGACGTTGACGCCGGCGATGAGCTGGCCCACCTCGAGCAGCGCGCCGTTCAGGTCCGTGTTGTTGCCGTCACTGAGGCGCGCCGCCACGTCCGGCCCGGAATACACCGGCTGGAAAATGGCCCGAAACATCTTGCCCGGATGGTCATAAACGTGGCTCTGGCCGTTGTTGCGCGTACCCAGCACCCGGCCCGTCCCGTTGGGGTAGTTGATGCGGGGAATGTGGAAGTTGGTGGGAATCAGGTCCCAGCGCACGGCAAAGCCCTGCCCGATTTTCGTACCGAGCACCTCGCCGGTGTTGGGCAGGCGGTCGATGAGGGGCGTTACCAGGTCCACGACCGCGTTGGAGAGGCCAGCGGCGGCGGAAGCGGCGTCGGCCAGAATGACGCAGACCTCGCCCTGCAGGATTTTGAGGCCGCCCGGTGCGTTGGCATTGGCCGCGTCCCAATTGGCGTAGGTGTCGGTGCGCAGTTTTATTCTAGTTGCCATAATACTTTTTACAGAAAAGAGAGAGAGAGACAGGGGGTTAGTAGAGCACGAAGCGGGCACCGGGGGCGAAGTGTTCTTCGCTCGCGTCGCCGCCCCGGATGAGGTCGGGCAGCGTGCTCAGGCTAGGCTGCCCGGCGCTGGCTTCGGGCACCCAGCAGGTGTTATCAATGCCGCCGCGCAGGTACCAAAAGCTGTCGCCCGGATAGCGCGGGTCGTGGGGGATGCCCTGCTGCACGTAGGCCGTGGTCGTGCCTTCGCGCCGGTAAATGGCCGGAATCAGGTCGCGGTCCAAATAGGTGGGGCAGAACATTTCGCCGCCCACGGCCCGCTCCACGTCGTCGGTGGGCTGAAGCAGCACGTTGCGCGGGCTGGCCTCCGGGTGTCGGTAATTGCCCGGCAAGGGCGGCATTTGCGCCGTGCCCGGCTCGTACACTGGCACCACCGGCAGGACCGGCAGCGGCCCCACCGGCACTGGCGCGGTCGGCGGCGGCGGGGTGGGCGGCGTAGGGGGCAGGTTGGGGGACATAACAACGGTTAGAAAATGGTGAGGGTGCGCAGGCGGCCGTAGCGGTTTTTGGTGACGCGGGCCTTGCCGGGACCGTAGGCTTCCACTTCAATATCGACCTCGTGGGGCCAGCCGTTTTCGCCCTTGAACTGGCCGGCTTTGGTGCTTTGCAGCACCAGAATCGTGGCCAGGTGCGGGTGGCGGAGCTTCAGCTCGCGGTAGGCTTGCAGCTTAATCCCCAGCGTGGCTACCGAATCCAGAATCAGGAAGTGGTAGCGTTTGAGCGTGGCATCGTCCGGCACGTTCTTGGTGAAATCCAGGCCCGGCACCGACCCCCCGGCGCGGCTGAGCTTGGCTTGCAGGGAAGCCGAGCCAAATTCTTCGTTGCTCACGTACAGGGCCGGGCCGAAGGTTTGGGCCAGGTAGCGCGTGAGCTTGATGAGCAGCGTACTCTTGCCCTGACCGGGCAGGCCCCACACCATCATGGCAAAGCAGGTTTCGGGCTCGTGGAGCAGCGGCTCCCACTCGCCCACCACCATGTAGGTCTGGTGCTGCTTGCGCATCAGGTCGGCCGAGCTGACAATGCCACTCGGGGCCGGCGGCGGGGTGGCAGCCGGCCGGGAGGTGCGCCGGTTTACCATTCGGCCGTGAGGCGCGGGGCTGGCGCTAGGCGCGGGGGGCGCGGGCGCTTCGGGCTGGCTTTTGGCCGGCGCGAGCTGGCTTTTGGCCGGCGCGAGCTGGCTTTGCGCGGGGTTTTTTTTTTGGCGGCCGTGCGGCTGCGGCGGTGCTTGGTTGCGTACCAGTCCACCGTGCGAATCAGCGCGCCGAGGCCGGCCAGGCGGTTCTGGTGAATACCGGCCAGGCCCACCGGCTTCGAGCGGAGCACCGCGTCGGGCTTAGCGGCTTTCAGGGCCACCTGCACGGCTTTGATTTCGTCCTGGAACGGGTCGCCTTCCTTCAGCCTGGGGCTCACCGTGCGCTTGAGCAGGTTTTTAAGCTGCGTTTCGGTCGCCTGGCGGCCACTGAGCCGCACGAACGACTTGAGGATGGCCACCGATTCGTACACGGCTTCGCCGCCCGCCGCGCCGACTATCTTGGCCAGCAGCTTTTCATCGGCCACGGTCAGTTTCACCGAATCGCTGGGCGTCATGTGCTGCACGGCCAGCAGCAAAAAGTCCTGGGCCGCATCCACGAGGCTGGAATGGGGCGAGGTCTTGGTGATTTGCTTGGTCACCATCGCGTTCTGGATGCTGCGCAGCTTGGCCGCCACCTGGTCGGTGGTCACTTGCTTGCCCAGGATAGTGAGAAAGCTGCGCAAGAGCTTCACGGCCACGGAAAGCGCCGCCACGTTGCCGCCCGCTACCTCTTTGGCTGTCTTTTTGGCGGCCGGCTGCTTCTTGGCGGCCGGCTCTTTTTTGGCGGCCGGCTGGCGCGGGGCGCGGGGCTTGGGCTCCTTTTTAGCCCGCGGGGCCGGCTTGGCGGGGCCGTTGTCGTCCGAGCGGCCGCCGCCGCTGCCCTCCATCATCCGATTTACCCGGCTAATCCACTTGGCTACCTTTTCCAATGCGTCCGGGGGGTAATCTTCCACCAGTTCGGCACCAAACTCTAACAGATTACTGTGCACGCCCCTATCGGCGGCGTCAAGCTGCGAAGTGTCGAGCCCGGCCGCTGTTTGCGGGTAATTTTCAAGGGTAATTTTCATGGGATAAAGGATGAAGGGGAGAGGTGCAAAGGAAAATGGAAGTGAAAAAATGTGACAGATTATTTTAGTCGTCGCAGCACTCCTAAAAAATCAATCATACGGAAAAAGGGCGGGGGGTAAGGGGACGGTTTGCCCGGCTAGGGCGTGGGTAGAATCCGGTAGAAAGCGAATCTGACCATCCGTGAGGAGGCTGTGGCAGTGGTGGATACCTACCTCCTCGGCCGGATTTACATGCACGGCGGGCCGCAACGTGGGCCGCTCACAGGTGCCGGTGAGCTTGAAAAGGGGTTGCTCATTGCAGGGGCACGTGTTAAACCAGTGCCAGGCATCGCAGCCAGGGCAGTAGAAAACGAACCGACCGGGCTCGTCTTCTACTGGCGCAATGCGTTCGTGCTTCACCCCTTACCGCACGTAGGCGCGAATATTGGGGTGGGCGATTTCACCCCGGCGCGGGGGCCGGCCGCCGCGTCGAACGCCGGCCAGCGCCGGCACTTCGGCGTCCGATTGGGCTTGCAGGGCCAGCAGCACCAGCACCTTGGCTTTGGCCAGGCGCAGGGCGCGGGCGCGGTCGGGGGCCGGGGCGGGCTCGGGCATGTTAGCCGGCGCGGCCCAGGGCTCGGTATCGAAATTCCGGTTTTCCGGGAACAGGTCGGGGTAGTCGTCGAGCATCGTTTTGGAAAGGCTCACCGCGCACCCCGCGTCGCCCAGCACCGACAATACCCGTTCGAGCTTCTCCACCGGCACGTAGCAGGCCTCGTAGCGGCGGTCGGCGCTCATTTTCGCGCCCCGCACCGCGCTCAGCTCGTACTGCTTGCCCAGGGCCATCAGCAGGGGCAGGTTCTTGAGGAACGTCTTGCCCTGGTTCTGTTGCTTTACGGTCTCCCAGCCCAGCCAGAGCGTGAATTGGCCCCCGGTGTAGGGGCTCCCGTCCTTTTTCACCGTCAGGAACACGCCGCCCAGCTGGTCGCGCATTTCGAGCTTGATGCCATTTTTACCGTAGCCCAGGTTCTCGGCAAAAATGTTCGCCAGGCGGGCCGCTAAGCCTTTGGAGCGGAGGCTCTGCGAGATGCCTTGCCGCTGCGTGGTGCCGTCCGCGTTGAGCGTGCGCGTTTCGTTGAACTTGCGGGGCAGGAAAATGCCCTTGCGAATCGTGCCATCCTCCATCGTGTAGGACACCAGGGGCAGGCGGAAGTTGCCCAGCTCCGGGCTGCCCAGCGCCAGCAGCATGTTGCCGCTGAGCATATACCGGCGCTCCCGGTCGGCCATTTCGCGCTGGGTCAGCCGCTGCCACACCTCGAGCGTGAGCGGGCCGTTCCAGTGCCGCGAAAACATATTGTAGGCGTTCACGGCCGTTTTAGCCAGCGGCGTGGAAGCCGGCAGCGTGTAGGAGCGCTGCGGCGCGGCCAGGGCAAACGTGAGTTTGATGGCCGACCGGGCGTAGGGGTTGCGGCGCTTCTCATCAATCGTGAAGCCCAGAAAGCAGCCCGGCAGGTAATCATCGGCCCCCACGTGGACCTCGATATCGGGGTTGGGCACCGACGAGCCGTAGCCGATTTTGAATTTCGTGGCCAGGCTCAGCATTTGCGCCCGGTCATTGCGGATTTTCTGCGAATCCAGGTTCAGGCCCTCCTGCAAATCGCCGGTAATCAGGTTCACCAGCTCCGCGTAAGCCTTGGGGTTTTCCTTCTCTAAGTTCTTGGGCGTCTTGCGCTTGGTTAGCTCCTTGGCAATGGCGGCGGGCCAGTCGAAACCGCCCCTCATGTCATCCTCGCGGGCTCCGTAGAAGGCTTTTACCTTGTCCATCAGCTCCTGCTGCACTTCTTCCGCCGTGCGGCCCCCTAGGGCCTCCCGAATCACGGTCAGCAATTCCTCGCCCGTCATGGGCTTGGTCAGGTTGAGCACGTCGGCCGTTTCCAGAAACACCGAGCCGCCAAAGGCCGACCGGGTTTCCCCGCCCGGCCCGGCCAGCAGGGGCTGGCGCTCGGTGATGCGCGCCCGCAAGTCGAGGTCTTTTACCTCCAAATCATTCTGGCCCGTGTTGTCGAGGTAGGCAATGTGGTCCTTGTAGCGCACCGAAATCTCGGTGTAGAACTCGGTTTGCAGGGCCGTGGCCAGCACCGCCACCCGGCCCGTCACCTTCAGGGCGAAGCCCTCCGGGGCCTCGTAGAGCACGATGGTGCCATCCTCATCGACCACGCCGGTGTCGCACTTGGCCAGGGGGTCGCCCAGGCGCTTGTTAAGCGTCACGTTCTCAAGCAGGTACTCCGCAACAATGCGGTCGCCGTGGTGGTTGAGGAAGTCGGGAAACTCCGCGTCCATCAGGGCGCTGCTGTTTTTCTGATTGGACGTGGTGTTGGCGTCCAGGCTCTTGAGCTTGCGTTGCAGCATCATCATGAGCCGCTGCTCCGCCGGAATGGCCGACACCAGGTAGTCGTAGATGGGGGCCAGCAACTGCCCGGTGCGGAACACGCGGCCCCGCTTTTGCACTTCGGTATTAATGTCCAGCGAAGGCTGGTGAATAATCATCACCCGCTGCTTTACTTCGCTGGGGCTCATGCCTTTGGTGGGCATCGCTTGGGCCGAGTTGCCGGTAGAGCCGGCCGCGTTAAGCAATAGTACGTCCACTAAATTCTGGTTGAAGCGCCGGAAAGCGTTGGCGGTGGGCTCTTTCACGCGTGAGCGCACCACCCCGGTTTTGTTGTTGTCGGCCAGGTCCAGGTAGAGGCTGCGGCCCGTCACTTCGGCCACGTTATAGCCGGCCGCCCGGATAATTTTCGTTACCAGGTCGATGGGCGAAATGCTCACCTCAGTCGTGACGTTTTTGATGCGCAGCAGCAGGTTGGTGTAGTCCTGCCGGGCCGCCGCGCTAATGTCGTCCACGTTGGCAAACTTCTTGGTTTTCGCGCCGCTGGGGCTGGTTTCGGTAATGGCCAGCGCTAGGTTCAACACCCGTTCGAGCACCACGTCAAACGTGGCGCGCACCCGCGTATCGACTGCCATTGCCAGGCCGTTTTCCTCGTCGTCGCCGCCGCCTTCTTCCTCATCGTTGCTGAGGCCCTCAATGAAGGCCCCCATCGTGCTTTGGAAGGTGATAATGACCTTCTTACCCTCCTGCAACCGGCTGATGGCGTGGGCGGCCACGGCTTCGGCCTTGATGCCGAACAGCATCTGAAACACCACGTTGAACACCCGCGAAAACATCGGCGTGTTGCTGATGCCGCCCTCGCTGGTGCCCTTGGTTTTGCCCACTTTGCCGCCGCCCTCCTTGTTGTTGAGCAGTTTGAGGTACTTGTCCACGTGCTGATGCTGGAACGTAATCACGTCGCGCAGAATGGCCATCATCTCGTCCGAGCGGCTGCGATGCACGGCGGCTTGGGCCGTGAGCGTGAGCCAGTTCACTTCAACGCCATCATACGGGCGCTCGCGGCGCAGGAGCTGGCCCCCGTTGACGAGCTGCGAGCTGACAATCTCTTGCAGCGCCACCCCGCCTTTGGTGATGGCCGACACCAGGGCATCATCCGTGAGGCCCGCCTCGCGCAGAATGGTTTTCTTGCCGTACACCACCATGTTATCGGGGCGCTTGGCGAACGTGGCAGATAGGAACGCGACGCCTCGGGTGCGCCCGAGCACCTGGGCCATAAACTCGCCGGTGTTGCTGCTGCCGCTGGCGTTGTGCGATTCGTCGAGGATGAGCAGGTTGCCCTTGGCGGCCGTAGCCAAAAACTGGCACTTCGGACCCTTCAATCCGAGGCCCTTGAAGCTGCGGTCTTTGACTGTTTTGCGGGCGTTCTTCCCGTCGCTGAGCCAGTCAAAGCCCAGGTTAAACTGCGAGTACGTGGCTAAAATGCACTCGTACCCGTCGAGAATCTGCCCAATCTGCGGCCGGTTACGCCACTGCTTGCCCGTGGGGGGCGCAAAAGGCTGGTCCGAATCGGGTAATAGCTGGCCCTCCCCATCTTCGCCGGCCGCCTGCACGACCTGGTTGATGAGGTTGAGTTGGGTGATTTTCTGCGGGGCCTGGTAGATTATCTTACCACCCTCGTCCTGCACGTCGGTTTTTTTCTCGCGGTTGTTGACAATAAACGGGCGCAGCTTGTCGCTGCCAATGTTGGCCAGGTCGCGGTAAATGTCCGAGAACAGGTTGGGGCGCTCCGTCAAAAAGATGGGAAACAGCCCCTGGTGGTGGGCGTAGCGAATCAGGCCGGCCGCAATTCTTCCCTTGCCGATACCCGTCTGGTCGGCAATGATGAGGCCCTCGTTGCGCACCTCAATGTTGTAGATGGCCAGCGCAATCGCGTCCACCTGTTCGGCCACGAACGCCTGGGCCATGTCGGCGTGGGTGGCGTAACCCAGGCGCTCCTGCACGAACAGGCTCACGTCACCGCCCAGGGCATCGCGCAGCTTGTGGAGCGCGGCATTGGTTTCCGTGTCCATCGAATCCGGCACGATAACCGGCCACTTCGCGCCGGGCTCGTTGAAGGTGGGTACCCCCTTCGATATGGGTTGGTAGGGGCCGGCCAGCGTGCCCCGACGTGAACGCCGGCGCTTCGGCGGCGCTTGGGCTTTTTTACGGGCCGGTACTACGCCCCCGATGGCGCCGTAAGTGGCTTTGTAGGGCAGAAATGCGCGTTTGAGATTCCGTTTCATGCGTCCGAGGAAGAAATAAGGCCGAGCTGCAAGGCCAGTTGATGAAAAGTGGTAATCAGGGGCAGGGGGGCATCCTTGACGCCGTGGGGCGCGTAGCCGCCACCCGTCTGCCCAAACCCGTCGAGCGTAATCACCCGGATGGGCCAGGTCGCGCCCTGCCGGGCGTAGAGCCTGTGGGCGTCGAGCTGGAACACCCGCACGTCGTGGAAAAACTGGTAGAGCCAGTTGAAGAAAATCCAGTCCCGGCCGACGAGCTTGCCGTTGTCGTCGTACTTGTGGTGGCCGCCGATAATGATGGCCGCCCGGCCGTTGGGGGCCATTCGGTTCACGGCGTGGGCCGCAATGACGTGCTCCCAGCCGCTGAGCCGGTAGCCTTCGCGGGCGCTTGGGTGGTGGACGAGCTGCGTGTCGGTCGAGCCGAACGGCGGGTTGGTAATCACACCCAGGTACTGCGTTTTGATGCCCCCGACGAAATACATCTGGTCACGGTCGGCCGCGTCGTGGCCCGTGACCACGTGGAAGCCCTGCGGCTGAAGCTGGGCCAGGCGCGTCGGCTCCAACTCGTTCACGGCCACGATGGCGGGGTCAAAGCGCACGGTCAGCAACCCGTTGCCAGCGGTGGGTTCGAGCACGTAGGGCGCGGCCGGGGCCTGCATGGCCCCCTCGTAGGCCGGGGCCAACTGTCGCGGGTGCTTGCGGGCAATCCACTCCCCGAGAATCGCCGCCAGCGGGCCGGGCGTCGAATACTGCTGATTGAGCAGGGTAGTGGCCGTTTTGAGGTCGGCCAGCGAGAACTGCCGGTGGTAGAGCGTCACGAGCCGGTCCAGGAAGGGCCGGAACTCCGCGCCGGGGCTGCGGCGCAGGGGTAACAGCGTCGTGCGGGCCAGGTGCACGGTGCTCAGCTCAATCAGCTCCCGCACGACGTGCATTTGCCGGATGCCGTACTGGTCGGCGGCGGCCTTGAGGGGCGTCCAGCGGCCGGGGGTGGAGAGGCCGCCCACCACGCGCTGCCGGCGATTGACTTCCTGCAAAAAGGCGAAGTGGTTAGCGGGCATATTCAGGCCCCAGGCGGCGGGAATGTCCCAGGCTTCGGGGGTGCGGCTCAGGTCGTAGTCGGGCAGGGCCAGCGCCGGTACTTCGGCGTCCGCTTGGGCTTGCAGGGCCAACAGTACCAGCACTTTGGCTTTGGCCAGGCGCAGGGCGCGGCTGCGGTCGGGGGTCTCTACTTTGCTGAGGCTGTTCTCGTTGATATAAGCACGTTTGCCGCCCCCGCCGGGCAGGCGCAGCGCCACCGTGTACACCCGTTGGTAGCCGGATTCGGTGGGGTCGCTGCCCACGCTATGCACCGGCCCGGTGCCGGCGTAGCAGCTCACTTCGTCGCCCACCGCAAAGCGGGGCGGGCTGGCCACGAAGGTGCGCCGCTCGGTCATCTTGTACGAGTGACCGCTGCCGACCAGGGTTGCCATGCGACGGTTGTCGGCGGCACCGCCAAATTTGGGGAATCGTTTGGGCATGGGAGGGCAGCCTTACAGGCGTTTTTTGGCTTGGGCTTGCAGGGCCAACAGCACCAGCACCTTGGCTTTGGCCAGGCGCAGGGCGCGGGCGCGGTCGGGAACCGGGGCGGCTACTTTAGTGAGCCAGCCCTCGGTGACCCAGGCTCTTTTACCCTGTCCGTTCTTGCGTTGGGAGCCGCCCACGAAGTCGGTGTTAAGCCGCTCGTCAACGAGTAATTCTAGCCGGTACAGATAGTCGCGCTGGGAGCCTGTTCCGGGAGCAATTTTCACGGAAGAAATAACGCCGTTACCGACGTAGCTGGTCACTTCATCGCCGACCGCAAACAGGGGCACGGCCGGCGTGCTGATAATTTCAGCGAGCGTTTCGTAGCCGGCCGGCCGGGTTGCTTCGGCCCACTCGAACACGACTTCAGCGGCGTCAATCAGCAGGCTTTCGTCGTAGTTATCTTCCAACCAATCCGCTAATTGCGAGATGTTCAGGTCACCGCCTTTTGTCAGGTAGGAGGGTGAATAGTCCTCGTATTCGCGGGTGAGCACCCCGAAATAGTCGCTGGCCTTCGGAATCTTACCCCCCCGGCGCTGCAACGATTTGTAGGTGGCCATCCGGTTAGGATTGAATTGCTCCAGGCCCGACAAGCCCACCGGGCCGGGGCTGGTGGCCACGATAAAGCCCTTCACGATTCGCGCATCCCCAAACACGGCCTGCACTTCGGGCAGGTAGCTTTTGGTGGGGAGGTTGTTCTGCCAGGAGCCGGTTTTGGTGCGGGCTCCCACGCCGCTGCGGCTGGCCTCGTAGATGCCGATGTACACGGTCCCACCGGGCTTAACGAAGCGGGCCAGGTCGCGCAGTACGGCGTGACGGTTTTCTGCTTCCTCAATGACATTGAGCACGTTGGCCAGCGTGCCGGTATCGGCCGGGTGGTGGTGCAGCAGGCTCCCCACGTGCTGGTACGTGTCGGGGCGGCTGTACGGGTCGTAGACCAGGTTTTGCACGTGGTACGTGCGCAGCAGGTCGGTGCCCAGCTCAAACTTGCCCCCGCCCACGTCGGCATTGCGGGTGTAGGGCTGCCAGTCGGGAAAGTGGAACAGCGCGGGCGTTTGCTTCACCGAAGTAGCGGCCACGTTGTTTTTTTCCACTGCCCCGAGCGAGGCGGTCATGCGGGCGTTCACGCTGGCCTTGCCAATGCGCTTTTTATCCACGCCGGGCAGCGCGTCGATGGCGCGCTGCCGGCGGCGGGCCGCTTCCACGCTGAAGCCCCGGTAATCGGAGCCCACAAACTGGTACTTGTGGTGATACACCCAGGGGTCAGCCGCCGGTCGCATGAGCTTGGTGGTGCCATCCGGGCGCACGAGCAACGACAGGCCCACGGAGGGTTCCGGGGCCGTGTCGAAGTCGAGGCACTGCACAAAAGTGACGTTGTTGGTCTGGGTATCCCACTTCACCACGTCGTAAGGGAACCCGCCCGACAAACTCCGCGCCGCCGTGAGCACGGCGGCGGGAATCTCGTGTTGATACTGGCGATGCACGTAGAGCGCGCCACCGATGAGTTTGCCAATGCGGGCCATTCTCTTGCTTAAATGAACTGGAAACCAAGGAGAATCCCAGGGCCTAGCGGCCCCGGTGGTAGCGCAGCAGGCCCTTCTGCATGGCCGGGCTCAGGGTGCGCTTTTGCGCCGGGCTCAGCTCGAAATTGGGGTCCCGCTTGGCGGCCCCGACTTTGCGGGTGCGGGGGCGCGGGGTGCCGGCCAGGGCACCTTTGGCCATGCGCTTTTTCTTGGCGGCGACCGACGTTTTGCGCAGCACCGAGCCCGCGCCTTTCACGCCCCGGCGCACCTTGTCAGCGGCCGTGCTCACTTTCTTCTCGATGCCGTAGCCGGCTTTTTCCCACTCGTGGCGCAGCTCCACTTTTTTGTAAGGGTACTTCTTGGCCGCCAGGCGCGTCGCGTAGGGCACGGTCAGGGTGGCTTTCTTGCGCTTGGCGGCCGTGGTGGTGGTTTTGCGCTTGGTGGTCGAGGTCGTTTTGCGCTTAGCGGCCGTGGTGGCGGTTTTGCGCTTGGCGGCCGTGGCGGAGGCTGCTTTGGGCTTAGCCTTCGTGGTGGCCTTTTTCTTGACCGGGGCCTTTTTCTTGACCGGGGCCTTTTTCTTGACCGGGGCCTTTTTCTTGACCGGGGCCTTTTTCTTGGCCGGGGCCTTTTTGGTGGTGGTAGTCACGATTGCAGAAGGGGTTGAAGGTGAGGGGAAGGTGAAAAAACTGAGGGACGGGGGTTGGGCTTACTTGTCGTCGTCCCCGAGCACCCAATTCGGGTTAATGGCGGCGGCGGCCGTGGCCAGCCCCCCCCCCAGGAAGGCCAGCCAGCCGAGGCGGCGCTTGGCCCGGATGGCGCGGTAGTCGAGGAGCGAGTAGGTGAACTGGTTGCCGTAGCGGGCGGCGTGCCCGGCGGCCAGTTTCAGGATTTCGGCCATATCCGCGTCGTGCATCGGCACCTGGCAGCCGGCCGAGGCGCGGCCCACGATATTGCTGGATGCGTCCAGGGCAAAGCGCGGGTGAATGTTGATGCCGAACAGGCCCGTTATCCGGTGGCCATTCGTGCTGTCAAACCTGGCGTTGCGGTCGTAGTCCTGCACAATCGTCACCGGGCCGCGCTGCACGAGCGCCGGCGTCTTGCCGTGGTGCAGGCCCATCTGGTAGGCATTCACGTACTGGCCTTCCGCTAAAATGCTGGTGTACTTGCCGTTGTAAGGGTGTTCCAGGTAAAAGTCGCTTGGGTCGGTCGTGGCCGGGTAGATGTGGTAGTGCCACTGCTTGCGTTGGTCCTGGTAAAACGCATGGATTTCGTCGTCAAACTTGCCGCCCTTGCGCGAGGGAGCCCGTAAACCCAGCAGGTTAAGGGCGAAGGGGCGCAGGTCCACCGGCCAGCCTTTGGCGCGGTATTCGGCCAGAATCCGGGGCAGAATCATACGTGACGGGTGGAATGTGCCGATGACTTGGCGGCGATAAGGGCTGCTACTGGCACTTCCAGCAGGGTGTAGTCAAAAGAGTTGCCATAGCGGGCCGCGTGAATCGCCGCCAGACGCAGAATTTCATCCATATCGGCTTTGTAACGGGGCACCTGGCAGGCAGCAGATGCCTTACCCACTCGATTGGAAGAAGCCCCCAGTGCCTGCCGAGGGTGAATATTTATACCATAGTACCCCGTGAGGTAAGCAGGATTATTCGTGGTAAAAACCTTGCTGGTAGCGGTATTAAGCAGCGCATCTACGGGAGCACCCGCTTGCACAAGGGCTGGAAAGCGGCCTAAGTGCAGTCCCATTTTATAAGCGCCCCGATACTGGCCAGCCCGTAAAATTCGGGTAAAAGCAATATTATAAGGGTGTTGCAGATAGTAATCGGAAGGGTCAGTAGTGGCGGGGCAGGCGAAGCACTGCCACTTATTGGCTGCGTCCCGCCAAAAGGCTAAAATCTCATCATCAAAGTTTCCCGCAGTGCGCACGGGTGAGCGTACCCCCACAAGATTTAGCTCGAAGGGGCGCGTATTAACGTGATAGCCAAACTGGCCAAACGTCAGCAGTACCTGGGGAAGAGTGAGTAGCATTACACCGTTCTGCCGGCGCGGGTGAGCAGGTCCATGCCGCCCCCGGTCCCGATAAATTTTAGGATGTACTTGTAGGTCGTGTTTTTGTCGCGGCCGTGGTTTTTGCCCTTCTGCGAGGCCAGCACTTGCGCCACACTGGCCCCCACGGGGGGCAGCGGGGCCGCCGAGCCATTGTAGCGCACAATGGCCCGGTCGAGGCGCATCACGCCATCCGGGCCGGTATTGAGGCGCAGGAGCTGCCCGAAGCGCAGCGCGCCGATATGCACGTTATAGCGCGGGTCAGCCAGGTCTTTGGTGGTATGCACCAGGCTGTTGCCGTTGGCGGTATAGCGCCCAAACGCCCCGCCGTGGACAATGGAATCGAAGCGCGCCCCGAGCTTCTGGCGGAAAAATGCCGCTTCCTCGTCGCCCAGGTTGCCCGTCGCAAAATCGTCCCGCAGGGCCTCATCGGCCGTTTTGCAATCAATCTGGCACAGGCCGGTCGCCCCGCTGCCTTTGGGGCCGGTCACGAAGCGCTCCATCCGGGCGCGGGTCACTTGGTCCGAGGCGTCGGGGTTTTCGATGCTCACCAGCGTACACATCACTGCCGCCGGGACGTTGTGCATGGCTTCGACTTCCCGGAAAATGGGGCCGTAGTGAGCCATCAGCCGCCGCACGACACCGGGGTACCAGGTGGCTTCAAATTTGTGTACCAGGTTGGTTTTGAAAATATCAAGCGGGGTGGCGGGTATCTTAATTGTAAGGGCCATAAGCAGTTACGGGTTAGCTGGTGAGTAGAACCCGGTCGGCCAGCACCGGCAGGTTAGCCCGGTTGACGGGGGGCGCGATGCCGCCTTCGTAGGTGTACACGGCCCCGGAATCGGTGCGCCGAATGGTGATGGGTTGCCGCTTGAGGGGGGTACCAACCGCATCCGAGAGGGCCAGCGCGCCCAGGTTGGCGTTCTGCGTGGACTGAAGCACCTGCCCGGCCGCCAGGCCCAGGCCGGTCCCGAGCAGGCCGCCGATGAAGCGCTCCTTGCTGAAAAACGACTTTTGGGCGGTGGGGCTGTTGGCCAGAATGGCCCCGATGGCCCCCCCGAGGGAGCCCAGCGCCAGGGTAGAGGACGTGTTGAAGGCCATTGTTAGAAACGTTTAGTAAGGAGAAGCTGCTTGGCCATCACCCGAAGGCGGGCGCGGTAGTGATAAGCAGCGGCCCCGAGCGCGGCCAGCACCAGGTAGGGAGCCGGGCCGGGGGCCGCCGTGTCGAATTGCGTGAGATTCTGGCTGCTGATGAGGGCGGCCAGCTTGGTTTGGTAGGCGGAATCTTCGGCGTAGGTTTTCGCCAGCGCGGCCACTTGGGCGTAGGGGGTAGCGGCGAGCTGCGCGGCGCGGTAGAGCGGCTGCCTGAGCAGGGCGACGTGTGCCCGCAGGCAATCGGCCAGGCTCGCATACACCCGAAAAGCCGACTGCTTTTGTCCGTCGTGCGGGGTGGCCAGCGTCACGGTGCGGCCCTGCCAGCGCGCGCTGGCTTTGTGGCCGAAATAGTTGCCGTATCTGGCCGCCAGCGTGCTCTTGCCGAACCCCGATTCGAGCGCCATTTGGGCCAGCACGACGCTGGGGAACAGCGAAGTGCCGGCCGTGGCCGCCCGCACGGCGGGGGCATTACGCACGAAAAAAGGGGATGTCATCGCAACTTAGCCGAGCGTGGATACGTAGCGATTGGTGGGCACGTCGTAGCGCAGACCGAGGCGCATAAACTGCTGGGCGATACTGTTATTGACCAGGCCGAACTGCTGGGCAATGCTCACCTCGAGCGGGCGACTGCGTTTGTCGCGCCACGGCGTTTTGCCAGCGGGCACGGCCGAAAGCTGCTGCCAGTCGGCGGCCGTTTGCAGGCGTTGGAGCACCCCGACCAGGGCGTTGCGGTTGCCGCTGGCCACGGCGCCGTACAAGGCCGGCCGCAGCGCACTCCAATTGGCGGGGCGGGGAGCCAGCACGCTAGGCGTGAGCACGCGGGCCGTGTCAGCCGGTAGCAGCGCAACGGGGCGCCGGTTCAGCAGGGGTGTAGCGGCGCGAAAGGGCTTGCGCGGCGCGGCTTGGGCGGCGGGCCGGGCAGCCGGGCGCGGGGCCGCTTTCGCCACCGGCCGGGCAGCCGGGCGCGGGGCCGCTTTCACCACCGGCCGGGCGACGGGCCGCGCGCGGCGGGGGGCCGCTTTGGCGGCGGGCCGGGGCGTCGGCGGGGGCAGCACCAGGCGCTGAATCACTTCCGGGGCCACGAAGTCGGGCACGCCCGGCGTGGGAACGGGCGGGCCGAGCACCGGCAGCGTGAGGCCGAGGCGACGGGCGGCGGCGGCGGCATTAGCTCCGAGATTGAGCAGCTTGGGGTAGGTCGTCTTGTCGAAATTTTCCAGCGCGGGCAGGCCAGCGGCTTGCAGGGCGCGCTGCAAGGCCGGGCCGGGCTTGCCATCAATGCCGCCGTTGGCCATGATTTCGCGGGCCGGTTCGCCACCGAGCGCCACCAGGGCGCGCTGCACGGTAGCCACGTCGGGCGCGGCGCTCGCGGGGCGCGGGGGGAGCGTTTTCTGCGGGCTGGTGCCCGGCTTCCCCTTGGGGCCGGCGGCCGGCTTCCGCTTGGAGCTGGGGGTGTGTTCGGGACTTGCCCCGAAGGCTTGGTAGGCCACGAACATGCCGACGCCGACGCCAGCGACGATGGCCGCAGCTTTGAGGGAACGACCGGAGGCGGCACTGGTACCACTACGGGCGCGGGGTTTTTTACGTTTGGTGGCCATACGAAAACGAGGTTACTGCTTGGGTTTTTTAGCGATAATTTGGTAGAACTCCTGCACGTCGCGGGCGCTCAGCTCACTGCGCAAATCATCGACGACCTGCCGGCCGGTGAGGGCCAGGTAGGCTTGGGTTACGCGCGTCCATTCGGCCTGCGTTTTCAGGCCCCGCGCCACGTTTTTGGTGCCGGTGATGTCCGTGAAATCCAGGTCGCGCATCCAGTCGATGCCGCTGGGATTGAAGGCGGTGCGGAGCTGATTGGCCCAAAAAGCGGGCGAGTTGAGGGTGCCCGCCGCCTCACTGGCCTGGAGCTGCTTGCGCTTATCGGCCCCCGCCTGCCAGGCGCTCTTGGTCAGCAGCAGCCCCCCTACCAGCAGCGTACCCGTCGCGGCCAGCAGGCCCACCACCAGCGCGTCGGCCTTGATATTGGTCAGGCGCTCGCTGGCGCGGGTGGGTTGGGTGGGGCCGTTCACGGCATCCAGCAGGCCGCCCAGCAGGCCCCGAGCGGGGCGGCGGCGGCGGCGTTTGCGTTGCGTAGCCATCGGAGCTTAGTTCTTGCGAACTTTTTTGGCGGTGGCGGCTACCAGGGTGCGTACCAGCAGGTTGTTCTTCAGCTCCTCGTAGAGGTTGAGCACGCCGGCCGCGCCGTTGAGGCTCAGCAGGTGCTCGAGGCTCTTTTGTACGCTGGCTGCTTCGCGCTCATCGCGCACGTCAACGTCCAGGGTAATACAATGCTTAGCCATAATAGGGGGCAGGAAAAAGGGGGTCAAAAGGCGGTCAGGCCAGTGTAAATGCTGGTGGGGGGGGTAGTGCCGGACGGGTGTTAGCCGGGCGAGTGTTCCGTGTAGGTGGGGGGCTGCTGCGCGTTCACCTTGTCGAACTGCGCCACGGCGGCGGCGAAGCGCTCCACGAATTGCGGATTGCGGCCAATCGCGTCCATCACCTGCTCCAGGTCCCGGCCCTGCCTGGGGCTGATGTTGTCGCGGGCGCGCAGCACGGCCGCCACCAGCGGGTCGGCCGGGTCGCCGGCCCCCAGGCCCATCGGCTCCGGGGCCACGCCCGAGAGCATCCCGAGGAAACCGGAAATTTGCGGGCCGAACCGGGTGGAGGCAATGGTCATCGCGGCCGGGGCCAGCCGTTCCACAATGCTGGGGAAGCTGGTGGTGCTTACCGCCTCCTCGTGTTTGGTCAGGAGTTCCTCATGCTCTTTTTCGAGCTTCTCATAGTCCTTTTCCAGTTCTTGCAGCTGCTTGAGGCGGGCTTCCTGGTCCCGCTTGGCCAGGGCTTCGTCCAGGGCTTTCTTGAGCGTTTTGGCGGTAGCCGGGGCATTGTCGGCGTCGAGCCCACTCAGGCCCCCGGCCCGGCCGGCGCGCTCCGCGTCGTAAAGCCCCTGTAAATGCTCCTTGGCCCCTTCGAGCCGGGCCACCCGGTTACGCAGAAACTTGACGGTTTTGCGCAGGTCCGTGCTGGTTTCCGTGGTGTTGTGGCGGTTGTTGACCACGTGCAGCGCGTAGGCGGCGGCCGACAGATTCTTATCGGCCGCCTCGGCGGTAAACTCGTTGAAGTCCTCGTCCTTTTTGAACACCAGCGTGACCGGATACGAACCGCCCTGCTTGCGCGACGCGGAGCGGGGCCGGCCATTCACCTTTTTGCGCGGAGCCTGGTCGCGCTCATCCGGCTCGTCCTGTTCGTCGTCGTCGTCGTCGTCGTCGTCGTCCTCGTCGTCCTCGTCGTCGTCCTCGTCGTCCTCGTCCTGGTCGTCGTCTTGGGGTTCGTCAAATTCCTCGTCGGTGGCGTCGTATTTGGCCTTTTTAGGGGAGTTAGAGAGGTTTTTCTGATTCTTAGGGAGTACCATGAGTAGTAGAGAAAGCAGTGAGGGAGGGGGGTTTCAGAAAAAAAGGCGGCGAGGTTTCAGAAATGGCCTGAAAAAGGCTGAAACCCTTTCAGTAATTGCCCGAAAGGGTTTCAGAAGGGTTTCAGACTTTTTCAGAAGGGTTTCAGAAGGGTTTCAGAAAGGGTTTCAGAACTCTGAGCCCGAAAAACCGCATGTTTTGACCTGCTAAAAAGGTGCTTTTCGGTCCTGCGCGGCCCCGAAATGCACCTTTTTCGGGGCGTTTTCCGCCTAGTTGGGCGGTAGTTGCACCGGCACGACCGTTTGCGAGCCGAATTGCCAGGTGAACACGACGAATCGCACCTGCGCAATGGCCGGGGCGTTGTTGGCGACCTTGATTTGGCCGGTGTGCTCGTGCGCCTGCTCGCGCGTTTCCTGCGAAGGCAGGTAGTAGGTGCCGGTATCGGAGCTGACGCGCACGGCTTTATCAGCCGCAATCAGCAGCCACATTTGCCCCTGCGCGGAAAACGGCCGCACTTCGGCGGGTTGCAGCGAGAGGTGACGGTAACTCAGGTCGAAACCAGTGGCCCCGAGTGCCACGCGGCGCGATTCGCCGTAGCGGAGAGCAAATTCTTCGGTCATTTGGAGTTGGGCGTTACCAGTTCTTCAATTTCGAGGTACATCGTCAGCACGTAGGCCACGTCCTGCGGGCGGTTCGTCTGGCTCAAATTCCCAAAGGCTTGGGCCGCGCTCACCTGGTCGGTGCTGTTGAGGCTGCTGCGGTCGTGGAATTGGGCCACCAGGCGCTTGTTGCGGCGCACGTCCACGTTAAGCGGGAAAAAACCGGGCTCCGGGTTCAGCGGCACCGCGCCGGCGGTGCTCACCGCATAATCCGCGTACATGGCCCCGTAGTAAGCCGCCGCCTTTTGCGCGGCCGTGACGCTGGGGCTGTTGTCGTCCAGCGGATTGATGCGCCCGTCGAAAAACTGCTGTGCTTTCACCTGCTGCGCGTCAATCTCATCGAGTTGGCCGCCCCGGCGCTGCCCGACCGGCAGTTGCGCGAACACGTCGGCCGTGGAGTGCGCCTGGAGCGTGAGCAGGCCGCGATAATGATTGTTGTCGTACATGAGCGGGCGGAATTAGTAGCGGGAAGGGTCGCCGGGGAACAGCACCCCGTCGCGGTAGCCGCTGGTGTCAGCATTGAAAAGGGCCGCCTGCTGGTCGGTCGAGGCGGGCGGAAATTCGACGCGGGCCAGGTAAGCCAGCGAATCCGGGACGGGGGTGCGGGCCGCGCCGCTGCCCTGGTACTGGGTAAATAGGGTGCGTACCTGGCCGTAGGTGGGCTCCACGGTGAGCGTTAGCGGGTTGCCGTGCTTATCGAGCAGGCGCGGCACTCCCACGCTGACGGTATGGGCGTAGTACACGTACAGGCCGGCGGGCACCACCAACTGCTGAAGCGCCAGCTCGTCGGTGAGGGGGGTAAAAAAGCCGACGTGCAGGGCCGGGTTGAACGCGTCGAGGGAATCGGCCAGCAGGTAGCCCGTTTGCAGGGCCAGGCCCACGCTGAGCGGTTGGCCGCTGCGCTGGGCGGCCGTGCCCGCCGGCGCGTTGCGGGTGGCCCCGGCCGGGCCGCTGCCATCGCCAAACACGACAAACGCATCCCGGCGCTGCAAGAGCCGCCCCGGCATGAGGGTGGCCGTGGCGTAGAGGCCCGTAATGCGCTGGGCATTTTCGGGCAGGCGCACGTCGAGCGGTACCAGCTCCCCGGCCTGCGTCACCAGCACGTCCACGGCCAGCAGGCGGCGGCGGGTTGCCGGCGCGGCGGGCGCTCCCGCTGGGGCGTTAGGGGTCAGCATCTTTACGAGTTAATTGTTTGCTCCACGGTCACGTACACGGTATGCGGCTGCCAGTCGTCGGGCTGGCCGGGGCTGGGCGCTACCCACGCGTCCTGAAAGAAGATGCGCAGCTTGCCCGAGCCGAGTGTGAGCGCCTGCTTGAAGCGGTAGAACTTATCGGCCGCCGAAATGCCAAACATGAGTAAGTTGGCGCGGTGGTTTTCGGGAAACACCTCTACCCCCCCGATTTCGATGCGCTGCGTGCCGTAGGTGAACAGCGTGCCGCGCCGGGTGCTGTCCAGCGCGAGGCCGGTGATTTCCTTCACGTTCTTGTCGAGGTCGAACTCGGGGCCAACCAGTTGGTTGCGCGTCGTGACCGGGAAAGAATAGGTTTTATACGTCGAATTAGCCATTGCGGTAGGGAAAATGTAGCTGCCCAAGTAGCCGCTGAAAACCCCCTGAAAGGGCTTCCAGCGGCTCCATCCAAGCGGGCTACGACTTAGAAAGAGGAGGTCTGGGTACCGAGCAGCTCGATACGCACCGCCTGGCGGTCGGGCATGGCCCGGCCCAGCTCGAGGTTGGCCTCCATGAGTTGCTGCGGGCGCAGCACGATGGGGGCTTCGAGGTAGTAGAGGCCCGTCACGGCATCCGGGCGGCCAGTCGTGTCGAACACGCGCAGGCCCACCTGGTAATTGACGTTTTTGTTGGCCTGGCGCACCGTAATGGTGCCGCCGACCATCCCGCCGTGGCCCCGGATGCCTTCGTAGGCCAGTCCGCCGAGCACGGCCGCCGCGCCATTGATGGTCACTGGCGAGGTAGCGGCCAGCACCCGGATGCGGTCCACCAGCACGAGCTGGTTGCGCATGAGCTTGGCGGCCGTGACGTTGGTGATGCCTTTGGCTTCCACGTCCTGCGTTTCGAACATGCGAATCCGCTGGTTCAGGCTCACCTCTTTGGTGGCGAAGATGGTGGCGTCAGTCAGTTTAAGCTGCCCACGGTCGAGCATCCCCTGAATTTCCAGCAGTTCGGTATCCACCAGGATATTCGAGCCGTTGGTGGCGTTAGACTTGCGAGCGGCCACGGCCGAAGCCAGCAACTCAATCATTTTAGTGCGCGAAGTAGAAAACATTTGCGTCGGGAAAAAAGGAGAAAAAAGGGGGGAAAGAGCCCCGTACAATCTCTGCGCGCAATGCCCGGAGCCAATGTACAGGAATCAGAAAAGGGTTGGGGGGGGCTTTAGCTGGCTTAGGTGGCCAGCGTGGCCGCGCCGTAGAACATCACTTCCACCAGCGTCGAAGCCGGAGTAGCCACGGCCGTGCGAATCAGCGCCTCAATCGGCACCTCGGGCTTGATGAAAATGGGGTTGTCGAGGGCGTAGTAGCCGGCCGAACCCACGTTGTTACTGTTGGCGGCGCTGTTGTTGAAATTTTGCAGGCTCAGCTTGTTGAGCACCGGCTTGCGGTTGATGCGGATTTCCAGCTCGCCATTGCACAGGGCGGGGATGGCGCTGATGATAGCGAACTTATCGGCGTCCAGCATGGCCTGCACCTCCACGTCCGAGCCGGGCGTCATGGCGCGGGCGGTCGTTACCCCGCCGTTGGTATCGGTGGCCTGGTAGGCTTGCAGCGAGAAGCCGGTCACGATGAAGCCGATGCCCTTGTCGAGCTGGGACTTGCTGAGCGTGTAGATGCCATCGCGCTTTTCGTTGCGGGGCTCGAACAGGGTGAACTCCGTCACCGCGTTGGCCTGCATGATGCTCTGGATGGTGCCATCCTGAATCGAGACGAGCCCGTTGGCGTAGTCGGCCAGGATGGCGGCCACGTCCTTGTCGGTGGCGTTCAGTTTGAGGAAGTCCAGGAGCAGTTTTTTGCTCTGGGTAGTGCGCGAAGTAGTCACGTTGGCAGAAGAAAAGATGAGAAAAGAGAGGGGGGGGGGGTAGCCGCCAGGCGCGGCCGGGCCATTGGGGGGGAAGGGTAGCCGGGGGCAACCGCCTACCAGCCCCGGCCCATTTGGGCGGCTTCTTCCTGGAAGCCCGACACGCCTTGATTGGCGTCGCCCGACACTTCCATGTTCTGATAAGCGGTTTCCGCCAGGCGGCCCATGTTCACGCTGTCGTAGTCGTCGGTGCCGCTCATCAACTCGCGGTTGAAGGCCATTTCAGCGGCCGAAGGGCCGTAGTAGCTGGTGTCGTCGGTGCCGGCGAGTTGCAGCGAGGGGAAGGCGTTGGGGAACGGAATGTTGATGCCCGTCTTGGGCAACAGGTTGGCGGCCAGCTTTTTCACGCTGGTACGCGCATCTTCCAACTGGCCTTTGATGCCGCCCGTCACCGATTTCTCGGTGGCGCTCAGCGCGCCGGGTGCTACGGCGGCAGCGATGCCGGCAGCCGTTAGCAGGGGGTTGTTCTGCATGGTGCCGGCGACAATCAGGCCCAGGCCAGCGGCCAGCCCGAGTTTGCCCGCTACGGCACCCACCACGGCACCGCCGGCGGCGGCCGCCGCCGTGTACGCAACGCGGGTTGCCGTGGATTGACGACGACCGCCCGTAGAGGTGCCGCGCTTTTTGTTACTTTTAATAGCCATTGTAAGGAAGAAAAAAGGGGGATAAAGGGAAAATGAAAAAGGGCAAAAAGGGGCATTACAGGTTCAGGGTGCGGCCTTTTCGGCCGCCCGGCTTGCGGCCGGTGGTCGTCTTGCGGCCGGAGGCCTTGCGGGTGCTCGTGGAGCGGGCACTCGTGGAGCGGCGGCGTTTTTTGGGCGTCCCGGCCAGGCCACCCGTGGCGGCGCGGCGCACCGTGCCGGTGGCTTTCGCCCCGTAGTAGATGGCCGCCAGGCCCAGGGCCAGCACGGCACCTCCGGCAGCCAGCACGCCGGGGGTGCTCAGGCCGAGCATTCCGAGCGCGCCGATTTCGTCCTGGCCAGCGGGTTGCAGGTCGTAAGTGTCTTGGTACATGGTGGGGTCGTCTGAAGGTGAGGTAGTTGCCACGTCGGCTGAGTAAGCGTAGGGGTCCGTTGCATCGGGGGCGTAAGCGTAGGGGTCGGTTGCATCGGGGGCGTAGGCAGCCGGGGCCGTGACCGAGGCAGTCGGCACGTAGGCGGCGGCTGGGGCGTCGCCCGCGTCGGCGGTGGGGTCCGTGGTGTCGGGCGAGAGGGGAATCACTGGCCCATCCGGGGCGGGCGCGTCGGGGGGCGTATCCACGCGCTGCACCAACTCCATCGGTACCGGCGCGAAGTCCTGCACCGCGCTGGGGGCCACCGGCAGAAAGGAGAGCGGGGCCGGGTTGTCGGTCAGCGTTTGGGCTTCTTCGGGCACCTGCGCGGCGAACGGAATGAGCTTGGTGACGGATTTGGCCACTTTCACCACTTTCACGCCCTTCTGCACCAGGCTGGCGACTTTGGCCACGTTCTTGATTTTGGATAGCGCCTGCGCGGCCGTTTTCGCCTTGTTGGCCACGCCCACGACTTTGGCGGCAATGCTGGCCGCCCGGCCGGCTTTCACGGCCACCAGCGCGGGGGCGGCGGCCCCGCCCGTCAGGGCGGTGAGGGCCAGGCCCCCGGCCGTGGTCAGCAGGTCCATGCCGTAGTTGTCGGCCAGGTACTTGACGCCCGGAATCTTATTGAGGGGGTCAAAAACGCCCTTTTGCACGCCTTGCGCCACGTTGTGGCCCACGAATTTGCCGGCCTGCGCCACGGCTTTGCCGGTAGTCGCATACACGTTACCGACCTTTTTGAAGGCGTTTTTCAGCCAGCCCGCCAGCTGCGGGTCGTTCGGGTCGAGGCCGGCCAGGCCGGAGAGGTGCTCTAGCTGGTCGTTGTGGTCCATCACGTAGAGCCCGCCCAGGTGGTCCATCCCGACGAAGTGGTTGCTGTCCGTGTGCCAGCAGGCGGCGATGTCGGTCGCGCCCGGCAGCTCAGCCGGGTTGCGGAACTCGCCGCCCGCGCCGACGAGCTTGCGGTAGGTCGCGCGCTTCTTAATCTGGCGCGTAAGCGGCAGCGCGCCCTGCTGCGCGGCAGCGCGGGCCGCGTTCCAGGGCACGAACTTGCCAATTGCGCCCTTCACGGCCGTGGCTTCCAGGGCTCCGAGCTGGCCGCTGTTACGCACGAATACGCCGCCCCGGTCGCCAATGCCAATCGTGTGGCCCGACCGGCTGGGGTAGCTCATCACGAGCAGCGCATCCGCGCCGGGGGCAACGGGAGCGGCGGCCCGTTCGGCGCGCTCAAAACCAGACAACTCAAGTAGCTGAGGCATAAATAAATTCATGGTTTTGGACGGGGCCACCTCGTAGTTGTAGGCTTCGGTCACGCAGTCCAGGGTGATGTATTGCCGGCGCTGAAGGCGCTTGGGCGCGCCGGGCTTGCGGTAGTCCTCGGTGTAGGCGGCGGCGGGGAGCGACCCAGCGGCGGCCTGGTCGGTCGGGACTATCACGTAGATGTGCTGCCAACTGCCCTTGTAGGCGGAAATGCGCAGCAGGTGCGCCACGCCCAGGTTTTGCAGCAGCGCCGAAATGAACACGGCGTAGTCCTCGCAATCCACGCCCCGAACGCGGTCGGCCCAACTGCGGGCCGCGTGGCGGACTTGCTCGAGGCCGGGCTCATCCTGCTCGTACTGAATGTGGTCGTGGACGAAGGACCAGATGGCCGAGCACGTCGCGGCCAGGTTGAGCTGGCCGGCTTTGCCGGTGACTTGGAGCTTATCGGCTAGTTTGCCGACCTCGCTGCGGTACTCGGTCGCCACGCGGCGCACCAGCGCCAGCGTGTCGGGTACCCCGGCCTGCTTGCTGATGAGCTTATCGCGGCTCTTGGCCGGCGTGATGAGCTTGTCGTAGGCGGCCCCGTCGAGCAGCTTGCGTTTGATTTGCGCCTGCATCGACTAGGAGCTGAGCCGCCGCACGCGCCGGCGCTGGGGGGAGTAGGCTTCCGCTTGCTCAAACCCAGCTAACCCGCTGAGCGCGGTGGGTTTGGTAGTGGGCGGCGGCGTTTTGCCCAGGTCGAACGTGGTGACTTTATCGACCGGGATAATGCCGTTGATGCGCGTCAGGGCGCGCACGGTGATGGTGGCTACCCCCGTCGCCTGGTACTGTTCCCAAAACGACTTGGCGCGGAAGGCCAGGCCCAAAAAGTCCAGGGTGACGAAGATGGGGTCGAGCGCCACCGTATCGTAGGCGCGCAGCACGTGCGCGGTGCCCGAGATGTTATCACTGCTGGCCAGCAGCTCCCCGTTGTAGGAGAGCGTGATGTTGGGGGTGAGCACCGAGATTTGGCCCGGCGTCGGGTTTTTGAGCAGAATGTCAATGCGGACCGTCAGGCCGGTTAGCCGGACTTTGTAGAGCTGCGCCGATTGTTCAATTTGCAGCTCCTTGTTGAGCTGCGAGAGGTTGAGCAGCTGCACGCCGCCGCCCACCAGCAGCAGCGCGCCGGCTCCGAGTAGCAGGGGCTTGCGGTTGCGCTCCATAAACCCTTGCGGCCGGCGTTTACCGCCGCCGCGTTGCTTCTTGTTTTCTTTCACGATACGGAGGGTTGAGCGTCTAAAAAGGCCCCTGGCTCCACGCTAAGGACCTTTTTGGGACACGAATGGCGGGACGCCTAGCGGGCGGTCCCTTGCGGCACGGCGCTTTCCGGCAGGTAGGTACAGGCCCGGTAGCCGGGGCAGCGCACGTACTGGAAATCCGGGCTCCACTGGTAGCCGGTCCACTTGCTCAGGTAGCCCCGAAACACCGGGCGCTGGCTGACCAGCACCTGCCGGTCCTGCCCGTGGTAGGCCACCCGCAGCTGGCGGCGGGGCAGGCCCAGCGCCGTATCTACTTCGCGGCCGTGGTCCGGGTAAGCCAGCGGGGCGCGGGTCGTTACGGCGGGCGCGGGCCACGTCACCGGGCGGAGGCGAATGACCTCGCCGTGCGCGAAGTGATAGGCTGCCGGCGTATGCAGGGCCGGCCGCTCACTCCGAACGGGGGCCGGGGGCGGCGAAGGCGGCGCGGCCGATACCACTCCAAAGCAGGCCAGGCTAAGGGCCAGTAAATGAATGTTTTTCATGGGTGAAACGGGGGAGAGGGTTTGGGCATTCCGCTCAAAAGCAACCCAAAGCTGACCCCGCTATTTTCCCCTGAAAAGTCCAAAAACGTTACTGCGCCGTTTTAGCGAAACCGCGCTGAATTAGTCTTTTTGCACTTTCTGCGCGGAAATTCCGTCACGCTTTTTTAGGGCTTTATATTTTTGGCGCGGTTCAGGCACTCCACACTTGCACCACCCCGCGATGCACACGTTCACCTGCAAGACCCAATCGAAAAAAGAACTGGCCGCCCTGTACGGCATGAGCAAGGACACGTTCCGGCGCTGGTGCCAGCGCATGAACCTGGATTTTGGCCGCCGCAAGGTGCTTGAACCCCAGGAGGTGCGCCTACTCGTGATGACGCTCGGGCCGCCGCAACTGCTGTTGCAGTATGAGGCTACCCAAATTATGGGACAGTAGCGCCCAAAAAAAGCCCTGACCAACCGGCCAGGGCTTTTTTTGGGCGGTAGTTATCGGTAGCTAAACTACCGATAAACCCGTAGTTATTTATCGGTAGCTTGACTACCGATAAACCCGTAGTTATTTATCGGTAGCTTGACTACCAATAATTATTATTTAGTGGTAGCATGGCTACTGATAAGTGAGCCGGTAGAATCCGAACGCCACGGCGGCAAGTAGCCCCAAACTTCCCATTGGCCACCAGCCAAGGTGCCGCACGCGTTCGGCTAGGTGCCCGTGGCCCGGCAGCCACCAGAGGACTCCCAGGCCGGCGCAGCCTACCAGTACGAGAAACAAGGCCCCGAGCTGTGCGCTACGTGAGTGGCGACCGCGCAGCGGCTCCGCCGCTCGTTTGCAGCGGGCGCTGCAATAGCGTTGGGTGGGGTGGCGAGTGGTGTAGGCGGCGTCGCAGACGCGGCAATTGCGCTCGTGCACGCTGGGCGGGTAGGGAGGGGGGGTGAGCATGGCGGGGGAGTAACAGGCCGTTTTACGGCACTTTTAGGCGGATGGGGCGATTTTCGGCGGTTTCGGCGGGGAAGTGTCGGCGGGACCCGTCGCTGGGCGTGTGGCGGGCTGTTTCTGGGCGTCGGGGGTAACGCAGCGTAGCAAAGCTCCTATTTGCGGGTTAAAATACTGATTATCAGTATTTAAAAGTTTATTTTGGTACTAAACGTTGTGTATCATTTTCGACTTATATATACTTTTTACGATTTTTTGGCCCCCCCTGGTGTCGAAGGGCTTCCGGGCGCCCCGTGTTGCCGGCGCGCCTGCCGCGCATTGCCGCCCGTCAGAACACCCTGAAAGCCTAGCTGGGGGTGCGGGGCGGGCACCGCCCTGCGGGGCGAAACCCGCGCCGAGGGGGGTAAGGGTGGTAGTGGGCAGGCGGGCGGGGCGGGGGGCGCATAATTCCAGTTCTGGGGTCGGCTGGTAGCACCCACCAGGGCGCCCCAGCGCCCTGGCTCGCGGTTCGTGGGGTGCAGTAATCAAAAAAATCCTTTCTTTTTTTTCTTAAAGTTCTTTGTAAAGGAGTTGTAGCAGGATTTACAACTCATTTTACACCAATTACAACTCATTGTAGCACAAAAAACAACTTAGTAGCAGGATTTACAACTCATTGTAGCAGGATTTACAACTTATACTTTTTCGCCGGGGATAAAGCGCCAAATTGCTTATATTTCTCGTTGATATTCAGCATTTTGTACCAAAATTTAGCCTGTAGCAGGATTTACAACTCATTTTTTATAACGTATTTATACTGAATGGTTTATACCATACTTGTCAGGCACCCGGTTTGTAGCAGGATTTACAACTTATGCCGGTTTCGACCGAAAAAGCCCTTCCGGTGGGACCGGAAGGGCTTTTTTATACGAGCAAAAACAACAGTTATTAGCTATTTTCTTGGTAGTCAGCAGGTTGTCTTGCAAAGGTGTAGCAGCATTTACACCTTATCGGCCTTCCTACGCCTCCATTTCCGCTGTCGCTGCTGCCGCGTCCACCGCTGCTGAAGGCTCGACTACCATGCTGTATTCCAGGCGGCCATCGCTGCCTAGTTCCTGGTAGATTGCTTGCTTTAGCTCGCTGACGTAGTGGTCCTCCAGGTGCTCGTAGAACGACACGCTGGGCACCCGGATAGTGAGCACCTTGCCCACCAGCTCGACGGGCACCAGGGGGACAAACCAGGTGCGGTAGCTCTGCTCGCCCACCTGCTTGCGGAGTCTGCGCAGGCAGTTATCCCACACGGTGGTCACGGGCAAGAAAGAAAACGACGTGTCGAGGTACACCTGGTCGTCGTCGTCGTCGTCGGTGCGGTCGCCCAGGCTGGGCGGGTTGGGGTCGGTGCCCCACGATTTGGGGGCGGGGCTGACCTCGTAAATAAGTTCTTGGGGCGGGCCGCCGACCGTGTGTAGCTCGTACCGCGTCCAGGTGACGTAGTACCGGCCCTTCACGTAGTGCATCTGCGGCACCATGCACACGGAGGGTAATTTGCCCACCTGGCGCAGCATGGCCAGCAGCTTGCTGGCCTGGTTGCGCGCCGGAATTATCTTCTTCAGGCCGGCCGCCGCAACCAGCGCCTTATAACTATCCCGGCTGGGGTGCGGCTCTTTGGGTACTTTCGGGGCATCCCACCAGGCCCGCTTCCAGCGGACGCGCAGGTAGAGCGTGCGGGCGTCGTCCCAGGCGTGGCCGCCCTTGGTGCGCAGGGCCAGGTAGTCGGCAATGTAAATCTTTTGGTAGCGTGCCCGGTCCTGCTCTACTATATCCGTGCTGACCGTAAACTCGACGTAGGAGCCCCGCTTGCGCCGGATGCAGGGGGCCGCAATCTTCTCCACAATCTGGTGGGGGCGCACGGACGTGTCGCGGGAATCGCCAGTGCGTTCGGCCCACAGAAAATTATAGTTGCCCATCTTAACCAGGGTGTAACCCAGGAAGTTGCCGTAGTGCTTGAGCAGGTGCTCGGGCAAGCTGCACGCCCGCATTTCCTGGTTCTGCGCCGGGGTAGTCTTGCGCAGCAGCATGGCCCGGTCGTAATCAAACATGGCGCAGAATTCCGGCACGTGCAGGCGCACTACCTTGGCCCCGTTCCAGGCCGCGTACAGGATTAAGTCACGGGCCAGGCGGCCGACCTGCCCCCCCAGCCGGGGAAGTTTATCGTCTTTTTTTTCGGCCACCGCGCCCACAACATCGCGCAGATTGTCAAACAGGCGCGGCTCGCGCAACAGGTTAGAGTTGACGTGGATAGTCGTAGCCATCTACCAAGCGCGTGCAAAGAGCCGGGGGGTAGGGCGCTGGTCGAGCGGCGCGTGGGCAGCCCGCCCGCTGGCGGGGCCTGGTTGCCGCACCGCTGGGCCAGGGACGGGCAGGTAGTGCGAAGGACCAGAATGGCGCTGGAAATTCGCGTTATAGGGGGGCTTTTTCATGGTTTTTTACTGTATATTTGTGAAGGTTTTTTCATGGAAAAAGGCCGCCCGATGTTGGGGCATCGGGCGGCCTTTTCATTTTCCACTACTCGGGCATCCGGGCGTAGGCAGCGGGCGCAGTTTCGGGCGCAGCGGGCGCGGGCTGGGCGGCGGCGGCCACGTCAGCCACCAGGGCCGCTACCTCGGCCACCGGCGCGGCTACTTCCGCCACTACGGCTGCCAGGTCGGCCACTACCTCGGCCACGGCGGCTACCGGCTCAGGCGCGGCAGCGGGGGCCGCTGCGGGCACCTCGGCTACCGGCGCAGCAGCGGGCACGGCGTCGGCTACGGGGGTACTAGCGGGCATTTCGGCCGCGTCTGACGCCGCAAGGGCGGGCGCAGCGGGCATAAGGGACGAAATAGCCTGGAGCACCTTCTCCGCCTGCTTGACGAATACCTGTTGCGCCGCGTCGGCCAGCTCGCCGTAGGGCAGCATCAGGTTGTTGTTGCTCAAGTCAAACTGCACGGACACCCCTTTGGCCAGATTCTCGCTAACGTATTGGGCATGAAGCGTAACCGCCAGCGTTGCGGCATCCGGCAATCCGGTGCTCGGGGTAGCAGCCTGGGCTTGCACAGCCGCAAGGCGGGCCTCCCCATCACCCTGGGCGGCAATCACTGCCTGGGATGGGCTCGGGCTCGGGAGGGCTTCCGCAACCGGGGCAGCCACCGGCGTGGGGTCAACGGTCGGGGCAGCAGCGGCGGGCGTCGTGTCAACGGCCAGCGCATCAACGGCCGGGGCGAAGCTCGGCGCAGCCGGGGCAGCCACCGGCGCGGTATCAGCGGTCGGGGCAGCAGCGGCCGGCGTCGTGTCAACGGCCAGCGCATCAACGGCCGGGGCGAAGCTCGGCGCAGCCGGGGCAGCCACCGGCGCGGTGTCAGCG
>JAABUK010000965.1_pt1 | contig 57302 bp, 71 predicted proteins | sample 5559141 | NCBI WGS metagenome assembly JAABUK01 (sample SAMN10711869, study PRJNA513367) | rock metagenome | isolation source: Antarctica rocks | place: Antarctica: Victoria Land, Pudding Butte nord | collected 2016-01-03
AGTCGTTTGCTGCGCAGCTTCTTGTGCACACACAGGAAGTTGATTTCCACCATGCCTTTGGCGTTGCCTCGTATGCATATTGTTGCTGGCACCGCTGCATGCACAATCGATGTTTCAGGCACACAAAGGAGCAAGGCAGTAATAATAATTGTGATTAGTCATTAGTAAGTAATTGTGAATCGCAATTGAGTAATTGAAAATTGTGAACAACATTAATAATAACAATTGTGTGGCATCACCATTCAGGTGCAGTAACTTACCCAGTCAGACCTCTGTGATAAGAAAGCATGCAATCAGCTACTTTTGTGCAGACCAAAGCTGGTGACTATGCATAAGTGGTAAGGCTGGAATAGTACCTGTGATGAAACCAACTAGCTTGTTGTTGCCCTTGACTCTGACACCGATATGCCACTCAGGCTTGTACCCTGGTGGTTGCAGCGCCCATTGCAGAAAGTTGTGGGTGTACTTAAACCTGTTCTGGCAGGAAATGCAGTCAGCCAGGCATAAGTTGCAGGTTGCTTGGGCATGCTAAAAGGGGTGCAGGACAGGCACCTGAACATGGCGTCATCATCCTCAACATAATTCAGCATTAGCAGGTCATAGATCTGTAGCACCACACCTGGCGTGAGTTCTGGTAGAATGTCACAAGTGCTATCCAGCAAATGCTTGATGCACAGTGTGCCATGAAAGTCTCACCTCCTTGACAACATTGTTGTTGTTGATATCACACTGGCACCAATGAAAGCTGCAGGTAAAGTTGTGTATCAGCGCAGTGCTAGGGTGTGCCGCAATGCAGGTCTATGCTTGGCGCTGAGCAGCCACTGCTGACCTGTCTGGTAGAGGATATGGCTCCTGCCTCACCTCCTGCACAGTTTTTGGAGCATCGATTGCCCCATCTTCTTGCTGCGAGACAGAAACAATGTTACAAGTGATTAGGTATATATCGAGGTCGATGTAGCATCAGCTGAAATGTCGAACACACACCGGCAGTGTGCTGGGATCCTCATTGAACTGCGCAACAGGCTGCGTCTCCCAGAAGTCGTATTGTTCCTTGATGCCTTGTTTGTGCTGCTGCAGAGCCATAGCTTGCAGCTGACTTTTTAGATCCTCCGCTTGATTCGTCCCTTGCCTGCGTTCGGCTTTGACAATCTGCTGATCACCATTGGAAGTGTCCTGTTGCGACGAACCGGGCTGGCCATCCGCCATAGTCAATGCAATCTATACTTCTCAACACTTCACAGCATGAGCAGGCTCTCCGATGGTGGGGACGAACAGGTTCAGCAAGCGCTTCACAACATGCGGATGTTGATGGTGTCAGCAAAAGAAACGAGTTGCAGCAAATGCAGGGCACTGTGACTGGTCAGAACTGGTGCAAACCAGATCAACATTGCTGTTGCGAATGTTGCTTGCGCAGATGCATGTACCTCAGCAAGCATGCACTTCGTCCAGGAAGTGACACACTAAATGGTGACCTAGCTGAAACCCTAAACTCTGCATCCTTCTTATGCATGCAAGATGTCCAATCAGCTTACATGGAACGGTTGAGAACCAAGGACGTCGAGCTGCATATCGGCGCTCATGTCTCAAGAGTTGATTGGTTCGATGTCTGTTTTGCTGCACTAGCCAGGCAACTATGCTAGCAGTTGACAGCGTCTTGCCCTTGCAACAATAGTCAGTCAATGAAACTACAGAATGTCAAATACATGAAGCGCGGTTGCAGGGATCGTGTGTGAGCAGGAGCTCGGGGAGCATGTCTGTGTGCAGTGCACTCAGTCACTCAGTCAGTCATGGGGTTTACAGTCGATGGGGGCAGCTAGCCCATTTGACCAAATTGCAGTCGTTCGTCAGAAGACGATACAGACATAAAAGAATGACATAGACAAACAAATTCATCATCGTCAGGAAACTGTTGGGAAAAAAATGCTGAACGTAGAACATACACATATGCACAACAAATGAGAGTCTCTGAGCTTAGCATGTGATTCAATATCAGATCCCACTGTCATATGCCACTGCTTGCTCAATATGTTGACATGACAGTTGTGATACACGGTGTGGTATGCTACACGCAGAGTCATAGTGTGAATTTACAGGGCTCATGTTTGCTTCTTGCTCTTCGTTACCTTAGTCACCGGTTTCCTGCAGTGTACACTGAACATAGCTACGGGTGATCACGGTGCGCACCACGAGCACAATGTCGTTACTGAGGAAGACCTCTACCGGCTTGCTGCGAAACTTCAAGCCGAGGTCAGGTCACTCTGAGGGAGGCTTCTTCGCCCAAGGAGCGCAGGAAGGCAAAAACGGGTTGCTGTTTGGTGAGACACCGCCACCCCCTGGCCAGAAGCGCAAATGGGAATCATGGGAAGCTCCGTGGTAAGATGCCTTGATCTTTTGTAGTCTTCTCAGTGTCCAGTCCACCTCGCACCTGTACCTGCTGGCCTGCAAACTGTTACCATCTTCTTATGTATTGTTCGTGTGCCGCATGCGTGCCAGCAGGACATCAACACAGCGTGCTGTTCGTTGCTTTGCTAATTTCGAAAGCACCGATGGTCAGGCATTCATTTGTTCTGCAGGTATTTCATGCTTGGAGGTGCAGTTGTCATCTTGGGACTTGGGCTTCCATCCCGACCAGACACTAGCATCATGACATGGGCTAAGCGACAAGCAAAGAAGGAACTTGACGAGGCAGCGTAAAGCTCACTACAAAGTAACAACTTTTTACCTGGACATGCTGAGGACACAAATTTTTCATCATATGACACAAGCAAGCTGCTGTGCTGCATGCCTGACCTGTTTCACACAGTGCTTTACGCACCAACAGGTGTGCTCATGGCACCTATTGCACCCCCAGCTGTCCTGCAGAGATTCCAAGTCACCCTCCTGGGTAGGACTATGACATTGATGTCTGTTTTATGCAGTCCTGAAGACTGATGTAGGCCATGGTTATGGCATCGTTTTTATTCATCAGTCTTGACGCTCCGTTTTCCTGTGCTGTGCAATTTGCAACCTTAACATGCAGGCTGATATTGACGGCATGTTGAACTGAACACTTTGGCTTACTCAATGTTTAAGACTATTCCATCTTGGAATGGCATCAACAAGCTGCAAGGCTCCTATCATACTCGTTGTCAAACTGTAGCAGAAGCCACTTTAGCACCCTCATTGATTGTCGTCGGGCGAACACAGCTAACAGTGTCTAGGACACAAGTGTGTCCATGAGCAGTGCATGAAACTGAGGCACTGTTGTGTTGGAGGGAACGTGCAAAATTGTGTGCAATAACAAACAATGCCCAGCATAACTTGAGACAGGGGGTGGTTTTGTTCTATCTTACAAATAATCGGGTGGGGACACATTTTCTGGCTGCTGGGGCAGCATAATTGAACACTGTGAAGTAATAGCAAGGAGCATCAAGAACACCGAGTGATAATTTTATAAATACCTGATTTCCTGTTTGTGACTAGAAGCCATATACAAATACAAAGCTGTTGGGGTAGAGCTGCATCACACTGGATGCAAGACACAACAGTGCACTAGATTGAATTATACCTCAACAGGCATACCAAACTGCAAACTATAAGGAAAACCACACACTGCTCACATATTTGCTACAAGTGTCATCAGTGGATGGCAGACCACTCTGATGTGATACACAAGTCATTCTGCCATGACTGGCCAAGCCGGCAGCTGAAACATGGCCCTTTCATAAATCAGCCATGGATCAGCAGTAGTAGCAGTAGTATGCGCCACAGCATACACCATCTGCAAGCATGCACAGCAGACTGAGTCCTTCAGCTCAGGCAGTGCAACAATTATCTATTACAGTGTGTGTTGAAGGACCATAGTGCTTGTTGTGCTTGCATGAGGGATACGCATATGATGCAGCTTTTGAGCAGTTGTGTGAAGGAAACAAGATGTGCGCTTTAGGTTTCTTGGCAACCTATACAAACAGCATAAACCAAGGAACAAGTGTGAGACGTGGGAGCCAAATCCAGAACTTCTCCTGCAGCTATTGGCACTCTGCCGTCAACCATTATTTCATGTTAGCAAAAACTTATGATTTGATTTTGGTGCCTGCACCCCATAACTCTACTGGATCACATGGAGCTGCTTACAAACAGCAAGGTCTCTCAGCAACTTGACACACACGTAGTGTCATGACACACAAGGGTGGACAAAGGACAGAAGACTCACTTGTTCCATCAACATGGCGGCTTGCCAGCACAGCAACAGCAATGATCACGCCTATCAGAGCAATGGTTCCTGGATTGCACACGACATGCATGTCAGCATATGATTGGTCACTTGTCTTGTCTGACAGCAATGCCAGTCTTGTGCAGCACATCTACATGCTGAGCAGCTCACTCACATGACATTGATCTTGCAGTGAAGAATGCACAATCTCAATGACACAGCCTGACTGCAACAGCATGAGAAGCAGGTGCTACAGACACTGTGAAGAGTTCATACACACTGTTTTGATGGATACACATCATCATTGAGACACACTGAGGTAGCGCTCACCAATCACATTTGCTATCCAGCCAGCCTTGTTCCTTGCAGCTGGGAATCTGGGGTGCCGACACAAAGGCCTCATGACCCCTGCAATCCAAGCTACCCCACAAATCCACCCAACAGCAAAGAAGATCCAGTCGCTCCAGTCTGCTGCTGGTTGACGCTTGACTTGCGCTACTGGCACTGCAACTTGTGAAGCATGATTGAGCTGCTGCCCTAGCTGACCTGCTTCCAGTGCACTCATACTCGACCTGCAAAAGACAGCCTGTCGAGTTCCTTTTTGTCCGTGTAATGCAATCGTTTCGACCAACAGGGAAGCTCGGTCAGCGAAGCCTTGCTGAGAGCGTAGACCAGCAACAGAAGCGAGCTTATGCAACAGGGCAACGTATAGTCACGTTAATCGAGGTCCAACCTGAGCGAGCTCTCGGTCGATAAAGCCCACCTTCCGTACGCAGTTTACTGAGGACGAGAAATGGCAGGGGGTAACTGCTTCTGGCTAGCTCTGCGGTTGGATGTGGTGCAAGAAGCTTGTCTCTGCTCTGGTATGATTGCAGTTTGCCATAGTTGTGGCTACACGGAAGACGGCGTTCAACAACGTTGCTGAGGCAGCTGCAAGAGTACTGTGGTTCCATGCTGCCAACCTGACCCTTTTGAGGCGGTGTAGCACCACGATCAGCAGCTGATGGCAACGGTTGTCAACTTCTTGCGAAGGTCTCCGAAACCACGTGAGCTACAGATATTGCCATCTGCGTCAGTAGCTACTGGGTTCTGCCTTGTGAGGAACCTTCTGAGCGTGCAAGTAGTAGCAAGTGTTTGGGGGCTTTTCCAAGTACAGCGTCCTTGCGGCATGTCGGTTCCATTGTGCTGGTGCTGCTGTGCAGGCCGTCATCACAGTACCGGTTGCATAGCCAATATCGCATCGAATACTATGTTGATATTGTTGAAGCTTTCAATACCAACTGAGGAGGGCACGCGCTTGCCGACATGCGCATAGACTGAAGCAGAAGGCTTGCATGCTTGACAAATTGCCGCAAAATGACATGGGTCACAGTGCAAGTGGAGATTGCTCGTCTTTACATTCTTGTCGTCTGCATGCAAAGCCAGTCTGTGTTTACATTGCCCATGAGGCAAGACCTGCGTGTGATTGGGCCCTCTGTGGTGATGTTACACTGGTAGCCACATTGCACATCAGATGCCCCCTGGCCCATTGTACCCTGTATCCAAAATTTCATACCAATGCACGCATAAGCCCAAAGTGCTGTTCTCCACAGACACTGCTGCCATTGTATGAGAAGGAAGCTATCAACATCTCTATGGCTCAAAATTGCTGGAAGCTGTTGCAGCAAAGGCAGGGGGACCGCATATTGTCTGCAGTGGTACATTACATACAGTAATACTATGCAGTAGAACTGCAGTTACCCAGCTATTGCATGAGCCAACCCAGGTGACTTCATTTCAGATGTTTTGCCACCATTTCTGGTACTTGGAACAACAAGCTGCTGCAACCGCTCTACAGTCTGTGGCATTCAACATTTTTGCAGTATGCAGAACATAATTTTCTGCCACAGCTTACCTAAATCAGCTGGTACTCGTCTGAACAGAATGACCCACTGATCATGATGCCCGTTGCAGGAATTGTGATCATCAATGCACTGCAGGAGTCAATCTCTTAGAGGCTGTATCTTTGCCTGGCTGCCATGCGTTTACTGGCAAGAAAGCAGCAGGCTGGGTTGTTAATTCAGGCTGTCAGCCCCCTACTTGAACATGTAAGCTTGTGAGAGGTCCTGATCTAAACCCTGATCAACTGCAGATGGTATTGGGTTATGACTTGCATATGCTATTGCCAGCTCCAGTAATGACTTGCACAGAGAAGCGAGGTCAATTCTGCACCCTTGCCACAGCAGGGAGTGGCTGTTCGGTATCACCAGAGTTCAGCAGCAAGACAGCAAAAGCATTGCCCATGCAATTGCTGAGTGACATACAGACAAGCTAAAACACAATCAAAAAGGGGCCACAAAAGAACATAAGCAGAATTTGATTCAAATCTTCAGGCCATGTCAGCACGCTGTCCCACAGCCCAGGCCATGTCAGCAGCAACACGATCACTAAGCTGCTTTGTCAAAGGAATTTCACTAGGCTGCTTTGCCACAGGAATTGCATCAGCCCTAGGTGATTCCTCTTCTCTCACACCAGACAGAGGAACTCTAGGCGTGCCAGTCCTCCTATCATATAGACTACCAACTCCCCTGTCACTGCGAGGCCCTTCAAGTCTGTCGCCAATTGTTCCCTGAGACAGCAATAGGGCAGGTACAACAGGCCCAGGCCTTTTGACCACATCAGCCCCAAGCTGCTGCTGTGTTGATGGCATGAGTGCTGATGCCACTGATGAAGAGCCACGGTACAAGCGTGGGGCATATGCAGTTGACAGCTGACTTGGGATTGCTGATGTCTGTCTGTACATACCAGAGCCTATGCTTGACCCCTGGCGGTATACAGCAGGCCCAGCAACAGACCCCTGTCCAAAAGTGGTGGGTCCAGCTATTGACCCTTGTCTGTACATGCCTGCCCCTATGCTTGACCCCTGGCGGTACATTTGGGACCCCCCAGTGTTGCTGACCTGCCCTCCCGCCAAAATGACTGATCCCTGCCTTTCCATCCCGCTAGCCCCTGGCAGGAAAAACTTTTCTGGGAACTGAGCCTCCACTCGAGCACTGATGGCTGCATAGTACTCAGGCATGTCTGCAGTGATGCCTTCTTGCTCAATCAGATCATCGTGCACCTCATACGCAAAGTAGGTCATTTCGATGTCAGTCCCAAACCAAGGGTTTTTGGCAGCCCATTTGAGGGCAGTAGAATCTGGGGTATCTGGGGGCGGTGGTGGGGGGGGGGGGCAGGTAGGTTTTGCAGGTGATGGAGAGCGCCTTTGCTTGGGTGGTGAGGAAGACAATTTGCGAGGGGCCTGAAGGGCAGGGCAGAACAGCTGAAAGGCCGACTGATAGGAAGGGATGGCTAGGTTGAAGGGCAGGGCAGAACAGCTGAAAGGCAGACTGATAGGAAGGGATGGCTAAGTTGAAGGCCTAGATCTAGTTGGGAAACTTTGTTGTGCAGATGGGCTTGCTTGGTGGGCTGGTCAAATCCTGTGGAGGGGTTACAATGGTGAGCCTGAACTGGTTGACAGACCAGAAGCTTCCACGCGAGCATCAGATGCTGACAAGGACTTGACATGGTTCACTGCTGCCTTGGGTGAAAGTGATGAAGGGTGTAGTGCTGTTTGGCTCAGAGAGGCTTGTCAGCTCTCAAAGTACTGTCCTGACAGCAGGATTGGCCAGATGGGCCAGATGCAACTGTGTGGTCAATACGCTGTTTGCACAGCCGATGCTATTGTAGCTTGAGCAGGCAAGCATGTCTCTGAGTGTGTGTGTGTGCAAACATGGATGGCAGCTTGTCTTATGCAAAGAGCTTTGTTGCCAGCAGGGATCCACATGGACCTGACAGCAGATCCCATATGAGCATAAAATGTCACATGGACCTGACAGCAGATCCCATATGAACATAAAATGACAGCAGGTCCCATATGAACATGCATGTTGCTGTGTCTGCTGCAATTACATGCATCTGCAGCATGGGTACACAGCATCACCATGCATTGCAGGGTGAACAAGTGGACCCTACCCATGCGAGGCAGGTTACGGATTGTGTACATTGCTTGCAATGCTCAGTGTAAAGGAACAGTCCACTGTTTGTTCAAGGGTATTGTGCCGGTGTTTTGTATCTATGTAGCCTCACACCTTACGAGCAACAGCGCTTTGGCTGCTAGACTGCACTTTGTTCTTTTGGCTTGCTGCGGCCTGTTGCTCTTCGTCCTCCTCAAAGTCTTCCTGATACTCCTCGGACTCGGCTTGATCTGACTCTGAATCGACAGATGAGTACACCTCTTCCTCGTCCTCTTTCTCCTTTGCACCTGAACAACAGACATGTCTATAAGTCATCAAATGATCCCACACTCAGCATGAAATCAATCAGACTTTAATGTAATCTCTGCTTTGTCACTGTAAGAACTCCTGATGGATGTATGTATGCAGCAAGTATCAGCTCACTCGACAGCCACAGTGTAATGTTAGGCCGCAATGTCAAAACTGCACACAGCAAGGCTAAGAGCATGAACAGCCGCTGCTTACCATCAGTCATGTGCGTGCATCACACATACAGCACCAGCCTAGGTTTACCCTCAGCAATGCAAAGCTTCAGCCAATGACTGTCTGTGCAATGGCACAAATTGCTCAAGCCTTGCTCAACCTTGCAAAACCCAGCTAAATCCTAATAGTTGACTGCAAACAAGCTTGCATGTCACTGCTGCTTGCGCCTCCACAATATATGTGCGTCTCATGCAGCAAAAGCAGATTATTGCACCAACATGCTGGGTACGACATGCCACACACAACAAGCACCATTCACATATCAGTGCATAAAAAGACCAGAGTCCCTCCAGGCTCCAACATATCATACCCTTATTTGCTTTGGCAGGTTTGCTTCTGGCTGCAGGTTGCACTTCTTCTGCATCAGATGCACTGGCACCAGCCTCTGACTGCACCTCTTCTTCGTTGCTGTCAGATGTGGGCTCTTCCTCTACTTCAGAGGCATCCTCTTCTTCAGAGGACCTCCTGGCCTTCAGGGATCAAAGCTCACAACAATTAGCACACCTTGTACGTTGCCACTACATCAATTCATATGTCATACTATCATCAACATCCTTGATCTTGAGCACTAACAAGGCAACATCTGTTGATCACTCCTTCTCTGAGTGCCGGCTGCTGCAACCTACGCTCTTGAGTTCTGTCTGCTGTTGCTGCTGTAAAGCTCAAATTCTGATAGGGTAGTGTGAAGAGATGCCTTGGCAAAGTGTAGGCTGTGACAGGCAGTGTTGAGACAAGGCCTGGCAACAAGCCATCATGGAGGATTCAGCCCTTGAGCCTTTGCACAGCAAGTGGGAGCCACAACACAAGCCACAATGGACAGCACATGGAAGCCTCAATACAGGCTGTGAAATGTGAAATCAAAGTAATGTGCTGACAGAAACACAACAGATGCACATGGGCTTCAGCAGTATCAGCATGCTGCAAGTCCTCTGTTCAGTGGCATGGCTTCAGCAACAAAACGCGCAAAACTCTGTTCCGCATTTGTTCCAGCTTTATGATCAGAATCACCTTGGCAGCTTTTGGGGTGACCAGGGGGGTAGGGCTGTACCCATGCCCCTGAGCAGTGCCCCTCTCAGCTGCTAGCTGAGCTTCCAGCTGCGCCCTCTGTCTTGCCAGTTCTTTAGCCTCCATGGCCAATGCCTGCACACACACACTCACGTACTGACATGGTCACATACTGACATGGTCACAGACAGACAAGCCACTCATGCAGCCACACAGCCTGTCTCTTCAGACAGGCTGTATGGCTCTCTGAGCATCTCACACTCTCTTTCAGGTTGCAACAACTCAGTTTCCAGAGCTGAATACAATGAAGCATTTGCCAGATCCAGTCTGCTTGTGACATTGACTTGGTCTGCTGTCTATCAAGCAATTGCAATATATTGCAAAAACAACATAACGTGATGAAATGTAACATAATTACAGCTGCTGTAATCTTATGTACCATGCTTTCAAGTAATATAATGCAATGCCACGCAGTGTTATGTACTCTGGTGTATTATATTGTAACATAATACAATATATATGCAAGAGGTGGTTGGGCACCCGGTATTGCTAATGCACCAAATTCCATCTTGTATGATGGGACACATCCAGAATGCTAGAGACAACGTCTGTGCCTGGTGATTTTGCCAGCAAATGCATGGAACGTGTTCAGAAAAGGATCGACGACCTACATGAGATGCTGACACTGTGATTCAGTCTACTGACCTGTTGCTGGCGGCGCTCCTCTTCCTCTGCCTGCTGCTGAGCCAGCTTAGCATTCAACTCAGCATTCAGCCGCTCTTGCTCCTGCAGTCACATGGCAGCAGGGTTTGTAGGTTTAGGGTGTAGGGTCGCCGCAATTTTGCGGATTAGGATTCAGGCTGCCAAGTTCCAATGCATACCTTGTATCTGAACTAGTAGGACCCCTGCCGCCAAATGCACAGGTAACACTGTGTATATAGTCACACTGTGTACAGTAACTATACAGTAGGACTGGTAACACTGTACCATACAGTAACACTGCCTGTCACACTGGTGGTTGCAGTAACACTGTTTACAGTAATAATGGCACAGCAGCAGGGTACACTTACAGCTGTACCATGGCAGCACACAAAAACATCTGTCAAGCAACAAGCTCCTGCACAATCTGCAGGGTCAAATCAGGATCAACACATGGGCCAAGTTTAGAGTCTATTGCTGATGTCATTCACGCCCTGGTTGGTGCATTTGCCATGAGATGTGTTGTGGCTTTCGCTTGATTGTTGACACAAGTTTTGCTCACATTGGTACATACACCTTCAAGCCCATAACAGCTTACTAAACAGAACAAAAAACCAGCCTTGTGTGGGGCCTGTGGGGCAGGGGCTCATGGAAAATGCTAGATGACGGACGCAACATACAGCTCTAGGTGCAATGGCACGCATTGACCATGGCAAATTCATCAAACTTTAGGTTCAACAGCAAACGTTCACGATGGCAAATTTCCTTGGGCTCTAGGTTCAATGGCCAGCACTCACCAGGGCAAATTCACTTAGTCCATTTAGCCCATTTAGCATTTTCATTTGAGCAGTGGCATCACCTGTTGCATGCGCTGCTCCTCTGTGCGACGCTGCTGTGCCTCTGCAGCCGCTGCAGCCTCGGCCTCCTACAACAACACAGTATTGAGAATGACAACAATAATATTACTAAACATGCTAAACATGCTAAACATAATAACAATAACAATAACAATAACAATAACAATAACAATAACAATAACAATAACAATGATAATGATGATGATAATGATGATGATAACAATGATGATAATAATAACAATAATAATGATAATAATAATAATCTCGCTTTCCAGCTCATGATGAGCTAGCTACAGCAACCCAGATCCAGATGATTCCCTCACACGAATGTATGCTTGTGCACACTAACAATATGTGTAGTATACCTTTGCAGAAGCTACATGCACAAGCTGACACAAGCTGCACATTACCTCCGCAATGCACAGCTGCATTGAGCCAAATTTTGAATAGGTGCAGAGCAACCCTGTGTGTGACTACATGCTTGTCGCATCAGTCAGCAGCTGACACTGATGTGGATGAGTCACAGGCTGTTTTGAAATAGGTGGGTTTCAGGCAGAGGTGTGCTGAATGTTGCTATATAAGCCTTTCTTGCACCACAGCAATACAATACAATCAGAGGTGTGCAAGCTCTACATATGTACATGTATATACAGATCCAAGTCACTCATGCAAAGACACATACAGGTATGCATGTGTACATGCATATACACGCTTTGCACACCCCTGCCTGTATATGTAATAGCGTGATGCAAAGAAGGCGTGCAGAAGGAGCAACAATCAGGTGTGGTCGAGTCAGAATTATCAAAGAGAGAGATGATCATCCACCTGCTGCAGCCTGGCTTCCTGGTCACGCTGTGCCTGCTGAGCATTTGCCGCCTGCCGCTGCCTGTCCAAACTCTGCACAGTACATGCATCATTCAGGCCATGCATTTCAAAGCAACATATACGCACAATGACTGCTTGTGTCAGCCTTTGGATGCACAACAAGTGCTCAAAGCGCTCACATATTTATATTCGCCATGACACACATGAATCAATGACACACTCAACAAGGCCTAACAGTGGTTGTGACAGAACAGTTTCGAGTTTTAATTTATAGTTCTGGTGGTGTTGCTGGATTTTTGTTCCTCTGCGCTGCTTTCTTTAAGGATTTGACACAATGTCAGGCAGTAAGAGGCAGACCTGCTGGTGTTGCAACTGTAGTTGAGAGTACTGCCTCTCCAACTCAGCCTGAGCACCTTTTCTGCGAGCCAGCTCACGAGCCATCTCAGCACCTGCAATTGCCTCAGCCTGGCCTGCCTGAGCAGGATTTGGATTCCCCTGCTGAACCTGAGACGAGTCTGAAGTCAGCGTGAAGCTGCCCTGCTGCTCAAGCTCGGTGAGGTCACGAGTGGGTGAGTCTCTGCCGGGCGCTGCTTGAGCAGCAACCAGCTCAAGCTCTTGAGGGCTAGGGCCTCTGACAGAAGGCTGTGAGGGGACGCCCTGCTGAGGCGGACCAGCCTCAACCCAGCTGCCCTGATGCTCAAGCTCACTCAGAGAGTGCTGTGAGCGGTGGCCACCCCTAGGGTTCAAACCAGACATGACACTGTACTCCATGGGATCTCCAGCTGAATAAGCAGCAGGGCTCTGCTTCAGAGGGCTGATTGCAGCAGCCCCGCCCTGCTGCTCAAACTCACTCAGTGTTTGCTGAGGAGCTGCCTTGGCATGAGGCTGATGCTGCTGCGCATTCCACACTTCTTCCTCGACATACCGTGAAGGGGCTGACCTGCCCTGTTCTGCAACAGCCCTCTGCTGCATCCTGTACCCTTCCAGCAAAGAAGAAGAGAGGCCAGCTCCCTCCAATGACATTGACAGAGGGTTTTGTCCCATAGCAGGAGCATGTGATTGCTGACTGTAGCTTGCCCCATTTGAACCAACATCTGCCTGCTGTGGTATGCCAGACTGCTGCACCCTGAGCTGACTCGCCTGCTCCTGAGCAAAGCGTGACTGAGTTTGAGGCTGTGAGAGGGAGGGCTGGGCTTGCTGCTGGGCTGCCCATTGCTGTTCTTCCTCATACCTAAAAGTAGACAGCGCAACAGGATAAGGTAATATGTCAGGCCATTGTTGATTTGTATTCAGCCAGCAAATGACTCAGCACCATGTTTATGAACTGCAGACTGCACAATCCAGCTAAGCACAGCCAAGCGCAGCCACGGCACAGCACAGCACAGCACAGCACAGCACAGCACAGCACAGCACAGCACAGCACAGCACAGTCAAGCACAGCACAGCACAGTACGGTGCAGCACGATACGGCTTGGTGCAACACGGCACAGGACTGCACGGCAAAGCATAGCACAGCACAGCCTTGAACACCCGTCCCGCTCAGACAATCTTACTTGGTCATGCGCTCAAAGCCTAGTCTCAGTTTGACAAGCACTCAAATGTAATCAACATCCACACGCACAGAGTTACTAACTGACCTGAGCCGTTCCTGCCTCAGCTGCTCATAGTCACGCTCCAAAGCCTGCTGCTCCATCTGCAGCTTCTCAGCAGCTGCCTGCTGCGCCACAGCTGCGGGGCCCTCCCGCCGCTGGCGCTGAGTCAGCACCTGCTGCTGCGCCACGCTGCGCGCTGACATCTGAGAGCGTGCAACCACAGTGGGGCTCACCCCCAAGCTCGCGGCTTGTTGCCTTTTGCGCCTCTCTCCTGTAATGCAATGGGCAAGCGCTGATGGCGTGCAACACAATTGGTGCGAGATTTGCATGCCACGACTGAGCAGCAGAGGTCGAGCTTATTGTGCAGGCCAAGCATAGCACAATATTTCGCGCGTGAGTCAAATGCTGATTGCCTTAATTCTGATATGACACTGAACTTGAGGCATGCATAAGGTCAGAACCTGATCAAGCAAGAGCCCAGAGGCTCCACCATGATGCAGCAATAAGTTGCCTTTATATGTGCAGTATGCAGAACCCAATGCCAGAAAACTGCAAAAAAACGCAACACATGGAGGCGTTGATGCGCAGCAACACTCAAATATGCAGCGCATCGCAAGCATAGGGTCCTAATGTGGTTGTTGATGCACTTGAGGTGCAGAACTTGAGACTACATTTAATAGTGAAGGCTGACAAATGCTGCCATGTCTCACCTGCTTTCAACTGCTCTCTCTGCTTCTGCAAGCCATTCTTCTTTTTCACCTGGCTGTTGGTGAGCAACTTGCCTGGCCCCACCCTAACAGCACCCTTGGGGTCCTGCTGCTCAGCCTGGGATCCCAGATGGCCTCCCCTGGTCCCCAAGACAGCACCTGTGGATCCCAGAGACACTCCTGTCATCCCAGAACCATCTTCTGCCAATCCTGAATCGCCGGAGGACGTGCCATTGCCAGGCTGACTCACGCCTGCAGCTGCCTCAGCAGCTGCTGGTGAGCTACTCAGCTGAGGTCCGAGCTGAGCTAGGAAGTCATTGACCACCTTACCCAACATCTCCATCTCGACCCGAGCCAAGGGCGCTTTGCCCTCAGGCCCCAGGGCAGTTAGCTGCTTCTGGGTCAGCTTGTACTGCTGAGTCACCTTTAGGCCCCTGAACTGCTGGAGAAGCAGCTTCAGGTCAGCTTCTGCCCAGTACCAGCTGTCTACCTTGTCAGGCTGACGCACATCCACCTGTACAGCAGCAGAAGCACATTCCAGCACACAGCATTGAGAGAACATGCTTGAAGCTGCCCTAATCATGTCTCAGCAGGTGCTTAAGGATTACTGGGACAATCAAAAGCTCCTCCTCCTTGCTCTCCCCATTATTATGATCGCTGGCAAATTGGACTCATGACAGTGGACTGGTTTGCAAGCTGCTGGGCAGTCTAGCTGCTGTCTGCTTGGCTTTCAGTTCGGTGCTTGATTCAGATTGCCAGGCACGCATAACCGCTTGTGGCTCTGTGGACAGACTACCTTGTGCTTACGTTGCAAAATTGCTTTTCTGCATTCAAGATTCTGAGCCCCAAAGTGTTCTCTTGTTTGCTTCATTGTGTCCTTTTGCAACATTATTTGCAATTTGCCAGCCATTTACCCGCAAAAATACTTGTGTTGCTATTGCATTGTTGGTGTTGGAGTTCAGGTATCTGCAGCTTAATGTCTGACGTCAACATCATGCTTCTGTTGAAAGGTTGGCACTTTGACACTTTCAGGAAAAGTGTCACCCTCTGCTCGTATTAATTTTGGTGTTCTTTAAGCTTTCGTCTTTGGCTTAGATACAAGTTGATTTACCTGTAGCTTGATGTCTTCCAGAACAGCTCTGAGCACCTCTGGAAAGACAAAAACAGCCTTCATGGCAGCGAAGAAGAAGCCGTGTGCCACCATGAGGGAAGCGCAGGTGGCCTGAGTCTGGGCTGACTGCCCAGTCATGGCTGCTACTATATTGTCCAACTCCATCACCTGTGACGAAACACCAAATGCAGTCACAATGGGCCTTAAGTCACCATTACGTACAATCACAGAATGATCATGCAAGAGTTTCCGAACAATCCTCATTCAGTGGTGGAATGGAGACAATGCTGGACTGTCTGTCTCCAACCACCTACAGAGGCCGGTACAGCCTGGCAAATTGCCCTTGATGCAGAGGGGACAGTGTGAGAAGACACGAAGAATGTGAGCACAGCAGGTTACAGCGCGCATGCTGCTCATTCAGGGTGCAACCTGGACAACATACGCTTGGAAGCTTCTCAAACACTTCATAGTTCAAGCAACTCATCCTCTCACATAGACAGGGGCTTTCCGCATGAGCAGCTGTGGTTTGTGATTATCAAAAACCTAGCAAGACTCGAGAATTTGAGCCATGACAAGTCAGAGCTGAGCGCTGCACCAAAGCCTGGCAGCAGTGAAAGCGGCAAAGAGTACCTTCATGTCCTGCTTGTCAAACAGATGGTGCTGCAGCAGCTGTGCAAAGGCCTCCTGAGAGGGCTGCTTGGCGATGCCCTGCAGGGCTTCTGGGAATGGGGCGTGCCTGTTCAGGCTCCCTGCTGCACTGCTGTTCTTCCTAGATGATGCCTTGCTGTTGTATGATGGGCGGTCAAGCGGCCGACTGTACACCACCGTTGCATCGTGAAAGCTCTGTTGTGCGAAAGTGGGCACAGGTGGCGGCACATGGGCAGGAGCATTTGCCACAGCTGTGGCCGCCGTGAATGAGGCTTCTGATAGGACTGCAGTCGCCGCAGAAGCTGCAAGGGCGGCCTGCAACTGCCCCGAGGGCGTATCCTGGTGATGAGCTTGGATGAGGTCAGATGCAGATGGATCATCTCCGACTGATCTGGTGGAGTGGCTTGGCTTTCTGGAAGCTGGACTGCTGACCAGGTAGGGACTATCAACAGACTGAGAGCTGGAGCGTAGCTCTGCATGTGCCTTTGCTGACAGTCCGGCACTGGAGCTTTTGCTGCAGCTAGCGCCCATGTGATTGGAAGGGGAGGAGCGCTTGGAGAGGAGGTCTAGAGGTCGCAGCAGGTCAGGAGAGATGGATCGTTGTGCGCTGACATATCCAAGCACTTCTGCCTGCAGCTGGCACAGTGTGAGAAGACAACTTTCCTGCCTCAGACTTGCTTGTGTGCACTCCATACACAACAAGGATGGCTGTTTATGTAAGTATGCTGCTGTGTGTGATGCATGGGGTCAAGCATGAAGCATACAGGTGAAATGCTGGTTGCCATGAGTGCTGTCGTACTTGCTAATGGACACAGCCTCAGAAGCACGCATTAGCAGCCAGCCTGCCTGGCCAAGCTTTCAGAATGCCTGACGACCACCAACATGGCGTTATTGTTCTGGTACGCAATGAGCATGGTAACCAATAAGCAAGAGGCCATTGGCGTAGTATCACAACAAGGAGGTCACCTTATGAGGTCTCAGCGCGTCTAAACTGCTGACTCTGTGCAGCTGACTGCTTGCATGTGTCTTGGTGTCCTGCAGATAGTCTGCTGAATGAGAGCAAGAACACTGCTGGTGTCGTCTTGCAATCTCGAGTCGCAGCACTGTGACTGACAAAGCTGGGCTGCAACTTACCTGTGGCCTTACGACTTCCTGCAGACTGCTTGAGTCCATAGCTATGTAAAGTTGAGTCCGGGCAGAAAGCCTAAACATACACGCAGCTGCTGGGCAGGCATTGAGTGTGGCCAGGTGCGCCTAGCAAGCTGCATTGCAGTTGACCGTAACGCAAGACATGCCTAAGTAGCAGTCTCAGCCGGCCGGGGCTGCGACACTTGATGCCGGATCACAAAGCTTAATAGCGATTCTGTGGACTTTGGTGAGTTGAGTGAGCCGGTCCAGAATTTGCGGTGGTGAGATCGTAACAGTGTCAGTGCTCTGCACTACCGCTGGCGTTACAGTGGCACCAGCTGCCTTGCCATCCTCCTCATCGAATCTTGCAGCTTGAGTCATCCAGCGCAGTGGTTCCACGTGAATGTGGTAGCTGACAAACATGTGTGTACATTGTCTGCAAATCCGGAGAAACAGAAGGCTACAGCTGTGACATCCTGCCATCAAATTCCTGGGACGCCGCTTCTTCGCTGCCCTCCGAACCTTTTCTGACTTGGCCCCAGTTGCATCTCAGCATAATGGTGCAAGCAAATTACGCAGCTGCCCAAGTTCCCGTCGGAACTGTGCCTGTTGCATCTCCAAGCACAACTTCTGCCAACAGCGTCAACCAGGCTGTCACAGGTCTGTTGCGCCTGCATTGTTACCCGGCCGCGTGCTTGTCCACAGAAGAACTCTCAGGGTGGTTGTGACTGTTATGCAGAGGTTTTGACTCTACGTCTGGCACCAAGGAGAAAAGCCAAGGTCAGTCTGCGTGTCATCTTTTGCGCAACACAATTGCATATGCAGGCAAGCTAGGGCTGAATATTGACCAGTGATGCAATCTGCCAAGTCCCAAAACGACGAACTTTCAGTGTGCAGGCTGTGCGCTGGTCTGAAGAAGTTGTTGACAATGAATTTCTGAACAAGAAGAAGTCCAAAAGTGAGTCCGCTTTTGTTGCTTTATCCTGGCATGCTTGTGGCATATGGTGTCTGATAGCCACTTTTGCTTGTTTGCAGAGTGCTGCATATTTCATAAGCAGAAAAGCTTTGGTGACTGGAGTGATAGTGATAGCGATGATGAATGCAATGACTGCAACAAACAAGCTGATTGCAGCCCGTCAGATGACAAGCAAGAGGCACAGAGCTAACAACAAGGCCAGGAGGCACAATAGGTGCTATGTATCCTGAACAGGCCTGACATGTGGCGCCTCAAACGCATGCAGCTACGCAAGCTATTGCTTGCAAGTGAGAAGAACATAGATTCATTGACAGCCAGGATGATGCACTCTCATGCCAGCATATGCAAGAGCGTGCATCATTTGAAACAGTCAAGTGCAATTTTCAGACGGCCCTACTTAGACATTCACCACCAGCTTGCGTTAGGGCACCAAAGCAAGCAGTCATGCCCACTATGCTACTTCAGCGGTCACTCAAGAGGTGGTCAATGTTTGTGGAGACATTATTTTGTTTAGTGAACAACCCCCATACTTTTAGCTGTATTCTACAGCCTGTCAGATTGCCTGTCATCATCGTTGCATATGCCATAAAGCGTTACCTAGCACAATTTGTAGTCAACAAGGGTTTGCAAGTGAAATCAACAGCTGGGATGCATTGTGACGTGACGTGACGTTTCAGACGTGTGTGGCATCATTGCTATTTAGGATAACACATGGGTCATGCTCTGATCAGTATTAGTCAAGGGTTGCAACTGTATCTAGACAGCCAGAGGATTGGTTGTGAGTCCACGAAGTTTTGTGTCCACAAGATCGCAAAAGTGATGCCACCTCCAACAGAACACGCCAACACATTGCACACTGCATGTAAAAGAAAGGCACAGCGACTCTCTCAGGTATATGGCCCAACAGTACATGATTGTACTTGACATTGTAAGACAATTCACACTTGCTGCTCATGACGCATGGTGATCATCCCAGACAAGCCCAACCAGCAATTTTGTTGCAACAAGCATCTTCTCAACAGGACGCAGCGAATTTTTAAACCAACATGTAATAATCAAGACTCAATTTAATACAGCAAAAATGTCAGCAATACAATCAGATAGCACATGCTTAGCCCTTAATCGTAAATATCTGCTATCCCCAGGTAGGATACCATCAGCTTGAGTTGCTGGATGAAATCTACACCGGTAGCATACTCTGTAAGCAGTCCGACTGCAAACCCAAACATGACCCAGCGTCCATTGGTAATTTCGTTTTTTGGGGTCCATCCAAAGACCCTACGCACACAATAAGACAGATAACGCAGCTGTAACAATGAGCGGTTTCTGAGGTGCATGCATGCAAACAGTTTCTGTCGTAGCATCAGGATTGCTCTTAAATACGTGTCATATGTCTGACTGAGGTTTCAATGCAGCAGGAAAGCAAATGATTGTGTCATGCTAACGACCACAATGCAGTGCCTTACTTAGACTTGACTACTTCCTCACTGTACGCCAGGCTTTTGAAATATTTGCGCATGGCCTTGGCCTGCTCTCGCTGATACTGAATGGTCACCTGGTTGCTGCAGCAGCAAGGGCACGAGTGAGAGCCAGTTATGGTGCAGACCACGGCAGATGTGCCTCAAAACAGTATCTTGATACCTGGGCTCTTGTTCAGCTGGTTCTGGCTTGTTGCCTGCACTGGCTTCTTTGATCTGAGGCTTGCTAGCTACCTCTGGCTTTTTGAGGGCAGGTGTGGACTCGCTGACCGCTCGAAGTCTGTGTGATCGCTGCCAATGTGACTGCGACCAGTGATAAGGCTGAGGAACGCTTGCACTGAACAGTAGCAGGGCCAAACACGGAAACCAACCTTGGGTTGTTGACTTTGGAACGGTCTGAATGCTGTAGTCTGGGAGAGAGGTCCACAATGTCTGGGCAGACATGAAGGATGGAGCGCGGCTTCAGATTGGGGTGCAGGTAAAGAAGTGTGCGAGCAGCGTGTGCAAGGTTGCGAATGGGCTAATGCCTGCATGGCTTTGATCCTGCGCAGGCGTCCTTTGACTTGCGAACCAACGTGACAGGCCTTCCTAATCAAGCTTGGCTCTTGTTTGCAAGCTTTGGTATTTCAGTAGGAGATTCGCAGACAAGCTTGTGGAATGCTGTTACTTCCGTGGCTGTTACTATTCTGTCTGATCAGATGCGTGTGTGAGTATGTCTGAAGCCAATCGACCCACGTGTAGATGTGTCAGTCACATTTCGGCCCAAGGTAATGATGCACATGTACTTGAGATGTCTGAGCGCCGCGCTCAGGTGAGGGCAATTCTCAGTAGATGCATCACAATTTGATGCCGTATGTCAAACAGCCTGTCTTGGTAAAGCAGCTGTATAATAGCCCTGCATGTTGCAACAGTGCTGTCTGACTTTGGTCAGCAGCTTACAATACAGTCTGAGACCTCATCCAACACTGTCATGATGATGTCCTGAGGTCAGCTGTAGAGAGTGTAGGCAGTAGATGTGCAGTTGCTAGATAGCAGCGCTACATCCCAGGCCTTACATGATGACTGTGTGATGACTGCACACATGCAACCAAACGGTGCAATGGCCAAGGTACGAAATTGACGGTGGATATGTTACACGAACACAACAATAACACATAGGGGCAACCTGCACCAGGTACAGTAAACAGTCAGCTAAATGGCCTGCGCAACAGATGCAAGTGTGCGAACAAATGCCAAGCGTGGTGTCATTGCTTCTGACAACTTGCCACATCAACTTAGAATGTCACGCAAACACATGCTTGGAGGTCTCCCAGATCACTTAGTGAGGAGCACATTGTATGCGTTTGCCAGTGTGTATTAGCTTGCCACATGAAGCATGCAGAGCTTCCAGTACCAGGCTGCACACAATTTGCAGTGCCATGTCAGCATCAAGAAAAAGGTTAAGGGGAGCTGCTGACCTACGACTATTGCTGCAGACCCTCCTTGATGATATCGTAAGGGATGGGGGTGATAGATTCCATCTTGATGTCTTCCAGTAGGAAGCCGGGGCGGGGCTGGGCCACTAGCCTCTTGCGGGGTGCTGGCTTCTCTGCACACACACACACACATACTCACTGTCACTCTCAGTATTGACCCACATTAAAAGATAATGTCATACCAAGGCTCTGCTCACACATCGTATCAATCTCACTACCGACCCACATTGCAAATTATGTTATGGCAAGACCGCAAACAGCCGCCAGCTGACACAAATCTGAAGAGATGCACAAAGCAGCAATTTGCTTGGCGAATGGCTGCCAGGCCATTAGCTGCCTCTTGCTGTATATGAGCAGTGGGACTGTCGATGCCGGAAGGTGCAAAGAGACTGACTTTGAAACCAGCGTTCAAGCTGGGATGCCTACTGCTGACTGCGTTGGCTTGTATCTTTGAGGATCTCAAATTTGGCAGGTGAAGTATTTGTTTCAGAACAAAGCTGACGCACTGTCTGAGATGCTGCATTGCAATTACTACTGGCAGCCGACCAGAACGCTAAAAGCCTGACCTAAAATTGCGTCCTGACACCCAGTGTTGCTGAATACGCAGCATGCAGCTGATGCTGGCACATGACAGTTCGTGGCTGTGTGAATAGGTCAACTGAAAAAAATTGACATCTGCATACAACACATGCATGGTCAGTTCTGATGTGAAGTGCAGACCTTCTTGTAGATCTGAGACTTTCTGCTGGGCTGCCTTATGACTGCTGACAGCTCTGCTGGGCTCCTTATGACTGCTGACAGCTCTGCTGGGCTGCCTGCTGACTGCTGACAGCTCTGTTGGCCTGCTCCATCACTAGGGTAGTGGCTGTCAGAGATGATGATGTGGACGCTGACGCTAAATCACTTTCTTCCATCTATTATTGAAGATGATCAGAAGGATACTCTGCTTACCGCCTCTTTGCTTGGCCTCATGCTTGATCTCATCGTTCTCCTTGCTCCTCTTTAGGAACTCCTCTTTGCACCTTGAAGGCTTGACATGCTCGACACGCACATGAATCCTTTTGGGGATGACACGGCCATTCACCTACAGAGGTGTATGGCAGCCATCTACAGCCTGATTGCCAGCTACAAGGAAGGCTTATGCAGCAGGCATGCGGACTATTACCTGCTTGTTGACAACAACACCAACAGCTCTCTTGGTGACGTTCCAGACCTTGCCGGTGCGTCCATGGTACACTTTATGAGGCATACCCTGCAATGTTTAAGGACACGCTATGTAAACATCAACATTCGCACGCTTGTGGTCTCTTTACAGGCTCTGGCATGCAAAGCTGCTGCTGTGCACCCACCTTCTGCACGGCTGAGTTGACCTTGATGTCAACATAGTCACCAAGTCTGTAGTTGGTCAAATAAGTTGACAAGGGAATGTAACCCTTTTGTCTGAAACCACGGGAGAACGAGTCCCTGGTACGCGCACGGGTACCGTGTCCAGCAGGCATTGTGACCTCCTAGTACGATCTGCAGGGAAAAACGCTTGTTCAGTGGGGCTGCGTTTGCCAAGGCCTGAGGCTGAGCAGAGTAGCTGGCACGAGGCAGACACAGTGAAGAGCAGGAATGACAGGAGAAGAGACGCACCCTGTGCTCTGCGCTGATCTGCTTTGGCGAAGAGAAGGAACCAAATTGAGCAACAAGCTGGTTCATCACGGCGGCTTTATTGGGGATTTAATTGGGGATGTCTGCAATAACGCCAGATCTTGGAGAAGACGAAACAGCAGCCTCAACAACGGAAGTCTGGTGTACAAGCGCAATCGGTCAGTCGCGGCGTAATCAAGCTGCCTTTTAACCTCAAATTGACACAAGCGCTGTCTCCCGGTGGTCATCCGTGAAGATGGCCTCGCGCCTCGGCAGTACCGTCACGCAAAGTCTCGGCAGCAACCACTCGCTTCCTTGCGCTCTGCGTAGTCGAGCAGCACCCAAGTCATCGCATACGCATTCTGTTTCTAGAAGAGATGTTCGAGTTTACGCGAAGCAAAAGACACGAGTGGTTCGCGGACCGTGCTATGTAACGAAGGATGTAAGCGCTATGTCCTGTGCGATAGCGGCTGTCTCGACTGCACACCTGACATGACGGTGTAAGAAGCTCGTTTTCTCTGCAGAACATAGATACTGATCAGATCATTCCCGCTGAGTACTTGACACTAGTACCCTCAAAGGTGGGCAGCTGAGTCAGGAACGACGGCCATACTGCCTGGCCTGAGCACTCACAGCACACGTCCGTGTTATGCAGAAAGATGAGTATGAGAAGCTTGGCAGCTATGCCTTGATTGGACTGCCAACAGAGCTATACAAGAAAAGGTGCAGTGATGAACCCCCTCGAGCTGCATATCTAACCTGCATCGGACCGAACGCTTTGTCATTCCACAGCCATGTATGTGCAGCTCTTTATGCTCTCTTTCATGTTGCAGATTTGTCAATGAAGGAGAAATGAAGTCAGAGTACCCTATAGTGATAGGTGGAGAAAACTTTGGCTGCGGCTCCTCACGAGAGCATGCTCCTGTATGTATGGGTGCTGCAGGTGCCATAACAGCTTCTTGCTATGCATCACAACGTCAACGGGGTTGATGCATGACTTTGACACTGATGATCAGCTAAACACATGTCCAGCACATGTCTCATGCCAAGATGACTGTGTGCTTGCAGGAGCCAAAATGGTGGTATCTCAGTCTTATGCCAGAATCTTCTTCAGGAACTGTGTATCCACGTATGTGTCTGTACACCATGCACTGTCCTTGTCTCCCGATCATGGCGATCTTTGCACAGCACTTTACAGTATTGATATGAACACTCAGCTATGTACTGCAGAGGCGAAGTATACCCAGTCGAGACAGATGAGCGCCTCTGTGATATTTTAGAGACAGGTGCAAACGTGTTCTGTAATGAATGATGCTGCTGCGTTTGCTCGGCCATAACAGATTGTAGTCATCTATGTGTGCAGGTCAAGAAGTGGAAGTTGATCTTGAAAAGGATGTTTTGACAGTTTTGGAAAGCGGCAAACAGTATGCACTGAAGTCCATCGGCGAGGTATGAGCCAAAATCTGTGCAGTAGCTCTGTATTTGAATCCACCTGGTGTGCCCTGTGGCATTTCAGACATAAAGTTGTCCTGTTCACCAAACTACTCTTTGACTTGATGCAATTGTGTATCGAGCAACTGATCAGGTTACTGATTGTCACTGACTCTTACGGCATGTCTGCCATGCAGGCTGGACCAGTTGTAGATGCGGGTGGCATCTTTGAGTATGCTCGTCAGACTGGCATGATCAAAACTGCAGCTGCGTGACTATATATCTAAGCTGCTGGGGAACCTATATCTGTGTGACACATCATGCCAATAGACTTGAGTCATGTCATGACACTGAGGAAGCGCTGAGCTGGCTCAACGTCGAAACCCAATCTTCAGGTGGTCGGCCAGGCCCACTGGCTGTCACCTACACAGTGAAATAAACTCACAAGTGCAACTGCATGTTGCCTAGTGTGTCATGTTTATGCATGCCATCGACTTGCATGCTGACACATCCAGCAGCACTTGCTGCAAGGACATCTGCAAGGCATTGTAACCACTAGTGTGTGCAGGACATCTAGCAAAGGCACCAGCAATCGGGAATTTATGGCATTTGCCACTACAAGTGATTTTTTAGTAATGCAACATAGCAAAGTTTGGCATTTTTGGATGCACTGCAAAGTCATAACTTTTCCAGCTTACCTGGAACACAAGACCATGCTCAGGAGGGGCTTGCAGAACCCCAGCAAGCACCCTAGCCACATCTTCTCGGCTGCAAATGCATTGAGACTCACAATGAATACACTAGACACAGGGCAGCATACAGATTGCAGCTGGAATTTGAGTCCAAGCACACCTTGGCTCATCATCAGCATCCAAGGAACACATCATTCAAGCATTTCTCTGAATGTAGATTGATGCGCATGGGGTGACAGTGCACATGCAGATGTGTGCAGCAACACACACCCACATCTGATCTTGCACAACTTTGATGAGTGGCTGATCACCTGATTTCGCCTGAGATCTGGTCATCCTGACTGATATTCAGCTGCATGTTTGATCCGGGCTGGTTCTGTATCTTGCCAGCACGTACAATGGTGAATGGAATTCCGCTTTGCTGCACTGCAAGCTCACGCTTGGGGTCTTTGAGCAAGGCTTGCTCAGTTCCAAACAAAGCCCCAAAGTTGATGCCTTGGGACTGATTGATCCCTGCGCAGCAAGCTAGTGTAAAGTCATGTATGCCCATTTAGGGCAGAAGCAGCACATCACGCGTGCAAAGCCTTCTGACATGTGTATTGCACCTCTTTTGCCACAACAAAAGGAATCAGCAACATGAAACAAACACATGCAACGGGTTGGGCATGCCAAAATGAGCAAAGCAGCAGCACGCCAGCTTGCATAAGCTGCATCAACAATGCATAATGTGGGGTTGTGACAAGTGCATCTGTGATTACACTGATCACTTTAGTCAGTTGAGTCATTGGTAGCAGCAGTGGCAGCACCTGCCTGAAGAGGACAGCAAGACAATGTGCTCAACTCCTTGGAGTGCAGCTACACTGAACAGAGCCCCCAGCTTGCCAGGGCAGATCACCGCCCTAACCCCCCGCAAAGCTCTTCTAACCACCTGTTCATCACCTGCAATACATTGCCATGTCTGATGCAAAAAGCAATTAGTAAACAATCATTTTGCTTGTTGTCCACCTTCAACTGAACAGCAGGATTTACTGGGGATACAAGCGTGATGAGTCAGCATTGGGCTGCTCACCTACATCTCCTGCAAAGGCGGTGACATAAGGCCCATACCCTCTTTTTGCCTCCTCTGCATCTTGAGTGATGACCTTGATAGGTAATCTGTAATGCAGCGCAATCGCTTAGCGACTGCTCAAAATACTTTTCAAAGCTGTATGCTTTGGTTGGCACCACACAGCAGCCAACAGTGCACTTGCAGTGGACTGTGCTACTGCACTGTTGCTTCTGCAACTCGTCTGACAGACTGGGAGTTGACCAAATCGACTTTGTTGTATAGTACCTGGCCAAGATCAGCTGCAGGACAATTTGCTCCCCTGTGGGGCTAGCAGCTTCTGTTACAAGCACTGCATCTCGTTCGACGTCTTCAGGTGCAATGTCTTCTGGTTCTGGCATGTTGCTGACGATAGAGTTGCCACCATCTACTGGCAGATCACCCTCTCCATACCATTTACGAAGCTTGGGTCCACCTGTGAATATGGATGCCGCAGATTGACCGACGAGTTGTTGTGATAAGCATGCGGCGAGCTCAGTACGCAGAACTCGAAGCAAATGCTGACCCACCGTTTATGTAGTCAGTTAGCTGGTCCATGAAACCTTGACAGCGCACGCGGGGACGTTCATTGGGCTGGTACGGCCGCTGGAACTTGTGTTGGTGCGAGCAAGCATGGCAGGTAAAGACAGTGGCTGGGAGAAACCCCTTCACGGGTCTGCAGCTTGTCAGTTTCATACAAGCCAGCTGTGGTCGACAAACTCTCGGACAACGCGACAGGCACACGGCTCAATGAACGAGCCCAACGACTACGTGGACCTGAACATTTGAGTCAGGGCGTCATGTTGGATTGCTGATATGCGTTCAGCGCAGTAGAGGTTCTCGTGAGATGGAGTTGGAGCTTGTTAGTATCAGTATGTTAGCGTCCGTTTTCCACGTCGCAACTCCAACTATCTAAGTCAAGGTCACGAGTGACGATCTCGCAGCGATTGATTCTATGTGACCGAGATGCAAGTAAGGAAAGAGGTGCGAACGCGATCAGAGGAGCGCCATAGCTATGAGTCACGATTTCAACGAGCAGTGCCTCTTCTTCTGTTCCAAAGCAGAGCTAGAACCTGCGAACCGTGCCTGGCCTATTAGCGACATAACATTAGGCCAGATACCTTTGTGGGCTTTCGCCGCAGGCACCAGGCACGCCGCAGGCCCACGGGCAAACACCTTAAACGGATCCCAGCAATGTAGCAAGGACCACGCCGGCGTTTAAAGCAAAGAGCTGTGCTGTCCCTCGCTGTGCGTGCACATATGTTCGGTTCTGAGTGAAATTGCCGATCTACAACATGGCTAGCGACGAGCCAAATGCAAGGATGGCTGCAGAGCAGCAGGTAGGCCACACCGTCTACCCTTAGCATTTGCAGTTGTGCGCTTAATACTGCTCGTTGTCTGACACGTAGTTTCTCGCTGCAGCCGGTGGTCTACAACCCAGACATCGCCAAACTGCTACTAATCAGTAAAGCAGTCGTACTGGAGTGCTGGCCAGCTGAAGAGTATGCTCTGCAGAATGGTAAGCGACTGTGATAGGCTCTTCAGCAGCATCTGCAATGCTTGAGAACGTGCCAAAGCACGCTCGGGTCTTGTACAGGGGTCGGAAAAAAAGCAGCACGCAGTTTGCTTGGTGGATCTCTGGTGCGGCTAGCAGGTACAACTGACCTGGTGCAGGTCCACTTTGGGACCATAGATACCAAAGGTCATCGGGTGCTTCTGCTTCAAGTAAGACTGTGTTACCGTCACAACAGCCCAGTTCTTGCAACACACATCCCTGCACTGTTGTAGTCTTGTGCGAGAACTTGCTTCCTATTGAAACTGCTGGTTTGCTGGAAAAGCAGCAGGAATTTTGCTGAGAATAACAGCTCTGTGATGCACCACTTGCACTGCTGCTTGCACACTAATGCAGGCCCTATCATGCCAACCTGGTCTGCTGCAGGAACAGTCTTGTTGCCTTTTGCATGTCCTGCTCACGTGTGCACACGACAGCCCTGAAATTGCATGCTGCTGTAGAGCTCAAGGGCAGTGTCTATTCATGACATCATGGAGGAGCCCTGGCCCACAGATCTGGCCTCCAGTCATGTCTTTGAGCATGTCTTGGCTCAAGCTGTTAATGCTGGCGGTCTGAAGAGCATGAGCGTCCTCAAGGTGTGCTGCATGCAATCCATCTGTCCCAGTCCCCACTCAGCATCAGTAAACGCTTTGTGGAGGAGTCAGCTCATGCTCACTCGTTTGTAATGGCTTGGATAGCAATTGTGTACTTTCCTGCCTAAGTCAGAAGCATGTGGAAGTCGTGTTGAAGCCCATGGGCTTTGGCATGCCTTTGATATGCTTGTGACAAAGAATTGCTGCCGGGCAGTCACCAATCAGTGTGCATGACGTAACTCTTCCACAGCGCACTCTCTACTGAGTGACTAGGTCTGCATATCCGCCTGCAAAGCTGCAGTGGCAACCACAGGCTTCAGACAGACAATCTGCGAGACTGTTACCACTGCTACAGCCGTGGACTGTCCAGCTTTGTGACATTTGGCAATGATGCTGACCTCCAACAACTAAGTTCTGCAATGTGACCTTATGACCACAAACTTTAGTCAGTAACAAATTATTCCTTTGCAGGTGGCAACCACGCTCCACAGGATTGAGCAAGCAAAGTACTGGGCGAACCTCAAGCAAAAGCACAGCAACCCATCGCTGCATGTTCGTGGCAAAGCTGCTGTGGAGGAACAGATGGCTGCCTGCTTCAAGAGTATGTACAAGCCCCCAGGAAAGGAGCTGGCAGGCATGGTGCAGGCTGGATGTGAGGAGGAGGTGATACACTTGCTGGCTTATGACTCAGTGTTTTGCCACTGCTTTGCTTCTGCTCAAGCAGATTCTGCACAGAGGACAGGCGTGTCTGCTCACAGTGTCCCTATGCTGCATTGTGACATAACTACAGTTTGCCTGCAATGTGACAGTGGAGCCGCAACTTACAGTGTAGGAATAATGTTTCATGACTAAACCCTGTTTTGGAAAAGGGTATGGCTGTCACACACCTGGTGTTCTTTGGTGAGTCTTCAAAAGCTATGCACACCAGCCATGTGTACTACAGGAGCCCGGGGAGCTGTCAGAAGGCAGAAAAGCTCTGCGAGCCTTCCTACAAAATAATAGAGTTGCTCGTCAGAAGGCCAACCAGACAGGGCCAGCAGCTTCTTCAGCAGCCCTGAAGCGGAGCACCTCTTCAACATCAGCAGCCCAGCTTAAGGCATCTTCCTCCAACCAGACACAAAACCCCCAGGGCAATGTCTGTCCCCCAGGGGCTGGGAACCCGGTGGGCAACCTCCATGCTCCAAAGGCAGCAGCCAGCAAAGCAGCTGCAACATACCATTCAGCAAAAGCTGTGTCTGCAGATCAGCCCAGCAGCAGCTCTGAGCGTGCCTTGGATAGCAGCAGCAAGCAACTGACAGCTACAGCTGCAGCTCCAGCGCAGAAAGCCAGCAAAGCTCAAGCATCCAAGCAGAGCAACCGTGATGTCAGGAAGCCTGACCTAGGACCAAGATCTCAGCTTGCAACACATGGTGATGCACAGTCAGCAGAAGCTGATGTCAGCCTAGGCAAGGTGCGCCATCCGGAAAGCTCCCGCCTCAGCCATGAGCAGCACAGCAACACTGCTGCAAATGCTTCCCGGTTTTCTGCAAGTCAGTCCTGTCCATCAGGCACAGCTGAGATTGCTGTATCCAAGGGCGCTGGAAAGACAGTGCTGCCGTCAGGTGCTTGCCCAATTCAAGCTGGCAGTGCAAGGATTGTTACACCTGTGGTGCATGCCACATCAGAGGATGTAGCAAAGCCAGATGATCAGGATGATGGCATCATCACATCTGCAACCATTGCCAAGCTTGCCTCTAGGTCCTCTGCACAGCAGGCAAAGCAGGGTCAGCAGGCAAAGCAGGGTCAGATGGCAAAGCAGGGTCAGCAGGCACAGCAGGGTCAGCAGGCACAGCCTGGCAAGGTTATGGCGCAGGGACAGACAGCCAGCAACAGACCAAATGGTGTTGCTGTCTCAGCAGTTGTCACTGGCAAACGTAAGAGTCCCCACACGCAGGATTTGTCAGCAGTCACTGGTAGCACTCTGCCTGCTGTTGCTGTGAAGCCTCCTGTCAAACTGCATCCAGCCTCCCCTCAGCCCCCCTCAGATACCCCAAAAGACCCTGCCACTGCATCTCCCCAGACCCCCTCCCCCAATGCAGCCAGCCCTGATCAACACGGACCCGGTGTGCGGAAGAAGATCAGATGGGATCCTGAGGCAGCAGCTGTCAACTCTGCTGCTGTGCGCGCACGCCCACACAACGCAGACGTAGGGGAATGTTATCCTTGGAGTGGTGAAAAGTCTGCACCTAGCACAGCTGCAGCTGCATCACTTGTCACTGCTGTAGGAGGCATGACAAGCCAACCAGCATCCCAGGCACCTCCCAGCTCAGCAGCAGTCACATCTGCATCGCATGCTCAATCAGTGTCAAGACAGCCCGGCCAAGTTGCAGTTGCATCTCAAGGTGCAGCACGTCAGCAAGGTGCCATAGACAGTAGTAGGCATGACAGTGAAGAAGGCGAGGAAGGGGCTGAAGAGATGCAGAGGAAGAGGACTGGAAGCTTTGCGACAGTATTGTGCGGGGACCTGCATTGGAGCTGGGGCGTGGGGGCTGCTATCCAGGGGCAGTTCCCCGCGGCCCTTGTGAATGTGATGCCTGTCTCAGCTGCAGCATCTGCAGGTGATTGTTGCCATTCCCCTGCAGATGCAAAACAGATATTGACATACCATGCTGTTATGCAATCTTGCACATGGTACACTGCTCAAGCCTACAGCTGCTGCTTGCATATTGCATGATAGGTACCTAGACAACACAACCCCATATATAGACAATACAACACCATATATCAATCCAGTACAAAGAGCTGGGGAAGCAAACAATGCATGTAGCAGCTGTGAAGATGCCTTGCTGTGCTTTCTGCTTTGCCTGATAGTCAACGCGATCTCCTCACCTGCTGCTGGTCCTACCTATGCAGCAATTGCACTCTGGCTGATTGGGCCGAGTAAAATGGATCGCACAGCTCGTATGCTTTGGGCAAAGGGCTTCTGTGTCTTCCAGCAACTCACAATGCTGCAACTGACCATTGCATGTCAACCGTACATGTGAGTTAGACGACTGTTGTACTTGCCAGAGACCCATGTGCACTGATACTGCAACTGATCATTGCCCATCATGTGTAGGTGCAGCAGCCAACTCATCAGATGCAATGACCTTCTCCACCGTGGCGCATCTCAACACGGCCACTCAGCATCATCTTGCTAGCGCAGTCTGTGCCAGCATCCTGTTTGTGCAATGCACAGAGCACCCACCCAGTGCTGGGCAGGAAAGGGAGCCATTGTTGCTGGATTTGGACCACTTGAGCAGCTTGGGCAGGTGTGGGTACAACAGCGTCAGGGGACTGGTGGAGCATGCACGCCTGCAGGGTTGTCTCAGGTGTGCTGCATCCTCACTGCTGACTGTGGGGTGAGCGGTGGGATGAGCTGTGGGATGAGCTGTGACCCTTGCTTACCTGTGCAACTGCAGCTGTGCCTGACTGCCTGGAGCAGCTGCTCACTGAGTTGACCACTTTGAGCAGCTACTCCCTCTGCATTTTGAACGGATGGCACCTGCAGTACACGTTGTGAGAATGTTAGGATGTACCCATGTTTGTGGGCAAAACTGTTCAAGAGTCAGTACACAATGCAAAAGCTCAATACTTAGCAGCAGCACCCCCATAAATAACTGCTATAGTCTGTTTTAACGATGCTTTTCAGCTGCTCACTCCCTGCACCAGCACCATGACATGCTGTATCATCATTTGCTGAGCCAAAAGCCTACTCTTGGCTGTATGTGTGTGCATCAGGACTTCATCACACTATCCTGTGACTGGCCACGCTCACTTTTCCTCAAAGTGCAGACCTGCAGGTCACCTCATGCTACGCTTTGCCTCATGCCAAGCTTGTGACTGAAACATTCTCCTATGCAGGGAGAGTGGGGCAGTGCTTGTGCTGTCATTTGCCAGTGCTGATGTATGTGATGCTCAGAAAGCAACATCAGCACACCCCAAGGAGTCTGGGGGCCAGGCAAGCATCAACAAGGGTGCTGCCCCAGGCGGCCAGAGCACAGCGCAGGGAAACAGGCCTAGCAAAAGGACAGACCAGCATTGGCCTCAGAAGCAGTCTTTGAAAGCAAGCACAGCAGCCAATCCTGGGAGCAAATATTCAGGGTCATTAGCACAGCCAAGCTCATCCACTACGCCAACAGAGAACACACAGTCACAAACAGCACAGACAGCAAGATTTGGTGCTGATCCTGTCAGTGCTGGGCTGGTGGGTTCTGGTCTGCCAGCCCAAGGCCACACACCTAGTGCACACGGGGAAAGCCCTGCGTGCAGCATGTTGCTTGTGGCAGGTAGCCACCTGAGACGCTGGCTGTCCATTGTGAAGATGGTAAGCACCTATATCACTAAGCAGCTCGTATGTAATACTTGGCTTCTCATGAATTGACGCCGAAAGGCGCCGTCTTTTCTTTTCTTTTCCAAGCACCTATATCTCTTCATTGGTGGAGCCTTGCATATGTTGTCATGTACATGACTTGTACTTCTTGACAGGCGTCATGCATCATGCATGCTGTTTTGCCACCTGTTTGCATCCCACTTGCCTCAGTACCGAACGTGTCAGCTATACTGTCTTTGCTGCCAAACCCCTGTGACAGCACCTGCCTTGCTGCCATGGCATCTGCTTGAAATCAGCTTGTGCTTGCCCAAGCTTTTGCTCATGCAAGCTTTTGCTCATCCAAGCTTTTGCTCATACAAGCTTCGCACGTGCAGAGTCCAGAGCAGCAGCAAGCCCTGGACAGGTTTCACAGCACCCATATTAGTGGAGTCTATGCTCTACTGCTGGTGCATGTGCCAGCAGCATTTGCCCAATCCCCACCATCCCCCTTCTCACCACCCCTGCCCCGTCAGCTGCAGTCCGCTGCATGTGCCTCTGAAGCTCAGCCTCAGCATCAGGCTGCCTTGGAGGCAGCAGTGGCTGATGACGCAGATGTGGTTATGGGAGACGCTCCTGTCCATCAGTCTGTGATGCTGCATGAGTCCACAAAGCAGAGCAGCAAGCTTGATGATGCAAACCAACATGGCAGCAATGTTGCTGTTCACGTCACGGCCTTCCACCTTGGTTCCACGGCATCTGAAGAGAGCCCAGCTGCCCTGAATACCTCCTCTTCTCATGCTCTCAGCAAGGCTGGTGATGGTGGTCTTGCTCAGCCTCAGATAGTACCTAATGCAGTAGCCCAGCAGCCGACAGATCCATGTCGTGCATTGGCAGCAGCAGCTGCAGCAGCATCAGCACAGACAGCTTCAGGTGCAGGCACAGATGCTGCGCGCACACTCAGAAGAGACAGCGCAGTTGCTGTGCAGCTCAGAGTGGACACAGATGACAGGACTCATGTGGAGCTGATGCTGAAGGCCCCTCCATTGGCAGCAGCAGCAGCAGCAGCATGTCAGCAGCCGGAGGCTCTGCCAGCTAAGGATCCATTCAAAGCACATGGCCCAAAGGTTGATGTGGGTCTTCCGGCGATGCCAGTCCAGGAGCCTGAGGCTGACTTGCAAGCAGAGAAGTCTGGCCTGCAAGGTCTTCAGCTGCCAAAGTCAGACTCTGCATTGGGAAAGCCCAGCAGCCCTAGCAAAGCCAGAAGGCAGATGCCTGATTCCTTGCTAAGCTCTCAGCCAGATGCTGACTCAAGCCAATCTCTAGCTGAGTTTGCAGCTGCAGTGTTCAGCTCAGAGTCCTCTCAGTCTGAGACAGCAGACAGGCACTCAGCTCCAGGGCAGTTGCAGACTGTGCTCAACCCCAGCTCCAGGGCAGTTGCCCTTCGCCAGCCCCCAAAGCCCCTGACAGAGGCGTCCATTCCACCCACTAGGGGCAAGGGTCCAGACCCCCAGCTGGACCCTGCAGCAGCATACATGCTGTCAGGCAAACCTGTGCCACCTCAAACTACCATGGCATCGTCTGTCACAACTGCAGCCAGTGCACCCACTAGAGGCAAGCAATCAGACACACAGCCGAAGCCCCCAACTGCTGATCTGATGCCCGATTTCAGACTTCAGGGGCTGGCCCGACCTGCTGCAGCAGCGTCTGTCTCAGAGCATCCAAATGTGGTACAATCTGCTGCGGCTCAGCCAGTTTTGGCAGCCACCCAGGGCTTCTCAGGAGCAGCAGGACAGACAGTGATGAAGACTGAGGCTGCCGAAGAAGCTGTAGTGGAAGGTATGACTACAGACAGATCAGCAGCAGTGTCAGAGGCAGCCACAGGTGCTGCCTCAGCTTCCAAGCAGAAGCAGAAGAGGACTGACCGCCAGCTGGACACAGGCGCGCAAGAAGCGCCTGGACCCAAAAGAGCGAAGAAAGCTCCTCAGGCCAAAGCAGCAGCAGCTGAGCAGCCAGCGCAACATCAGCAGCAGCAGCAGCAGCAAGCGAAGCCCAGGTCTGAGTCTCAGGGCCGAGTCAGAGGCACAGTCAGACATCCAGTGCCCAAGCCTGACCCCCCTGTCGCAAAGCAGAGCCCCATTGATCTACCCCCCTGTACCCTGGACAGCATCTTCCGCAGCATCAGGAAGCTGCGCCTGCTGGGCAGCGGCAGGAGCCATGAGCAGCTGTCCAAGTATCACATGAGCTTACTGACCCCCTTACTGCCACTAGTTCAGCTACGTGTGCTCTCCAAGTATGGTACAGAAGTCATGCCACATGGGAATGTGGTCAAGTTCTTCACGAAGACAATAGAGGTTATGGGGGGGAAGAGTCATGATACCAGGTGGTTAGTATGGCGTGAGAGGAGATCCTACAGGCTCTATGAGCCTGCTGCTGATCTGTGTAGGCAGCTGGGGGATTGTGGGCTGTTGCCAGAGGGGGCAGTGCCTACTGTGACCCCCCAGCTGTTGCCTTTCGAGCTGCAGGCCCCCTTCGTGCTTTGCCTTGGTGGCTACACCGGCAGCCTCCCTCTGGCAGACTTTGCTAAGGACCTCCTGCAAGCTCTGCTGTCTCAAGTTGTGTTGATGCTACACAAGTTTCGCTCCGCTGCTGATGATTGCAAGGCTGCCCAGGCAAACCTGGAGCTAGCTGGCGGCTCGCTGAGCAAAGTGATGTCATCAGTGCCAGCAGCAGCAGTATCACAAAGATCACCTTCACGTGACAGACAGGCACAGCAGGCACAGCATGCCCCCAAGACAGGGGTCAAGCCCCGCACCATACCCCCGGCCAATGCCATCCCCTTGAGCATCCGCCATGTTGCTCATGCAGTGTTTGAGGGTCTGGTGCGCATCAACCGCCTCAAGGACAAGAATTTTGACCAGCTCAGCTACAACTTCCTGCAGAAGCAGCCCCCCTTGTGGCAGCTGCGCATCATCTCTCAGTTTGCTGAGTGCTACAATGGCGGAGCCAACAGCCCGGCCTTCCTGACCAGCATTTGCAAGCAGAACCGAAACCTGTTGTATCGTGAGAACTATGCATGGCTGACTCAGCATCGCAAGAGGGCTGCAGGCATCAGCCCTGAGCTGGTGTCCAGCGCTCAAGCTCTCCTTGATGATGCCTGCAAGGCTGATGTGTTCCTCAAGGGCTGCATTGACCCTGCTATCCTTGCTGTCCTGCCTTCCCAGTTGCACTGTATAGCAGTATGCTATGCCATCAGCACGGCAGGCACAGACAGTAGCACACACAGCAACGACTCTGCAGAGAGATTTGCTGCGTATGCCTGGGACCTCATCCGTGAGTGTGACCCCAAAGCTGATCTCAGAGAGGGGGGCCAGGCACCTAGCAGACCACGCTCTCAGTCAGTTGCCAGAGGAGCTTCTCAGTCAGTTGCCAGAGCAGCTTCTCAGCCTCCAAGACATGGGTCATCGGACAGAGAGGCAAGCAGAGGCAGAAGTGCAGTCCCAGCAGCAGCAGCAGCAGATCAGCCAAGCAATGCTACTCAGGATCCCCTGGGACCATCTGATCCCCATAGACGCCACCCCTCCATCCCAGCCACCGTCCCCCCTACCCGTCAGGGCAGCCACATCCAGCCCTCCAGGTCGCCTCATCAGGCTCAGTCACATGGCCCTCAGTCACATGGTCCTCCCCGCCACTGCCTCTACTTCTTCAGCGCTAAGGGGTGCAGAACCCAGAAGTGCCCCTTCTACCATGGCTCCCATCAGGAGTATGTTGCTTACATGGCCACGACAGGTTTGGTGCCGTATGGGCTGAAGTTTGTGAGCAATGTGGGCAGAGACAAATGGATTGTTGATGAGGCTGTGGATTGCCTCAACAAGCTCATGCTGACTAAGCAGCTTCCTCAGGGCAGCTTTAATGAACATGATCTGAGGCCGTTGGCATTCCTTGAGGATCCAAATGGGGATCACTCCAAGCTACAGCTGCAGGTGGACTTTCATAAATGCTGCAAATGCTGCAAACGCTGCAGCAGCTGAGACTGTGTGCCTGCATGCAACCATGGCTGCATTCAGAACTGCTGCATCACATTTTGGAAGGGTCGTGGTGTTCCAGATTCATGGGATAACAAAAAGGTCATAAGGGCAGGAAGTGCTTGAAGATCTCACTTGTTATGCAGTGCATGCTACTCTGAGAAAGCCCATGTGCAAACATTTGTTGTTCAAACAGTATGGCTGCACATTCGTTTCCTGTAAAGATTGCCTGTTTTTTGTTTACATTGCTGTGTTGGTCCTGGGCAGCCCGGTAGAATACTTGGCTTCTCATTAAGTTGATGCCAAAACGTGTAGTCTTTTTTTTCTTTTTTTTTTCTTGCTGTGATGGCCTTACACTTTGTAATGTTTGCAGACAGTACAAGCCATGGCTGAGCATGGTCACAGCAACTACCCAGCTCAGCTGTTGCAAACCATATGTTGTGACGTACAAAATGAGCAGGGGGGGTACCCACTCATGCAGCAAGGGGTCTACCCTGGGGCTGCAGAGCCATATGTCAGCAGGGGTGTGGCATCTGCCCCAGACCTGCCCTTCTCTAGGGCAATGGATGAAGCGCCCTTTGCTAGCCCCCCCATGTTCAGAGGTGTGTGCCCCTTCACGTTTGTCTTCTGCTCACCAACTGTTGCATCATTCGATGTATGTACGCTGTGTACAGGCTCAAAGAATGCAGAAGTCTCTGCATTGTGTATGCCTGTCAGGGTGTTGGGCTCCAAAACATCAAGCAGTCGTGACCCTCTATACATCTTGTCGTCAGCTTGCAGTCAGCAGTCAAATGCATAATGGCAAACAATGTGAAGAAGTCTCTGACACGTGTTTTCCTGTTCTGCAGCGCCACCTGCATTCACCCCTTCACCTCCAGGCCCAGCCCCCTCACCCCTGCCCTTCAGTCAAGAGCCAGTGCCCTTTGAAGATCCTATTGATAGGGACATCCCTTTCCCATTGCTTCAGTATGAGGAGGAGCTGCTAGCAGGCTTGTTGCAACTGCAGCGTCAGCATGGTCCTGTTGAGTCTGTGGATCAGCTGCTACTCATGCAGCCAAACTGTGCCATGCCTGCTGATATTGCAGCACACTTTCCAGGTGATTTCCCAGCTGGCTGAGGTGTCATAAAGAACCTGCTCTGTGTTTCACACATCATGCAAAGGTCTGCCAAGCCCATGCTTGCTCAGATTGCTACCCCAATGTTGCAGCAATGGCTGCTTGTCTGTTCTGCGGTAACATCCTACTGCCTGCAGTATCTTATGCAATTTGCGGCTTTGTGGATACTGCAAATGCAGCCATGTTGCTGTGGCCATGGCATGTCTTCAAGCCTAGGTTTACCATGTGCATTTCAGTAACAAACATTTCTATCATGTCAGCATGTGAAGCCCTAATTTGAACCTGGTCTAGCTCTCATTTCTATCATGTCAGCATGTGAAGCCCTAATCTGAAACTGGTGTTGCTCTCATTTCTATCATGTCAGCATGCAAAGTGGGTCGCACTTGCATTGGTCTTCATTCATCGGTTTTGCAGACCAGTCACCTGAGTACTGGCTGTGTCGTCATAAGCGAGAAATCAATCATCTGCAAAGCTCCCACTGCAAAGCAGCTGCTGCTTACTAGCCTGTGCAAAAGCCCATCAGTAGATTGTGCTCGGCCTGAGCATCTGGCATTGATCACAGCTGTGCGCGCTTGACAGCGAAACAGTGCAAGCAAGTTGCAAGTTGAGAGCATGCTGTCAGGCAACGCGTAAAACATTGGATGAACAGCCTTTAGGGAGCCCTGGGCAGCCCGGTATCATACTTGGCTTCTCATTGAATTGACGCCAAAAGGTGTAATCTTTCCGATTCTTTTCTCTTCAGGGAGGGACATGAGGGGCAGGGTGTTGGAGCTGCTGCAAAGCCGGCCTTGGCTGTTCACTGTTACCCCCCATGGAGGAATCTCTGTTACCAGACTGGCACGTGAGGGCCTGGTGTACAAGCGTGATGTGATCACATACATGTACACAGCTCTACAAGATGGGGTGGCCCTTGTGACAGTGGCAGAGCTAGCTGAGCGCGTGCAGCAACCTGCTGGCATTACGGAGTTCATGCTGGTAGGCTGCCCAAGGCCTTACTACCTTCCATAGCTGTAAAATATCGAGTGTGCTTGATGTTCCTACTATGCTGGGCTGCCTTCTTTGGACAATCAAACCATGGAGGGCATTTTCCACAAGGCTGCTCACTGTTTGCCACACAAAGCGCAGAAGCTTGCACTCTGTCATGCAGTACTGCGTTGATATGATTAGTGATTGCAGCCACTCGGCTGTTGTGTCTTCTCTGCAGCCCTTTCGCATGTCATCCGAGTGGCATTGAAGACAATACTGGGCCTCTCACACAAGGAACACACTGATTTCCTTTGCTGCTTCTGAGGCTGTAGCTATCTTGTGACACTGTTGCCATGTTTTGATAGGTATCATGATACATTGTTGCCAGTCAGCAGCTCACAAAGCAAGGCTTGGCGTGTGTACCAGTGAACTGCAAATTGAAGCTGCCTTTTGCAGGAGTGCAATGGATTGGCAGAGCTGTTGGGGTCCCCTCTGTTTGGGGAAGATGTCACTGTACACCACAATGGGCCCTATGGTCCATATGTTGTGCTGCAGAGATCTGACATGTGATTAGGAACAATGCTGTGTAGAGATACTGGTTGTCGGCCCGCTAGCAAACAGCATCTTCAATGCAGCAGCATCATGATGTGCAACATAACATCTGTGTGTGCAACACTGTACTAGGATTATGTAGCACAGCATACAGGTCAGTGGTGCTGTGCTAATAGGGAACTCTCCAGGTTACCCTTTTTTTTGGGAAATTGTTATCCAGATCGCCTACTGCATATGCAGAAGGCGCAGCAAGTTGTTGCCTTAAGATTCTGGAAGTCTTGCCTGCAGGGCGCGTAGTACTGCCTACTGTCAGTAGATAGGGGATTGCAGGTAGAGAGACAAGCGTTTCTGTTGCAAGCAAAGTCAGTGAACATGATCAGCAGCAAGCATGTGCAGTGAGTGAGTCAGCAGCAACTGCAGCGCCATGTCCAGTCTTTGTGACGCCTGATGTTCTGCAGTTTCTTTATCGTCCTAGTAAAATTGACCCTGATAGCTACACTTTGCAACTTTACATCAAATTTTGCAGTGTCGTTTCCCATTTTTCTTGGCCGAACTGTTTTGCCAGTGAAGCAGTTAGTGAGGTAAATGTATATGTGGTTGAACCGCAAAGCTGCTGCCTCCAATCGCATTGAGCTGCAGACCATGCAATTGCTCAATGAGTCCTCACCAGCTGGTACTCACTATGGTGCAGTTTTCTGCTTGAAATTGTACGTGGTGCAGCACACAGCAAGGGGAGTCTTTGCTTTTGCAACATACATGAAACTGTGAGTGAAGATCAACGTTTCGGCTTTTGAACCAAAGTCTCAAATTGTGTTCCTCAATTGAAGTGGCCAAGGACTTTGCTTGAGGAAGCATATTGACTTTTGGTCAGCCTATGTCTAGAAGGGTTCTTCTTCCTCAGCTCAAATCTTATCGTGAAGGTGTGAACGCCCACGCCTGAGGACAGTTGCAGCAAGCGGGGATCGCACGTTGATTCTTGCTCAATACAGAAACGTTGCTTCGAGTTTGCGTTTATCAGCATCATGGCTTGCGCTCAGACTTTAGTCGGTACCAGCCTGACCGTCCGACAAACCCCTCAATCACAGATCGCTCGTCGGCAAACCAGGCGCCCTTTCACCACCTTCGCCACAACTGAGCGAAGGCAGGCAGCATATAAGCTGAGTGCTGGGGCTCTCAGCCAAGTATTGACAGCTGGTGCAGCTGCAGCTATGCTTCTGGTGCGGTGACGATGCCGCGTAGTCGAGCAGACTAGTCTTGCAGCAGCGCTACAAGCTGTTTTTGGTCTTTTCCAGGCACAGCCTTCTTTCGCTGAAACCAATTTGGTGGGCGACCTCAGTGAGAGCTCTGGTCCTGTAGAGCAGCTCAAGTCCAAGTTCTTTGGTCCTCAGGTACTATCATCCGTCTTTGTTCCAACGGGTTGTCAGGCCAGCAATTTGTAAGACGACCTTGGATTCACAAAAGAAAGTTCAGAAATTCACATGCCCTCAAAATGACCAAGCCTTGCAGGATGCTACTGCCCAGAGAGAAGCTCTAGGTAGCTTCACTGGCTCAAACACAACTGGTGGCTTTGATGACAAGGGCATTGGACGTCAGGAGGACGCCACTATTGACAACCCCAACGATTCACCTAGACCAAAGGACCGCAGCAGGCAGGGCACAGCTCAGGCTCAAAGTAAGCAGTCTGCACTGCATGTCTGTTTCTGGCTGACAATTTCACAATGAGAACTGATGGCAGGAGGCTTGTTGACATGCTGAATTTGTTCGATATCTTATGTCGTCATGTTCCTGTGCAGGAGAGAATGTTGACAAGTTTGCCCAGACCCAAGCAAACACCAGTGATGTAGAGACACAGAACAACAATTGATCGACGGATCACACTAGATTGTTGCACACTTTATGAGCTGTCAGTATTTTACGAGTAGACAAACATAAATTGTAGTCCTTACTTGGCAATGTGTCTCTCAAGATGTTTTGCAATATGCTTGAAAGGGTACCTGTGCACTAGTCTCTGCCAAGCACTGTCAGGTCGGGCTGTGGGTTTGAGGCACAGATTACAATGCATGTGCCCTTCATGATTAGTGCATTGGTGAGACTATGGCATGTGTTATGTTTATCAATTTTGTTACATGTTTGGCATACTACTGTTGTGTCTCGTTCATACATGTTGATGACAGTCAGTGTTTGTGCCCGATGATCTTGGCTTGTGCCTAATCAGTAACTTGGTGCGCGAAACACCTTTTCAGTACACCAGTTCAAGCTGATTGCCTCATGAGCGTTTTGACCTGTCACATTACACAGCCAGCCTTGTCAAGAGCTGATACCGCCAACAGCAACTCCTGCAAAAGGCTGCTCAGTCAGCAGTTGTCAGTGAGTGAGGATATGCCATGTGCACCGCTCCAGCTGTTGCATGACCATGTTCATGATGTTGTGGCTGTAAAATAAGCAACATCAGATCTAGCCCTCATCTTTAAATTTGATTGTGCAGCTTTCCAGACATCTCTGTGCAGCTGCAACTTGTTTCTGCAAGTCTGTGACAGCTTCTTGCCTGTGGTGCAGCTCAGACTGCAGAGTCTGTGCCAGAGTTGCCCAAGCCTATGTGACGTTAGAAGGGTAAGTGCATTCTAGAGTCAGCCAAAACTGTTCATAAGCTTGCAATCCTCACCTGATGCGGTCTGAGCATGTTTAACAGATGGTGCATCTGTCTGAGGAGGGCACCAATATCAGCAATACGTTTTGGACTGCTACTAGGTTGATCAATCAGCACACTCAAGAGCTCTTGAAAGCTGAAGAGAAGCTCTTTGTTCATGTGCAGCAGCTCCTGCTTGATGTCTGAACACATTTACATGCAATGTAACTGCATAAAAAGGCCAGCAGGCGTGACTCTTTCCAGGCATTGCACTGATCAGCAGGAGTATATCCTCGCATGGGGTCAATGGGGGATGTGCAGGCAAAGATCGCAGGACAACGCATACCTATGCTTCCATTTGCCATTGTGTGCAAGAGTGACTGAGCTTGCAGTGCCGGTATGCCAGGCTCAACCTGCGTGTTACAATTTGAACTCTGCGTCGCCACATAGTAGAGCAACAAAGGCAGCGACCAAAACCCGACCGTGTGCATTTCTCCGAAAATCTGGTACGTCTCCTCGACAGGCTGCGGAGGAAGGGGGCCCAGAGGTCTTTCTGCGGTGCCATCGGCATCATCTCTGTACAGTCGATAGAACTCTGGCGGGGGCGGGTACAGAGATTGCTGAGCGGCAGCGGACACTCCTTCATTCTCAGCCATTGCTGCGCGAACCACTCGCGGCTTTGAACTTCAGGCAAAAGCTAGACATCAAGTGTGCGTGCGTGCGTAGGTGCGTGCATGTGCATATGATGCAAACTACTGTAGGACAAAATCCCACATTGCGCAGTAGATGCTCTTTAGCTCATTGTACCCTGCTACAAATACAACTAGCACTTGCTGTTCCCTGAATTCAGAAGTGACCTGTTACCAAAGACACTGCCCAGGGCTTGAAGACCAAGTTGGTTGAATTACGTCGGCAAGAAGTGAAGCATGTCTGGCTAGCAAAAGTGTTGCAAAATACAAAATTCCACCAGCACACATGGCATGTACACATGCACACAATTACTGTCATATGACCTGCATGCACCACAGAGTCCACAAGACCTGATCTTGACTGCCACGGGCTGCAAGCATGCAGGCACAGCACGTAGCTATGCTTCACGTGACACAATGGCAGAGGACTATACATTGTCTTTGCATGTCAACATCATTGAAAAATCAACACAGAAGCCCGGCCATGCTGCTTTTTGACAACATGCACACAAGCAGCATGCTGAGTCACAAAAGAGTCTGCCTGTCCAACCACCAACACTGAGGACTTGGGCAGCTCCTTTAACACCTTGACCACCCGTGCTTTACCTTCTCCATCCAGTTGCTGCAAAATCTGCAGCAGACACAACTGTTGTCAATGAGATGCAATCCAAGCAAATAGCCCCAGATGCACACGTGCCAACATGGCAACATTTTTATCCACATGTGCAGCAATGGGCCGTTTGGGCAGTCTGCAGGGTCTACAGCAGATGCAGGCCTAGAACAGACAACACAAGATAAATACAAAGCCAGAGTTATGCACATCTTTACCATGTTGTGACAATCAGTCACATGGACAAGACACTTTAATGCAGTCACTTGCCTCATCAAAGACTGCCACATTGCAGCTCAGGTGGCCCCGAGTAGCAATCAGCTCTGCAAAGCCTAGCACCAAGGCAATGGCGACTCGCCTCTTCTCCCCACCGCTCAGTGATTGTGTAGATCTCTCCATCATTAAGCCTCCACTTTGAACATGTATGGTCTGCATTCAGCACAATGCTAGATGCAAGATGCAGTCTTACAGTTGGCTATGTCTCTGCACACTAACAGCATCCATGCGGCCTCACCAACCTATACCAGACGCTCATGCATGCTCCATGTCTAAATCAGGCAACCAAAGATATTTAGTGCATAACATTCGGTACCACTGTACTTGTTGGCGCACAGAACTAGAGTTAGACAAGAGCACCTAGTGTGCACCTAGCAGAAACCAGACCCAGCTGGCATACCTGGTTTTACTGTATCATTGAATGGTACGCTGAATTGGCCATGACTTGCACAAAGTTGGGCAGGACAGCCAACCGCAGTTTTGTACAGTGCAATTCTGTTTTTGCGTCAAATGCGACAAGACTAGGAAGTGGAACCACCTTTGTGATTTGCTCCAGTGTCCCAGTCTTGCTGGCTCGATTGGGTGAGAGGGAGAGTGTCATGCCAGTACTTAGCTGCTGCAGATACTGGCCTGTGATGGTCTGCAAGCAGCACATGTGGCTTCAGACTGCTGTTTGGGTCATTGGTCAAATAACAAATAGTGTTTGGGTCATTGGTCAAATAACAAATATTGACAAATACCATTATAGCACAAATAACATTGACAGTGACAAAACGCGATCATGACTCATGAACAGCAAACTGCTCTATCTAGCAGCAGTACCTAGAACATGTGTGAACCTTGACTTAGGTCTGCAGCTCGCAATTGAGCTAATGTTGCCAAGCAAGTTGGTATGTATCTCCAAAGCTGGGTCATACCTCTAGCTGGCCAAGCACGCCCTCAAGTGCAAAACTTTGGATTCCATCTCGCTTGAAAGCTTTGTGCACTTCCTGCCACAGTACTTCTGCAGCTGCAAGCTGCTGCTTTTCCATTTGAAGCTTGGCGCAGCCATCCTGTGCGTCTTTCAGAAGCTGGCGCAGCATGGTCTGCTCTGAGACATGAGGATTGGTGCTGTGCCGGATGTTTTCCAGCTTTGCTTGAAGCTGCAGTACGTTCTGGTGTTGAGATTCTGCTGTCTGTCTGCTTAGACCAAGCTGCTGAGACACCTGTCACAGCACCCTTTGCTCCTGATTGGCAATTATGTAGCTGCTGACGCAAACAGCCATTGCAGCACCGACAGTGATACGCAGGGGCCCCTGCCACAATGGCTGACCACAGTTCATTCTCTAGCGCACTGCTTCATGACAGACAGGGATGAGGTCAACCCAATGTGCTGGTACATTAGAGACGTGCACTGCAGCCTTCAGTGTAGGCAGCATCGTGAAGCAGATAGCTTGATGACACAGCAGCAGCAGTATCTACCTGTGAAATGTCGGTCTTGTCTGTTCGTGGCAGCTTTGTTGGCCTTGCACCATCTTCAAAGTTTGCCTTCAATGAAGAGGTCTGCATTTGAGCCAGCGAGTGCTGGACAATGTTGCGCAGCCCAGCATCAATCTGCTTTGACCTGAAAGCAGTTGCTGTGTCTCATGTTTGTGATATGTATGGCCCAGTATGCTGACCTGAGGTCAGTATTGCTTAATGTCATGCATCAGACCGACCATAGTGCAAGCTTGTCCATGTGTAATACACATCAGGGCCGCTGTAGCTGTTTGTGAATTGTCAGCGCTGCAATTGATTGCAGTGTGCAATTGAGCGACATGTTTGCACAACTGAGAGTCAGACACATGCAACAGAGTATCATACGCTTAGGTGTGCACTGCCATCCAGACCAGCCTGCTTCGCAAGTCATAGAACTCTCAAAGCTGCCTGTGAGCCTGCAGTTGTGGTCCAGGAAGGCACCATCAAGCAAGCCACGACCTTTGTGTTGTGCACAAACTCACTTGTCAATTCTGCTCTGGCATTCGTAGCAAGTACCCTGAGCGCGGGCCATCTCAGCATGAGCTTTAGTCAGAGCATCCCATGCTGCTTTGTGCTTCTTCCTAGCAATGGCTGTTGCCATTTCTGCTGCTTTCCGCTGTGCTTTCTCTTGCTGACGGGCTGCCTGCTGAGCCAACTGCATCAACAGAACATGGTGGCAGAAATTCCACCCAAGATTGGGTGGATATATGCTCACCAAGCTAGTGGTAAGAAGACCACTTACAGCAGAAGAAGCGGCAGTTTCTGATCAACAATGCTGGTTGTTGCTGAACTCAGCACTGACAGGGGTTGTAGCGACAGCATTAGTAGCTACTTGGTGAGCTCAGCAGCAGCACAAGCAACAATGGAAGACTGCATACCCGCTGCTCCTGCTGAATGCGATGCATCTCAGACTCGCTTGTGCCAATGCGCTTGGTTGTCTGCCTGACTTTATGGTCAGACTCCTGGCGCTGCTGAGAAGCCTTCAGGCTCTTGGCCTACACAAAACCCACCCCCTCAACGATGGGCTCATCATGCAGTTTGTATGAGTGCTGCAGCACCTTGGACATCTGCAGTGACTTTGCCGCCACAAGAAAAGCAAATGTTGCTGCGGTCTAGCTGCGCTAGAGAAGCTCTCGACCTGGCATGTTCCAAAACCCTTCTTATGCATAAAGCCATCCTGGGCAGTGGAAAACGGCCCGTTGGGCGGTGGTCAGACCCAAAAAGAGGCATGCCGGGTACTTACGTTGCATGGCAGGCAAACTTACAATACTCCTAAACAAGAAGGTTTCACCTTCAGGACAACCAGGTTCTGTTCAATGATGCGTGCATTGATGGGCTGCATGCAACGATCACAAAGTGTCTCCTCGTCCTTGCTGCAGCTGTGCTGCAGGGTCATATATTGCTGATAGTCCTCATGTGCCGCCTGCAACACACCACTTTCCTCAAGACCGGTCATCTTGAACAGACATTCCAAGTGTCCAACAGTGCTGAAGATAGCCCAGATAGCTTGCATCATGGGTGCATTGCACAAGGCAAGATCAAGCTAGACATGGGTTCAGCCAGAATGCCCAATATGCATATCTGACCTTGTCTAGAGCCATGTGTTGACCCTTACTGCTCTGGTGCTCTGCCAGCTCTAGTCTCAGCTTTGCCAGAAGCATCTCCAAGCTTTCTTTTGATTCTGGACTGCTTGACCTACAAACAATGACCTGTGACTCAGCACCTTTGCAAAAAAGGGTGCTCAGCAGCTGACACTTGAATTCTGGTCTGCATTGGTACTGCGCAGTCATAACATCAGCTGCAACATCAGGACAGCATAGCATGGCAGAGTTGTGACAAGGCCACTACCGCACATGCTTGGTAGTGATGTCAGCTCTGTTAAGTGATGCTCATGACAGCACAATATTAACATGCCGCAGTTGAGCGCAATCGCTGAACTCGCCTGTCTTGATTGCTGGTCAAATCAATGACACTGGAGTGCTTGACTGGTCCAAGTCCAACTGCAGGCTTCTGTATGCCATCATCAGCTATGCCAGGCACATCAGCAGGCTCAGTCTTGACTTCAGAGACTTCAGTCAACTGATCCACTCTCGCCTGACAGTGGATGGCTGCTGCTTTTGCCTTTTGCAGCTGTGCTTGAGCTGCTTGTAGCTGCCTGAGGTCATTCTCCGGCTCTTTCCATGGCTCCTTGAGCCACACACGCAGTGAGTGGGCATGCTTCTTGCAGTCTGAGATGGATGACTGAAGCAGTGTGTGCCCATGAGTAATCTCCTGATGCACTAGTCTCTGCTGGTGCTCCAGTTGCTGTTGCCACACCTCAACCTTCTGCTTGGACTCTTCAACCTGCAACAACACGCCTGTGTTGACACCTGCCAACTTGGAAGCATCTGGCTGCTGCTGAACTCATGCAACAACAGCCCCAAATGAAGCTTCACGTGCTTCTACACACAGAAGAAGTGTCATAGAAGGGACTGCTGATGCTGTCAAAGCAGTGTGACTTCATGCTGATAGCAAGCTGTGCAAAGATCACAGAATGTGCATGGTCTGCCAATGTTGATTGTCAGACACAGCAACTTGCGTGCGCATTGAGCTTGAAGAGAGAGTTTTCACCTTAGTGGAACAGATACTGCATTCTAGCTTTTGCCACGCAGCAGGACTCATAAACCACAATCACACAACAGTTGCAGGCCACAGGTATGGTCCATGAAACTCTTACATCATAAGCTGAAAACACAATCGTGCACATGATTTCAGCAAATTCGCAACTACACCATGGGGTCACACCTTCTTCATAAGGCTTTTGTGGAGTTGCTGCAGCTCCTTTGCCCGTCCACATGCCAACTCTTGCTTCTTCTCAGCTTCCTTGTACCGCAGCTTGGCTTGTTTCTGAGCTTCATCCCACATCTTGACGTCCACAAACTTAGCCAGTGCTGCCTTGAAGCCAGCATCATTCATCTGCAACATGAAGCCTTTAAGCAACATCTGACCAGATGCCACGCTGTTGAGGAGCATTGACATGGCACTTTACTTTAGGAAACTTACACAACATTGCAAGCCGCAGACACTCACTGGTGAGTAGGGTTCTCTTTGCTAACAGCAAAAGGCGTTAGTGGCAGCTCTACAGGTTATACCTCAAGCAGGCTTGTGATGTCAGCTTGACCATGGAATGCTGCTGAAACCAGCAGGTCTGGTTTCAGCTTTTGGTCCAGCTGGCGCTGAGTGGCTCTCTGATCCAGGCAGGTCAGGTCTTGCCCATTGTGGTGAAAGCTGAGCTTGGATGATACACTGCCAGGCCTGTGTTGCAACAGACAACGCTGACATAGTGCCCCATTACCAAAGCATGGTCCTAATAGCATGTAGAGAGGACTGGCTTCCACTGACACACCTTCAAGAGGCTCTGAGCTGCTTGTAGAGCATCACTGCTCATGGTAACAGTCTTGGCATAGCTGTCCAGCAAAGCCTGGGGACTCAGATTGTCACAGCCTGAGATGCGGGGCGCACTTTGAGCAGCTGCAATGATGACCTCAACTTCAATGCCTGCATTGCATGTAAATGTCTCAATGCCAAGTTCAGAACAGAAAGCAGACGCCAACTGAGCTTCATGTCACCTATATTTGAGCATGACAATGCGGGCATCCTCAATCACTCACAAATCTCAGCTCACCTTGACCTCGGTATGCTTCAGCTATGCTTTTTGTGCCAGCAAAGTCTGAATATGGAACGGTCCATTGTAGCCTGCACTGGTCACACTGACATAGGAGCACAACTTTGCTTTCAGGGCATACATGTGCCATGCCTTAAGGCTTGTGGGTGCAAGCTACCTTTCAGGTAAAGTCTGAGACTCAAAGCCTTGCTGTGACAAGATGGCTCTGTAATGCATGCTGGCAAAGATGCCTGGCAGCCATGTGCATCTGTGGTTGCACATAATCAATGTCCATTATCAATGTCCTGTTTGAGTCCTGAGGTATGAGAGACCATCACAAGTGTGACAATGCTGTGCAACACCAAGTTTTGACTGCAGAGTCAAGGACATCCATACACAGCGATTCTGCCATTGCATGATCACATGACCCCAGTCAAAGCTTGTACACAAGCATGCATGACAAACCTGTCGCCTGCACGCAAGCCCTGTGGCATGGCCTGCTGAGCACCCTCAATATAGAAATGCCGGGGACCAATATCAAGATGGATCTCCTCTATTTGCTGATAGTCATGATCTAGCACAATCAGCCGCTTACTCTGCCCTGCTTCATTCATTGACACTGCAGTGCATTGCAATCAGCTATTCATGTTCAGCACCAGGTGAAACTTGCTGTGCAAATTTGTACTTTGAAGCATCTCTGCAATGCATTCACCAGGCAATGACAACGCAGCATCTTTCTTGGGTCAGATAAGTTGCTTTACCCTGTCACAGAATGAAATGGGGCCAAACTAAATCCGCAATGCAGTGAAATGCAGATTTGTTGATGTGCATGCAATGCTCCGGTGCACCAGTGAAAGCTGTCTGCATACATGCGTGTGTCATGCAGACACTCATTGGCCCTCATCTGCAGTGCTTACAGCCTTGCAGCCACTGTCTGGGCATACAATAGGGGCCCTACCTTGATAGGGAGAGCCAATATAGTGAATGTTGGTGTTAGGAACCTGATGTGGAATATGGTAGTGTCCGTTGTAGGTGGGAATGCCAGCAGGGAAAGCAGCAGGTGACAACCCCTCCTGTGCCTGGTTGCGCTGGTTCCACTGTGCGCCAACCTGTGTATACCTCATCTTGTAAACCAAAAAGTTGAAATGTGCAAAGCCACCTTGTTTAGGCAATGTACAGCGAGTCTATGGTCTGTGCACTCTCATGCCAGCCCAGCAGCTGCATAGATACAGGTGTTCTCAAATCTAAATTTGGTACACCCAAACAAAAACAACAGAAGGCATGCAGGTTGATTTGTGATGCCTACCACGTCTGCATGGGCAAAAACTGCAGTGACTGATCCTGCCTTCTGCAGTGCTGCTTGCAGCTCAACCACATTTTTCCGGTATGGCAGCCACAGTGCGTCCATGAAAATACAAGGCTGATCAATCATGATCATGCCGCGGCACGCTGCTGCCAAGGGAGGCAGAGCATGATCTAGTCCACTCAGCAACACTTGGTCATGGTTTCCCACCAGCATGACTGTAGGCTGTGTCCAGGTCTGAAGCTCAGCTATAACGGCATTCAATGGCCTGACTGCCAAAGGTCCTTTCACATGCCAGAAATCACCTGCATGCCAGACGGCAACTTAGACGGCAGGGCGAGTCATGCCAGCATCTTTGCGAATCAGCCCATGACAGTGGGCATGAGTCAGCTCTTGATCAAGATGTTTGACGGCCAGGCTCATACCCAAAAACAATACACCAGCTCCGCGTAATCTCGCAGCGTTCCTGACCTCTCGTAAAACTTCCAGGCAAACGTCCAGCGTCTTGGGGCTAACGTGCAGATCGGAGAACACCACCCATTTGCAAACGCTTGGCCACTCTGGCGGGCACTCCTTTGTGGGCACAGGTTTCCTCTGAACTTGCAAGAGGGCATCGCCGCCTGTGTAATTTATGTCGCGAGTGAGAGCAAGATACAACAACAACGCCTTCGTGAGGTCGCGTGAGCAGACCTGCCAGCTGCTTACAGCTGCAGCACTGTATACACGTATTCTACGCGTACTCTACAGCGCTTTGACAGTAAGGCTCACAGTCACAGACAAGAGCAGGAAAATTTGTTCGCGGTCTCGGGAAAACAGTCATGACCTGTGTCAGGTGCCGTTTTCTGCCCAGAGTCCTGCGGGTGTGAAAGCACAACCCGCGCCTGTTCACTGCAGTCGATCTGGTTATTGACCAGCACAGCCGCTTGTTCGGCCCATGAATGCGGCAAGCGTCTCATTCTTCGACAGTGTGACTCGACGAAGATTTGCCGCAACAGGCTTCGGCTAGGAATGTCACATCAGCAACATTGGAGGCGATTTCGCAAGCATGCTGCGCTCTGTGCTGTGCTCTGTGCTGCGCAAAGTTGATGACTAATGATGGTGATCGACATCCCATGCGGGTATCACACACAATGTACCTGTAATTGACAAAACATTGTGCACTCAAGCAACGGGTCTTCGATTGAACTAGCCACTACCACCATTTGCATGTCGCATGCAACAGTTATTCACAGCATTGAAACAAACTTCAAAGCATGGGCCTGCAGAGTTGGTTAAGGTGGTGAAGCTGCACAAGGATGTAAGTCATAGTTCAAAAACATGATGTGCACACACATTTGCATGAAGTATATGGTCTGCTTAAGCTTGGCCAAGAAGAGTGAAGGATTAAGCGGGCAGTGTATCCATATATGCCCCGTATATACCTCAGCCTCCCTGACACGGTATGCAGGAATCGTCATTGACTGTCCCAGAAATTCAAGCGGTGTTGTTAGGCTTTGTAGGTTGGATTCTTAGGCTGTGCAGTTCTGAATCTGCAGTAAAGTCTTGAGAGGTTTTTTGGAGCAGGAGCTTGGGTTACATGCCTGACGGTGCATTATGCTCGAACATTTATTGTCAGCTGCAGAATTTTACAGCACATATGTCACAGAAGCAGGGCAGCCCTGGCAGGCACAGTGTTACCGCCTGGCAACATCTGAGGCATTCACTTCCTGCAACTGACACTGTCCAGACGCTGTGACACAGGGCACAAGCAACAAAAGCAAAGCAGCAATGCAAAGGTGCAGGAGCAACACGGTCATTTTCCCTTCATGTTCAACTGTCTCAGCTGACAAGGAAGCAAAACACATTACACGGTGCTGGTTCCCTGGAGCACAAGCAAAATCACGGCATCAAGCACAGAGTATGTGATGAGTACATCGTCCTGAAAGCTGCTGACTGCAGTCCCACAGACCGCAGCGTGTGGTTCTTGGAAGTGCCATCAATCTCAAGATGTGTGTTCACATGTGTGCTTGCAGGTAAGTGCTGACAGTCTCTCGCAATGTATGCTCAGCTTGAACCTTGGCGGTTGCCTAATAAAGCACGGCTGCTGGATGTACTCATCTCTCCTGAGCTAGCACTGGCCAGTGAGTCAAATGTCTCAGGGAGCCTCAGCAGAGGGTTGCGAGTGGGTGACTCATCGCCTGCCAGGATTGGTTCGTTACTGAACCGGCCCTGGTTGTACTCAAAGGGGGACGCCCCAATCTCCCCCTGGATGGGGGTTGGGCCAGACTCAACATCTCCACTGACCCTCTTCTGGTCGCTAGGGCTTCGTTTGAGCATGCTGACTGAAGCCTTAGGGTTCTTGAGCAGGAAATGAGCAGCCTTGGATGAGTGGTCAGCCTCGCCGGCGGTTCGGCGGGAAGAGGAGGTCTTTTGGAGGGAAGGCTTTTGAGTCACCTCTGTTACAGGGACATACACTGAGGAAGCATCATCCTTCCTGTCAGCCAATCTTGAAGCAGCAGCTCTGCAGCAATGAACACTTGATTGTATTGATGGTATGACTATGCTTGGATCACAAGCTATTTGGTTTTGATTTGCACTCCTGACCTTTTTCGGCGTGATTGGGGCTCACGCCCAGAGGCAGCTTTCTTCATTGAATGTCTGATTGGACAGAGACAAACATGTCCTTCAGACAAGCTTACACTGACAAACAGCTCATGCATTGCATTGTCAACATTGTGCCATCCTTTCAGGTCGTTCTAGCTGACGTATGCCTGCCCAGCATTTACCATGCAATGCATGCTGAATGGTGTTTGCAGGATCATCAGAAATGGCATCAGCAGGTTTGGCCTCTTGCAATAGTATGCCTCTTGGGATGCATCTTGCAATACAGCCAAACGCTCTGCTGCTGTGCATTGCATGCTTTGGCGAGACAGCAGAAGACACAGTGTCTTGAATGGGCAAGGTAGTGTGCAGACCTGCGCATGGCATCTCCCCGTTTCTTGGATGATGACAATCCAGTGGCCTTGGTAGAGCTCAGGCCCCTTTCCCCCCTGGCTTGGGCCCCCCTGCCCACTGCCAAGCCCCCAACTGGCAAGCCCCCCAAGCTGTGGGCAGACCTCTGGGGGCTTGTTGCAGACTGCCCACTAAACTCCCTACACACAGAATAGGTGGTGTTACAAAGCAGGATCATGTTGGCTTTTGCCATAGACTGTTGCTCATAACGGTGATATGTAGAAATTCAGCATGCTGCATGCAACCCATGTTACTTACCTTGCACGTACACACACACCTGCAGGTCTGGTGCAGGCCGGTCTCACTCACTAGGCTGCTCAAATAGCTTGCTGTACAGCCATCATGCATATGTATCTGCAGACGTCATCAGGATGCTACGTGTTCAACTCACCACTTGAGCAGTGACATACGCACATCTGCACATGTACAAACCTAGCTCGGGGGAATCAGAAAACTTTGGTGACCCCAGCAGACTCATGCACATGCAGATGCAGCGCACCTGCGGATGTTCTGAAGGCTGGCGCTGAGGCCACGAGCCACGTCCAGCATGGACTCACTGCGGCTCTTGCTACCTCCATCCTCACTCATGTCATCCTGATCAGGAGACAGCAGCAGCGTCTGCTTGGAGCTGCGCCTCCTCAGCTTGCCTCCCTTCTTGTCCTGCATTCACAGTGTACTGTGGTGCAGATTCTGAGAGGTATGTCGCATGCACTGTTGTGTCAACACTGGGTGTTGAGCATCCTGCACAGCACAGCACAGCATAGCACAGCACAGCACAGCACAGCACAGCACAGCACAGCACAGCACAGCACAGCACAGCACAGCACAGCTCAGCACAGTGCAGTGCAGCGCATTGCAGGATGGTGCAGCACAGCACAGCATAATGCAGAACAGTACATTGCAAAAGAACGTAGCACAACACAGCGACTGCAGCACAAAGCAGGCCAGCAAAGCGCAGCACAGCATAGCACAGCGTGACGCAGGACAACAAGGCACTGCGCAGTCTGTGCTAGCTCTGTGAGGAGAAAACGTTTCAGCAGCAGGCCTCACCTTCCTCCACTTGTATATGATGACAATGGTGATGCACATGAAGATGCCTCCCAGGGCTGCCAAGGCAATGCCTATAGCCAGCACAGCATACAGGGATGCTGAACCTGACCGGTCTATGTTGGGCAAGGCTGCCTTGATGTTTCTGATGCATGCCCCTCCCGTGGTTGTCCTGCATCATACGTGATGTGCAATCATAGTCAAATGCATGGTTTTGCGCGTCGTGCTGCCCCCAGGGTGGGAGCCAGTACCCTGGGGGATTCATTTTTGGGCAGTCAAGGCTTCTCTAGGGGCTCCCTCTTGAAGTGCAAAGGCACAATAACGAACTGTTTTGCTGCAGTTTGTATCCTTACAGCATAGCACAAGCCAGCCAAGCTGTTGAGTAAGTTATGCAGCGGCATAATTTCAAATTGCTTTGTCTCTGCACACTTGACTAGGAGTCTTTCCTTACTGCACAAATCCCAAGAGGGACAGGCTCTAAATGTGTACAGGGCAGTAGGAGAGGGCCATACCTGACATAGCCCTCATCACATGAGCTGCAGTCATCTCCAGCATACCCCAGGTAACACTGGCAGATGCCCTGGGTGGATAGGCACCACCCCACCCCAGAACAAAGTGTACCCCCTGCTGGGATGGGACACTGATCCAGGATCATCAGGCAGTCTTCTGCACAACCTGCCGTGCATGGCAACATGCCTTTGAATGCTGGATTTACTCAAAGGCAGCCCAGTGCCCTGGGCCTTGAGTTGAAAGGCAGCTTGATGCCATTTGAGCCTTGACTCGAAAGGCTCTATCAAGCCCTGGAGCCGAAGGGAAGAAAAAAATCAAAGAAAAGAAAGTAGAAAAGGAAAGGAAAGAAAGGAGAAAGAGAAGGAAACAGAAAAGAGACAGGAACAATACAAATGAAGGAAAAAGAAAAAGGGATAGGAAAAGGAAAAGAAACAAGAAAACAAAAGGGAAAAAATGCCCCGTACAGAGCCCTGACTGTGAGACACATGGTGCAGTATGCTGTGAGCCATCAACAGCATGCTGTCTGGACAGTGCCAACAGACTGACAGCACACAAACACTCATTCAGGTGCTGAGGACAGAGTCAAATGTGGTAAAACTGACCTCCATTCGATCCATCAACACTGGAGGGTCTTTCTCCAGCCTCACACACAAGGTTGCCACACACTGCCTGCCTCTCTACCAGATCTGCTGACTGGAGAATGAAGACCTGGTTGGTGCCGGAGCTACCAATGGAGTCTTGCAGGTTTCGTGTTGCCAGTGCAGCACTCAGGTCCTGCAAGCATCAGACACAAGAGTCAAAAACGCAACCTTGTGTTGCAGGTTTCGTGTTGCCAGTGCAGCACTCAGGTCCTGCAAGCATCAGACACAAAAGTCAAGAACGCATCTTGGCAAAGTCTTATGTTGCAGGTTTTGTGTTGTCAGTGCAGCGCTCAAGTCCTGCAACCATCAGAGGCAACGATCAGAGTAGTACTTCTAAGCACAAGTCCTGTTGCAGCTTGCATGCTGCCAGAGCAACACTGAGGTCCTGGAAGCATCAGAAGCATGAGTCAAGGAACCTCTGGGCAACAAGGCAGTGCTATTGTAGGATTTTGAGCTGCCAGTGCAGCGCTTAGGTCCTGCAACATTGCTCATCTGGGCAGAACTCTGTTGCGAACTATGTGTTGCCACAGCAGCACTGAGGTCCTGCAAGCACCAGAAACAAGTGTAGCACATGGAAGCGCTGCACATCGCATGTTGCCAGAGCAGTGTCTATGTCCTGCAAACAGTAGAAACAATGCACAGATCTCCATGGAAAGAGCTGCATGAGACAGAGCAAGGAACCCAAAAAAACGGGTGCTTGTTCCTGAATCTTTCCCAATACAGCCGACGTGGCAACAAAGTCAGCCCTTGTTGTGATGCTGGCCAGCTCTTGCATTGATGCCACTGCGATGTTGTGGCTTTCAGCAAAATGTTGTGGCTTTCAGCACAATGTTATGGCTTTCAGCGCAAGATTATCACTTTCAGTGCTACAGTGCCTGCTAGAAGCCTTACCATGGAGCCAAAAATGGCTTTCGATGCAACGTTGTGGCTTTCAATTCAACAGCGCCTGCTGGGAGCCTTACCATAGAGCCAGAGAATGAGTCAGCAGGAGTGACCAGGAAGTCCGCCCTCACTGTGATGCTGGCCTGGTTCTGACTGGTGATGGTGGTGCCTGGGTCCAGGGTCAGGTCTGTCACATCAATGTAGGACAGATTCACGCCCAGGATGCCCGCAGCAAAAGAGGCAAAGGTATCCGCAAAGACGTTGCCGTTGGTCAGCGTCAGGAACAGAGACTCCTGTGTCACCTGCGACAGTAGGAAGTAGTGTGAGCAGCTTCAGCAGGCATGCAGTTCAGTCATGCTACGTGGGCAGGACATGCTGTGATATTGTGTTGGTGGGTTGCATGTTGTGGGGGATGCATAAATCCTCTGACATCATGTTGATGGGTTGCATGTTTTGGGAATGCAAACATCCTCTGACATTATGTTGATGGGTTGCGTAATTTTGGGAGCACGCAAATCCTCTGACATCATGTTGATGGAAATGCATGTTATTGGGAAAGCACAGTGCTGTTGGTGATAATCAAGGAACAAGTGTTTCTGGAGGACTTACAGCACTTCAGCCTACGTGTCAGGACCAGCATTCCATCTACCTATGCAATGTCAGTGGGCAGAGTCTCAGGTTGCAGTCACAAGCATGCTTTCAGGCAGCGACACAATGCACAAGAAGCTTCTGACTGATGCAATGGGTGCCTGAAAGACCAAGAGTAGAGCAGTGAACATAAGACGAGGAAAGAGGGAGGGGTGTGTGATGGTGGGGGGTGAGGGGGGGGGGGGGCTGAGAGAATGGGTTGCTGCTAGCAATGACCAGTGAAGTAGTGGCCACGTCACACACCAGGCAGCGTGCAGCCTGCTGTTAATAGTGCAGACGCTGGTTTTGGATGCCAGCATGATGACTGGTGTGAAGCCAGCCAGTCTTGGGTGGGAAGACTAAGACCACACCTGGGTTGTGACAACCACATGCAGTGAGCAAGAGGAGCCGTCTCCATCGCACACTCCACAATCGTCCAACAAGCCACTGGCACAGCAGTAACCTCCAGCATCCAGCACCGTGCTATTGCAGCACCTGCATCACATCACCAACCACCTGCTTTTTGTGATGTATTTTTATGTAGTTGTGATTGGCCTATTGTACATGGCATACCCCGATGGCTGCCGGCATAACATGATCATCCCTGTCGAGGATGAGGCCCTAATCTATGAGGGGGCATTGGCTTTTGTGGTGTATGGTGATGTAGTCTAAGTGTTACCGGTAGGACGTCTGCATGAGAGAACACATTGCGTTGATGGGAACATCGTTTCAGGCCTTGATCTGGGCAGGGGGGGGGGGGGGGGGGTTGAAGAGGGTTATA
>JAABUK010000966.1_pt1 | contig 57238 bp, 45 predicted proteins | sample 5559141 | NCBI WGS metagenome assembly JAABUK01 (sample SAMN10711869, study PRJNA513367) | rock metagenome | isolation source: Antarctica rocks | place: Antarctica: Victoria Land, Pudding Butte nord | collected 2016-01-03
ATTTTCAACAATTGGAGCCCCTATCTGGTTGCCGACCCTTCCAAAGTTTGGGTGGGCCTGGAGTATTTTTGCTATGACACAGACGCTATCTGGAAGCTGACGGATGAAAAGATGATCGAGCTTGCCACGCATGAGCTTGAAAAGATCGGCATCATCGACGCCATTGACGTGATAGATGCGACAGTCATTCGAGTGCCGAAGACGTATCCCGCGTACTTCGGTACCTATGACCAGTTCGACAAGATACAGGAGCACGTGGACGTTTACCGCAACCTTTATCTGGTTGGCCGGAACGGAATGCACAAGTACAACAATCAGGATCATTCCATGCTGACCGCCATGATGTCAGTGGATAACATCATCGAAGGCCGCGAAGACAAGCACAACATTTGGGATGTGAACACCGAAGTGGATTATCACGAGACAAAGAAGGATGAAGTGAACCTGCAAGAGGCCGTTCCAGCCACTACTTAGCACGCGGTTCTTGTGAGCTTATCCCAGACTCACTTCATAAATCTGAATCTTGCCGCTTCCGAAGGTAGACGCCAGTTTGAAAGCTGCCGGGAAATCACGGATGGCCTGTAAGATCAGGTCGTTGTGCCGGTAATGAACTCGCGGTGGGTAAGTGTCCATCACCACCGCGCGCACGTGTTCTCGCTTCAGAAACTGCATGATGTCGCCAGGAGTGTGGCAAAACTCTTCAGCTACGTTACCGTTCCAATCCGAAACGGAGAGCACCTTGTTGGCGCGCAAAATGACATGCTCCGGCCTGGCATCCTGCATCATTAATTCAGAAATAAGCAATCCTTCGCCATCGCGCTCGGAAGAAACCAGAATGACAGAGTTGCGCAAATCGGCCCGCTGCTCTATATACCGGCCGGCTTCTGTGAAGCCGTAATGTTGTTCCCGCGGAATCGCAAAGGTCTGGATTGCGAAGAGCAACATTACCACTACGGCTAAGGCTGCATAACTGAACGTCGGAGTAACTCGGGAACCGGCCCAAACGGAAAGCCGCTTAGCGAGCCATTCCCCTCCGGCGAGCGCAAACAGAAGTACGGCCGGGAGAGCATCGATCATCTTTCGAGGTTCCACACCTGCCGGCACTATGGAATGAAATACCCAGATGCTGATTAACAAACCGAACATCACCGCATCGAAGGGTTTCACGCGCCCCGCACGGAGGGGTTGAATCACGCGAAGCCATACGCCCCACACCGCGAGTGCCGCTATCGGCCAACCGACCAAGCCACAAAGAATCACGCCGAACTGCCAAATCGCATCGACCGTGTATTTCAAAGTGGGCCCATCGCCACCCACCCAACCGCGGTGCGCCATTTCCAGCGTGAGTATCTGCCAGGGGATGCAGAGCACCGCCACAATCGGAACGGGAATCCAAAACGATGGTTTTCTGAGAAGCGTAAAATCACGCGTCAGCACCATCGCAATAGGCGGGATCATTGCAAGCGCCCACCCGTTGCCCTTCGTCAAAATCGCGAGGGAACAAAAGATGCCGAACCACATGCTGTTCTGCCACTTTGTGGTTTCCAAATACCGGTAAAAGTATATGGCAGCAGCAAAGCCAGTCACCAGCAGTAGCGATTCAGCCATCTCTTCATCGGCATAGGCTTGTATTACCGGAAGACAAACCAACAGCACGGAGCTGAGCACGCCGGCGATCATTCCAAAATGACGGGAGGCAATCAGGAAGAGCAGGAACGCGGCGACAGTGGTGGTGAGTGCTAGTTCTATCAGCACGGACGCGCGGGATTCGGAAAACACCAGCATCCATACGCCCTGCACGGCGTAAAGCAACGGGGGCCAATGACCGAAGGCTACCTTTGGATACGCTTTGTAATAGTTACTTGCAAACTGCATTGGCGCGGTGAACTTTCCACCGGCCAGGTAATCCCGCACCATCACGCTTGTTACGTAATGGGCGGGCTCATCCGGATACCCGCCGAATTCGGCCTGATAGGCGCCACTCTGGTTTTGTAACACCAGAACGATGATAAAAAGGCCAGAAAAGACAACCGCTTTCAACCACCAAGGGGAGTGTGCACGTATTTCAGTTTGGTCCACACTCATCCGCGCGTTCCTTCAGCGTAAACCATCCGGCACGTGCGAACGCGGAATTCTGCCTTTCCTATCTGCCCTGGACCACAGTCGCGCGGTATAAGGCGCTACCCACAAGAGCGGATGACGCACCCAGGTTGCATACCCGAACCGCAACCGTGTTCGCGGCAGAGACCCGCATCATGCCAACAACGGCGGATGGCAGCGCAACGGGCCATCCGGAAGCAAGCGCGTCCCCAAGCACGGCACCGGGCACGGGCACGGTTAGATCGGCGCTGCAACTCGAAGCCGCAAGAGTGCCGAATGCCAGAGTGCCGGCACCGGTTGTATATGTGGGAATCAAGGTAGTATCCACGCCCAATGTACTTTGCGGTCCGGATTCCACAAGAATCATGCCGGTACCGGCTGAAAGGATTTTGCTCGAAAGGTAAGCGCGGGAATCGTGGCCGCCCGCCGCATCCCAACCGGTTGGCAGCGCGGTCCATGTAAATAGCGGAATTGAATTCACCGGAAAACCGCCTACTCCGGCGGCCGTCGCACAGCCGCTTGAACAAACCACAGTCAGGTTGCTTCCCACCGTCACGGTTCCTGCCGAGGTGATGTAGATAAATGCCACGCCCGCACCGGATTGCCAGGTCACCGTAGCGCTAGTGGTGATGGTGACAACGTTGGTGCCGAACCGGACGTTACAGGGGGCGGCGATAGAACAGCCTGCCCCAATGGTGACGGTATTAGCGCTTGAATACGTAACGCCAAGGACACTAATTCCCCCGGAACTGGATCCCGATCCCGTCCCGGTACCCCCGGTTGGCGCTTGCGGTTGCCATTGGCTGCTGAATTGGCTCCAGGTCAATACTTGACCATCGGCTGGAGTCACCAGGGAGACCGGTTTGTTCTGGAGCCGCGTCACGGTGGCGTTCCCGATTGCGCCGGATAAGTCGCCGCCCGTATTCGTAACGGTCGAACCAGAAGAAGGCGCGATGGTTCCAGGCTCCCAGTTCAAGGCCGTCGAGTTCCAGGTAAGTACTTGGCCGCCGGTCGGCGTTGTGGCTGCGACGCGCTTACCCTGCAACCCGGTAACAAGCAAGCTGGGCGGCGCACCGGACACATCGCCACCTAGAGGCATCCAACTGGCCTGCGTGCCGTTTGTGCCAAGAAGGCGGTCGGCATTCCCGGTCAAGGATGGTAAGCCGCTGCCGCTTTGAACGGTCCAACTGTTTAGCGCAGTGCAGCCGTAAAGGTTCTGGCCAGGGGCTGCGTCGCTCTTGAAAAAGCTCTCGCCCACGGAACAGGTGACAGGAATGGTGGTTCCCGTCTTGAAAGGTTTGGTCGCTACGGCTTTAGAAAAATCAACGCCTCTGGCTTGCGATTTCAGATCCAATTGCGTGGTCTGCGCAGAGGCGGGTGAAACTGCGATGCAGAGCGAACCCGCGGTAGTCAACACGCACGCTCGCAGAATAGTGGTAAATGGTCTCATGGCTCCTTAGTGCGGGCTTGAAATCCCGGAATCCGCATCGAACGGAAAACCCGAGGCCCGACCGAAGCCTACGCCTACACTTACCGACCGATATCGGTAAGTTATTGATTCAATTCGAAAGAGGCCTTGTGACTCACTTTCGAGGCGAACTTCGTTTCTGCTCGAGTGACGCCCTGTAGCTAGTCATCAGACGCGCGGTAATCACGCGCATGTCCCAGTTCTTCTCCACTTCGCTCCTGGCGCGCGCCGCCATCTCCGCACCTCCGTCAGGCAGGTCGAAAAGAGTCAAGACACGGTCGGCGAAGGCCTGCGGATCGTCACTCAGGAAGCATTCCTCCCCATCCGTGCGAGCCAGACCTTCAGCTCCGATATACGTGGAAACCACAGGGATTCCACTCGCGAACGCCTCCAGCAATTTGACGCGCACGCCGGAACCGCTACGGATAGGGCAGACAAAGACAGCCGTGGTTGCGAAGAGCGAATTGATGTCTTCGACAAAGCCGAGCTTCCGGATCGCGTTTAGAGGATCGTGATAAGCGTGCGCGGGAAGCGGGTCGGAGCCTGCCACCAGCAGTTTCGCCTTGGGGCAACGCGCCACAATTAAAGGCAGTACTTCCCTGGTAAACCAATTGAGAGCAATCTGATTCGGCACATGCCGGAAGCTGCCAAGAAACAACATCGTAAGGGGGCTTCGCGGGCCGCCTGGATAAGCGTATTCCGCGGAAGCGATACCAGCCCGCAAACCTTCTTGAATCCGCGGGGCCAGGCCGGGCAGAAATCGCGTCAGATACTCCCGGTTTTCACGCGTGCATACCTGCACCACATCGCACCGCGGCAGCATACGCAACTCATAGCGAATAGCGCGTAGATACTCCCATCGGGCTTTGATCTTGTCTACCGATCCGCGCATGAATTTAAGTCCGCGTTCAATGGATTGGAAATAAACGTCATGCTCGAATAAAGCGCAAACCGTTCGCCGGTACCGGGCTGCATATTGGCCAAGCGCCGTGTACTCCAGTTGCAAAACGTCCGCGTGTTTCTGCAGCATCAGCCGGTCAATCAGCCAGAGTAGATCCCTGCTTTCGAATTCGTGCACAGCATGCGGCGTAATGGACCCCAGATTGGGCTGATCCATTCCGCGGCGGACATGGAGCGTGACTGAAGCGCAAAAGTCGGCAAGTGCCTGGTTCGGTGCTTGTTCATGATCGTAGTCCAGCATCACCAAAGCGTGCACGTCCGTGAGCCGCGAAAGCTCTCGTAGCGTGTGATACATGAAAACACCGCCCCCATGAGTAGGCGGCATGATGGGGTAAGGAGAAACGAAAACGACACTGGGACGTTGCGGCGTTGTTTCTTGCGCAAGGAATCTGTCGTGGAAATGGCTGCCGCGCGGACGTTCGAATGCTTCGGTATCGGTCACGCACGCAAGTGATCGGGCCATCCATCGTGACCGCACAGCCCCGGGCAGTTGCATTGCCGCCCGCGCAAATCCACCTAACGTGGTGCGCCCTTGCTCCTCCCCGAAGAACACGCTCAACAGCGCCCCTAGGTAGCTAAATAGGAAGTGACTCCCCAAGCGCGGCCACTCGTGGATATTTTTCCAGCAGAACAGCAGGAAATTCTTCTTCAGCACGCCTTGGATGTAAGCGTTGCTGAAAGTCTTGCCGATGGTGCCGCGGTGTTCGTGATACACCACGCTTCGCGGTTGATACAACACTTTCCAGCCGCGCTTCCAAGCCAGATACCCGATGTCGGTGTCTTCCAAGTAAAACGGTGCGAGCAGTTCATCGAAACCGCCCAGCTCCAGGAGTTTATTGCGATCGAACGCGCAGGAGCCCCCACCACCATAGAAACACGGAAAGAGCTCGGTTACCTCGGCGTCTTCGCGGTGTCCCACACGGAGCGCTCCATCCTGCCACCATCCTTCGGTAAGCCCCGTTTCCTCCCGGCGTTTCGAAGCGTCGCTCAAGAAAATCTGGCAGGAGACGGCGAAAATCTGATCGTCCGTGAATCCGTCCAGCAACGGTTTTAGAAAATCGGGCTCGACGCGCATGTCGCTGTTCAGCAGAACAACAATTTCATTCCGCGCCGCTTGAAACCCGGCATTTGAACCGCCTCCGAAGCCCAGGTTGCGCTCCAGGCCGAGCACGGTTACTTGCGGGAAGTTCGTCCGCACATATTCGGCGCTGCCATCCTGCGAACCGTTATCGACAATCAGAATTTCATTTGCCGGATTGTCCTGCGTCGCTGCGACAAGAGCGGGCAAATACTTCTCCAGCAAGTCCCGCCCATTCCAGTTCGGAATCACGACTGTGGCCGATTGTGCGTTCGGCTGTACGTCCTTTGGCGCGCGCTTCGAACCGAACAGTAACCAGCACAAATCCGCGATCGCGATGGCCATAACACAAACGATTAGCAGCACAGGCGAGACCAACAGCAGAGGAAGCGCTCGTAGAAAGCGTTTCAGTAATTCCATCTACCGGCGATCCGTGACCAGCCGCAAGCGCCTGCCTGCCTGCACCCAACTGGAATCGTTCAGCGCAGTCCACCGCCCCTGCCAGTCGATCAGCTCCCGCTCCAGCCCCTGCGCCCACAGCGTCCGCTCCTCAACGGTGGTTTCCGCAGCGATCAGAAGTTCAACCGCGCGCGCCAGGTCAGATCCCCTCTGGTTCAAATCCGCGGTTAGCCCCTGCGCCCATTCGACTGTCGCCGCGTTCGCCGCTTCCAGGTCACGCGACTGTTTTTCGTAGGCCTCCACCGCGATACCCCACTCCGCGTGATCGGCTGTTGCTTCTCTCTGCAGTTGCTCAATCCGTTCACCGCGCGCGTGCACCAACTGAACCTGCTGCAAGGCCCAGTTGTTGCGTTCCTCAACCTGCTGCTTCAACTCACCCTGCAAACGGAGCAGCTCTTCATATTCGCGGTTGCGCCCTTTCAGTTCAGCGCGCGTCGCCTCCATCCAGGCAGTTTTCAGCTCCACTTCGCTGCGAAGCAGTGCAATGTGGTTGTCGCGGTCATGAAGCAGGTTGGCGCTTGAAGGAATCCAGAAGAACGCATCCACCTGCCCGAACGGCGTCATGGAGCAGAGAGCTACAAAAAATTGAGCGGTCTCCACCTGAACGTCGCCTTCAGGGGGTGGAACATCGTATGCGGCTCCCCTGCGGACCGGCGCGAACAACAACCCGGCGGAATGATTCTGGACCAGCATCTCCACATGCGGGAAGACTTCGCTCAGCGCTTCTTGAAATTCACGGTATTCAAATTCGTGAACGTGAAACTCATTTACGCCCGAAAGGCCGCGCGTCGCGGCATATACCGGCTTGTTCGGGGTCGAAACTATCAGCAGCCCGCCATGCGCAAGCTGTTCGCGCGCACGCCGCAGCAAACCGCGCCAGTTCTCCAGGTGCTCGATCACTTCAAATGCCGTGATCAGATCAAACAGCCCGCCGCCGGGCTCGGTCACATCCGCCTGTTCGAAAGTAAGGTTCGCGCGGGCATACCGTTCCCGCGCATGACGGATCGCTTCCGGCGAAAAGTCCACGCCCGTCACACTGTCAGCAACTTCAGCCAGAGCAGCCGCGCCGTAACCGATGCCGCAGCCAAGATCGAGTACCTGGCGATGCTCCGCAAACTGACGGGCAAACGCATACCGCGAAAAATGCTCGTTGAATAAATCCGCGTCCACCTGGCCCGGAATCACGCGTTCGCCAGTGAACTCAGGCACGCTCTCCTCAGGCAACGCGCTGCTCCCCCACGCGCCCGTTCACTTCCACCTTGCAGGGCAGGTGCTGGTATCCATATACCTGCGCATCGCTGTTCGCCATCTGCAGCGTGATAGCGTTATCAATCCAGTCGCTCATTTGATAGCTGATCAACGTGCCATCGGCAACAGCAGGTGAAAACGAAAACGAACTCGGGTAAAGCTCGGGCATCTCCAGGTGAAAATCCACAGTATAGATATCGCCGCGCCGCATCGGTGCCAATTCGTATTCTTCGCGGCTGGTGTTCGTGCCTGCGAAATCCACACCCAGATGATTGCGCATCATAAAGCCCACAATAGGCATCGCAATCTCCGTGTTGGCACGCACGCTAATCCGCACCACTGCTCTGCTGTTCGGCTGAAGCAGCCCGAGCGGCGCGCCATACTCATCCACCACCGCAATGCCGATCACCTCCGCCCGCCGGTCGCCATAACGATGGTCGATGTTCGGAATTATCTCCATCACTTCCACCGGGCGCGATTGCGTTTCCGCCCACTCCTCACGCGGCTGGTGGGCCTTCAGCGCCAGGTACGCCGTATCTTTCTCGACCATCGCCGCAAGGTAGCGCTCCACCACGCGATCCGTTTCGCCGATATCCACCATGCGCCCCTGCTCCAGCCACATCGTCCGGTCACCGATCGCCTTCACATCGCCAGCTGCGTGCGAAACAAACAGAATCGTCACGCCCCGCGCGCGCAGTTCGTGCACCTTGCGCATGCACCGGTGGCGGAAGTAAAGGTCGCCCACGGCGAGCGCCTCGTCCACCAGCAGCACCTCCGGATCCACATTAATCGCGACGGCAAACGCCAGGCGCACCACCATGCCGCTGGAGTACGTTTTTACAGGCTGATGAATGAATTCGCCAATTTCCGCAAACTCCTCAATATCGCGGTAGCGCTGATCAATCTGCTTGGTAGAGAGCCCCAGAATGGCTCCGTTCAAGTACACGTTGTCGCGCCCGCTAAACTCCTGATTGAATCCGGCACCCAGTTCGAGCAGCGCGGAAACGCGCCCGTTCACCGTAACCATGCCTTGCGAAGGCCGCAGGATTCCGGCCACCATCTGCAGCAGCGTGCTCTTGCCGGAACCGTTCTGCCCCACGATGCAAAACGTTTCACCGCGCTTAATTTCAAAGCTGATATCGCGCAGCGCCCAGAAGTCTTCGTGGAAGCGCTTACGTTGCAGCGTCGCGAGTTCCTTTAACCGGTCGCCGGGTTTCGCGTAAATGGAGTAGCTCTTCGAAACCCCGCTAAACTCAACAGCATTCACAGTCTTTCAGTCTATCTATTTATGATTGTTGGTTAATGACCGCAATCGATATCTCCAGCACAACGGGCTTGATTGCTATGAGTCTGCTCACCCTGAACATTCTGCTCGGCCTGTTGCTTTCGACCAACTACAACCCCGTGCTCCGCTGGCCGCATCGTAAGATCAAAATCTTTACGCTGCACAACTGGACCGGTTACATCGCGCTCTGTGTTGCGTTTTTACATCCGGTGTTGTTGCTCTTTTCGAGCACCGCAGGTTTTCATCCGCTGGATATCGCGCTACCCATCTGGTCACCGCAACAGCGGAATTACAATGTGCTGGGTGCATTGGCGTTTTATCTGACTGCGTTCGTCGTGATCACCAGTTACTTCCGCCCGCGCCTGGGGAACCACATCTGGAAGAAGCTGCACTACACGGCCTATGCGGCAGCTTGGTTCTTTTTTTCGCATGGAATCCTGATCGATCCCAACTTAAAAGGCCAGCCTCCGGATTTGCTGGATGGCGAGAAGCTGCTGGTGGAATTTTGTGCGGTGCTGGTGATTGCGGGAACCGTCCTGCGGATTCGCTACCGCAAGCCGAAGCGCGCTCGTTCGTGATACAAAGATGCTCTATGCGCCATCGCTTTCTGCTTGCCGTAGCGTTCTGCATCACTGCTTGGGGGCAATCGGTCCCCGCTTCTGATTGGGCTATTCATCTTCTGAATCAGTACCAGATTGCGCCGAACATCACGTATCTCACCGCAAATAATCACGAAGCCAAGCTGGATGTCTACAGTCGCACTAACGCATCCACACCCCAACCTACGCTGATCTGGATACACGGGGGCGGCTGGACCGGCGGAGTGAAAGAAAATTCTCTGCCGTTTTTCGCGCCCTGGATGGAAATGGGCTGGCAGGTAGTCAACGTGGAGTATCGCTTGGCCCGCGTTTCTCCGGCACCGGCCGCGGTGGAAGATTGTCTGTGCGCCCTGCGATGGGTGGCCGGCCATGCCAAGCAATACAACTTCGACACGACTCGCCTGGTGGTCTCCGGCGATTCCGCGGGTGGCCACCTAGCGCTCACCACCGGAATGATTCCAGAGAGCGCCGGCTTTGACAGCCAGTGCCCCGGAGCGCACCTGCCGAAGGTGGCGGCCATCGTGAACTGGTACGGCATCACCGACGTAGCCGACCTGCTGCAAGGCCCCAACCTGAAAGACTACGCCGTTGCATGGCTCGGGAGCCGGCCGGACCGCGCCGAGCTAGCCAAGCGGATCTCCCCTCTGCAATTCGTCCGCAAAGACCTGCCGCCCATCCTGACCATTCACGGCGATGCTGACCCTGTGGTTCCCTACACTCATGCCCAACGCCTGCAAGCGGAACTTGAAAAAGCCGGCGCGCCACACCAACTGGTCACGGTGCCCGGCGGCAAGCACGGCAATTTCACGGACGCGGAGCGTACCACTATCTACACCGAAATCCGCGCTTTCTTAACAAAATACAAGCTGCCGGTCCGGAATCCTTAAACGCCAACGGTCAGCTTCAGTTTTGCCGGACGTCGGTCCACACGTGAGCGCAACCGCGCCTCCCGCAATCGCAATTCCGGCGTGTCCTGCCAAGCCAAAGCCGCAACCGTCATATCCAGTGCAAGGGCGCAATTCCGCTCCCGGTGCTCATAATATTTCGCAAGCTCTTCCCAGGCCCGAACACGGCACGCATTGCGGCAAAGCGTCAGTTCAGTGAATGTCTCCAAAGCCGCCGGCCAAAGCCCAAGCTTCTTTCGCAGCAGCCCCGCTTCCAGCAAGGCGGGAAACAGCATCTCATCCGGAAGCCCGACACTGAAGGCGCGTTCCAACAGCAACAACGCCTGCTCCGGCTTTTCAACCTGCACTAGCCAACGCGCGAGACCCAACAAATCTGACCCATGCCGCACCGGCACTGTTTCCGGATTGCGAAACGCCTCCGGCACAATCGCCGTCAGGCATGCCAGCGAAACAATATCCAGAACATTGTGATGGAACACGGGAAGCAATCGCGCCGCGCGCTTAGTCCGCACAAACTCGAAATACAAATACGGAATCAGCGATCCCGGCACATCGCCCTCGCGCTCCACACCAAGAACCTCGCGCTCCAAATAAGTAAGCTTGCAATTCTCCATACGCCGCTTCCAAAGACGGCGCGCCCCATACAGCAGATCCAGATGCTGAAGCCGCTCGAAGGGATGGCGCGCGCGGCACATACGGAATCGCGTTTCGAGCAGCGGCTGATCGTAAGATTTTCCGTTATAGGTGATCAGCACATCGAACCGTTCCAGATACTCCGCCACCGCCGCAAGTTGCGAGGCTTCTTCGGCGTAATCGCGCATAAAAAACTGCCGCACGCGGAAGCCTTCCCGGTCAATGCTCCCGATCCCCACCAGAAACGCATACGTGCCGCTACCGCCAGCAAGGCCCGTGGTTTCCGTATCGAGGAATGCCCAACGCTCCGGGTGGCACGCGGGTACTGTGCCCTCCGAAACAGCCTGAAGCAGGTCAGGCGCCAACTGAAACAGATCCTGCAGCGCGATACACCCATACCGCTCGGCAATGGAATGCAGTTTTTCCGTTTCGAAGTGCCGCCCGTGAACCGTTTCTTTCACCTCACCGGTAAGCAATTCTTCTACGAAAGCGACAGACCGCGGGGGCGCGGCACTCTGGTTTTCCGCCCGGCCCTGAATTGCCTGCACCTTGGCACGCAAGATGGCGAGCTGTTCCTGGATATCCATCTTCGCTTTAGATTCGCCTATTCTACCGCGCTATAGTCGCACTTGTTGCGCCCCCGCTACTTCTTCACGCTCTTATTCGCCCTCACCTTAGCGGCCCACCTCTGCCATTCCGGCGTCTTGTGGGAGCCCGAAACGTTCCCCCTCGCCGCGGCCACACAAATTCTGCATGGCCATGCGCTCTATCGTGACATCTGGTACGACAAGCCCCCTCTCTCCCCCTTGCTCTATGCTCTTCTCGCTGCCCCATCCGGATGGCTGCTGCGAACCGTCGGCGCCTTCTACACTCTCGGGTGCGCGCTTCTAGCGTACGGCTTCGCCCGCGAACTCTGGGGTCGTAAAGAGGCTCTCTGGGCGGCCAGCCTGCTGGCGTTCTTCCTCACGTTCGATTTTCCCGCGTCCATTTTGCCGCTAGGCCCTGACCTGCTAACCGTCGCTCCCCATTTGGGCGCCGTCTGGCTCGCCTGGCGAGGAAACGTGTTCTGGGCCGGCACCGTGGCCGCTATCGCCACTCTAGCCAACGTGAAAGGCGCGTTTGTCCTGCTCGCCTGCCTCGCTTTCGCGGGATCATCCGTGCCCCTGGCTCTCATCGGCTTCACTATCCCCTGCGCGGTCGCCGCTCTCTTGCTTGCGGTCAGCGGCGCATGGCCGGGATTCCTTGCACAAGTCTGGGTCTGGAGCGCGAGCTATGCCGCCAGCCCCTTCGTCCAAAGTCCGCTCACGAACGGGTTCGTCCGCACCGCTAACTGGTTCGGCTTCCACGCCGCACTCGCCGTCGGTTCCCTCTGGCGAATCCCCTGGCGATTCGTTCTCTGGATCGCCATCTCCGCGGCAGCCGTTATCCTCGGTCTCAGATTTTTCCCCCGCTACTACCTGCAACTGCTGCCGCCACTCTGCCTGACCGCTGCTTATGGAGCAGCGCGCCTCCCCTTCCAGCGCTGGGCAGTCCTCGCGCTGCTGCTGATCCCGCTCATCCGCTTCGCCCCGCGGTACCTGACTGTCGCCGAAGCGAAGCCCTGGGCCGATACCGCGCTTGATCTCGATAGCTACCAAGCCGCCGCGCTCCTCAAGCCACTGGCATACCCCGGCGACACACTTTTCATCTGGGGCTACCGGCCTGAACTCTGGGTCTACACCAAGCTGCCCGATGCCACCCGCTTTCTCGATTCCCAGCCCCTCACCGGCGTCCCCGCCGACCGCCACTTGACGCAATCCGAACCCATCGACCGCGAAGGCCCCGCCAAGGCCCGGCAGGAACTGGCGCGTTCCCAACCGACGTTCATCGCAGATGGCTTGAGCCTTTACAATCCCCGACTTGCCCTTTCAAACTACGCGGAGTTGCGCGCATGGTTTGCGAGCTATCACGAAGTGGCGCGCACAACGGGAACCATACTTTATCGCCACGTGAATGAGCACGTGGATACAATCGTCAAGTGAAAAGAATTCTAGTCACCGGCGGTGCCGGTTATATCGGGTCCCATACGGTTCTTCAGCTTGTCGACCAGGGCTATGACGTTGTCGTCGTCGACAGCTTGATCCGTGGCTATCGCGATGCCGTAGACCCTAAGCTTCTGCGTGAAGTCGATCTGCATGACGGCCCCGCTCTCGACGCAGTTTTCGCCGAAACGCCCGTAGACGCGGTCATCCACTTCGCTGCCTTCATCTCTGTGGGCGAATCCATGCAGAAGCCCGAGATCTACTTCAACAACAATACAAACGGTTCCGTGTCTCTGTTTTCAGCCATGCATCGCGCAGGCGTGAAACACGCCGTCTTTTCCTCCACTGCCGCGATCTTCGGCACTCCCGGCGTTTCCCCCATAGCGGAAACCGTGCCGCACGCGCCTATCAACCCCTATGGCGAATCGAAGCTGATGACGGAACATGTTTTAGATTGGTTCGATAAAATCTATGGCCTGCAAGCGATTGCCCTTCGCTACTTCAACGCATCTGGTGCCGATCCGAAGGGCCGCGCGGGCGAACGCCACGATCCGGAAACACACCTCATCCCGCTGCTCTTACGCGCCGCACAAACCGGTACCCCTGTCACGCTTTTCGGCGAAGACTATCCAACGCCCGATGGCACCTGCATTCGCGATTACGTCCACGTCACCGATCTGGCGCAAGCTCACATCCTCGCCGTGGAAAATCTGATGAAGGGAGGACCTTCAAACCGATTCAACGTAGGCACGGGTACCGGATTCTCTATCCGCCAAGTGATGGATTCCGTGGAACGCGTAACCGGCAAAAAGGTTCCGTACACAGTAGGCCCGCGCCGTGAAGGCGATCCACCAGAACTGGTCGCAGACTCCAGCAAACTCAAAGCCACTCTAGGTTGGAAACCAGAGTTTGCCGAACTAGACCGCATCGTCCAAACCGCCTGGAGCTGGACTAATGGCACCGGCCATGGCCGGTGAACTTACTTCCGATCCCAGATCAACGTACTGCTGTTGCTCCCATTCGGGCTCTTCACACTCACACGCTCGGTCGCTGTTTTCCCGTCCCCGGATAACGTCATCCTAATAGTTTCGCGATAGCTTCCATCCTCGGAATGCCGCTCCGCCACCAGCGTATTTCCCTGCCACCGGCTCATCTGCATCTGCTTATTTCCCTGCGCGCTGGGGTCCACTGGATGCTGCTTGGCGTCCAAAAACCAGTCGCCTTCAGCAGATTTCGGCCCCTGCCCGTCATCCGTGGTCTGCACGGAATGAAGCACTTCGCCCTTACGAGCCGCCTTCAACGTCATGCTCTGCGGTTTCGGCATCTTGCCGAAGCTGGATTTTCCTACGTTCAAGTTCCAATTGCCGGTGAAATCAGGCTTGCCGTTCATATCGGCAGCCCAACAGGCTGAACCAAACGCCACTAAAACCACTAAAACATTTCGCATTTCAGACGCTCCTATTCAAAATCACGGCAAGCACGTTCGGTTCCGAACTATTCCTCATCTTGCGATAAGCGCGCCAGCACCGAAAGGTCTTCGAGCGTAGTCACGTCTCCAGTCACCACATTGCCCATCACAATCTCTCGCAACAAACGCCGCATGATCTTGCCACTACGCGTCTTCGGCAACGCGTCGGTAATGCGAATCTGTTCAGGCCGCGCGAAGCCGCCAATCTCTTTTGCCACCCACTTCTTCAACTCCTCCGCCAGTTCCTCCTTGTTGCCCACATAGCCATGTTTCAGCGTCACAAATGCTGCCACAGCCTGCCCCGTTACCTCATGCGGCTTGCCCACCACCGCCGCTTCGGCCACCGCATAGTGCCGCACCAGCGCGCTTTCAAGCTCCATCGTGCTCAGCCTGTGCCCGCTTACATTCATCACGTCGTCCACGCGGCCCAGCACCCAGTAGTAGCCGTCTGCATCGCGCCGCGCAGCGTCGCCCGTGAAATAGATGCCCGGAATCTTGGTCCAGTAATTTTCGCGGTAGCGGTCCGGGTCTTTCCACAACGTCCGGAACATCCCGGGCCAGGGCTGGCGGATGATCAAATAGCCCTCGTGATTGGCTTCCACCACATTCCCTTTCAGATCGACGACGTCGGCCAGCACCCCAGGCATCGGTAACGTGCCTGAACCCGGCTTCAGCGCCACCGCGCCCGGCATCGGCGCGATCATGATGGCACCGGTCTCCGTCTGCCACCACGTATCTACAATTGGGCAGCGATCGCCCCCGATCACCCGGTGATACCAATCCCACGCCGCCGGATTAATCGGCTCGCCCACTGAGCCCAGCAATCGCAAACCTGAAAGATTATGCGCGCCCGGCCAGTGATCGCCCTGCTTCAGAAACGAACGGATCGCCGTAGGCGACGTATAAAACACGTTCACCTTGTACTTATCGATCAAGCGCCAGAAGCGATCGGGCTTCGGCGAATCCGGCGCGCCTTCATACATCATCGTGGTCGCGCCCGCCGCTAGCGGCCCGTACACAATGTAACTGTGCCCGGTTACCCACCCGATGTCCGCCGTACACCAGTACGTATCTTCATCGCGGATATCGAATACCCAGCGCATCGTCATCAACGTCTGCAGCAGGTACCCGCCCGTCGAATGCACAATGCCTTTCGGCTTGCCCGTGGTGCCCGAGGTATAAAGAACAAACAGCGGTGTTTCCGCATCGAGCGGAACCGCCGGGCAATCTTCGCTCACCCCTTCATCCAGGTCGTGCCACCAGTGGTCCCGACCGTGCTGCATCTCGACCGCGCTGCCAGTCCGGCGGTACACAATCACGTCTTTCACGGTGGGGCACTCAGCTACCGCCTGATCCACCGCCGGTTTCAGCTTTACTTCCTTACCACGCCGCCATCCGCCATCGGCCGTGATTACCACCTGCGCTTCTAAATCCTGAATCCGGGCCTTGATCGCTTCCGCCGCAAAGCCGCCAAACACCACGCTATGGATAATGCCTAAACGTGCACAGGCCAGCAGCGCCACCGGAAGTTCCGGCACCATCGGCATATAAATAATCGCGCGGTCACCCTCTTTCAATCCGCGCGCCTGCAACACGTTCGCGAAGCGGCTTACCAACCGCAGCAGCTCGGCATAGGTGATGGTGCGCTGATCGCCAGGCTCGCCTTCCCAAACAATCGCGGCCTTGTTTTTACGCGGCCCCACCGCATGGCGATCCACGCAGTTGTAGCTCGCGTTAATCAGCCCTCCCGAAAACCACTGTGCTTCGGGCGCGTTCCACTCCAGCACCTTGTCCCACTTCTTAAACCAGTGCAGTTCCTCTTCAGCAAGCCTGCCCCAGAACTCTTCCGGATTCTTTTCGGCCTCCGCATAAAGCGCATTACGCGCGTCCATACTAGGCACATAAGCAGAGCGGGAAAACTCTTCGGGTGGCGCGACCACGCGCGTTTCAGCCATCAGGGGAATGGTATCAATCCCGTAGTATCAAAGGGTGACTCGCCGCACTCTCTTGCAGGCTGCTATGGCCCGTGCAGTCCGCGCCCCCGAACTCGCCATCACCATGGACGATTTCAACTGGCAACTCATCCCCAACCCGTTCGGTGCCGTAGCCAATCGCACGCTGCTCGATACCCTTGAAGCGCACCAGCTCAAGATCGCGCTCTTTGTCGTGGGCCACAATATCGAAACTGACGAAGGCCGCTCCCTCCTTGATGCCTGGAACGATGCCGGGCATATGATCGGCAGTCACACCTATTCGCACCGAAGCTTTCACAGCGTACCCCTAGCCGATTTCGAAGCAGACGTACTTCGCTGCGATTCGCTTCTGAAACCCTACAGCAACTACGGCCGCTTCTTCCGCTTCCCGCTTCTCAAAGAGGGCGAAACTGCCGCCAAGCGCGATGCCATGCGCGCCTTCCTCGCTCAGCAGCAAATGCATAACGGCCACGTCACTCTCGACGCCTCGGATTGGTACTACGACGCCGAACTCCGCAAGCGCCTTGCCGCCGACCCCGCCTATGATGTCAGCCGCTTCCGCGCCCCTTATCTCGATCACCTGCTCGACCGCGCCCGCTACTACGATCGTCTAGCGCGCACCGCCATCGGCCGCAGCCCAAAGCACACGCTCCTCCTTCACTACAATCTAATCAACGTGCTGTTTTTAAATGACGCGCTGAGTATGTTTACGGATCACGGCTGGAAGCTGATCTCCGCGTCCGTTGCTTACAGGGATCCCGTCTTCCGGTCCATTCCCAACACCGTTCCTGCCGGAGAAAGTCTTATCTGGGCGCTGGCGAAACAAACCGGCCGGTACAACAACCAACTCCGCTACCCCGGCGAGGACGATACCTATGAAAAATCAAAGCTAGCCCCTCTCTGAGAGAAAAATTTCCACCCGCCCACTACTCGGAGGAATGAACCCGGTTAGCCTCCAGGAGCATGCCCCGCCAGCTCTGCAAAGTACTTTCCTCTGGATACCGCGTGCTCCCGCCGCCCCGCCTCATCTTTTGCTTTGGGTCACACGCCTCGAAGCCTTCTGGCGCTATCCGTTATTGAAGTTCAGAGCTGCCCCTGCCGCGCTTTTCGTGGTCTTAGCAGCCGTGTGCGCCTTGCGGGCCTGGATCGGTCTGAGCGGCGTACAGGTCTTTACGCCAGATGCTTTCATGCCCCTTGATGGCGCATGGCGCATGCTCAACGGCCAACGCCCTCATATCGATTTCTACAGTTTTATGGGCGTTCTGGTTTACGTGCCCACGCTGCTCGGTTTGCTGCTCTCGCGCGGCGGCGCGGAAGGCTTCGCCTATGGCCAGGCGCTTGTTGGCTTGTTTTCAGGTTTATTGTCTTACCTGCTCACACGAAAGCGGCTTCCTGATGTACCGGCGGCCTTATTCTGCCTCTCCATAGTTCTATTGGTTACCGCACCGTTTCCTCTCGGCCAATCCCCACTCTTCACCAGCCCGGCAACAACCTACAACCGTTATGGATATGCGGCGCTCGCGCTCATCCTCCTCGAGGCGATAGCCCCCGCAAAACGCACCGGCAACCGGCAGGAACTACTGGGCGGCATTTCTACTGGTTCCCTGCTCGTGATGTTATTTTTCCTGAAAGTTACCTTCTTTGGGGCTGCCGTGTTTCTCATCGGCGCTCTAGCGTTTTGCCGTCAACAAACAGCGCGCCGGTGGGCGGGTATCGCCGCGGGCTGCGCTGCACTTTCGCTCTCATTCAGCGCATATTTCGGCTTCACCCTCATGCCGGTGATTCGCGATTTTGTCATGGTGGCGGGTGCGAAACGCGTCTTCCTGCGCGCCTATCAACTCGACAGCATCCTGGTGGACGCTGGTACCCTGGTCAGCTTCGCGGCCATTACCGCTTTACTATTAGTCCTCCAAAAAAAAAGCCACTCCGCTCGTGCGGTTACCATTGCCGGTGCCGCCGTTTGCTTTACCGGAACAGTGCTGATCTTCGGCAGCAGTGAACCGCACGGAACGCCTCTCGCTATCTTTTTTGTGCTCCTCGCTCTTAGCCAGCTCACATGCCGCTCCTCTGGCGATGCCTGCCTGCTAAGTGGCGCGGTCCTGCTCTGGGGCAGTGTCATCGCCCTTACCGCTATCGCGCCTTCGCTTATGGGTTTCGGTTATGCGGCGTTACTTAAGGTTCAAGCCACACACCACGAAATTTCCATGGCGGGAAGCACGCTTGCGAAATTTATTCCCACGGGAACTGACGCCTGGTACCGCGCCTTCGTCAACGATGGTCTCGGTTTGGTTCAACAGAATCGCGCGCCCGGCGACACCCTCATGTGTCTCGAATTCACCAATCCGTTCTCCTACGGTTTGGGCATGCAGCCCGCTCGCGGAGGCGCTACCACTCTCGATTACCAGACCACCTTCAGCGATGCACACCGGCCTACCGCGGAATGGCTGATCGGCCCCGCAAACTTGGTCATAGTCCCCAAGACTTATTCCTACCCTGCCTACGAAAATATTCGCAGGATTTACGGACCCTATCTCAATAGCCACTTCCACCCAATTGCGGAATCGCTGCAATGGCGCCTCTACCGCGCTAACTAAGCGGCGGCCGCGCCTTTGATGACAGCCGCAATTTCCTGCGTCTCCTGTTCAGTCCCCAGCAGAACGCGATGTGGAAACCAGAATGCTTCCGTGATCGATTCTTCCGCTTCCGGACAAGATTCAACCCGGCAAGCGCCCGCCCGGTAAAGCGGATTCTGATACAACGTATGCGGATAAAACGGAGTGCAGGGCACGCCCGCCTCGGTCACAGCCTTGTGGAACCGTCCGCGCTCCGCAATGCGCCCCAGCAGCAAGTAATTTGTGTGTACTGCAGCCTGCTCAGGCACATGCTGCCATTCAATGCGTGAGTTCGCCCCGATCTCCTCTTTCACGATCGCCGCATTGCGCGCCCGGCGGCGGTTCTGCTCTGGCAGTCTCTCGAGCTGCGCAAGCAGCACCGCTGCCTGTAAAGCCGTCATCCGGTAATTTGTGCCCAAGGTGTAATGCTCAAACCACCCGCCAGCCTTGCGCCGGCCCTGATTCCCAATTGCCCACACGCAGTCCGCAAGGCCAGAATCGTTCGTAGTAACCAAACCACCTTCACCCGCGGTTATCACCTTCGAATTCTGAAAACTGAAGCTTCCCGCCACCCCGATGCTGCCCGCCCGCCGCCCGTTCCACTCCGAACCGTGCGCGTGCGCCGCGTCTTCAATCACAGGCACGCCTAATTCCTGAAGCGCCTCCGTATCCATCATCGGCCCCCCAAAATGTACCGCCATGATGGCCCGGGTCGCCGGAGTAAGCGCCTGCCGCGCCTTCGCCAGATCCAGGTTAAATGTCGAACGGTTGATATCCACAAACACAGGTGTCGCACCCACACGCGAAACCGCGGTGGCGGTCGAAACAAAAGAAATCGCCGGCACAATCACCTCATCGCCCGCACCAATGCCCATTGCCTCCAGAATCATTTCGAGCGTCACCGTGCCATTGATCGCGCTTACACCGAACTGGCATTGTTGAAAGGCGGCAAACTCCTGCTCGAACCGCGCCACCATTTCATGGAAGCCGCCCCAGCGTTCACTCAGCAGCACTTGCCGCAGGTATTCCAGCTCGCGTTCGCCCGCTTCCGGCCACTTCGCAATCTTCATCGCAGCACAAACGGATTCAACCGCTTCTCACGCCCGATCGTCGTGTTCATCCCATGCCCGGCAATCACCACCGTCTCCTCGGGAAGCGTCATCAACTTCGCCTCAATCGATTGCAGAATCTGTTTCCCATCCCCTCCCGGCAAATCGGTCCGGCCGATACTGTCGCGAAATAGCGTGTCCCCGGCAATTAGCTTCTCCTCGCCCGGAATCCACAAGCTGATACTCCCCTGCGTGTGGCCCGGTGTCTCCAAAACATGGCAAACCGTCGCTCCCACGGTCAGGGTGTCGCCTTCCTTTGCGAAGACATCTACATCCGTCACCTCCGGAGTGTCGATGCCCAACCAGGCTGCCTGCATATCCATCCGCTCACTCAGTTCACGGTCGTTCGCATTCATATAAACCGGGGCGCCCGTTGCTGCTTTCAGCTTTTGCGCCCCTCCAATATGGTCGATATGAGCATGCGTGATCACAATCGCTTTCACTTTGAGCTGGTGTTTGGCCAGCACTGCGAGCACGTCGTGAATATCGTCGCCCGGATCTACCACAATCGCTTCTTTTGACGCTTCATCACCGAATACAGAGCAGTTGCAGCGCAGCATTCCGACAGTCAGAATTTTGTGGATCATGAACGATAATTTAAGTATAGTGAGCGTAGAAAATACCTACCTTCTGGATCTCTCCGCCCATGGAAGGATCCGCGCCACGGGTGAAGACCGCGCGCGTTTGATTCATGCGCTTTCCACCAATCACATCCAGCAACTGCAGCCGGGCCAGGGAACCTACGCGTTCTTCCTGACTGCTCAGGGCCGCATCTTGGCGGATGCTCACATCCTTTGCTTCCCTGATTCTCTTCTGCTCGATCTTGAGCCCGAAACAAGAGAGCCCATGATGAAACACATCGATCACTACATCATTGCGGATGACGTCACACTGGATGATGAGACAGACCGGACTTTCTGTTTCGGGATTGAAGGTGCCGCAGCTCCGGCGTTCCTGAATCGCCTCAGCATACCCATACCTGTAACCCGCGAATCGCACCTGGTGTGGGAAAATCTGACAGTTGCGGCAATCAGTGCCACTGGCGCGGGCGGCCATCGTGTTTACGGGCCCATGGAGCGCAAAGGGGAAATCTGGCAGCGCCTGCTCACAGCGGGAGCTGTGCAATCCGAGCTTCACGCCTTGCGCTTGCACTTCTTCCAGCCAAGATACGGTGAAGACATCACCGAAAAAACTCTGGCGCAGGAAACCTCCCTCCCAAACGCGTTGCACTTCCAAAAGGGTTGTTATATAGGCCAGGAAATCGTCGAACGAATCCGCTCAAGAACGCACGTAAACCGAATGCTTGCCGGCCTGCGGTTCACGTCACAGCCCGCCCCCGTTCCAGGAACACCAGTGGTAGCGGGCGATTCTGAAATAGGCAAAATCACCTCCTCGCACGGTCAACACGCAATAGCTCAACTGCGCATAGAACACATCAAGCCAGGCACGGAACTAACCGCCAACGGCCATCGAGCCCTCACCCACCCAATCCCCACTTAGCGCGGGATGTGGAACCGGCCATGGCCGGTTACCCTCTCACTCTGCTGCCAAATAAGCACGACCCGTCTCCTCTAAGCCAGCAAAATCGCAGAAAGGAACAACACCTCATGTAGCACCGGCCCATTGGCCGGGAAATCACAATGCCAGCCGCAGGCTGTCCTCAAGCACTCTACGCCCGCGCCATCATCCGCAGCTCAGCAAGCAAGTCCCTCTCCACACGCAAATTGCCATTCGCACCGGTCCCTAGCCGGATGTTCGGCTTGTTCAGGCCGTGATAATCCGAACCTCCCGTCATCCCTAATCCAAACTCACGCGCCAACGTCTCATAGCAGCGCACATCGGCTTGGCTGTGGTCGCTGTGATAAGCCTCTAACGCAGGCAATCCCGCCTCTCGCATGGCCCGCACGGTATCCCGCAGCGGTTCCGTCGCGTTCCGAAGCAAACGGATCGGATGGGCAACTGACGCCACACCTCCCGACCTTGCCACTAACGCAACAGACTCCGCAAAGTCCGCTTCCTGGCGCTCCACATAACCCTTTGCTGATTCATCCAGGTAATCTGTGAACGCCTGCTGGATGCTAGATACATAGCCCTTCTCCATCAACACACGGGCAAAATGAGGACGCCCGGCCATGCTCTTGCCCTTACGCTCCACCTCCTCAAGCGTGATCGCAACACCCAGCGATTGAAGCCGCGCCACCATACGCAGGTTGCGGTCTTTGCGCGATTCCTGCAGATCTTTGAGCCAATTACAAAACGGTGCGCCGGGTTCGCCGTCTGGGAAATAACCCAGCAAATGGACACTGCGCCCCCGAAAGCGCGTAGACAGTTCAATGCCGCATAGCAGTTCCAAACCGGCCGCGCGCGCCGGTTCTATCGCTTTTTGGTAGCCAAGCATCGTATCGTGATCGGTGATGGCCAGTGCCTCAAGGCCCGCACCTACTGCAAGCGCCACCAGTTCCGCGGGTGAATCGGTGCCGTCGGATTCCGTCGTATGTGTGTGTAGGTCAATCAATAAACGCCAACTTCTGCAACAGTGCCCAAACGCGTTCAATGCTCTCCTGAACCGGTTCGCGATCTGAATGGATCACCAGGTCGGGATGTTCCGGAGCTTCATACGGATCGGTAACGCCGGTGAAATGAGGAATCTCCCCCGCCAGAGCGCGCTTATATAGCCCTTTGACATCGCGTTCCGCCAGCACTTCTATCGGACACTCTACATATATTTCGACGAAGCGGCCCACCCGGCGTTTCACCTCTTCGCGAGCCTCCCGGTAAGGCGAAATTGCCGCCACAACGGAAATCACGCCGTTGCGGGAAAGCAGCTCACATACGAATCCGATGCGGCGGATGTTCGTATCGCGGTCTTCTTTTGAAAAACCCAGACCCTGTGAAAGATTGGTACGCACCACGTCGCCATCCAGCAATTCGGCTTTGTACTTTGCTTCGCGGAGGCGTTCAAACACTTGCTCGGACACCGTACTCTTGCCCGACCCGGAAAGCCCGGTAAACCACAAAGTAAATCCAGCGTGTTCAGGCACTGTGGCCAAGCACCTCTTCAAGCAGCACGTCGACGCGCCTTTGAGCACGCCCGTCGGCGGTAAAGTGCAACCCGCACTCCTTTGCCGTATCGCTCTCCCACCACCACCGGCCCGCTCGTTCGTCTTCTTTCCGCTGTACTGCCCGCGTGCAGGGGTCGCATCCAATGCTGCGATACCCCTCTGCGTAGAGCGGGTGCTCGGGTACACTGTGCTGTTCCGAATATTGAGATACCTCTGCTGCTGTCCACGCCGCAAGAGGAGCGAGTTTTACCGGAGTCGCTCGCCAATTCACTTGTTCCAGCGTCGCCCGGGTCTCGCCCTGCTCACGGCGGAGCCCCACAAGCGTCGCCTCAAAAGGAGCCATCGCTTTCGCAAGAGGGCGTACTTTGCGCACCTGGCAGCAAAGCAGCCGGGAACTGGAATCCGCACGAAATAGATTTGGGCCGTGCGCGGTCGTCATACGTGCCGTCTCGCCAGCGTCGGGGAAAATCATGTTCACGGCAATGCCGTAACGCTCCCGAACTTTCTCAATCATGCGGTAAGTGGCCTCCGGCAATCTTCCAGTATCAAGAGTAAAGACGGGAATCTGGGGAGCCAGGCGCGCTGCTATGTCCAGGATCACCATGCCTTCCCGCTGGAAAGAGGTGACAAGAGCCAGCCGTTTCGGAAAGCGTTCAGCGGCCCAACGGATCAGTTCTTCAGCGTCCTGAAATTCTGCTTCCTGCAATCTGTTTATGCTTCGGCCTTGCCCACCAGAATAATGGCCACCGGCAGGTCGCCTACTTTAGTGTTTAGCGTCCAATCGTGCTCGCCTTCTTTTGCGAAGCCCGATTTGCCGCTGCCCGGCGCAATGCTCAACACAGCAGGGTGCGCGGTTCCCGAAACCTTTGTGCTCGCGGCTACCACTTCCTCAAGCGTCATCTTCACGCCGGCACCGCCGTCTGAACCCGCTGGCACTAACGCAACGAAATCGCGTTGCGGTGCAGCACCCAGGTGAGCCCCATTTACTGGCATAAGCACGTAGCGAAGCATGTAGGTACCTGCGGGAATTATCTGTCCGCGACGATCGTTGCTTTTCGCCGGAAATTTAACTGCACCAAGAAGGGAACCCATGGGTATAGTGGGCAAAGTAACATCAGATTCGGTCGAAGCTCCACCCAGCGGCGCTGTCTTCACTAGCCAGAGTTCCAGCACCATTTTGCCGGAACCATCCAGAATCTTCACTCCGGGTGATTCGAAGGCCTTTGCGGCAGCCGCTGAAAGTTCTGTCGGTTTCTGGTCGCCAGCGGCGTCCATTTTATACTGCGCGGATAGAGGAAAAGAAACGAGCGCGAAACAGCTTAGGGAAGAGGCAAGGATGCAGAAACGCATAATTGCTTTCAGTGTATCGCTTTCACATTAAGTCAATCTAAATGTAGAAAATGGAGCGGGAGACGAGATTCGAACTCGCGACATCGACCTTGGCAAGGTCGCACTCTACCAGCTGAGTTACTCCCGCAGGTTGACTGAGTCTCCATTCTGACCCATGGGAAGATTGATGTCAAACAGATTGCACCAAGACTGGTGAAGTATTCGCAAGTCAATGTAAACAAAGAAGTTAAAATTCTGTTGCACTTGCTGTATTCGTGTTATTCTACTTCTGCTGTAAGGCTTTCCCAGCATCACCTCTCCCCAATCGGAGTCTGAGCCGGAACCCGCGGAATTTCCCACAAAGAGACTCTGCCGGGTGATCTATGTCTTTTTTTGGAAGTGTAAACGCGATGAATCCGTGGGACTTGGTAAAACAGAAACTCGAACAGTTGCTAAGCGCGGAAAGCTTCCAAAACTGGTTCAGTCGCACAAAGTTCCATTCCATGGACGGCCCGGTGCTCCGGGTCTCTGTCCCCGATGCCCAAACTAAAGGATGGTTGGAATCGGAGCACGCCGATCAGGTCTTGGGTGCTATACGCGCACTCAATCTCAACGCCAGATCGGTAGAGTATGAAATGGCGGCGGCTTCTTCCAGTTCAAAGTCGAGCGCTCTGTCGGACGAGCCTGTGTTTCCTGATGTTGAGAATCAGACTGCCACGTTCAGTGCGCGCTTCACATTCGACAACTACGTGGTGGGTGCCAGCAATCAATTCGCGCACGCCGCAGCTAAATCCGTTGCCACGTCACCAGCGCGCAGTTACAATCCTCTTTTCATTTATGGCGGTACGGGGATGGGCAAAACTCACCTGATGCAAGCCATTGGCCGGTCTTTGGTATGCGACAGCAAGATGCGCGTGATTTATACTACCAGCGAGCGTTTTACCAATGAAGTAGTCACTGGGATCCGGTTCGACCGGATGGCGCAATTAAGGCAGCGTTACCGCTCAGCCGATGTATTGCTGATTGATGACATTCAAATGCTCGGCAACAAGGAACGTACCCAGGAAGAGTTCTTTCACACCTTCAACGAATTGCACGAAAACCAGAAGCAAATCGTGATCTCAAGCGATGCTCCGCCCAAGGAGATTCACGGCTTGGTGGACCGGGTCCGGTCGAGATTCGAATGGGGCCTGATTGCCGATATCCAGCCGCCTGATCTGGAAACGAAAATGGCAATTCTCGATAAGAAAGCCGAGGATTCCGGCGTCATGCTGCCAGACGATGTCCGAACCTTTATTGCCACGCGCGCGAAAGGCAACGTGCGTGAGTTGGAAGGCGCTCTGATCAAACTACTGGCGGTCAATTCTCTGACTGGCGCGCCCATAAACATGTCTATGGCCCAACAGACCCTGAAGAATCTACTCCATCAGGTTGACCGGCGCCTCACTATCGATGGCATCCAAAAAGCGGTGGCAGATAAATTCGGAATTAAGCAGTCTTCGCTGAAAGAAAAGAGCAACACGAAAGCGATCGTTTATCCGCGCCAGATCGCCATGTATCTTGCCAAGGAGTTGACTACTGCGTCTCTGCCGGAAATTGGCCGGGCGTTCGGAAATAAACACCATACGACGGTTCTGCATTCCGTCGAGAAAATTAAGCGTGAGAAAGCTGTTGAACCGGAATTGAACAGGATTTTACACAGCCTAACCGATTCACTTTCATGACTTTACATCTTGTGTACACAGCGTGCGCCCGGATCAATCGGCGCAAACTGTGTAAATCCCGTGGCACCTGCGTGTTTTGCTTTCATTTGCGTGGGTTATCCTCAGGCGGGAATGGTGAAAAGGTGCTGAATTTTGTATAATTTAGGAAGAGATCCACAAACCCACAGCACCTACCATTACGGGTTATTTTTCATAGATCTTTATAAAGAAAAGCAGAATAGGGAGCGGCAGCATGGAATTTACCGTCAGTAAGGCAGATCTGGTTCGAGAACTGGGCCTCTCCCAAGGCGTCGTGGAAAAGAAGACGACTATCCCCATTTTGTCGAACATCCTGCTTGAAGCGGCGGACGGACGGGTGACACTGACCGCGACGGATCTGGAACTTGGGATTCGCTGTTCCTGCCCGGCCCGTGTGAAAACCCCTGGCGCTGGTACCGTGCCGGCTCGGAAATTGCTTGATTACGTTCGCCTTCTTCCCGAGGGCGACCTGAACGTTAAGTTTCTTGAAAATCACTGGGCCAACCTGACATCCGGCCGGTCGAAGACCAAAATTGCGGGTATGTCGCGCGAAAGCTTCCCGGAATTGCCTTCCATGCCGGAGGTGGTGGCTGAAATTTCTGTAAAACAGCTTTCGTCTATGATCAGCCGGACGGTATTTTCCATTTCTATGGAAGAGAGCCGATTTACGCTAAACGGTGCACTGCTGCTGCTCAAAGACGAAACCATTACCATGGTGGCGACCGATGGCCATCGCCTGGCCTACGTGCAAACCGCTTCGGATGTGACCCAAAATTTCCGGGCTTTAATCCCCCGCAAAGCCATGGGTGAGATCGTTCGTTTAGCTGACGAAGGTGCCTCTGACGCGAAGGTGAAAATTTCGGGAGACGACAACCATCTTTTCTTTCAGTTCGGTGAGCGCCTGCTGATCACGCGTAAGCTGACTGGCAACTTTCCGGATTACGAGCGCGTCTTACCGAAAGACAATAGCAACATTGCCAAACTTTCTAAAGCTGAAATCCGCGGCGCGATTGAACGAGTAGCGCAATTTGCCGATGAGCGCTCGCGAGCCATCCGCGTTCAGTTTGTAGAAGGCGAAGTACGCGTATTCGCTTCTTCCGTCGAAATGGGGGAGAGCGAAGAAAGTGTATCGAGCGAATACACTGGGCCCGAACTCGAAATAGGTTTCAACGCGCAATATCTGCTCGATTTCTTCAAAGCGATTCCGCAAGATCATCTGGTGTTTGCTTTGAAAGACCAGAAGAGTGCGGGCGAACTGCAACCGGCAGGCGATGGGGCGAAAGATCAATACCGCTACGTTGTCATGCCAATGAGAATCTGAAAACATTTATGTCCAATCAAGCGATGCCCCCACCACCTCCCGAAGAATACGGCGCTAGTTCCATCAAGGTGCTGGAGGGTCTGGAAGCGGTACGGCTCCGTCCTGCTATGTATATCGGCTCGACCGGTGAGATGGGGCTACACCATCTGGTTTATGAAGTTGTCGATAATTCCGTTGACGAAGCGTTGGCTGGGCACTGCACCGAAGTCAGCGTCACTATCCACATCGATAATTCTGTGACTGTAGTCGACGACGGCCGCGGCATTCCCGTCGACATGCATTCGGAAGGCGTATCCGCTGCACAGGTAGTTCTTACCAAACTCCATGCCGGTGGCAAGTTCGATTCGAACAGCTACAAAGTATCGGGCGGCTTGCATGGCGTGGGCGTGAGTTGCGTCAACGCGCTCAGCGATCAGTTCGATCTTGAAATCTGGCGGCAGGGTTTTACCTGGACCCAGGAGTATTCGCAAGGCGTTCCGAAAGCGCCTTTGAAACAGGCGGGCAAGGCCGGGAAGAAAACCGGCACCAAAATAACCTTCCATCCGGATCCGAAAATCATGGATGCGCTGAAGTTCAACTTCGATACGCTGGCCCAGCGTTTGCGCGAATTGGCCTTCCTGAACAAAGGCCTCAAGATTACTCTCACTGACGAGCGCGAAGATCCCGTCAAAGTGAAAGAGTTCATCTATCAAGGCGGTATTGCCGAATTTATTAAGCACATCAACACTGGCAAGAGCGTGCTGCATGACAAGCCAATTCACTTCGAGGCAACCGCGAAAGGTCCTTCCGGAGAAATGTCGATGGAAGTTGCCCTTCAATACAACGACGCGTATTCCGAAACCATCTTCAGCTTTGCAAATAACATCAACACCGTTGATGGAGGCACACATCTCTCAGGCTTCCGTAGCGCTTTGACCCGCACCATCAATGCCTTTGGCCAACAAGCTGGCATGTTTAAAGACGTCAAAGAAAATCTTTCGGGCGACGATGTCCGCGAAGGCCTCACCGCTGTAATCAGCGTGAAGGTTCCGCAGCCTCAATTCGAAGGGCAGACCAAGGGCAAGCTCAACAGCGACATCCAAGGCGTGATGACCCAGTTCGTCAACGACAAGCTGGGTGAGTATTTCGAGAAGAATCCGAATGTGATGCGCAAGATTGTCTCGAAGGCAATCGACGCGTCACGGGCTCGTGAAGCAGCTCGCAAAGCACGTGATTTGACACGCCGCAAAGGCGCGCTTGATTCCGGCGGATTGCCCGGTAAGCTAGCTGATTGCCAGGAACGAGATCCCGCGAAGTGCGAAATTTTTCTGGTCGAAGGCGAATCGGCAGGCGGCACTGCCAAGCAGGGGCGCGACCGAAAATTTCAGGCCATTCTTCCGCTGAAAGGCAAAATCCTCAACGTCGAAAAAGCCCGCTACGACAAAATGCTGGGCCATGAGGAAATCCGGACTCTGATTACAGCGCTCGGTACTGGCATCGGCAAAGATGATTTCTCGCTGGTCAAGCTTCGCTATCACAAAATCATCATCATGACGGACGCGGATGTGGACGGCAGCCATATCCGTACGCTGCTGCTTACGTTCTTCTTCCGCCACATGAACGATCTGATTACCCATAACAACGTCTATATCGCGCAGCCGCCGCTTTACAAGATTAAGAAAGGCAAGAACGAGAAGTACATCAAAGACGAGAAGGAATTCACGCGCGAGATCATGCGCCGCGCCACGGAAAACCTGGTTCTTGAAATCGGCACCGGCGAGACGCTGAAGCTGGAAGGCGGCGAGTTGCGAAACTACCTGCTCAGCCTGGATGAACTTGAAACAATCGCGGCCAAAGTGGAACGGCGCTTGCGCGATGGGCGCGTTGTAGAGATTCTGACCAACACCTCTCTCAAAGTAGATAAGAAAGAAGAGTTCGCAGAAAAGGCAAATGCCGAAGAGGTGTTCGAGCTTCTGAAAACCGCTAGTATAGCGCCGGAATTGCGCTTCGATGAAGAGCATTCCGCTTGGCGCGTAATCTTTCATGACTCCACCAACGCGGAACGTTCCATCGATATCGAATTAGCAGCTCAGCCGGAGTACAAAAAGCTTCGGTCACTTGCCAAACAGGTGATGAAGTACAACACGCCACCGTTTGTTGTCGTAAAAAACGATCGCCGGGAAACGCAGACAAACTGGCGCGATTTATTGAACTTCCTGAAAGCGGAAGGCAAACGCGAGATCACCGTCCAGCGCTACAAGGGGCTGGGCGAAATGAACGCCGAGCAGTTGGCAGAAACCACCATGAACCCTGACAAGCGAACCCTGCTGCGCGTACGCCTGGAAGATTTGGTGGAAAGCGACGCCATCTTCACGACACTAATGGGCGAAGACGTGGAGAGCCGCCGCAAATTCATTGAAGAAAACGCGCTGGAAGTGAAGAACCTGGACGTTTAACTTTGACCTGGGTTGGTTGGGCTCTGCTTTCGGCGGTCTTTGCAGGGGCAACGGCCATCCTGGCGAAGATTGGAATTACCGGCGTCGATTCGAACCTTGCAACAGCCATTCGAACCACGGTCATCGTCGCCTTTACCTGGGCTATCGCAGCGGGCACCGGAGCACTTGGCGGCACCGTTCATATCTCCGGGCGCAGTTGGCTGTTCCTGGTGCTTTCTGGTATCGCAACGGGCTGCTCGTGGCTCTGCTACTTCCGAGCACTCTCGCTCGGTAACGCGTCCAGCGTGGCACCAGTCGATAAGCTCAGCGTCGTGGTCGTGATCGTGTTTGCGGCCGTGTTTTTGGGCGAACGGATTACCGCAATAAAAGCTTTCGGCGGTCTGCTGATTGCAGCCGGAGCGCTGGTTCTGGCACTGGCCTAGTGCGGGACAACTTCGTCTTTTTCTACCTTGCCATCCCGCACGTGAATGATGCGGTGGGCGTGCCGGGCAATATCCAGCTCATGAGTCACGACAATGATCGTGTTGCCTTCCTTGTAAAGCCGCTCGAACAGCGCCATGATTTCGACGCCGGTCGCGCTATCCAGATTTCCCGTGGGCTCGTCAGCTAAGAGAATGGACGGATTATTCACCAGGGCTCGGGCGATGGCTACGCGCTGACGCTGGCCGCCGGATAGCTCATTGGGCTTGTGATCCATGCGGTTCGATAAATCTACCTGGCCCAGCGCTTTTTTGGCACGCGCGATTCGTTCGCCGGACGGAATGCCGCTATAAATTAGCGGAAGTTCAACGTTATGCAGTGAACTGGCTCGTGGCAACAAGTTAAAGGTCTGGAAGACAAACCCGATCTCTCTATTGCGGATATGCGCCAGAGCATCATCGGTCATAGCACTTACTAAACTGCCGTTGATGTAATATTCGCCTTTGCTGGGCGAATCGAGGCAGCCAATCAGGTTCATCAGCGTCGATTTGCCGGAGCCCGAGGGGCCCATGATGGCCACATATTCACCGCGTTTGATCTCGATATCCACGCCGGAGACGGCGTTGATTGTCTGGTCGCCCATGACATAGGTTTTCCAGAGATCATAAGTGCGAATAACAATGCCATCGCGCTTCAATTGCTCCCCGCGATTTAGAGTTTCAGGTATAGCAGTTGCGGTTGCCATGGATTGCCTTTACGTTGCAGGTTTAATGACAGGCGGCTTGTTGTCCACCTTCACGCTAGTATCCGTGCGAATGGACCTAACCATCTGGTATGGCCCGGTCACAATTTCCGTGCCATCTCCGATGCCGGAACGAATCTCGATATCGGTGTTGCCCGTGATGCCTGTTTCGACCTTGGTAAACTTTGCCTTGCCGCCAGAGACCAGGAACACACCGGTTACTTCTTCTTTTTTTGCCTTCGCTTCAGCAGGGGTCAGCTTCACGATGCCCGACGGCGGCGGGGTTCCTTTCGGTTTCGGTTCCAGATCGCCCTTTTGGCGGGTGGTAAGCGCCTGAATGGGTATCGTGACCACCTGTGACTTGCGCGCGGTCGTAATCTTTGCCGTGCAGGAGAGGCCCGGACGGATTTCATCGGGCGGTGCATCGAGCGCAATAACAACTTTAAAATCTTTCGCTTCCTGGCTGGACACCGAACTCTGAGAAGAGGCCAGACCCGTGGAACGGAGGATAGCCGTGTTCCCGATTTCGATTACGTGACCTTTCAGCACTTTCGTCGAAAGGGCATCCACGGTAACATCCGCCTGTTGATCGAGCTTGACGTTGACGATGTCGCTTTCGTCCACTTTGACTTCAGCTGTAATGATGGACATATCGGCGATGGTCATGATGGTGCTGGACGCAGAGTTCTGGATACCTGGCACAACTACTTCGCCTTGCCGGACCGGGAGATTTGTTACGACACCATTTAAAGGAGCGATCACATTGCGCTTACTCAACAAATCGTTAAAGCGGGTGAGGCCGGCTCTCGATTGAGCGATACGGCGCTGAGATGCCGCCGTCTGGGCTGCTGCCTGGGCAATCTGCGCTTTCGCCTGCACCATGCGTGCTTCTGACTCACGAACCGCGGCCTTCTGGCTATCTACCGTGGTGCGGCGCTGATCGTATTCCTGTTTAGCTACCAGCTTCTGATCAAAGAGAGTCTTGAAACGCTGGAAATCGACATCGGCTTTTTCCAGATCGGCTTTGCTTCGGTCAATGGTGGCCTGCATGGTTGCTAAATTGTCTTCGGCGGATTTCTGGCCGGCCTCGCTGGCTGCGGCATCGGCTTCAGCAGAGGCGATGCTCGCTTTCTGCGAAGCTACATCGGCGGAGGGCTGGACGTTTTCGATCCGGGCAAGGAGTTGGCCCTTCCGTACATGATCGCCTTCCTTCACTAATATTGACGTTAATTCGCCTTGAGCGTTAGCGCCAATGTTGATGTAATTTCGAGGTTTTACCTCACCCGAGGCCGTAACAATGCTGGCAAGATCCTGTTTTGAGGCGCGACCGGTCTGAACGGTAACAATCCCCTTCTGGCTATATTGAACACTGGCGTAAACGCCTGCAGCAATCACCAGAAGCACTGCAATACCGATGACAATCTTCCACTTGGTTTTCACTAGGCGACAGGACTCCCCGGTAAGTTGAGACGTAAGAACAGACGGATTTGTTCACGTGAATTATACCGAATTGCCGGTATCACCCGGAAGCATAATCACTTCCATGTGACCGAATCGGGCTGTGTATTTGGGCAATTGATGCGATCCGTCATGCCGCCTTCTACTTCGGCACAGGCGAGTTCGGCGGCGGCGCGCAGAGCTGTTTCTTTGGTTCTGGCCGATGCAGTGCGGCACTGTTGGCGGCCTTTGTACGTGATACAAACTTCACAGCGGTACTGGCGGTTTCCCAGAGTGTTGTAAATGAGTGCGGCAATCACCAAAAGACCAAAGATGAGAGCGATTGCACTGGCCTTCTTCAAGCAAAAACCGTGCCCATCTTGCGGAACTTAAGATAGCGTTGCTGCACGAGTTCGTTCGAAGAAACAGGAGTAAGAGCGGAGAGCGCTTTGCGCAGCACCTCGCGCAAAGATTCTGCGGCAGCTTCAGGATTTTCCTGAGCACCGCCGGAGGGTTCCGGCACGATGCCATCAATCAAGCCGAATTGCATCAGATCTTCCGCAGTAAGCCGGAGTGCAGCCGCGGCCTGTTCCGCTTTGGCGGAATCACGGTAGATGATGGCGGCACAACTTTCCGGCGAGATCACACTATAAACAGCGTTTTCCAGCATATACACGTGGTTGCCGACGCCGAGCGCGAGCGCGCCGCCACTGCCACCCTCTCCAATACAGACCGCGATTACGGGGACGGGAAGTCGCGACATTTCACGCAGGCTCCGCGCGATGGCTTCCGCCTGTCCGCGCTCTTCGGCGTCGATGCCAGGATACGCACCGGGAGTATCCACGAGAGTGATAATCGGCCTGTTGAATTTTGCGGCTAGCTGCATTACGCGAATGGCTTTTCGGTAGCCTTCGGGTTTGGGCATTCCAAAATTCCGCAGCACTTTCTGCTTGGTATCGCGCCCCTTCTGTTCGGCGATAACCATAACTGGAGCATCGTCGAACGTAGCCATACCACAGACTATGGCCTGGTCGTCCCCGAAGAGCCTGTCTCCGTGGACTTCCTGGAAGTTGGCGAAAAGCCGCTCTATGTAATCAGAGGCGTGAGGACGTTTGGGATGACGGGCAAGCTGGACGCGCAGCCATGCGCTATTTGGCGCGCCATTCAACGCTTCCGGGCTGAGTACGGGATCTGGCGCGAGTTGTGTATCCATGCCTTGCCTTTAAGGATAGCGTGTGTGGGTGAGCACCTTGCTGGCGGATGCTTCGGCGATGAGTTTGGCGGCATCTGCGGGCAGGAGGAAGCGTTCGGCTACGGCTTCATCCGCGGCTTTGCGGACTATGACGACGTAGCCTTGATGTGTTGCGTAGCGTTCTTCTAAAGACAAGCGAGTATCACCGGAGACGAGGCGTTCCGCTTTGGTTGCGGCAAACGGGACATAGCCGCCCGATAATCCGCAAATGCGGCACTTGTCGAATCCGGCGGCGGTTACGTTCCAACCCAGATAAGAGCCGAGAGGGGCTTGGCGGAGAACTGAAGGTACGCCTCCGATATCCATACCATCCTCATCGACCTGGGGAACCAGGGTTGGTATGACCTTGCGGATGGCGGGAGGTTGTTTCGTAATTACGCCTGACAGGTCGTTGTAGCGAAGCATGGGGCCGAAATCGAAGTCATAGATTAAATTCACTAGCCCATTTGGGGAGGGGGCACCAGCGATGGCGGAGAAGCCGGCAGCAGGGACGAGTTCGCCCTTCTCGAGCTTGGGATAGCGGCTGGGCGGGGGTTCGGTGCCGCTGGTGACCCATTCGATGAGTGCTAAGGTTATGGCCCGCATGGTCTCGGTTTCCGGGTTGGGGTTCAGGGGCAGCACGCACGTCTTGCTGTGGGCGCCCGCGACATTGAAGCCGCCGGGGCCGCCGCCATGCGACGTAGCCGGAAGGAAGTATCGCCGGACATTCGGCGGCACCGGGATGTCTGACTTTGCGTCTGTGCCTACTAGATCGGCCGATTCCCGGAGATACCAGAACTCGACACTGCCGAAGGTTTCGATCACCTTGGGGCAAGTACGGGTAACGGTGCAGCGACTGAGCAGCCCGGCTTTTTCGCGGTTGCGCGTGGAATCCGCATAGGGGGACCACCACACGACTCCATCGCTGCCGGGTTCATTGAGACCGGCCGCGCCACCGGCTACGGCAAAGCGGTAATTGAGAGCAAGTTGACGGGCGGCGATATGAGGGTTGACGCCATCCCATACGATCCTGTCACTCTCATCTTGATTGAACCCCAGGTGGATGAAGCTGCGGATGAAGTTGCCCGATTGCGAGGTGCCGCGAGCCACAGCCCAACGGATGCGTTTCGCGACAGGGTTTGGATTGCCCTCATCGTCCTTATCGCTATAGCGAAGGAAGGAGTTGAGATCGCGCGTGGCAGCGTATCCGATTCCGAGCACGAGTGGATCTTTCGCAGTGAAGACCAGTTCGTAGGCGAAGGCTGGATTGAAGCCTGCCTTAGCGCAGATTTTGGTGGGATCGGGAGTGCCGGGGAAGAGAGTGCTTGTGCAATCGGCGAAGGCCCAATCGGAGGCGGGAACGGGGACGGCTTGTGCGGTGGTTGAAGACCTTTGAAGGAGAGAGGCTTGTGAGGTATTGAGGCTGAGTGGGCGTTGGTAGAGGAGGCTTACGAACGGCAATGTGGTGGTGCCCGGGGCCATGTTGATGAAGCGTTCAAAGACGGGGCCGGTGAGCGGCGCGCCATCTGGGTTTCTGGCGATAGGCACGTTGATGGTCTGGCGGTTCGGGGCGGGCGTGAGGTCGCCCTGCCAGCCGCTGACCACGCTAACTTCACCGGGGGCAGTGGGAGCGGGGGTGCCATTGCCGCGGTTTGGAACGCTATAGAAGAGGACGCCATTCGCGTTAGACATGTCGACTGGTTTCGAGATCGCGAAGGTGGCCGAGTATTCTACTTTTCCGTTTGCATTACGAGGGGCAAAGTTTAAATCCGTGATGATGCTGTTATGGGTGCTGGCGGGATCGAGTTCACCGAAAAAGTGTCCGGTTACTGTTTCGCGGATATCGGCGGCTACGCGCGCTTCAATGACAATGCGCGTGAGGCGGGCTTGCAGGAGCGGGCAGCCGAGAAGAGTGACCGCGACAAGCCATTTGGTCACCATCTTAGAACTCCAGGCGCAGAGAGACCTGGCCTTGGCGGGGGTTGTTGGATTGCGAGGTGATGCGGCCGAAACTCGGGTTGCTTACGTTGGCTTGGGGGCTGCCGAAAACGACGCGGTTCAGAACGTTGAAGAATTCGCCGCGGAGAGTTATGTTGACGCGTTCGAAGAGCGAGATGCGCTTCATGAGACCGATGTTTTCGTTGTAGTAGTTCGGGGCGCGCAGGTTTTCGTAAGAGCGGGCGGAGTTGCCGAACTGGAAGGCGGCTGGGACGGTGAAGGCGGCGGGGTTGATCCATTGCGGGTATTGACCGAGCTGGCGTTCAACACCGGGGACGGCATTGGGGCGCAAGGCTTGGTTGAAGAGCGGGAGCGTATTGTTGACGGTCAGGACGATGGGGACGCCGGTTGAGTATTGATGGATACCGGAAACGATCCAGCCGCCGAGGAGTTTGTTGTGCTTGAGGAAGGGGAGTTCGTAGCTGTAGCCGAAGGCAACGATGTTAGGGACATCGGTATCGGCGATTGCCTTTTCGAGACGCCGGTTGTAGGAAGTCTGGCCGGTTGGGCCGCCGCCTGCGAGGACATTGGCATCCGCGATGGTCTTGGCGTGGGTGTAGGCGAATTGGAGATCGAAGCCGCGGGAGGCGCGGACGGTGAACTGGGTCTGGAAGGAATGATAAGTGGAGCTGCCGGAGGGGTCGGCGCGATCCCAGATGTCGAGGTATTGCGGGTAGGGGCGGAGAGATTGCGCGACCGAACCGGTGAAGCCGGGATAGGGCGCGGTGATTCTGGCGGCGATGGCGGCTGGGGAATTATAGGGTTGGGAGAGGAGCGTTCCGAGGCTGAGTAAAGAGGGATTGAGTTCGTTCAGGTGAACGAGGCCGTTGCCAAGACGCGTGCCTTTGGTGCCCAGATAGGAGAGCTCCAGCGAGACGCGCGAGGCTAGTTCGCGCTGGACGGTGAAGGACCAGTTCTGGAAATAAGGCGGGCGGCCGTCATTACGGAGGATGGTGCGGACGTTGGAGTTGTTCGCGGCGATGGGGCTGATGAAGGGCGGCTTCGCGAAATTTTGCGGGAAGCCATTGTCCCAATAGAAGCCGGGGGTGGCGCCTTGATTCGTTGTGGCAAAAGTCGGGGTCGCGCTGAAACCATAGATTTGCGAGATGGAATCCCGCAGACCGGCGTTGGCGTTACCGGCGGCGTAATAGATTCCGTAGCCTGCGCGAAGCACTGTCTTAGCGTTGAGTTGATAGGCCAAACCGGCGCGTGGGCCGAAGGCTTTGTAGTAAGTGTCGGCGAAAGAAGAGCGACCGTTGCGACCGGGTCCGTCACCCAGGAAGGCGAGTGCGCCCAGGCGGTTGTTCGCGGCTGGGTTTGGGATGGTGGGATCGAAGGTGGATAAGTTATCGAGCTTTTCGGTTCGTGGGAAGTATAGGTCCCAGCGCAGGCCGTAATTCAGAGTTAATTTGCGAGTTACTTTCCAATCGTCCTGAGCGTACGCGGCGAAGTATTTATAGCGATTGCGTGGGTAGTAAGCACTTATTTTGTAAGTGCCGGAATCGACCGCGCCTAGTAAGAAGCTGGCAATGGCGTTACCGGTACGAGGCGTGCCGGGAAGACCGGTTTCGAGCGCGTTGAAGTTGAACAGACCGGCGGACTGGAAGTTGTCGATGCCGTTGGTTTCAAAGAAGCGGGCCTCTACACCGAACTTCAGGTTGTGATTGCCGCGCACCATGCTGAGCGATTCGCCGCCCTGGAACGCATTGTTAGTTTGCAGCGCGCGGCCATTGCAGTTGGGGTGGCCGAGACGGTTGTAACCCCCGCTGGTGAGATCGACACAGGGAAAGTAATTGTTGGGACCTGTGTTGACTCCCGTGAGACCGAGCTTGGTGGGAAAGTCTTGATTCAGGCTGGCGCTATCGATGGTGCGGAGGAAGCGGGTGTAGCCGAGCTGGATGTGGTTGATGATAGTGGGAGAGAGGACAAGATCGTGAGACAAGCGGACCCAGTGATTGCGATTTGCAGTAAGTGCGGCTTCTGTTGCGGGACCGGGAATAGAGACGCGGTCGGCACCTGCGCCGGTGGGATCGACTTGCGTTTGACGGTCACGGTAGTAATAGCCGCTGACGCGGTTTGTATCTGAGAAGGAATGATCAATTTTGATGTTGTACTGATCTTCATCGACATAACCGCTGCCGCTACTAATGAAGTTACTGGTGAGATTGTTGTTGATGGGTGCGGGGAGCAGGGCCAGGATATTTTTTGAGACTTTCGAGAAACGGTTTACCGGGATCTGATTATTCGGGAAGGGCTGGCGAGTGATTCCGTTGGCGGTGAAGACTGTTGTATCAGGATCGTAGATGACGGCGTTGGCGCGAGAGAAATCGCCATTGCGGAAATCGAGAGGCGGCAGGCTGGCGAACGTGTTGGGAGCGCTCTGGCGGAAGCGATAGCCGCCGTAGACGAAGAAGAAAAATGTCTTGTTGCGGCCGTTGTAAACCTTGGGAATAAAGGCGGGGCCGCCGACCGATGCGCCGAACTCATTTTGCTTATTGACGGCAGCGCGGGGAAGAATAAAGCCGCGGGCATCAAGCGCGTCATTCCGGAGAATATCGAAGAGCGCGCCGTGGACTGCATTGGAACCGGAGCGGGTGGAGAAGAGCTCAATGCCTCCGCCGGTGCGGCCGTATTCGGCGTTGAAGTTGGCGCGGAGAAGTTTGAATTCGCCGATAGTTTCGACGGAGGGGCGCGTTTCACCGGGGATGATGCCGCCGCTTTCGATGCCGGTGGAGGCGATGCCATCAACGAGGACTTCTTTGCCGCGGCTGGGTGAGCCACTGATCTGCGTGTTGCTGGTATCGCCGGTGACGCCGGGGGCTAGCAGGGTGAACTGTTCGAGATCGCGCTGCTTGCCAGCAACGTAGAACGGGAGTTCGAGGAGCTTGGTGCGGTCGATGGTGGTGCCGAGATCGGAGGTGGAGGTTTGGAGAGTAGAGACATCGCCTGAAACGTTGACTGTTTGTTCGATGGCACCGAGTTCGAGTGCGGCATCGAGGGTTACGGTTTGAGCGACGTTGAGGCGGACATCGGTGTGAGTGTAGCGTTTGAAACCGGTGGCTTCGACGGAAACGTCGTAGATGCCGACGGGGAGTTGTTGCAGGACGTAATTGCCGGCGGCGCTAGTGACGGTTTTATACGGAACAGAGGTGGCGGTGTTGCGGGCGGTGACGTTGGCCTGATTGATGCTGGAGCTGCTGGCGTCGGTAACGCGGCCGGTGATGGTGCCGAGCGTGGTTTGGGCTAGTAGGGGGAGGGTGGAGAGGAGGAGAGCGTACAGGATCCGAAGCATTGCGTTTCCTATAAGTCTATCGTTATTAGCGAATCTTGACGATTTTTGGGTGCTGTGGAGTCTGTTTGGAATGGATCGAGGCGCTAAATTACGATTTCATGAATTTAGAGCGAGGGGAGAGGGACAGCGGCGGCGGCGTTCGGGAGAGGCGCGCCCGTTTGGTGAGGTATTGGCTCTTCGGACTTCTGAAATTGAGTGCTCACCGGCTCGGTTTTGGATATCTTGGCGGGGATCACGCGCGGTGCCTCCACGGGTTTCGAAACGAACTCTTTCCGGAGTAAGTGCAATGTTGCGAGCGACTTGTGAAATGCCCGGTGATTGGCGGTTTGGTAGCGGAGGAAGAGATCCAGCTTGGTGAAATCGTTGCGAACGAGGGCGAGAGTTTGGAGACGAATGGCGCGGTCCATGAGCCAGTGGTGGCGGGCCATATCGGCGACCAGGAGTTCTTGCGTGGTGCCTAGGGGTTTGTGGTCCGCGCGCAGGCCTTCGAGAAGGACGGCGAAATCGGCGGGATTTTCGGTGGAGAGGAATAGGATGCCTGCGGCGAGGCCGTGTTTGGTTGCGTTCTGGCTGCTGATGGCCTTACCGGCTTCCGTGCGTGGGCCGGTGGCGTGATGAATGAATTGTGCTGTGGTTGCCATACGGCCAAGACATAGCAGAGGAATTAGGGGTTGGTGGAAAGGTTTGTTGATTCTGAAGGAAATAGAGTTTGTTTTGGCTGTGACCGGCTTTTGAACAATGTATCAACGCGGATAAAAACTGCGGGGTGGCCATTAACCTTTTCCGGCGCGCCGGAGGTTCGATGTTGTCCGGTGTCCAGACCGTGGACTTGCAGTGTGTCACTGTCGATGATCCAGGAGTGCGCAACACCGAAGCGGTGAAAATCGAGCAGCCTTGGCCGGATTGTTTCGAGGGTCTCGCCAGCGGAAAGGAGTTCGATACAGAGGAAAGGGGGCTTGCTGGCACCGGTTCGGAGCGGGCGGTTCTGGGAAGCAGGCAGAGATCGGGGATGCGGACGGGGGTCGGGAAAACGCGAAATCGTAGCGAGAGCATGAGGCAAAGGTTCCAGGCGCGGGCACGCGGGTGAAGTTCTCCGGCGCTGCGGTGAGGCGGCTGTGATTCATGAGCCTGACGTTGCGATGGACTAGCGCGCCATCGACATATTCTCGATCTGGCCGGTAAGTGGCGGATAAGTAGCGTTCGATGGTGAGTGGGCGCGGCACAAAGTCATCGGCGTTGGGCGAAGCGGGTGAAGACAGCGGGGACGTCGATGGCGACGGGTGTGTTGGGGATGGCCAGGATTTCTGCTGGGCGGGCGGGAGCGTCGGGAGTCCAGATGAAAGCTTGTTGAAGCTGGGAGTCAAAGACCCAGATGTTTGCCACACCCAGGTTGGCGTAGTCGATCAAGCGCGGGCGTGTTGTTTGAAGTGTGTCGCCTTCGGACAAGATTTCTATACAGGCGAGGGGAGCGCTGGTGACGATTTGCTCCGTTGGCGCATCGATTGAGAGGATGCAAACGTCGGGGATGCGAACGCGGGTTGGGCCGACACGAAGCCGTTGCTCCGGCAATCCGACCACGTTCCACTCGTATTCTTTTGCATACAGGATGCCTACCAGGATTCGTTGAATATCGCTATGGTCTCGTTTGCCCAGATTGCGCTCCTGGAGTTCGCCGTCGACGTAGTCGCAATCGGGGCGGTAGGTGGTGGCGAGGTATTCGTCGATCGAGAGTTGAGTGGCGGTGGCCATCTGTTAATCGGTATCGCTGAGTTCAGCGAAGAGTTCGGGTAGCGGGATGTGGACTGGTGTGCCGGGGATGGTGAGGGCGCGGGTTTCCGGGTGGACGGCTTCTGGGGTCCAAATGTGGGCTTCGAGGGAGACTGGGTTAAGGATCCAGAGATTGCGGACGCCGAGGGTGTAGTAGTCCATCATGCGCGGGGCGGTGCTGCGGATTGTGTCGCAATCGGAGAGGATTTCAGCGCAGGCTAGCGGGGGTTCGGTGAGAACCGGTGGCGGAATCTTACCTGTTGGCACCAAGCAGACATCAGGGATGCGGACGCGGCGTCCAGCAACCCTGACACGCTGCTCCGTTAAGGCCCATACGCGCCATTGTTTACTGCGCACGTGGATGTATGAGGAGAGAACTACCTGTAATCTGCTGTGGGGAAATTCGCCCAAAGTCCGCTTCTCGATGTGGTCGTCTATAAAGTCGCAATCGGGCCGGTAGCTGGTTGCAAGGTAATCTTCGATGGAAAGCTGAGTGGCGATGGCCATTCTGGATTTAGTGTAGCGTCAGCGAGGACTGAATGACGGTAGTTGGCAATCCCGCGATTCGCGTCTTTCTTCTGGAAGGTGCGGCGTTGGTGTTTTCTTTCGCGGCTGGTGCGTTTATTTCGGACCGGCCTGCTTACTTGCGGGAGCCCGAGGGTATTCTCAGACTGGCGATTCCGGTTTTGGTCGGTTTGGCAGTATTGGTACTCAGGAACATGCACGCTCGACGGAGCGAGCGGAAGCAGTACGATTCGACTTTGGATGTGGTACTGGCCTTTGGTTGCGCGTTCCTTGTTGAAGCGTTGCTGCGGCGGTATCTACCGTTGCTTGCGTTAACGCGTGGGTGGGCGCCGACGCAAGGTGGGTTGGCGGGGATGATGGATCTTGCCGCGTCGCGAGCCTTGTTCGGTGTAGATCGGACTCAGGATGAATTGAAATTGGATACGCGGCTGGGGGGGAAGGCCTTTCTGACAGCGGCATATTGGGTACTTATGGTGGGCGTTGTACCGGGTACGGTGGTGATTCTTTGGGGGTCGCAGATCTACGCGTTTTTTGTGGTGATACCGATTTTGTTGGTGGCGGAGGTGGTGATTCGTAAGCGGGAGAGTCAGCCCACCGTTCGTGGGCCGGCGCTACGAGGCTAGGATTTCGTAGGTTTCGGGGCCGCAGATTTGTTCTAGTCTGGTGCGGAATTCTTTGTCGGGTTTTACTTTTGTGGGGACGTCTAGCGTTACGGTGAAGTCTTGCGGGTTTTCCAGGCGGAACCTTACTTGCGTGTCGCCTGGTTTTTGGGTGAAGAGTTCCTGTAGGGCGGCGGCTTTATCGGGTACGCCGTTGCGGTTGAGCCAGACTTTAATGGCGATTAGTGTGGGCCTGGGGATGCGGACTACGTCGAGCGGGATTACTTCTTGTACAGAGATTTTTGTGGCTGCGCTTTCTTCTGGAAGGGCTAGGCCGCGGACTAGTACGGCTTGATCTTCCACCAGAACTTCGCAGAGGCGTTCGTATTGCGTGGTGAAGACTAGTGCTTCGGTGGAACCTAAGCGGTCTTCAAGCAGCATGGAGGCCCAGGCTTTGCCTTCGCGGTTGCGGCGTTTTTGGATTGCCGTTAGGACGCCGCACATGGCTACTTCTACTCCCTTTTCGAGGCCTTCGAGCGAGGAGGAATTTTGCCTGGCGATCTCGGCGATTTTCTCTTCGTAAGCGTCGAGCGGGTGGCCGGTAACGTAGAAGCCGAGCATTTCTTTTTCGGCGTTGAGTTTGTCGCGGGGGTTCCAATCGGGGACTTGCGGTAATGGCTGCGTTTGATGATGGTCTTCGGCGGCAAGCATTCCGAAAAGGCCCGCTTGTCCGCTGAGATGATCGCGTTGGTGCCTTGCACCGGATTCCATGGCGCCTTCGACAGCGGCCATTTGTTGAGCTCTGGTGCCTTCGAGCTCATCGAGAGCGCCGGCTCTAATCAGGCTTTCGATCATGCGGCGATTGAGTTGCGTGAGGTCGACCGATTCGCAGAACTGATGGAGTGAGTTGAAGCGACCAACTTTGGTGCGGGCCTGGCAGATGGCTTCGATCGCGTTGCCGCCTACGTTTTTCACCGCACCTAATCCGAAGCGTATTGCTTCGCCATCAGGCGTGAAGTTGCATTCGCTGGCGTTGATATCCGGAGGCAAGACCTTGATCTGCATCTCGCGGCATTCGTTGATGTACTTGACCACTTTGGGGACGTTGCCGGTTTCTGAGGTGAGCAGCGCGGCCATGAAATCTATCGGGAAATGGGCCTTCAGATATGCCGTGGCGAAGGCGAGATAAGCGTAGGCGGCGGAGTGGGACTTGTTGAAGCCGTAGCCGGCGAACTGCTCCATCAGGTCAAAGATTTTTTCGATCTTGGGTTGCGGGAAGCCGTTTGCGATGCCGCCTTCGGTGAAGCGGCTGCGCTGCTGGGCCATCTCCTCCGCCTTCTTCTTGCCCATGGCGCGGCGGAGCAGATCGGCGTCGCCGAGAGAGTATCCGGCCAGGCGGCTTGAAATCTGCATCACCTGTTCTTGGTACAAGATGACGCCGTAGGTTTCTTCTAGGATGGGCTTCAGCTCCGGAAGATCGTAGCGGACTTGCTTGCGGCCGTGTTTGCGTTCGATGAAATCGTCAAGCATGCCGCCTTGGATGGGGCCGGGGCGATAGAGCGCGTTGAGCGCGGTCAGGTCTTCGAGGCGGCTGGGCTGGTACTTGCGCAGAATGTCGCGCATGCCTTGCGATTCGAACTGGAAGACGCCGCTGGTGAAGGCCTTGCAAAAGATTTCGTAGCTCTTGGGATCGTCAAGCGGGAGGTCTTCAATGACGAGAAGGACGCCGTGGCGTTTGTGGATGAGCTTGATGGCGTCATCGAGCAGCGTGAGCGTGGTGAGGCCCAGGAAATCCATCTTGAGCAGACCGAGTTTATCGAGCCCGTTCATGTCGTACTCGGTGACAATTTCGTCGCGATTTGTTTTATAGAGCGGGACGATGGTGCGCAGGGGCACGGGCGAGATGACGACGCCAGCGGCATGCACGGACGCATTGCGCGCGAGGCCTTCGAGACGCACGGCGGTATCGAGAACATCCTGAATGCGCGCGTCTTTCTTGCCGGCTTCGGCGAAGCCCGGTTCCATTTCGAAAGACTTCTTGAGATCGATATTCAAGATGCCGGGAACCAGCTTGGTGAGCTTTTCGACGTCTCCATAGGCAATATCTAGCGCGCGGCCCACGTCTTTGATGGCGGCGCGTGTGCCTAGCGTGTTGAAGGTGATGATTTGTGCAACCTGTTCGCGGCCGTACTTCTGAGTGACGTACTGGATGACTTCGCCGCGCCGGTTCATGCAGAAATCAATATCGATATCGGGCATGGAAACGCGTTCGGGGTTGAGGAAGCGTTCGAAGAGCAGGCCGTATTGCAGGGGATCGATATCGGTGATCTCCATCGCGTACGAGACAAGAGATCCGGCGGCGGAACCGCGGCCCGGGCCAACGGGGATATTCATGGATCTTGCGAAGCGGATGAAATCCCAGACGATGAGGAAGTAGCCGGAGAACTTCATCTGCTGGATCATCTTGATTTCGAAATCGAGGCGCTCCGCGTAGTCTTCGACGTGGCACTTGAGAGCGCCCCGGGCGGCCATGGCTTCGAGGCGGCTGCGACGCTTCTCGAAGCCTTCACGGGCGACGTGTTCGAAATAGGAATCGGTGGTGTGCTGGGTGGGGAGGGGAAAATCGGGGAAGGGGTTCTTTACTTTTTCGAGCTTGACGTGGCAGCGCTGCGCGATGTCGTGGGGGCGATCGACCGCGTCGGGAATTTCGCTGAAGAGGGCCATCATTTCGGCGCGGTTCTTCATGTAGAACTCGGGGTGGCTGAAGCGCATCCGGTTCGGATCGGACATGGTCTTGCCGGTCTGGATGCACATCAGAATTTCGTGCGCGCGGGCGTCTTCTTTGCGCAGGTAATGCGAATCGTTGGTGGCGACTAGCGGGATGCCGGTTTCGGCGGACATGCGGACCAGTTGCGGGGTGACGACTTTATCCTGATCGAGCTGATGGTCCTGAACTTCCAGGAAAAAATTATCGCGGCCGAAGAGATCTGTGTATTCGTGGGCGAGCTTGAGGCCTTCATGATAGCGATCGGCCATGAGGGTTTCATTGATATCGCCACGCAGGCAGGCGGAGAGGGCGATGAGGCCTTTGGACTTTTGCTGGAGCAGATCCTTATCGATGCGGGGCTTGTAGTAGAAGCCTTCGAGGTAGGCGGTAGAGACCAGGTCGATCAGATTGCGGTAGCCATCCTGGTTTTCGCAGAGCAGCACCAGATGGTTGTAGCGATCGGTGTCGGAGCGCGTTTTATGGCCCTTTTGGGAGACATAAACTTCGCAGCCGATTACGGGGTGGATGCCCTTGGCGTTTGCTTCGTTATAGAACTTAACGGCACCGAAGAGATTGCCATGATCCGTCATGGCGACAGCGGGCATTTTTTGTTCGGCGACCACTTGCATGAGCTGCCCGATTTCGCAAGCGCCATCGAGAAGGGAATAGTCAGTGTGACAGTGGAGGTGAACGAAAGGTGTATCGGCCATGGTTACAGCGGGGGAGTACTTTAGAGTCTAACGCGAACGGCGCGGGGGCACGGTAGAGTGGAGACTATCCCTGCCATGAATCTGGATGCATTGCTTCACCAACAGTTTGAAATTCCGTTCGACCAAGTGACGCCGGAGCACGTAGTTCCGGCGGTGGAAGAGCTTTTGCGCGATGCGCGGGAGCGGCTAGAGGTGCTGGCGAGCGATGCGGAACCGCGGACCTTTGCGAACACCATGCTGGCAATGGAGAAAGTGACGGAGCGCCTGGATTACGCAATGAGCGTGATCCGGCATTTGGAGAGTGTGCGCACGACGCCGGAACTGCGCGCGGCAAACAACGCGGTGGAGCCGCTGGTGAGTGAGTTTTATTCGCGTATCCCGCTGCATGAAGGCTTGTGGCGGCAATTGCTGAAGTTCGCGGAATCGGATGAGGCGCTGGGCTTGACAGGCGTTCGGAAGCGTTTTCTGACGAAGACGATGGACAGTTTTCGGCGGCATGGAGCGGAGTTAAGCGAGCCGGATAAAGCCGCGCTGGCAACTCTGGACGTTGAGCTATCGCAACTCACGACCAAATTCGGCGAGAACGTACTGGATGCGACAAACGCGTTCGAGTTGATGGTAACGGAGGAGACGCGTCTGGCGGGTTTGCCGGCGACGGCTATCGCGGCCGCGCGTCAGAGTGCGGAGCAGAAGGGATTGGCGGGATGGCGGTTTACGTTGCAGGCCCCGAGTTATCTACCGGTGTTGACCTATCTGGATGATCGCGAAATTCGGCATCAGGTGTATGAGGCGCAGAGCACGCGTGCATCATCGGGAGACTTGAATAATCGCGCCATCGTGCTGCGGATTTTAGAACTTCGGAAGAAAAAAGCGGAGCTGCTGGGCTTCGGAAACTTTGCGGATTTTGTTCTGTACGACCGCATGGCGCACACGGGTGCGCACGCGCTAGGGTTTCTGCGTGCAATCGAGGCTAAGGTGCGCGGGCATTTTGAAAGAGAAAACGCTGAGTTACGGATCTTTGCGAGGACAGAGTTGGAGCCCTGGGATGTATCGTATTTCGCGGAGAAGCAGAGGAAAGGGTTGTACGATTTCGACGAGGAGGAACTTCGGCCTTACTTTTCGACGGAACGCGTGGTGAACGGCATGTTCCAGATCACGGAACGGCTTTATGGCATTGCTGTGAAGGAGAAGCCGGGAGTATCCGTGTGGCATCCGGACGTGAAGTATTACCAGATAGAAGACGAGACCGGGCAGTTCCTGGGCGGTTTCTATGCGGACTGGTATCCGCGTGAGGACAAACGCGGCGGCGCGTGGATGGACGCTTTCATTACGGGCGTGGCATCACCTGGGCACTTCGAGCCCCATGCGGGTGCGATTTGCGGCAACATGACGGCTCCTTTGGGCGACGCGCCAGCGTTATTGACTCATCGCGATGTGGAGACTATCTTTCATGAGTTTGGGCATCTGCTGCACCATTGCTTGTCTCATGTAGAGATTCGCAGCCTGGGTGGAACGTCCGTCGCGTGGGATTTCGTGGAACTGCCGTCGCAGATTATGGAGAACTGGTGCTGGGAACGTGAGGCGCTGGATTTGTTTGCCCGGCATCACGAGACGGGTGAGCCAATTCCAGAGGATTTGTTTCAGAAGATGAAGCGGGCGCGTAATTTCCGGAGCGCGAATATGCAGATGAGACAGCTCGGTTTCGGCATTGTCGATCTGAGTTTGCATTTGGAATATGCGCCGGAGCGCGATGGCGATGTGCTTCGGTACTCAAGGGCGATTGTGCAGCAGTTTTCGGCGGCAACTTTGCCGGTGAGCCATGCGTTGCTAACAGGGTTCACTCACTTATTCGGAAGCCCTGTGGGTTACGGGGCGGGTTACTACAGCTATAAGTGGGCTGAGGTGCTGGATGCGGATGCATTTAGCAGGTTTCAGACGGCGGGCGTCTTCGATCGCACAGTAGGGATGCTGTTCCGGGAGACGATTCTGAGTAAAGGTGATAGCGAGGATGCAGCTAAGTTATACAAGGATTTTATGGGCCGCGATCCGGACCCGAACGCATTGCTGCAAAGGGCAGGTCTTCACCTTAACTCCTGATTTTGTACTGGTAATACATACCGGTACTTTTCAGTTGGAATAGGTATAACGCCTAATTGTTCTGCTCCCAGGCTCCCGCTACGTTAGAGGAGTCTTTCGAGGAGAAACAAGTGAAATTAAATTTAGTGATTGCGGCGCTTGCCGTAGCATGCAGCGCAACTGAAGTTAGGGCGAGCACGCTGACATTGGATTCAGTAGACGGCGTTAAAGATAGTGCCGGTAACTTTGTAGGGCCTTACAGCGGAAAGCTGGATGGCCTGACTTACAACATTTTCTGTGATGATTTTAATCATCACATCAGCATTCCCGATTCTGAAACCGTGAATGTGTCGACATTGACGGATTTACATTTAACGCGCTTCGGCGGAGTTGCCGCCGCTACTAGCTTGTATCAACAGGTATTCTACTTATCAAGTTACTTGCCGGGCGCAAGCGCTACTCAGCGGGGCGATGTTCAGGACGCTATGTGGAGTTACTTTTCCACCAGTGCGCCGAACCAAGCCAAAGCCGAAGTGCAAAGCTGGCTGGCGCAAGCGAAGAGTAACTATGTCGGCAAAGACTATTCCAGTTTCCGTATCTTAACGGAAGCGAATAGCGCCTCTGGTCCGACGGCGCAATTCGACGGGAAGCAGGAATTATTTCTCAGCACTACCACGCGGCAACCCGGTTTAACGAGTACACCAGAGCCGGCTACCTGGGCGATGTTACTGACGGGCGTGGGCGGCTTGGCCTTTGCGCGGTTCCGGCGCAAATCGGTTTAAGAATCAGACAGGCGGGAGGTAATAGCAAATAAGCACACGCGGAGGCGCGGCAGTTGTTATTCTGAGCGAGGATGTTTCTAAAAATCCTCGCTCATCCTATTTTTGTGCAGTTGAATTTCCACATGCCGATGATTGTGGACCTGTCTTACCCCATCGTGATGCTTACCGGGGAGAATGGCTCAGGCAAAAGCACTCTGCTCCACTCAATCAAGGTGGCGATGGATGGGGAACAAGTGCCGGAGTATGTGTACCGTTTAGAGAAGGATGGGGTGGATACCTCCACATGTTTCCTGTTCGACGCTGAATTGCATAACCCGCGGACGCAAATGGAATATTTCGGCGACCAGCCCGCCATGCAGGAATTTTTGCGAACAGCGAGCCACGGGCAGATTATGCTCTCTCTGTTCAAGGAAACGTTTTCCCAGATGCCTGACGGCAGCATTCTGCTACTGGATGAACCGGAGATGGCGCTTTCGGTTTCGAATCAGGTGCGGGTGCTGAAAATGATGCTGGAGTTGGTGGACAAGAAGAAATTCCGCATTATTTGTGCGACACATTCTCCCGTTCTTACTTCTGCGAAAGAAACGTACGTCATCAATCTGGACAACCATACCAACAAAAACATCATGCCTGAAGACCAGGGCATGGAAGGCCAGAGCACTATCCAGTAAGGCTGTTGCCGGGAGTTGGTGGGCACGAGCAGATTCGAACTGCTGGCCTGCCGCTTAGGAGGCGACCGCTCTATCCAGCTGAGCTACGTGCCCGTTCAGTCACTATCTTATCGGAGTCCGTGGCGGATTTCATGTCTCCGGGGGGGTTGTACCAATGTCTCGCCGGTAGTGCATGCCGTCGAACTGAATATGTTTGACCAGGGTGTAGGTGTTTTCTGCCGCTTGGTTCAGCGAAGTGCCACTGGAAGTTACCCCAAGTACCCGGCCGCCCGCCGTGGCAAAACCGCTCCAGCCGATACGTGTGCCGGCATGAAATACCGCGGCTCCGGCGCTTTCGGCTTCAGCAATTCCTGTGATGGTGTCCCCGGACCGGAAAGGGCCCGGGTAGCCCTGTGCGGCTAGCACCACGCATTGTGAAGCGCCACTTTTCCAGCGTGGCGCGGCTGTACCCAACTCGCCATTTGCTGCCTTGGTCATGAACTCGGCAAGGTCGTCGTCAAAGTGGTGCATCAAAGCTTGCGTCTCGGGGTCACCTAAGCGCACGTTGTATTCCAGGAGCTTCGGCCCGGCGTCGGTTAGCATCAAACCGGCGTAGAGGAAGCCGGTAAAGCTAGTTGCTTCGACCGTAGGCCAGATTATTTGCTCCATCACTTGCGTAGTTTGCGCGCCGGAAAGCAGAGCGGCATCGCAGTAAGCGCCCATGCCCCCGGTGTTGGGCCCGCAGTCACCGTCAAAAGCACGTTTGTGATCGCGCGAGGGGAGTAGGGGAACAGCGTTGCGTCCGTCGCAAAGCGCTATGAAACTGACTTCTGGACCGGTGAGGAATTCTTCGATAACCACTACGGGTCCGTGAGCGGCAATTGCGGCTTCGGCTTCCGCTTTGTTTTGCGCGATGACTACACCCTTTCCCGCTGCCAGGCCATCTGCCTTGATGACCACCGGAAAAGAAAAGCGATTCAGGGCTGTACTTGCTTCAGAATGCGTAAAGACGGCCTCAAAGCGGGCCGTGGGAATTCCATGCTGTTCGAAAAACTTCTTTGCGTATACCTTGCTGCCTTCCAGCTTCGCCATCTCTGCCGTGGGTCCCACGATTGGGATTTTCGCATTGCGAAACAGGTCAACAATCCCTGCAACTAGAGGGGCCTCGGGCCCAACGATGGTGAGTTCAACGCCTAGAGACCGGGCGGTGGCAAATATCGCTTGGGGGTTCAGATCGGGCGATGGAATGCACTCTGCAAGCCTTGCTATTCCGGGGTTGCCCGGCATGCAAAAAAGTTCCGAACCGGGGCGTTTGGCGAGCCTCCAGATCAGGGCATGTTCCCGGCCTCCGGAGCCGACGACGAGTATTTTCATGACGTTACGAGAAGAAATCGTATCCCAAGTCAAAGCTACAATAAGATTCGATGCATTACAAATACGATGTGGTGGTGGTTGGCGGCGGGCACGCCGGCTGCGAGGCAGCGCGGGCTACGGCTCGGCTTGGCCTGAAAACCGCTCTCGTGACCATGAATGTGGATCTGATTGCGCAAATGTCTTGTAATCCGGCGATTGGCGGAATTGCCAAAGGGCACTTGGTTCGGGAGATCGATGCGTTAGGCGGCGCGATGGGAGAGATTGCTGACGCAACAGGCATTCAGTTCCGGCTGCTGAATACAAGCCGGGGACCCGCAGTCTGGTCGCCGCGGGCGCAGTGCGATAAGAAGCAATACCGGCTCCGTATGAAAGAAATGTTAGAGCGCGAGCCGAATTTATATTTGAAGCAGGGGGAAGTAGGGGGCCTGTTGATGGGGCAAGGGCGCGCGGTTGGGATCGTGCTGCGGGACGGGCGAACACTCTCAGCGGCAGCTACCATCGTGACTACCGGAACGTTTCTGAACGGAAAGGCGCACATCGGGGAAGAGCGTTATAGCTGTGGGCGCAGCGGGGAAGCGGCTTCACAGGTATTCAGTCAGGTGTTGCGGGATGCCGGATTGCGTTGGACGCGGTTGAAAACCGGGACGCCTCCTCGTTTGGACGGACGGACAATAGATTGGGACTCCTGTGAACCTCAGGAGGGGGATGCGGAGCCGACACCTTTCTCCTTTATGTCTGCTCCGATTGTGAGGGAACAAATTCGATGTTTCCTGACTTACACTTCTGCAGCTACTGGTGAGGTGGTGCGTAGCAGCCTGAACCGCTCACCACTATATAGTGGACAGATTGAGGGTGTAGGTCCCAGATATTGCCCATCGATAGAAGATAAATTTGTTAAGTTCCCGGATAAAGCACGTCATCAAATCTTTCTCGAGCCGGAGGGATTGGATACAAACGAAGTTTACGTGAATGGCATGTCAACCAGTATGCCGATCGATATTCAGGCGGCTATGGTGTCCTCAGTAGCAGGGTTAGAAAATGCTGAGATGATTCGCCCGGGGTACGCGATTGAATATGATGCTGTGGATCCGCGTGAGCTCTCGTCCACGTTAGAGGTGAAAAAAATCAACGGTTTGTACTTGGCTGGGCAAATTAACGGAACTTCCGGCTATGAAGAGGCGGCTTGTCAAGGTTTGATGGCAGGGTTAAATGCTGGGGCAGCCGTGGGCGGCCGCGAGCCGATTATCCTGTCCAGGCAAGACGGTTATATCGGAATTTTGGTTGACGATCTAATTACGAAGGGTGCGGAAGAGCCGTACCGGATGTTCACCAGCAGGGCAGAGTACCGCCTTAGCTTGCGCATCGACAACGCTGACGAGCGACTAACGCCGATTGGGAGACGAGCAGGCTTAGTTTCCGAGGAACGCTGGAGTAAGTTTTTAGTCAAAGGGGTTCAAAAGGCAGCTTTGTCGGCCGCGTTGGAACAAGGGAAAGAGGGCGCTTGGTTGAAACGCCCAGAATCCAAGCTCTCCGACATACCTGATTGGGTATCGGGAGTGCTGGGCGGCAATCCGATTCCGGGAGTGGTAACGAGCGTTGAGACAGAGACTAAGTATTCCGGGTACATCGCTCAGCAACAGCGGCAAGTGACCAGGCTGTCGTTAGCCGGTAACAAGCGAATTCCCGGGAACTTCGCTTACACGGATATTCCTGGTTTGTCTCGAGAAGTTTGTGAAAAGCTCAATCTTGTTCAGCCAGATACTTTAGCGCAAGCGGCGCGCATTCCAGGAGTGACTCCCGCAGCGATTTCTATTTTGGATGTCTACTTAAGGCTTCAGCATGCTTAAGGAATGTTTCACGTGAAACATTTGGTATTCTAAAACCGCTTTGAACCGAGTCATAGCAATTGCGAACCAGAAAGGCGGTGTAGGCAAAACTACCACCGCTATCAACTTGGCGGCATCCTTAGCGGCAAGTGAACTGTCGGTGCTACTAATCGATGCCGATCCTCAAGGTAACGCTACAACTGGATTAGGAGTAGCGAAGGAACCGAATCGCGCCACACTTTTCGACGTATTGGTTGGCGGTACTGAACTGAAAGAGGCTATTGTTTCTACGGAAACCGAAGGCTTGGACATCCTGCCTGCTGATAAGAATCTTGTGGGTGCAAATGTGGAACTTGTCCCTATGAAGGATCGCGAAAAGATTCTTCGCGGGAAATTGAAAGCAAGCAGACCGAAGTATAACTACATTCTGATTGATTGCCCGCCCGCGCTAGACCTTCTGACGCTAAACGCGTTGCTCGCTGCAGATTCTGTGCTGATCCCGATTCAGTGTGAGTTTTTTGCTCTGGAAGGGATATCAGGCCTAATCGACACCATCGATAGAATCAAGGAATCTTTCCATCACAAGCTCGAAATGGAAGGAATACTCCTCACCATGTATGACGACCGGACCAATCTGACCCGTCAGGTAGCGGCAGACCTGCGCGAGTTTTTCGGGAAAGAAGTCTTTAGGACCGTAATTCCTCGAAGTATTCGCCTTGCTGAGGCACCCAGCCACGGAAAGCCGATATTGACGTACGACCTCAGGTCAAAAGCCGCTGAAAGCTATATTCAATTATCAAAGGAGATTATCACGCGTGACCAAAAAACCGGCTCTCGGTAAGGGACTTTCCTCCCTTTTGCCAACAAGGGCAAACCGGGAGCCGGATCCAACGCCTCGATCCGTTGATGAAAAGAGGCTCTCAGACCCAACTAGTTTGCCTGTTCAAGCCATCGAGGTGAATCCGAATCAGCCTAGAAGGGCATTTCGCGAACAACAATTGGCGGAATTAGCCGATTCGATCAGACGAGACGGAATTATACAACCGCTTGTAGTACGCAAATTGGGAAGTTCTTACCAGCTTGTAGCAGGGGAAAGGCGATTACGGGCAGCGAAACTGGCCGGCCTAGAGACTGTTCCAGTTGTTGTGCAAGACATTTCCGATGAGCGGTTACTCGAGATTGCCCTTGTCGAGAACATTCAACGGGAGGATTTGCACCCTATAGAACTTGCGCAAGCTTTTGAGCGGCTTTCGAAAGACTTAGGGCTGAATCATGAAGAAATTGGCAAGCGAACAGGTAAAGATCGTGCAACAATCACGAATTCGATTCGGCTGCTTCAGCTCCCAACTGATTTGCAGGAGCTTGTTGCCGACCGAAAACTGTCTCCAGGTCATGCCCGTGCGCTTCTAAAGCTTGCCTCGGAGGAAGAGCAGCGTGTTATGGCAAAGCTTGCAGTCGCTCAAGGTTGGAGTGTTCGGGCAATTGAGGCTGCATCACAGCGCGCTCCGGCGGCCACTGCGCGTACCTCGCCAACGGGAGTTGGCGCGCCAGACCCAAATCTAGCCTCAGCCACAGATGAATTGGAGCGGGCTTTGGGAACCAAAGTTCGAATTGCTGAAAACAAAGGTGGTAAAGGTCGTATTGAAATCGAATATTACAGCTTGGACGACCTGAACCGGCTATATTTCTACATTACACGGCAGGATTAGTGATCCAGCAGTGCCAAGAGAGACACCAGTTCTTCGCGAATTTGAGGCAGGGGATCCGTAATAAACAGATTTTGCTGAGTATTTGTGGTGGAAGCCGGTTCTTTCCGTTGCTCTCTTAGAGTTTGCCGGGCGCCTTCGATGGTGAAACGCTTGTCGTAAAGCAGCTCTTTGATCCTAAATAACAGCTCTACATCCTTACGCCGAAATTGCCTATGTCCGGTATCGGATTTTTTTGGCGATAGTAAAGCAAACTCCGATTCCCAAAACCGCAAAACATAGGCGGGAACACCGAGCAGTTTACTGACTTCGCCTATCCGAAAGAATAGCTTGTCGGGAATCTCGTGCGTGGCCGGTACCTGAGTCATCCGCCTGAGGCCATGCTATCACCGTGTGCATGCCCTTGGGCAAAACTAGCGTCATGGCGTTAGGTTCCAGGTGAAGCGGTTTACCGTCAAGGTCTGCATGGCTGAGAGGAGCGTTAAACCTCGCTAAGGAACGAGCGTTGTTGTCGAAATTTAGGTGAATGGCTTCGTTCCTATAGCTAGCGTCTAAAAGTTCACCGGTAAAACTGACAACCAAAAAATTCTTCTTCGGCGCCCCAATGGCGAGTACGTGTGTGCCGGCCGGTATCCATACTGTGCGTTCATCGCTAATAGGCCATTCTTTTCCATCGACAAGGACTGGACCCCTCCAATTTACTCCCCCGCCATACTCAGAAGTAACTGCGAGCTGCCCACCGTTCCAGCGGATAGACTTGAAATTGCTAGCCGCCGCAGGAAGCAGTGGCAAATCCGACTTGGTAAGCGCGTTTTCAATGTAAAGCGCCACTCGAGGGAAACTTTGGGCTGCAAGATGTACCAAACCAAATAGTTCCAGACCTGTTTGCTGCTTTGTCGGGTACACGTCTTGATATCGTTCCACAATGTTGATATCAATTGCTAATTGTGATGACTTAGGGTATTTAGATGCAATAATCGGGTATCGCGCTGGCCCTTGATCCCAGACAGTGGCGGGATCTTCCACAAGAAACGTAAATTTCTGCTTTTCGAGCAATGGGAGAAGTGTGGAGGTATCGGCACCTATTGCGTCTCGCATTCCGGTATCCAGACGATCGTCCACGTGAGTGAGAACAATATCTAAATCCGGCTTAAATTTGCGGTAGCCTTCTGCTTTAGCCAACCACTCCTGTTGTAAGGAGCGCGCCAGACTGGCGCGAAAATCGAGAAAACGCCGTAAGGACGCGGCGTCTTTGCGGGTTGACCACAGCTCTACCGGGTCGAAGCCGCCAAGCTGCTTTGCGAATAACTTCCGAACAGTAGGATTCAGGGGCGTGAATCGTGCGGGGTTGGACGCTCCCTCCAGCGATTCATAGTAGAGTTCCGCGAAATTCAGTCCATCCCAATCGAAGCGCTGCGTCAACTTGCCAACCCCGGTGCTTACGGCGGCGGCGCAGGCCGGGTCGGCCAAGTTCATCAGCTTACGCCAATCCAGGTGGGCGTCTTGCAGCAGGGCGGTCTGTTCGCGCCACTCCGGATGTTCCGCCCAGAAGCGTTCGCTAACGTGCGGCAGTTCCAGCCAGGCATACACAAGCACGCCTTCGCGATGGCAGGCTTCAATCAGGGCCTTCAAGTACGCGTCGCGTTCGTGGTCCGGCTCATAGAAATGCCAGGCAGCTACGTGTAAAGCCGCGATTCCAGAGGCATGCCAGCGCTTGGCGAACCAGTTCACGTCAACACGGGCGCGATAGGCGTAGTCAAAAAATGCCCATAGCCGGTTTCCGCGGAAAGGCGGTTCAAAGCCAAGGTCGCAGAGAGCATTCAGGAGGAATGGAAAGCGCTCATACCCGTGAGTGCCAGGGCTGGTGGCCAGCCACAAAACTCCGCCCTTGCCCCGGCGAAGCCCGGCGACTACGGGTACCTGGGTCCAGCGTTCACGCGTGAAGACTTGGGCCTCGGCAGGTATAGAACTCTCGCTGATTTCTACTGCTTGTTGCAGGATTAACGGAAGCTCGGGCTGGTGTGTATCGATGAGCGAAGCTAGCTTCGCTGTGCGGTCCAGGGTACGAAAGCCGAAGCTCCGGGCAAGGGCGGAATCGCCCTCCAGAATCAGAATTATGCCAGTTTCCATACGCGCGGCCCACTCGGGAGCGGCGGCTGTGCCGGGAGCGGCTACAACAATCGCAGCTTCAGCGGCTGGTTGCGGTGACAGACCCACGCTTGACAGAATCTCCGCCCAAGGCCCGGGCGTTTGGCCCAATACGGCGTAGCCGAACTGCTGTGCGGGTAAAGGCACCGCGATAAGAAGAAAGCTAATGAGTAAACGCATACCAGAATCCGGCTCGAAGATCGAAAAAGTTTGGGCGGCGGGGGTTGTCGCGGTTCAGTAAATAGGCCCCGCGCAGGCCGTTGACCGACAACATAAGTCCGGGAGGAGCGCCGGGAAGGCGAAAGCGAACGCCGGGCCCGGTTTCGACAAAGTTAGCCCAAGGCTGACGCTTTGTATCCACGGTAAGATTTGCGTTCCATAGAAATTGGACACCATGGTGAGTCCATCCGGCGCGGGATTGGGAATAGCTGAGCCAATCGTTTCCAAAGCGGCTGAGGAAAACTTCGTCAGCGTTTGTTTCCCAGAAAAGACCCGGCGCTTCCGCGCCCAGAAGCCTGCCCCAGCCGTGCGACCAGGAAAGGCCGCCACGGTAATCGGGCAGAGCGTGATGCGTCTTGTAGCTGATGGCGCTGCCCGCTTCAGCCCAGGCGGTAATGCCATGCGTGCGAGCTGTAACGCCGCCCGCCAGCAGAAACGAACTCTCCGATAAAGATTGCGGGTTAGGTCCTGGCGTGTTCTGCCGCGTATCACCGATGAACCGAATGGAAACGTAAGGCCGAATGGGCACGTGATTTAGGCGGAGTTCTGTCTTGATCTGGCCGTAGGAGAATGCATCATGCCAGCGCGTGGAGAAAAACGGCAGCAGCCAGGCGGTGGTGCGGATGCGGGCGAACTCCGGGCGCAGATTGTTAAAGGCAGTCTTCGCTTCCTTTGCCACCTCAGAATCTGAACTGGCACGCGCGCGACGGAACCAATCGAGCGCACTGCGGTCCTGGTGCAGTAGATTGTAGGTCCAACCGAGCTTCAGCATCAGGCCGTAATCTGTGGGGTCGGCTTCATGCGCGATTGTTAAGTAGCGAAGGGCATCCTGAAGATAGCCGGCGCGGTAACTGCGCTCATACATAACGCGCGCATCGGTTTGGGCTGCCAGCGTCACGGATGATTCCGCGGCCGAGAGTTGGTGAGGCAGATTGAGCGCGATGCGGACGCGGTTCGAAAGAGCATCGTCGCTTCCCTTCAGCACGCGTTCCAGCAGTGGCATGGCGCGAACGCGATCTCCGCGGGCCAGCAGCAAAAAACCAAGTTGAGCAGCAGACAACAAATCGCCGCGATCGGAGACGGCGATATGAGCGAACTCAATTTCAGCATCGGCCTTCAATTCCATGCGGAGCAGAAGGTAAGCTAACTCGCGGTGAAGTTC
>JAABUK010000968.1_pt1 | contig 57183 bp, 46 predicted proteins | sample 5559141 | NCBI WGS metagenome assembly JAABUK01 (sample SAMN10711869, study PRJNA513367) | rock metagenome | isolation source: Antarctica rocks | place: Antarctica: Victoria Land, Pudding Butte nord | collected 2016-01-03
CGAAGCTCACCAAGGACGGTGAATTGCTGATCAGCTCGCAACTGACGAGGGATCAGTCACGAAACATCGACGACTGCCTCGGTAAGCTTCGCGAGATCGTCCTCTCCGCCGCCAAGCCGCCGAGGCCCCGTCGCGTGAGCCGACCGACCCTGGCCTCGAAAGTCAGGCGGGTCGAGGCCAAGCTTCGCCGCTCGACCACCAAGAAGCTCCGCCGCAAACCCGACGCGGAATGAACTCGCCCGGAACGCCCTCCCCACCCCGACCCGGGAGCCCCGCCGATGGCCGACCACTCGCCCTATCAGCAGAAGATCATCAAGCGATACTACAACAACCAGGAGACGATCCAGTCGCAGAAGCTCGGCGAGATGGTCACCGAGATCTACTTGTCCGAGGGCAAGAAGCTCGACCGGCTCTGGGCCCGGGCGGGCGAGATGCTCGGCAAGCTGGAAATCCCGCCCGCCAGGGTCGCCCACATCCTGGAGAAGCGAGACCCCACCCTGCTCGCCGGGATCATGAAGGAGCTGGAAGGCAAGTCGCGCTGAATCCAGGGCTCACGGGCTTTTCGATGCATCGAGTTGCCCGCCCGGCGAGGATCGCTTACGTTCCTTGAGAATGGGTCGGGCCCGTTCGAGAGGCGGTCGATCATCCACGACGGGAGCCAGTAATGATGACGTTGGCCCAGCGGGTCAGGGATCAGCGGTACGCCAGGGGGTGGGGGCCCGACGAGCTGGCCAGCCGCGCCTCGATCTCCCGGACGGCCCTGTATCAGATCGAGAGCGGCCGGACCGAGCAGCCCCGGGCCTCGACGCTCCGGCGGATCGCCCAGGCGCTCGACATCCCCACCGAGGCTCTGCTAGGCGGCCATCTCGGCATCGTCTCGCTCGCCTGGGAAGAACCCCAGCCTCCTTCCGCCCCCCGGCGCGACCCCGAACACGCCTCCGACCTCGTCCGGCTCCGCCTGGAAGGGGCGAAGTCCACGGTCGAGCCCGGTGAGCTCGACCGCAAATTCCGCGAGGTCCTCGCCTCCCCGTTCGGGGAGGGAGTCGCCCGGATCGTCGAGGAGACGCATCGATTTTTGCCCAATGCCTCGGCCGGGAGGGTTTGGTAAACCTGGCAATTTGGAAAAAGCGAATCATGGTGTAATCTTCCTCAAGTCCGGCGACGATCCGGCCGACGAGCGGCCCGGTCCTCACCGCCATCCGAGAATCACCATGCACCGCAACCCGAGACTACTCCGCCGGTCGTCGCTGCTCGCCTTCATGTTAATCGCCTCGATCGCGGGCCAGGCCCTGGCCGGCGACCCTTACACCCGGCGTCGCGGGCGGGTCGTCGAGACGGTGGGAGCGGGACAGCCGCGAGACCGCGTGGCCCCGACGGGGATGCTCGGGACCTTCAACCCCACGCCGCTGGTCGCGATCGGCAGCAACAGCTCGACATTCGGGGGATTCTCGCCGATCGGCTTCTATGGCCGAGAGAATTCCTTGAACGTCTACGGGCCCCTCTCGGCGTTTCGCGAGACCTCGGCCCCGGTCAACACCGTGGTCCGGGGTTATGATGGCATCCCGACCGCCGTTCGGGGGACGACCTACTCGAACCCGAACCTGCCAGGCCTCTCCCCGGTCGTCTACCCGACCCGCGCGAGCAACTACTCGGCCCTCCGTTACCAGGGGACCTCGCCTTATCGCGATCGGGCGTACACGTGGATCGACCAGAACTGACGGTCCAGGGTGAGTCTTGCCGCTACTCCTGGGCGATCTTCTGCCGGAGTCTCTCGAAGCGGAGCTTTAAATCGTCCCCGCCGAGGTCCGGGTGGAGGATCGCCGAGGCGTCGATGAGCTTGCGGGCCTCGTCGGGCCGGTCGGATCGGAAGTAGGCCAGGGCCATCCCGTAGCGAGACTCGAACCAGGGGAGCGAGCCCGGGGCGAGTCGACGCGAACGGAGGCGTTCGGCCTCGATGGCGAGGTCATAGGCGTCGATCCGCTGGTAAGTGTCGGCCAGCTCTCGGAGGAGTTCGTCGTCCGCCTCCGCGGTCGGACCGCCCCAGGCGGCGATCTCGCGACGAGCGGCGACCGGATCGCCGGAGAAGAGCAAGGCCCGGACGAGATCCAGCCGGGCTTCATCCCGCAACGCTTCGGGCAGGAGGTCGAGGCGGTCGCCCAGCCTCGCGGTGAAAATTCGAGCGATCAGGCCAAACCGACGGCGGGACGATTCGACCTCGGTGTCGCTCGCCGACCGGTTGAGTAGTCGGAGCGCAGGGAGGAATACGGCGGGGTCCTCGACCCTGGCCTCGGCCCTGGCGAGCTTCTCGGCTTCCACCGCGCGGTTGGACTGGGCAAGGGCGACGACTCGGTAGAGTCGGGCGGACTGATGTTGTTCGGGGCTCGCGGCCAACCTGAGGGCCCGGTCGCAGGCATCGAGGGCCAGCGGCGGCCGGCCGGCCTCGGGGATCAGTTCGAGGCGAGCGAGCAGGAGCGTCAGCGCGGCCGCCTCGGGCCCGTCCCTGGCGTCGTCGAGGGCGTTACGCAGCGACTTGCGGGCGGCTTCCATCTTGGAGGCGACGGCCGAACTGTCGCGATTGATCCGCTGCGATTCGACCTCGCGGCAATGGCGATCGGCGATCCGGGTCCGCGCCTCGAGCCAGCGGGGATGCCCATGCCGGATGCCGGCCCAGAGGTCCGAGGCGTCGTCGGGCCTCCCTTCGGCGAGCCTGGCCTGGCCGAGGAGCCAGCGGGCCTCGCCGGTGGCGACCTCCCCGGGGAAGTCGCGGACCTGGGCTTCGAGCGCGTCGAGGTATCCCTTGCGGGACGACCCGACCTCGCCGGTCGCGACGGCCCGGCCCCTGGCCAGGGCCCGGAGCATCCCCGCCCTGGCGCGAAGCTCCCGGGCCGCGACCGATGAGCCGACGACTTGACCGAGCTGGCGATCGGCCTCGGCGAACTGGCCGGCCTCGAAGAGCGCCGCGCCCGCCTTGAAGCGGAGGGCTGCGGCCGCCTCGGGCCGTGTCTGGGCCTCGGCGCGGTCGGCCCCCCGGGCGTCGAGCCGACCGGCTCGGGTCGGGTCGCCGAGGCGGAGGTGTCCGTCGGCCAGCAGGTCCCACCACTCGGACGGGGCGGACGGGCCAGGCTCATCGACGCGGCGGGCCAGTTCCATCAAAGCCCGTCGTGCGTCGGCCCCGTGGTCCTCGCGGAGCCGCTCGGCGATGCCGAACGCTTCCGCGTCGATCGCCTCGCGTTCCGGGCCGGGGGCCTTTTCGGACCGTCGGACGAGAGCCAGGCGGAGCCGAAACCGCCGTTTCGAGGCGTCGCCGACCTTGGACGAGTCGATGACTTGCGCCGCCTCGTCATACCTCGATCGGCCGATCAGCGCCCCAACCCTGGCCTCCAGGAGCGGCTCGGCCGGGGGCGAGGGGGTGAGTTTCTCGGCCGCCTCGACCTCCATCTGCGCCTGGCCGAAGAGTCCCAGGCGATTCGACAACTCGGCCCGGAGGAGCCTGGCGAAGGGCCGGAGGCCCGGCGTCGTCAGCGAGCCGTCGAGCGAGGCCAGCGCCTCGCGCTCCAGGGCAATCCGCGCGGGGTCGCCTTCGCGGTCGAGCCTCGCGCGGTCTGCGATCGCCTGGGCGAGCCGGAAGCGGACGTTCTGCGAGAACGGCTCGTTGGCCTGGCCGGGCTTGAGGGTGATCGATCGAAACCGGCCAACGGAGTCGTCGAGGACCCGCACGGCCTCCTTGCGAAGGTTGGGATCGGCCGGGGCGAACTCGGCCTGATCGGCGAAGCTTCGTCCCTCGGCCCATCGGTAGACGGCGGCCTGGAACCGGCTCAACGGGGCGGCTTCGGAGTCGGGATGCTTCTGGGCGAACTCGTCGAGCAGCTTCGCCGCCTCGACCCAAAGCGCCCGCCGGGCCGAGGAATGGGGCGAGGCCTGCGCCGCCTGATCGAGCAGCGCGGCCCCGTCGAGGGCCCGCCTGGACCGCTCCTCGACCGGCAGCGTCTCGTTGGCGAGGGCCGCGCGGAGTTCGGTCAGGTCGGGACGATCTCCGATGGCCCGGGGCGTCGGGCCGATCGCACAGAGCAGGCCGAAGGCCGCCACGATTCGTCGCACGCCGCGCTCCTTGCTTGGGGGCGGAGCAAGATCCTGTGGCCCGATCCGCCCCCCGCATTATAGACTCGATGCTCGGCCTTCAGCCCGGTTCCTGCATTCGAAACGCGTCGAGGGTGTTGCGGAGGAGCAAGGCGACGGTCATCGGGCCGACCCCGCCGGGGACCGGGGTGATCCAGGAGGCCACCCGCGAGGCTCCCTCGAAATCGACGTCGCCGCAAAGCGTCCCGTCGGCTCGGCGATTCATCCCGACGTCGACGACGACGGCCCCCGGCTTGATGGCGTCCTCGCGGACGTGCTCGGCCCGGCCGATGGCGGCGATGAGGATGTCGGCCTGGCGGGTGAACTCGGCCACGTCGCGGCTGGCGGAGTGGCAGACGGTGACGGTCGCGTCGCCGCCGAGGCCCTTCTGCAAGAGGAGCAACGCCATCGACTTGCCGACGATCTGCGAGCGGCCGAGGATGACGGCGTGGCGGCCCGCGGTCTCGACCCCCGAAGCGACCAGGAGTTCGCGGATGCCCAGGGGCGTGCAGGGGACGAACCGAGGGCAGCCGATCGCCAGGAGGCCCGCGTTCTCGGGATGGAAGCCGTCGACGTCCTTGCGCGGGTCGACCCGCTCGATCACCTTGCGGTCGTCGATCTGGCGGGGCAAAGGGAGCTGGACGAGGATCCCGTGGACATCCGGGTCGGCGTTGAGACCGTCGATGATCGCCAGGAGCCGGGACTCCTCGACGTCGGCGGGGAGCCTGAGCAGGGCCCCACGCATCCCGGCCTTCTTGCACGACTCCTGCTTGTTGCGGACGTAGACCCGGCTGGCCGGGTCGTCGCCCACGAGCACGACGGTCAGGCCCGGGACGCGCCCGGTCCGCTCGCGGAGGGCGACGACTTCGCCGGCAACCTGTTCCTTGATCGTCTGGGCGAGGGCTTTGCCGTCGAGGATGCGGGCGGGCAACGGGCCTTCCTTTCGAAAGGATGGAGGTCGGGTCGGCCGCGGGGGGGCTGCCGGACTATGATAATGCCGACCAAGGCCCGAGTCTTCCAGGTGGCAGCGTCGGGCCCCTTCGCGAATCGGATGGCCTCGCCATGGAAGTGGATGACGCGACCGAAGGGGGGGGCTTCGCCCCGATCGCCGAGGGACCGCCCGAGGGGACGGCGTTCCGCCCCTCCGGGTCGATCCCCCGCCAGGTCCTCCGGCTGGCCGCGCCGCTGCTGGTGGAGCAGGCCTTGCTCTATCTCGTCGGGCTTTCCGACACCTTGCTGACGGGCCGGTATCTCTCCGAGGAGCACCTGGCCGCGGTGACGGTGTCAACCTATCTGCTCTGGTTCCTCGGCAGCCTGATGACGATCATCTCGGTCGGCGCGACGGCCCTGGTGGCCCGGCTGACCGGGGCGGGGCGGCCCGACGCGGCGAACCGGAGCTGCCAGCAGGCCGTCGGGCTCTCGCTGATCCTGGGGACGGCGGCCCTCGTCGCCGGCCAGTTCGTGGCCCCGGACCTGATCCGCCTGCTGAACCTGGAAGGGGCCTCGGCCCGGTCGGCGACCCAGTTCCTGCGGATCGTCCTGCTGGTCACGCCGCTCCTGGCCTGCACAACAGCCGGCGTGGCCTGCCTCCGGGGGGTTGGCGACACGAGGACCGGGATGTGGGTGATGATCCTGGTCAACGCGGTGAACGTGGCGCTGAGCTGGTCGCTGGTCCGGGGGTTCGGGCCCTTCCCCCGGCTGGGCTTTGCCGGGATCGCCATCGGCACGGCGACGGGAGAGGCCGTCGGCGGTCTCTGCGTGCTCCTGATCCTGGCCAGGGGTCGGTCGGGGCTTCGGCTCACGTCGGCCGGCATCTGGCCGGCCTGGGAGGAGTCCTGGCGGATCTTGCGGATCAGCCTTCCGGCGGCCGGCGAGAGCCTGACCAACGTCTTCTGCCAGCTCTGGTTCCTCGGCCTGATCAACCGGCTGGGCTCGACCGCGACGGCCGCCCATGGCGTGGCGATCCGCTGCGAGGCCCTGGCCTTCCTGACGGTGACGGCGTTCTCGATCGCCGCCGGGACGTTGACCGGCCAGTACCTCGGCGCGGGCCGTCCCGACCTGGCGAGCCGAGCGGCGACGACCGCGTGGGCCATCGGGATGGCCTTGCTCTGCTCGGTCGGCGTGTTGATCTACGTCGAGGCCGAGGCGATGTTCGGCCTCTTCCTCGGCGGCAAGCAACCCGCCGTCGCCGCCGAAGGGGTGCCGGTCCTGCGGATCGTGGCCTACGCCTTGCCGTTCCTGGCGACCTTGAACGTGCTCAACGGCGCGCTCCGGGGCGCGGGCGACACGCGCTGGCCCTGGCTGATCGTGCTGGTCGGCTACCTCGGGCTCCGCATGCCGCTGACTTACTGGTTGACCTGGCCGGTCGCCTCGGGGGGTTGGGGGATGGGCCTCCGAGGGGCCTGGCTGGCCATGTTCTTCGACCTGGCGGCGCGGGGGATCCTCGTCGGGGCCCGGTTTTTCAGCGGGGGCTGGAAAACCGCCAGGGTCTGATTCGCCTCGGTTCAAGCCCCTTCGAGCGCGGCCCTGCGGTCGCGGACGATCCCGAAGAGGCGGTCGAGGTTGGAGGTCTTGAAGACCGACTGCACGGTCGGCGAGAGCTCGCAGAGCCGGAGCTTCCCGCCCGAGCCGTCGACCCGCCGCTGGAGCAGGATCAACTTGCCGAGGAGCGAGCTGGAGATCAGGTCGACCCCGGTGAAGTCGAGGACCAGGCGGATCGGGTTCCCGTCGTTGGGCAGGGCGGCGTTGAGCTGCTCCGAGAGCTCGCGGACGGTGCGGTCGTCGAAGAGCAGGCGATCTCGGAAGGTCACGACCAGGGTGCTCTCGGCGTCGATGACCTGGATACGCGAAGTGGCCGGCATCGAAGGCTCCAGGCGGTCAGGTCGGGACTCGGGCTCGGACGGGGACAGGATAGCCGGTGCGGGCCGTCATTGCGAGATGATGGTCCGATTCGTCGATCCTCAGGAGTCTCTCCGGCGGGGCCTCCGCAGCGGGCCTTCGGAGCGGGTCGGGGTCGGAGGCGAGGGCGGCTTCGGCGTCGCGGGCCCCGCCTCAGACGTCTCCGAACTGGCGCCGGGATCGTGGCCGGACAGGAGCGTCAGGGCGGCGGGGCGGTCCTCGACGAAGGAAAACATGGGCGTCAGCTTGCTGATCCGGAAGACCTCATGGACGTTCTCGTCGACCTCGCAGAAGACGAGCTTCCCGCCGTGCTGGCGGGCCAGCCGGTTCAGCGCGAGGAATCCGCCGAGCGACGCGGAGCCGGCGAACATCACGCCATTGAGGTCGACCACGAGGTCGGGCCTTCCCTTGGCCTTGACGTGCGCCTCGTAATGCTGGCGGAGGTCGCGGACCGGGTTGGGGTCGAGCCGCAGGCAGTCCCAGAACTCGGCCACGAGGACTCCGCCCTCGACCTTGACCTCGACCTTGGGGTTGAGCATGGGGGACCTGGACGCCTGGGTGGGGGTGGTGACCGACGATGAGCGGACGATCGGCAGGGCTAACGGGCAGGATGATGCTATCATGGTCGCGGGTCAGGGGCCAGTCCTGGGGTTCAGGGTAGTGCGTCCCATGTCCGAATTCGGGATGCCCGACCCATCCTCCCCTTGAGCGACTCGTCCGATCGGTGTAGGATGGCAGCTTTCCCGAACCGCGATGCCGGGGCGGTTCGCGCATCGGGCGGTTTCGCCCGCGAGCCCTCTTCACCGATCAGACCGAAAGCAGGAGATTGTATGGCCAGTCGCCGCCGTGGAAAGGGCCGCCGGAAGGTGGGTCGCAAGAAGCGCCGCATGCGGAGTCGGATCAGACACCGCAAGAAATAAGCCGGGGCGACCGCCCCCCTCGCACGACCAACCTCGACGGCAAGGCCTTCCGCGAGCCTCGAAGCCGAGCGATCCCACGACGCCCCGGGCCCCCATCGGCCTCCCGGGGCGTCTTCTTGCGCGCCGTTCGCCGTGCCCGCCCAAGACTCCGCGACCCGCATAATCCGCCAGGTCCCCCCTTCGGCCTGGATGTTCTGTTAAAATATCCCGATCCGAGCGGCGAATATCCCGGCGCATCGAGGGCCCGGGCCGCGTTGATGCGGGCCACGAGTCGCCCCGATGCAGGAGTCGAATAGCCATGAGTCGGTTGGTCTTGAGAGATGAGGGGGGACCTCGTCCCCCCCGAGGGTTCCCCGTCCGGGTGGCGGCCATCGCCGCCTTGGTGGCGATCCCCCTGGTCGTCTTGACGGCCTACAACGCGTGCAAGATCGAGGTCGACACGGGCAAGCAAGCCGTCCTGATCCGCAAGACCGGGCTCGACCTGGCCAGGGATCAGGAACTGGCGCCGCCCCGCAAGGACGGCTCGGCCTACTACAAGGGCGTCCAGACCGAAGGGGCTTATGGCGGCGTGTTGACCGAAGGCCGCTACTTCTACAACCCCTACTTGTGGGATTGGGAGATCAGCGACCAGTTCGTCGTGCCCAACGGCAAGATCGGGATCCGCGTGGCGCTCGACGGTGTCGACCTGCCGGGCGGACAGATCCTCGCCGAGCCCGGCCAGAAGGGGATCCGGGCCAAGGTCGAGCTGCCGGGCCGATACCCGTACAATCCCTACGCCGAGGCCTTCGAGCTGCACGACCCCGTCACCGTGCCCGCGGGCTTCCGGGGCGTCGTCACGAACCTGGCCGGCCGCCTGCCGAAGGATCCGAATCAGTTCCTCGTCGGCGAAGGCGAGCGCGGGGTCCAGAAGAAGACGCTCGACCCGGGCACCTATTACCTCAACCCTTATCAGACGCGGGTGAGCCAGGTCGACTGCCGGTCCAAGCGGTTCAACCTCGGCGAGGGGGCTTCGATGGACTTCCTCTCGGCCGACGGCTTCCCCGTCACCCTCGACGGGGCCGTCGAATTCCGGGTCATCCCCGAGCTGGCGGCCGAGGTCTTCGTCAAGTACAACGAGGCCGACAACGGCGACCTGATCGACGAGGAGATCATCGCCAAGATCATCACCCCGGAGAGCCGATCGCTCTGCCGGACCGGCGGCTCGAAGCTGACCGGCGGCCAGTTCATCAACGGCGACGACCGCGAGGTCTTCCAGAGCAACCTGGTCAAGAGCCTGACCCAGAACTGCAAGAAGCAGGGGGTCGAGATCCTCGCCGTGGCGATCACCCGGGTCGAGCCGCCCGAGGACATCGCCGAGCCGGTGCGCGATCGCGAGGTCGCCAAGCAGCGGCTCGCCCAGTTCAGCCAGGAGAAGATGCAGCAGCTCTCCGAGGCGAAGCTGGGCATCGAGGTCCTCATGGCCGACCAGAAGCAGCAGGTCGTCCGGGCCGACGCCGGGGTGATCGTCCAGACCACCAAGGCCGAGCAGGACGCCAGCGTCGCCGCGACCCTCGCCGAGCAGAAGCTCAAGGTCACCCAGACCCAGCTGGAGGCCGCCAAGGACAAGGCCTCCGCGATCGTCGCCAAGGCCCAGGCCGACGCCGACGTGATCCGGTACAACAACAAGGCCGAGCTCGCCGGGCTGGCCTCCCGCGTGGCCGCCTTCGACGGCGACGGCGCGGCCCTGGCCCAGAACATCCTCGTCGGCAAGCTCGCCCCGGGCTTCCGGTCGATCCTCAGCAACTCCGACGGCCCCTTGATGGAACTCTTCGGCCAGTTCATCAAGACCTCGGGCGAGAGGCCGAAGTCGTCCGCCCCGGCGGCGGGCCACCCCGGCCCGACCGCCTCGACCAAGCCCGAACTGCCCGCCTCGCCGTTCACCTCGTCGGAGGCCAAGCCGTGAACCGTTCGACTTCCTTCGGCCTGGGCAAGATCGCCACCGGGCTCCTGCTGGTCTACCTCGTCGGTTACCTCGGCTTCTGGGAGTGGGGCGTCTGCCGGATCGACGTCCCCCCCGGCCAGAGCCTCCTGCTCCGCTACAAGGGCCCGTTCCCGTTCGCGATCGGCAAGGTCGGCCAGGCCCCCGACGGGACCCTCGTCACCCTCGACGCCTCGGGGCGGCCCAACCAGGTCGGCATCCTCGAGGCGATGCCGGGGCCGGGCCGCCACTTCTACTCCCCGCTGGAGTTCGAGCGCGAGCTGGTCCCCGACGTCGTCATCAAGCCGGGCCAGGTCGGCATCGTCACCGCCAAGATGGGCAAGGAGCGGACCGGGACTTCATTCCTGGTCGACCGCGAAGGCGAGCGAGGGGTCTGGCGGAAAGTCCTCACCCCCGGCCGCTACCGGCTCAACAAGTACGCCTACGACGTCAAACAGGTCGACGCCGATGCCTGCGTGGGGACCCACGCCCTGGGCAAGCGAGACGCCGCCGACCCGACCCTGGTCCCGCCCGGCTACGTCGGTGTGGTCACCAACAAGACCGACAACCCGATCACCGGCGAGACCCAGGGGATCCAGGACGACGTCCTCCAGCCGGGCATTTACTTCTTCAACCCCGAGGAGAAGCGGGTCGACGTCATCAGCATCGGCTTCAACGAGACGACCCAGATGGTTCGGACGCGGGAGGGTAGCTCCAACCTCAACCAGCGGCTCGGCAAGACGCCGGGCAAGGACCCCGAATATCTCCCCGGCACCGGCATCGAGTTCCCCTCGAATAACGGCTTCCCGATCCACCTGGATTACACCGCGATCTGGGGGATCTTGCCGGACCAGGCCCCCGACGTCGTCCGCCAGTTCGGCACGCTCAAGGACGTCGAGCAGAAGGTGATCCTGCCCCAGATCGGCTCAATCTGCCGGCTCCACGGCTCGAAGCGAGGGGCGGTCGACCTGCTCGTCGGCGACACCCGCGAGGAGTTCCAGACCGACACTTCGGAGGAGCTGGAGCGCGTCCTCGCCTCGAAGAATCTGACCCTCCTCTTCGGCCTGACCCGGCACATCTACGTGCCGACCCAGGTCCGCGAGCCGATCCAGAAGGCCCGGATCGCCGACGAGCTGACCCGGACCCGCGAGCAGGAGCAGCTCACCGCCAAGGCCCAGGCCGACCTCTCCGAGGCCAAGGCCAAGGTCGTCCAGGAGCAGGACCGGACCAAGGCGGAGACCGACAAGCTGATCGCCCAGGTGATCGCCGAGGGCGAGAAGACGGCCAGGGAGATCGAGGCCAAGACCGAGCGGCTCAAGGCGGGCATCGACGCCAAGACCGCGATCATCCAGGCCGAGATCACCAAGGCCATCGGCGAGGCCAACGCGAAGACCATCGAGCTGGCCAACCAGGCCCAGGCCGAACGCTACCGCCAGGCCGTCCAGTCGCTCGGGGGGCCCGACGCCTACAACCGCTACGTCTTCGCCGAGGGGCTCAACCCCGACCTCAAACTCGGCGTCTTCTATGCAGGCCCCGGCACCTTCTGGACCGACCTCAAGGGGTTCGAGCAGATCATGCTCGGCAAGCTCGCCGACGAATCCGGCAAGAAGCCCGCCAAGCCGGCCGACAACCGCGCGGCGGTCAACCGCTGATTTCGGACGATCGCCCGCGTCGTCACACCCGAAGGCCCGACCCCGACGAAGGGCCGGGCCTTCGACTTTCGGCACGAAACCCCCCCGGCTGGCGGCGAGGATCCGAAGGGCATTGCGGAAGCATCGACCTTCGGCGATCATGATTCCTCGCTCGGCGGAGGGGCGACGCATGGTCACGCGGTTGATGGACAGAAGCACTCGCTACCGGACCGCCTCGGTCGTGACCTTGGCCGTCTTCAGCACGATCACGGCCCTCTACCTGCTCAAGGCCATCCTGATCCCGATCGCGCTGGCCCTGATGCTCGCCTGCCTGCTCTTCCCCGCCACCAGCTTCCTCCGCCGCTGGCTCCCCCTCGGGCCGACCGGCGCGGCGGCCGTCCTCTTCCTCCTGACCCTCATGCTCGGCCTCTACCTGGCCAGCCTGACGGCCGAGAGCCTGGTCCAGGCGACCACCAGCCTCCCCCAGGACATCGAGCGCGTCGCCGACCAGGCGAGCCGTCACATGACGGACCTCCTGCGCGACAAGCCCTCGCTCCGCTTCCTGCTCCCCGAGCCCGGCACGATCGACAAGCTCGGCGACCGCAACAGCAAGCTCCTCCTGGAGAACCTGACGTATGGACTGGCCGACCTCTCCTACTGGATGGCCCAGGGGTTCATCGTCCTGATCCTCGTCCTCTTCCTGCTGGCCGAGAGCGAGATGTTGACGCCCAAGGTGATCCGATTCTTCGCCAGGAACCCCGGCGACGCCGCGGCCTCCGAGCGGGCCCTGAGGGACCTGACCCGGCAGATCCGCGCCTTCCTGCTGGCCAGGACCTTCATCAACCTGGGCCTCGGCCTGGTCTTCGCCGCCTTCCTCTGGCAGTTCAAGGTTCGCTACCCCTTCGCCCTCGGCCTCTTTGCCGGACTGACCAACTTCGTGCCGTATGTGGGCCAGGTCCTCGGGGGCGGGATCCCCTGCCTGGTGAGCCTGGCCCAGTTCGAATCCGTGGGCGATGCCCTGATCGTCGCCTCGGTCTACCTCGGCCTGGTGACGATCGAGGGATACGTCGTGACTCCCTACGTGCTCGGGAGGTCGCTCGACCTGAACGGGACGGTGATCCTGGTCGCCTGCCTGTTCTGGGGCTTCCTCTGGGGGTTGGTCGGGCTGGTCCTGGCGATGCCGTTCACCGCCTGCCTGAAGCTGGTCTGCCAGAACGTGCCGGAACTCCATCGCTGGGCCGACCTGATGAGCCGCGACTGGCAGCCGCCTCCGGCCCCTTCGGAAGAGATGGACCCGTTCCCGGAACACTCGAACGCCCCGGCGGACCGCACATGACCCCGACCACGACGAGGCGCCTGACCGAGTACGCCAACTGCGCCGGGTGCGCGGGGAAGATCCCGCCTCTGGGGATCGCCCAGATCCTCCGCGACCTCCCGCCGAGGGGGACCGACCCGAACCTGCTGGTCGGCACCGAGACGTCCGACGACGCCGGGGTCTACCGGGTTGCCGACGGGCTGGCGATCGTCCAGACGGTCGACTTCTTCCCGCCGCTGGTCGACGACCCCCACACCTTCGGCCGGATCGCCGCGACGAACGCCCTGTCGGACGTCTACGCGATGAACGGCCGGCCGATCACGGCGATGAACCTGGTCATGTTCCCCGACGACGAGCTGCCGCTCTCGATCCTCGGCGAGATCATCCGGGGCGGCGGCTCGCAGGTCATCCAGGCCGGCGCGGTGACCCTCGGCGGCCACTCGCTCCGCGACAAGGAGATCAAGTTCGGCCTGAGCGTGACCGGCCTCGTCGACCCCGCCGCGCTCCTGACCAACGCCGGGGCCAGGGCCGGGGATATCCTGGTGCTGACCAAGCCGCTGGGGACCGGCCTCGTCACCACCGCCCACAAGAAGCAGCAATGCCCCGACGCCGTCTATGACCGGGCCGTCGCCAGCATGACCCAACTGAACGCGGTCGGCCGGGACGCCCTGAACGAGGCCGGGGGGCCGGGAGTGGTCTCGGCCGTCACCGACGTCACCGGCTTCGGCCTGGCCGGCCACTCGCTGGAGATGGCCGAGGGTTCGGTCAAGACCATCGAGATCGACCTGTCGGCCCTGCCGATCCTGGCCGGGACCGAGCCCCTGGCCGAGGCGGGCTTTTTCACCCGGGCGAGCAAGACGAATCGCGAGTTCGTCGGGAGCCGGCTGGAGGTCGGCGACGGGGCCGACCCGTTCCGGCTCCAGTACCTCTTCGACGCCCAGACCTCCGGCGGCCTCCTCATCGCCATCCACCCGGACCACGTCGGCCGACTGCTCGAAGGGCTCGGCGCCCGGGGGGCCTTGGCGGCGGCCGTCGTCGGCCGGGTCGGCGAGCGTCGGGGGTCGATCGCGCTGGTGGTCCACTGAAACTGGGGAGCAACCCGAAGATGGCGAGATCGACGAGGCGTGAGTTCATCGAGGCCGCCGGGGCCTCGGCCGTGCTGGCGAATGTCGGGGCGTTCGCGGGGGCGGCCGGGCCGAAAAGTCGGCCGAAGGTCGCGGCGATCACGACGGCGTATCACTACCTGTCGCACGCCTACCACATCGTCGGCCGGTTCCTCGACGGCTTCGACCTCCACGACGGCCAGGGCCTGCACCGGCCCGACTTCGAGGTCTCCAGCCTGTTCATCGAGCAGACGCCCGCCAACGACCTCGGCCGGGCCAAGGCCGCGAGGCACGGGGTCCGGCTCGCGCCGACCGTGGTTGATGCCCTCACCCTGGGCACCGGCAAGGTCGCCGTCGACGCAGTCCTGCTCATTGCCGAACACGGCGAATACCCCTTCAACCAGAAGCTCCAGAAGCTCTATCCACGGGGTCGCCTCTTCCGCGAGGTGATGGAGGTCCTCAAGGGGTCCGACGCCCGGCCGCCGATCTTCATCGACAAGCACCTCTCGTACGACGCCGAGGAGGCCGCCCGGATGCTCGACGCCGCGCGGTCGGCCGGGGTCCCGCTGATGGCCGGGTCGAGCCTGCCCGTCACCTGGCGCCTCCCCGAGCTGGAGGTCCCCCTGGGCCTGCCCTGGAGCGAGGCCCTGGTCGCGAGCCGGGGCGAGGTCGAGATCTTCGGCTTCCACGCCCTCGAATCGCTCCAGTGCATGGCCGAGCGGCGCGACCGGAAGGGGAAGCCGCAAGGGGTCGTCGCCGTCACCTGCCTGCAAGGCCCGAGCGTCTGGGAGGCCCAGGACCGGGGGGCCTGGTCGGCCGACCTCCTCGCCGCCGCGCTTTCGAGGAGCCATACCCTGAACCCCGGCGACTTCCGCCAGAACACCCGCGACTTCGTCCCCCCTCCCGGCCGGCCCTCGTTCCTGGCCGAACCGCTCGCCTTCGTCGTCGAGTACGCCGACGGCTTCCGGGGGACCGCCTTGCTCCTCAACGGCCACGTCGACGACACGACCTTCGCCGCACGGGTCGCCCGCGACCGCGACCCGGTCGTCTCGACCCTCTTCTACCTCCCCGCGCCCCCCGGCGCCCGCTTCTTCGACCCGCTCGTCCTGCGGATCGAGGACTTCTTCCGCTCCGGCCGACCGCCTTATCCCGTCGAGAGGACCCTGCTGACCGGCGGGATGCTCGATGCCCTCCTGGAGAGCCGGGTTCGGGGCGGGCAACGCGTTGAGACGCCCGGCCTCGCGGCGATCGACTACCGGGCTCCGGCCGACTCCGGCTTCATCCGCTCCCCCCTCGGCGGATAGTCTCCGGGGTTGATCCCCCTCCATAATAGGAACGCCGGCCTCGACCAGGAGGGCCGAGGCCCGACCTACCGAGCCCCCATGCCCGAACCCGACGCTCCCGCCAGGCACGACCCCTACGCCCCCTTGCGGCTGGTGCATTACCGCCGTTTCCTGCTCGGCGGCATCCTCGCCTCGGCGGCGGCCGAGATGCAGGTCGTGGCCCTCGGCTGGGAGCTTTACGACCGGACCAACTCGACGACGGCCCTCGGGCTGGTCGGCCTGGTGATGTTCGTGCCGATGCTCATCATGACCCTGCCCGCCGGACACCTCGCCGACCGGCACAGCCGGAAGTTTCTCTTGCTCGCCTCGCAAGGCCTCATGGCCTGCGCCTCGCTCGGGCTGGCGGGGCTCTCCTACGCGAAGGGTCCGGTCTGGCTGGCTTACGCGGCGCTCTCGCTGGCGGGGCTGGCCTCGGCGCTGGGGCGACCGGCCCGCGGCGCGATCCTCCGGCAACTGGTGCCGGACCACCTCGTGGGCGGGGCCGTCACCTGGAACAGCAGCGGGTGGCAATTCGCCTCGGTCGCCGGCCCGGCGCTGGGGGGCGTGGTCATCGCGCTGACCGGCGGGGCGACCTGGGCCTTCCTGCTGGCCTTCGCCTTCTCGCTGGCTGTGGTCGGCCTGTTCGGCTCGCTCAGGCCGAGGGAAATCGAACGGTCGACCGAGCCGCTGTCGCTGGCCTCCTTGCTCGTCGGGCTCCGGTTCGTCCGGCGGACCCGGATGATCCTGGCGGCGATCACGCTCGACCTCTTCGCGGTGCTCCTCGGCGGGGCGGTCGCCTTGCTGCCGGTCTATGCCAAGGATATCCTCCAGATCGGCCCGGTCGGGCTCGGCTGGCTCCGCGCCGCGCCCTCGGCCGGGGCGGTCCTGATGGCCCTGACCCTGGCCCACCGGCCGCCGATTCGCCGGGCCGGGCCGGCGATGCTCGGGGCGGTCGCCGGGTTCGGGGCGGCCACGATCGTCTTCGGATTATCAAAGAACGCTTATCTGTCGTTCGCGATGCTGGCCATCACCGGGGCGCTGGACATGATCAGCGTCGTGATCCGCTCGACCTTGGTGCAGGTCCTTACCCCCGAGGCGATGCGGGGGCGGGTCGGCGCGGTCAATTCGATCTTCATCGGCTCCTCCAACGAACTCGGCGGCTTCGAGTCGGGGATCACCGCCCGGTACTTCGGCCCGGTGGCCTCGGTCGTCGGCGGGGGGATCGGCACGATCTTGGTGGTCCTCGGCGTCGGGCTCGGCTGGCCGAGCGTCCGCCGCCTCGGCTCGCTCGAAGACCTCGAACGGCCCGACGCCCCGCCGACTCGCGAGCCCGAGCCGCAGCTCGTCAGCGAGGCGCGGGACGCTTGACCTCGTCCTTCACGACCGCTCCCCCTTTCATCACGAACGGGACGTGTTCCAGCAGGGTGACGTCGGCAAGCGGGTCGCCCTCGACGGCGATGAGGTCGGCGAACAGGCCGGGGGCGACCTTGCCGACCGAGTCGGCCCGGCCGAGCAGCTCGGCGGCGTCGGACGTGGCCGAGCGGATCGCCCGGGCGGGGGTCAGGCCGTAGCGGACCATGGTGAAGAACTGGCGGGCGTTGTCGCCGTGGGGGTAGACACCGGCGTCGGTGCCGAAGGCGACCTTGACCCCGGCCTTCACCGCCTTCGCGAAGTTGTCGCGCTGGAGCTGGCCGATGGCCTTCTCCTTGGCGATCGACTCCTCCGGCAGGTGGAACTCGACGGCCTTGCCGAGCAGGTAGTCGTCATTATAGATGTCGGCGACGAGGTAGGTCCCGTGCTCGATCATCAGCCGGATCCCCTCCTCGTCGATCAAGCTCCCATGCTCGATCGAGTCGACCCCGGCGAGGACCGCGTTCTTGATCCCCTGGGCGCCGTGGGCATGCGCGGCGACCTTCCGGCCCGCCGCGTGGGCCTCCTCGACCAGCACCTTCAACTCCTCCAGCGAATACTGTGGGGCGCCCGGCGCGTCCCCTCGCGAGAGGACGCCGCCCGAGGCATTCACCTTGATGACGTCGACCCCGTGCTTGATCTGGGCCCGGACGACGTGGCGGACCTGGTCGACGCCGTCGGCGATCTTGTAGTCCCGTTCCTCGGGGAACGTGCTGACCCGGACCCTCGGCGCGTAGCGGTTGAGGTCGCCGTGCCCGCCGGTGATCGAGATCCCGGGGCCGCTGGCGACGATCCGGGGGCCGACGAGGAACCCCTCGTCGATCGAGTCGCGGAGGTCGCAAGCCAGGAACGGGCCGGAGCCGACGTCGCGGACCGTCGTGAACCCGGCCTCCAGCGTCTTCTTCGCGTTGAGCACGGCGGCGAAGGCCGAGTGGTTCGGCGTGTCCTTGAACTTGGCGATCTCGTCGTAGCGGTCGGCCCGCGAGCCGAGGTGGGTGTGGGCGTCGATCAGGCCGGGCAGCACGGTCAGTCCCGAAAGGTCGATCACGTTGGCTTCGTTCGGGATTTTCACGTCAGCGGACGGACCCACCGCCTTGATCCGCCCGCCCTCGACCACGATGACGCGATCCGGCAGGAGGGCGTCGCCCGAGCCGTCGAAGACCCGGCCGGCCTTGATGTAAGTCGTCCGTTCAAGGGCGGTTTCGGCTGGGCCCGGGGTCGCGGAGAGTAGCAAGGTCAGGGCGAGCAACAAGGGGCGATCTCCGAAGTCCTGTCGAAAAACGAAGCCAAAGGGCTCCGAGTCGATAACGAAAATCGAAGCCAACCTGGGTGACGACCCGAGTCAGCGAGCGGGGACCGGGGAGCCCAGCGCGGTCCATGGGTTGGGGCCCCCGTTGGCCAGTAGCGACCACGTCTGGCCCGTGACCGAATCGATGACGAAGAGATGGCCCCCGCCGGCCGTGCCCGTCGCGGTCACTCGATAGCGTCCCTCGGGCGCCTGGGCGGCGGGATCCGGATGGCCGGAGGAGGGGCGGGCGAAGGAGCTGGCGAAGGTGGTCACGCCGATCAGCAAGGCGGCATAGGACAGGAGCGATTGGCGGCGGGTCATGGCATCATCTCCCTGGAAAAACGAACCCAACGATCCCGCGAACGAATCCCACCGGGATCGCGAAATCGGCCCGGCAAAACGAAGCCAAGTCCGCGGGAATGCCTCGGCCCGTCCGGTTATATTCACTCGCCGGGCCGGGCGGCTAACAGCATAATTCGCCGGGCTCGTCGATTTCTTGCGACCCGGTGTCAGCCTCCGGGATTCAACCGGGCCAGGTCGTCCCAGAATCCGGGGTAGGTCTTGGCGACGCAGGCGGGGTCAAGGATCGTCACGCCCGGGGCCTTCAGGCCGGCGAGGGCGAAGGACATGGCCATCCGGTGATCATCGTAGGTGGCGACCCTCGCCGGGGTGATGGTGGCGGGCGGGAAGAGGATGAGGCCGTCGGATTGCTCTTCGACGGTCGCGCCGAGCTTGCGGAGTTCGATCGCGAGGGCGGCGATCCGGTCGGTCTCCTTGTGCCGGATGTGGCCGACGTTGCGGATCCGGGTGATCCCCGAGGCGAAGAGTGCGACGACCGCCAGCGTCATCACCGTGTCGCTGATCGCGTTCATGTCGACGTCGATCCCCCGGAGCGGGCCGCCGGTCACGGTGGTCGAGTCCGGCTCGCGGACGACCGTGCAGCCCATGTGCTCCAGGAGGTCGACGAAGGCGAGGTCGCCCTGGATGCTTTCGGTCCCCAACCCTTCGACGGTGATGGTCGAGCCGGTGATCGCGGCGGCGGCGAACAGGTAGGAGGCGGCCGAAGCATCGGGCTCGACCGCGTAAGCTCGGCCGGTGTAGCGTCCGGGGTAGACGTCGAAGCGTCGGTCCTTGCGGTTATTGACCTTCACGCCGAAGGTTTCCATCACGCTGAGCGTCATGGCGACGTAAGGCCTCGAGACGAGGACGCCCTCGACCTCGACGCTGGTCGTCTCGCGGGAATAGGGCAGCGCCATCAAGAGGCCGCTGAGGAACTGGCTCGACACGTCGCCCCGGACGAAGGCATAGCCGCCGTCGAGCCCGCTGGCCTTGAGGGTCAGCGGCGGGCAGCCGGTCTCGAGGTCGCTGGTCGCGTCGGCCCCGAGCCCATTGAGCGCCTGGAGGAGATCGGCCACCGGCCTCTGCCGCATCCGGGGCGTCCCATCGAGCCGGAACGTCCCCGAGGCGGTCGCCAGCATCGCCGTGAGGAACCGGAGGCTCGTCCCCGAGTTGGCCACGTAGAGGTCGGCCTCGTTCGCCGGGATCTTGTTGGAGCAGCCCTGGACGGTGATCGTCGAGGCGCCCGGGTCGTGCTCGACCGCGATCCCCAGCCGCTGCAACGAGTCGACCATGACGCGGGTGTCGTCGGAGTCGAGCGCGCCGGTCAGGGTGGTCGGGCCGTCGGCGATCGCGGCGATGACGAGGGCGCGGTTCGTCAGGCTCTTGGAACCGGGGACCCGGACCCTGGCGGGAGGGCAGGGGGCTGTCCAGGGAGTCAAGGTGATCTCGGGCGGATAGTCGGGCATCAGCAAGGGGTCCGCGTGGCTTCGGGTTGAGGGCAGGTTTCCGGGGTCCGAATCGGGGGAATTGAACCGCCAAGACGCCAAGAGCGCCAAGATCGGAGAGAGGTAAGTAGGAGAGGAGAAAGAAAAGGGGGCGAAATCGACTCATGTCTCAGCCCATCGATCTTGTCTTCACCCTCTCTTTTTCTTTCTTTCCTCCTCCGCGTCCTTGGCGTCTTGGCGGTTCAATTCTTCGATTTCATCAACATCAGCATGGGCCCGATCCTCGCCCGGAATTCATCGGGGTCGAGGACGAGTTCGACCATCAAACGGCCCCTTCGAAGAGGGCCGAGCCGACCCGGATGAGCGTCGCCCCTTCGTCGATCGCCGCCTCGTAATCACCCGACATCCCCATCGAGAGTTCGGGGAGGAGAAGGCCGGTGGCGGCTCGAAGCCGGTCACGCAGCTCGCGGAGGGCGGCAAAGGTCGGCCGGGCCTCGTCGTTGGTCGTGCCATAGCCGGCGATGGTCATCAGGCCGACGACCGGGATCGAACGGCAGGCGGCGATGGCCTCGGCGTCCGCGAGCAACGCCTCCGGCCCCCAGCCATGCTTCGACTCCTCGCCCGAGGCGTTCACCTGGAGGCAGACGGAAGGGGGGTCGGCGAGGGTCGCGGCCAGCTCGTCGAGCGATCGGAGGAGCTTGAGCGAATCGACGCCGTGGATCATCCCGACCAAGGGCACCGTCTTCTTCGCCTTGTTCCCCTGGAGGTGGCCGATCAGGTGCCAGCGGGGGGAGAGGTCGGCCAGGGCCTCGGCCTTCGACCAGAGTTCCTGCGGATAGTTCTCGCCGAGGTCGAGCTGGCCGATCCCGACCAGCTCGCGGACCGGCTCGGGCGGGTTCCGCTTCGTGACGGCCACGAGCCGGACGCTCGAAGCGTCGCGCCCCGAACGCGCGGCGGATTCGGCGATCTGGGCCTTCACGGCGAGCCAGTTGTCTCGGAGCCTGGCCGGATTCATGGAGCTTCCCGAGTCGAAGGGGCAAGGCGGCCGATGACGAGGGCCCGCCGCTCGCCTATTGTAGTCGAAGGTCCGCCGGACCGCCCTGGGATGGGACGCGACCCCCGCGCCCCTGGTCGGTCCCGGCTCGCCTCGAACCGGAAGATTGTCGACGCCATGAACGCCAAGCTCAAGCCCATCTTGCTGATCCTCGGCCTCCTGGCCGCCGCCCTGATCGTCACCCAGCTCGTCATGGGCCTGCTGATCGTCAAGGGCGGCGGTTCGATCGACCTGACGAAACTGATCAAGGCCCACCAGCATTCCGGCTACCTCACGGTGACGGTCGTCCTGCTCTACATCGGCACGTCGCTCTCGGCGATCGTCGCGACGCCGGCCCGGCCCCGGGGCTGAGCCTCAGGCGTCGACCTTCAGGAGCGGCCGGACGTCGCCCGAGCGGGTGAACGCGCCGACCAGGAATCGGGCCCCGGTCTGGTGCCCGAGGAACGACCGGAGGGCGGCGGGCCCGAGGCTCCGGTAGACGACGAGCCCCTCGTCCCTGGGACCCCAGGCGACCCGGGCGGCCGAGGCGAGGTCCGCACGACACGCCTTGGACCGTTCCGCGACCGTCGCCGATCGCCAGGTCGTCGGCGGCTTTCCCCAGCAGAGCAGGGCGGAGATCCACCGTCGCCGCCCTTCACCTTGATGACGGATGACGACCTGGCGACCTTCGACGCCGATCGACCCCGCATCGGTCGGCCGGTCGTGGGCCGGCAAGCCGAGGGGGATCAAGCGGGCGGTCGGACGGCCCCGGCCCGCGGAGAGCAGGACCGCTCGCGAACCTGTGACAAAACTAGCCTCGACCCCCTCTGCGAGGTCGACGCGGATCTCGGAGCCCGACTCGCCCCCCTCGTCCTGCTGGCCGAGCAAGGCCATCGATCGCCCCTTGAGGAGGACGACGCACCGGACGACGCGCCTGGGGCCTTGCTTGTAAACCCACTCGGCATGATCGGCGTCGAGGCCGGAGGACCAGGCCGAGGGCAAGGCCGGGGTGGCCCGGCCGCTCGCCGGGGCCGACCTCCACCCAGGGCCGAGCCAGGTCACCCCCCTGGAGCCGATCTCGACGAGCGTCTCGTCCCCCACCCGGCGGTGGTCGAAGGCGACCAGATCGCCCCGAGCCGACCAGTCGGGCCTGAGGACGCCGAGTGGCCGATCGCGCCTCGCGTCGGTGCCGACCGGGAGCGGCGTCGGCGGGGTCGCTTCGCGAGCCCAGGACCCCAGGACGCCGAGCAGGCTCGGGTCTCCTGAACCTCGCACCAACTCCCCAAGCCTGGCGAGCCGTTCCGGCGACCGGCCGCGAGGCCCGAAGACGGGTGAGCCATCGCTCCGGCTGAAGCGGAGCAAGGCCAACACCTGGCGGCTCGTCATGAGGCCTCCCCGAGCCTGGTCCGACGCGAGCCAGTCGGAGACCAGACTTAATCGGGGGACACCATCCTCGTCGAAACACCGATCCGTCGCAGGTTGCCCCGGCGGAGTATCGCCAGGGCGTAATAACTCGTCATCCGAATCGGGGGTTTGCCTTTGGTTTGACATTTCTTGCCTGGAGGGGTCGTGGCCGACGGGATTCGGAAGTCGAGAAAAGGTCGAAACGTCGTCGAATGACCATCTTCGCTCATTCCTAAAGCAAGGCTGCTCGAATATCTAGCATATTGCGACTCATCTCGACAATTGTCCGTGGAGCCCACCTTGAAACCCAGGGAAAAATCCCGAGATGGATGTGAGTTGCCAAATTCAGGCCAGCCGCGAACTTGCGTCGTGAGTCTGCTCCTGGATTGGCCCGGTTGGTTTGCGCAAGGCGGTGGAATGACTCGATGGCACGACCTTTGCTTTTTACTCCCGGCGTGAGACGAAGACGAGCCGGAAACGACGAGATGACCGGAGCTTTACTCACCGAGAAGTGATCTTCAAGAGAGATCGCGACTCACCCTTAGCGTCGGAGACCGACGCCACAAGCCACCCCAACGGCGACGATCTCGATCGGTTTCGGCCGATCGGTTCAACCGCCAAGGGGCGAGCGGGATGCCTCGCACGACCCCCCCGCTCGCCCTTTCTCCACCGCGACCTCGCCCTTGTGTAGGGCTTGAAGGTCGACCGAGCCGAGTCGGTCAATCCGAATGAGCCAGGTTGCCATGGGAGAGGTGGCCGCCTGGGGAAGTTCGGGTTGACCGACTTTTTAGAAAGTCGCCGAGCCAAGCCGGTCGGTCCGAATCATCCAGGTTACCACGGGAGAGGTGGTCGCCTGGTGAAGTTCGGACAGACCGGCTTTTTCTACGCGCGGGGGTCGGCCGGCCGGTAATCCTCGTGGGGTCACCGGGGGACTTCCCGGGTCGCTCCTCGTTGTATTCGGGCGTCCGGCCTGGCAGGATACGTTGCCGATCGGCCGGATCAGCCCTGCGAGACTACCCGGCCGGCCGGCGGATTCGAGGGATGGACGCGATGCCGGATGAATCGAAAACGTTCCGCACGGGATTCGGCATCCTCGTGATCCTCGCCCTCCTGGCCTTCGGCAGGCCGGGCACCTCCGCAGCCCAAAGCCTTTCTTCCGCTACGGCCGAGGGTGGGGCTTCAAAATTCGTGCCGGGGAGCGTCACGCCGCTGGAGGCCGAGGTGGCCCGGCTCCGGGTCGCGGTCAACCTCCTCTGGGTCTTGATCGCGGCGACGCTGGTGATGGCACTGAAGGCCGGATTCGCGCTGGTGGAGACGGGGCTGATCCGGGCCAAGAATGTCGCCCACACGATGTCGATGAACCTGGCGATCTACGGAGTCGCGCTGCTCGGCTTCTGGGCCACCGGCTTCGGCTTGATGTTCGGCGGCCACGGCCCGTTCGAGGCCGTCGGCGGGACGGGCCCGCTCGACGCGATGGGCTCGTTGACCATCTTCGGGCAGCGCTGGGACCTGGTCGGCCTGGGTGGGTTCTTCCTCAACGAAGGCCCCGGCAGGTCGGGCCTCCTGGCGATCTTCGCCTTCCATGCGATGCTGGCCGACACGGCGGCCACGATCCCCACGGGGTCGACGGCCGAGCGTTGGAAATTCAAGTCCTGCTTGGTCTTCGGGCTCGTCGCCTCGATGCTGATCTATCCCGTCTACGGTTGTTGGGCCTGGGGCAACGGTTGGCTTTCAGACCTCGGCGTCATGTTCGGCCTGGGCAACGGGATGGTCGACCTCGCCGGTTCGAGCGTGGTCCACCTGACCGGCGGCTTGATGGCGCTGGCCGGATCGATGGCCCTCGGTCCCCGGATCGGCAAGTTCGACCGGCAAGGGTCGGTCAACGCGATCCCGGGCCACAACGTGCCGATGGTCGTGCTGGGAACCCTGCTCCTGGCCTATGGTTGGTTCGGCTTCAACGCGGGCCGGTCGTTCGCCGCGACCGACCTTCGGTTTGGCTCGATCGCGACCTGCACGCTGCTGGCGACCGCTTCGGGCTGCCTGGCCTCGATGCTGGTGATGTGGGTCAAGTACGGCAAGCCGGACCCGACGATGACCTGCAACGGCCTGCTCGCCGGGGCGGTGGCGATCTCGGCGTCGTGCGGCCTGGTCAACGCCATCGGCGCGGTGGCCATCGGGGCCGTCGCCGGGGCCCTCGTGGTCGGGAGCGTCCTGTTCGTCGAGAAGGGCCTGAAGCTCGACGATCCGGTCGGCGCGATCAGCGTACACGGGGTCTGCGGCGCGTTCGGCACGCTCTGCGTCGGCCTCTTTGCCACCGGCGAGGTGGGCTCGGGCCTCAACGGGGTCGAGGAGGCGCCGCTCGGCCTGCTCCACGGCGGCGGCCTCGGCCAGTTGGTGGCCCAGGCGATCGGGATCGCGTCCAACGTGCTCTGGACCCTCCCGGTTTCGCTCCTGGCCTTCTCCCTGATCGGTCGACTGATCGGCAACCGCGTGACGGCTGCCGCCGAGGTCGAGGGGCTAGACGTGCCCGAGATGGGCGTCCTCGGCTACGTCCTCGAGGAGAGTTATGCCGTCCAGACCGCCAGCCAGGATTACCTGGCGACCTTCGGCCCCGGAGTCCCCCCCAAGGGATCGTCGAGCCCGGTCCGGGCTCCGGGCAAGAAGCCCCCGCAGGGGTGAGGCCGGATCAGGGGGCGGGCGTGAAGACCCGGACGCCCGCCATCAGCGATTCGATCGTGACCGGGCTTTTAACCGGGAACAGGCAGTAGGCCGGGTAGGGGTCCGTCCCGTCGACGATGATCTGGCGGTGGTTGGCCTGTCGGAACCCATCGTCGCAGGGCTGGTGGCCCGTGATGAACCAGTCGGCGTCGACCAACCCGGCGAACCGGTCGACGTTTTCCGGGTCGGTGTTCCGGCCCCAGGTGATCGCGTAGACCGCACCGTGGCGGGCCATGGCGACCTCGGGCCAGGTCTCGGCCTCGAAGATGGCCGGGTCGAAACTTTCCATGTCGTCAGGGTTGGGGACCGTGTGACAGAGGAAGACCCGATTGGGCGTGCGGACCGCGAGCGGGAGCGCGGCGAAGAGGGCCAGATAGGCCGCGTAGACCTCCGAGTCGGCCGGGGCGTAGGCGGTGGCGATCCCCTGGCGGAAGAGGGCGTTGAGCGGCACGCCCGCCTTGGCGATCGGCCGGCCGGTCAGCTCGGAGAGTTCGTGGTTCCCCAGGATCAGGTGGACGCGGTCGGGGAACTGGCAGATCAGGGCCGCGACGACGTCGACGAGCTGATGCGACTTGTCGCCGCGATCCTCCGGGTAGTGGCGGTTGCCGTGGACGAGTTCCTGGAGGACCAGGTGCCGGTCCGAACATCGGGCGAGATCGGCGACGGCGAGGACCTGGCGAAATGCGGGGATGTTGCCGTGGAGGTCGCCGACGACCATCACCTCGGCGGTCGACTCGCCGAGCGTGACCAGCCCGCCCCGGCGCCCCGGCTGGCGGCGAACCAGCTCGGTTGCCTTGCGAAGCGTGGTGAGCACTTTCTGGGTGTCGGGCATCGGTCGGCCTTCGTCGGTCCACGAGGTTCGGAGTCGTCCGGTCGCGCAGGGGCTAACTATTCAGCTCGACCGCCTCTTCCCAGTGGTCGTAAAGCTTCGCCAAGTTCTCCTGGAAGACCTTGTGTCGGTCCTGCGCGGCGATCGCCTTGAGGGTCTCCTTCCACGTGGCGGGCTGGGCGAGGAGATCTTCGAGCCTGGCGATCTCGGCCTCGACTTCGGCGATCTCTCGCTCGATGTCGGGGACCTTGCGGTAAGGATACTTCCGCTTCTTCTTCTCGGCTTTGGTATCCCCGTTCGCCTGATCCTTCGAGGCCGCGGGTGCGTTCGAGGCGGCGACCGCCGCCTTGCGGGCGAGGGCCTCGGCTTCCTGGGCGGCCAGGTGCTGATAGGTCTCGTAATCCCCCTCGACGACCTTCGCCTTCCCCTCGGCGACGACGATGATCCGGTCGGCCACCTGGTTGAGGAAGTAGCGGTCGTGCGAGACGACCATGACCGTCCCCTCGAACTCGCGGATCGACCGTTCGAGCGCGTCGCAGGCCCAGATGTCGAGGTGATTGGTCGGCTCGTCCATGATGAGGAGGTTGGCCGAGGTTGCCGACAGCCGGGCAAGTGCGGCCTTCCCCTTCTCGCCGCCGGAGAGCTGGCCGACGTTGTGCAGGACGAGGTCGCCCGAGAGGCCGAACCGGGCGAGGAGGTCGCGGACGTCGCCCTGGACCCAGTCCGGGTCGTCTTCCGGCCAGACCGCCCGGAGGACGGTGGTCTCGGGCGGGAGCGATTCGAGCCCCTGGTCGTGGTAGCCGACGAGCACCTTGTGGCCGAGCTTGACCTCGCCCGAGTCCGGGGTGACCTTGCCGATCAGGGTCTTGATCAGCGTCGACTTGCCCGCCCCGTTGGGGCCGAGGACCCCGACGCACTGGCCCCTCAGCAGCGAGAAGTCGAAGTCCTTGAACAGCGGCTTGTCATAGGACTTGGTCAGCTTCCGGGCGTCGACGACGATGTCGCCCGAGCGTTCGACCTCGCCGAAGCCCATCGGCGGGCCGGTGATCTCACGCATCGTCTCGACCCGCTCGACCCTGGCGAGCTTCTTCTCGCGGTCGTGGGCCTGCTTGGCTCGCTGCCCGGCCCCGTAGCGCCGGATGTAAGCCTCTTGCTCGGCGATGTAATCCTGCTGCTTCTCAAATTGCCGCTGGAGGACCTTGGCCTTCTCGGTGCGAAGCTTCCAGTACTGGGTGTAGTTGCCGGGGTAGACGTCGATCTTCCCCTCGTAGAGCTCCCAGATCCGGGTCACGACCTTGTCGAGGAAGTAGCGGTCGTGGCTCACCACGATCATCCCGACGGACTGGCGCGAGAGGTAATTCTCGAGCCAGGCCGTGGTGGCGATGTCGAGGTGGTTCGACGGCTCGTCCAGGAGCATCAGGTCGGGGCTCTCCAGCAAGAGCTTGGCGAGCATCATCCGCGACTGCTGGCCACCGGAGAACGTCCGGGCCGGGCGGGAGAAGTCGGAGGTCGGGAATCCGAGGCCGCCGAGGATCTCCTCGACCCGGTGGTCGACCGAGTACGCGTCCTGGTGTTCGAGCCGGTCGCGCAGCTCGTCATACCGGCGCGAGGCCCGCTCGCGGTCAGCGTCGCCCTCGGCCTCGGCCATCTCGCGGGCGGCCTCCTCCATCTCCTCCTGGATGTCCAGGAGCGAGGCCAGGCCCGACCGGGCGATCGACATCAACGTCTCATCCGATCCGAAATCGGGCTCCTGGCGGAGCAGGCTGACCCGGACGCCCGGGCGGACGTAGAGGCTCCCGTAATCGGCCTGGTCCATCTTCGCGACCAGCCGCATCAGGGTCGTCTTGCCCGCGCCGTTGGGCCCGACGAGGCCGATGCGCTCGCCGGCCCGGACCTCGAATTTGAGGTCCTGGAAGATCGGGTCGCCCGAGTATTGCCGGCCCAGGCCGTTGGCGGAGACGAGGATCATCGGGGCTCGGGATTCCGGGTGTCGGGGGCGGGGATCATCCCCCCAGGTTAAGCGATCAAGGCCGGCAAGTCATCGCGCCGCGCCGAGGCTTTTCGGCAGGTCACTGCGATTGACGACTTCCGCATTGGTCAGGAGGGCCTTCGCGTTTCGGTTCCTCGACAGGGACCACTTGCCGTGCCAGGCGAGGAAGAAGCAGGCCCTGGGGAAGTGCTCGTCGAGCCCGCTGAGGAGCCGGGGGTAGTCGTAGTCGCCGGGCGGGTTGGACGCGCCATGGGGGCCGAACTCGGTGAAGCCGAACGGTTTGGGCAGGGCGGCCAGCTCGCGGTAGCCTTTGATGTGCTCCGGGGCGACGAAGTCGGTGTAGGCGTCGAGCCCGACGACGTCGGCGTATCGGTCTCCCGGGTAATAGGCCGCGACCTTGTCGCCTTTATTGGGGGCGTAGACCCAGAGGAGGTTGTCGAGCTTCTTCGCCATCGTGAAGTGGTCGAACATCTGGGACCAGAGGCGATGGAAGGCGGCGGGGTCCTTGCCGCCCCACCAGAACCAGTTTCCGTTCATCTCATGGAATGGTCGCCAGAGGACGACGACGCCGGCGTCGCGCAGCTCGGCGAGGCCCTCGGCGATCACGTCCAGCTCTTCCTTCCACCGGCGATGCGCTTCGGTCTTCGGGTCGAGCAGGGCATCGAGGTCGACGCCCTTGTCGCGGAGCCCGCCGCCGTCCGGGTTCGCCGGGTTCGGCAGGTGGACGCTCAGGGTGACGAGCCCGCCGGCTCGGGCGTACTCGATGGCGACCCGGTTGACGGTCGCCGTGTGGAGCCGGTGGCCCCGGCTGTAGTCGGCATAATCCAGCCCGATCAGTGCAGGCCAGTGGCCGGTCTGTTCGAACGCCTCCCGGCAAAGGTCGAGCTTCGCGCCGGGGCCGTAGTCGGTGAACTGGCCGGAGAGGATGCGTTTCTCGCCCCGGCTGGGAAGCTTCACGAGGTAGTCGAGGACGGCGCGGGCCCCCGGGCTCGCCGAGGGGTTGGCCGTCGCCGAGGCCGGAGAACTTTGCCCGATCAGGAGGGCGGCCACCGAGAAGATTGCGAAGATCATGGAAATTTCCCGGGGCTCGCGAGTCCGCTCAACCTTCGCCCAGGGTCCGCTTCTTCCTCAGCATGTGGTGATAATGCTGGGCGAAGCGGTGGGCCTCGTCGCGGGCGTACTGGAGCAGCCTGAGGGAGAAGGATCGACGCTGGAGGACGATTGGGTCGGCCTCGCCGGGGACGTAGATCTCCTCGTTCTGCTTGGCCAGCGAGATCAGGGTCGGCGGCTTCACCTTCAACGCCTCGAAGGCCGAGAGGGCGGCGTTGAGCTGCCCTTTGCCGCCGTCGATCATGAAGATGTCGGGGAAGGGGGCGTCGTGCTCCTGCAAGCTCTGGATCCGCCGCGAGACGACCTCCCGGATCGACGCGTAATCGTCGACCCCCTGCACGCTCTTGATCTTGTACCGTCGATAACCCGGCTTGAACGGCAGGCCGTCGATGAACGTCACGAGCGAGCCGACCGTCTCCGTCCCGCCGAGGTGGGCGATGTCGACGCAGTCGATCGTCCGGGGGGGTGACTCCAGGTGGAGGACCTTTTGCAGGCCCTTCAGGCCCTTGCGGGGGTCGACGTAGAAGACCTCCGGCTGGGCGTGCTTGTCGAGGTCGCCCCGGAGGTTGATGTTCTTCAGGGCCTTCAGCTCGTCGCGGAGCCGGGCGGCCTTCTCGAACTGGAGCGACTTGCTGGCCTCCTTCATCTCGGCCTCCATCTCGGCGAGGACCACGTCCTTCTTGCCGTCGAGGAAGAGGCGGAGCCGGCGGATGTCCTTGCGATAGGTCTCCTTGTCGATCCGCAGGTTGCAGGGCGCGGTGCACTGGTCGATCGAGTGGAGCAGGCAGGGCCGGAACCAGCGCCAGCGGGCGTCGCCCTCCTCGATGTCGAGGGAGCAGGTGCGGAACTTGAAGATCTTCTGGAGGACCTGGATCGCCCCCCGGAGGCTCTTGGCCCGGGGGAACGGGCCGTAAAGCTTCACGCCCCGGTCGAGCGGCTCTCGGGTGAAGTTGACGCGGGGGAAGTCGTCGCCCGTGGTGATCTGGAGGTAGGGGAACGACTTGTCGTCCTTGAGGTCCTGGTTGTGCTTCGGCTGGATGTCCTTGATCAGCCGGGCCTCCATGAGGAGGGCGTCGACCTCGCCGTCGGCGGCGAGGAAGTCGACGTCGACGACCTCGCCGATCCAGTCGCAGATCCGCTTATCGCCGGCGGCGGTCTTCTGGAAATACGAACCCGCGCGGCTCCGCAGGTTCTTCGCCTTGCCGACGTAGACCACGCGGCCCTGGGCGTCCTTCATCAGGTAGACGCCCGCCGTCGTGGGGAACTGGCGGATCTTCTCGCGGGGGTCGAGGGCCTTCGATGGTGCGTCGGACATGGCTGCGCGGCCCTCTCGGGGTCGACCCCCGGCGGAAGGGTGTCGGTCAGGTGGCGGAAAGCGCGTCTTTGATGAATTGTTCGATGTCGGCGGCGATCGCGTCAATCCGCCGGGAGGTTTGCGCCTTGATCTCGGCGAGCTTCGCGCGGTCGTTGACGCCGTCGGTGTCGCTCCTGGCGAACAGGTAGAGCTTGATCTTCGGCTCGGTCCCCGAGGGCCGGACGGCGAACCGGGTGCCCGGGGCCTCGGTCTGGAAGATCAGGATGTCGCCGGAGGGCTCGGGCAAGGGCGTGGTCCCCCCGGCGCCGGAGATCGCCCGGGTCTCGTGCATTTTGTAGTCGCGGACCTCGGTCAGGGCGAGGCCGCCCGCCTTCTTCGGCGGATTCGCGCGGAAGGCGGCCATCAGCTTCTGGATCTGAGCGACACCCTCGCGGCCTTCGAGGGTCTTGTTCACCTGACGCTCGCCATAGTGGCCGACGTCGATGTAGAGGTCGTCGAGGTATTCGAGGACGGTCTGCTTCCGGTCCTTGACGGTCGCGGCCAGCTCGGCGAAGAGGAGCGAGGCGACGGCGGCGTCCTTGTCACGGACGTGGTCGCCCCTGAGGTAGCCGTGCGACTCCTCGAAGCCGAAGAGGAAGCCGAGCGGGCCCATCTCGTCGATCCGCTGGGCGATCCACTTGAAGCCGACGAGGAGGTTGTCCTGGATCGGCACGCCTTCGCGCTGGCCAAGGTCGCGGACCATCTCGGTCGAGACGAGGGTGGTGACGAGGTAGTGGTCGGGCCGGAGCTGGCCCATCGCCTTGACCTGCTTCATGACGAAGGCGGCGAGGAGGGCTCCGATCTGGTTGCCGTCGAGCGTGGTCCACTCGCCCGAAGGGTCGCCGGTGACGGGGAGGCCGACGCCGATCCGGTCGGCGTCGGGGTCGCTGGCGAGGACGAGGTCGGCCCCGGTCTTCTTCGCCTCGGCGATGGCAAGGTCGAGGGTCTTGGGGATCTCCGGGTTCGAGACGTGGCCGGGGACGTTGGCGAAGTCGCCGTCGGGGGTCCGCTGCGAGGCCAGGACGTTGACCTTCGCGAACCCCGCCTTGAGCAAGGAGGCGACGACCGAGGTCTCGCCGACGCCGTGGAGCGGGGTGTAGACGATGGAGAGGTCGCGGGCCCGGCCGACCGACTGCGCGACGACGGCCGTGGTGTACGCGTCGTCGACCTCCGCCCCGACGAGCTGGATCGAGCCGTCCTTGACCGCGGCGGCGAAGTCGACCTCGGGGATCTCCCGGTCGGAGGCCTCCTTGACGCAGGCGATGATGCCCGAGTCGTCCGGCGGGATCACCTGGCCGCCGGTCGCCGAGTAGCACTTGAAACCGTTGTCCGCCGGGGCGTTGTGCGAGGCGGTGATCATGATCCCGCAATCGCACTTCAGGTGGCGCACGGCGAAGGAGAGCAGGGGGGTCGAGCGATACTCGGGGAAGAGGTAGACCCGGAATCCGGCCGAGGCGAGGACCCGGGCGCAGGCCTCGGCGAACTCGGGCGAATTGTGCCGGGTGTCCCGGGCGATCACGCAAGAACGCGGGGCGTCGGCCCCCTTCGCCTTGGTGACGTAGTCGGCCAGGCCTCGGGCGCTCTCGGCGATCGTCCGGGCGTTGAGGACGTTGGTCCCGACCGGGTACATCTTGCCTCGACGGCCTCCGGTGCCGAACTCCAGCACGGCATAGAAGGCGTCGTCGAGCACCTGCCACTTGCCGGCGTGGATGTCTTCAACGAGGCGGTCGCGATAGGACCGGAACGGTTGCTCGGTGAGCCAGCGCTTGATGTTGGCCAGGGCCGGGGGGGAGAGCTTGCCATCCTTCGCGGCCAGGTCGACCAGTGTCGAGGCGTCGTCGGGCGCTGCCATCTCGATCATGCTCCGTCGGCCCGGCCGGCGATCGACCCGCGTTGCAGTCGCGACCCTCCAACTCGCCAGGAATCGGCCCGCCCCAGGCTATCCGCCCCTCGCGGAGTCTGGCAAGGCCCCTCCGATCCGATCAACCGGACGTAATGCTTCCACAACTTCAATCGGCCCCATCCGCCGCCCCGGATCGAGCCGCCCGGTCGCCATAACCGCTAACTTGAGTGAAACTTCCGGCCGCCCATCGGCCCTCGATCCGTTGTAAAAAACGGCGATTTGTAAGTCGCAACCGACCCCGTCGTCGTGTCATCGAGTGGGGGGATCGGGCCGAGCCGGGTCGGCGAGAAATTTTGGGCTTGACGGGCTCGACGTAACCATCGTGGCGGCGGTGATTTGGTCGAAGTCCTCCCGCCGGCCCTTGGGCCCGCCGCGGGTCGTGGCACGGCCCTTGCTTTTAGAGAACCTCGTCAGGCCGACGACGGATGCACACCCGGTCAAATTTCCCCTCAAGTCGGTCGAACCGCACGACGACGAGACTCGCTCCGATGGTGGAGCGGTCGATTCAACGACCGACGCCCTGACCGGGGCGTTCACGATAGAACAAGGATGACTCATGTCACGGCCATCCCTCCGTCGGACTCCGAAGCTCGAAAGCCTGGAAACCCGCCAGGTCCTCAGCACCGTCATCGGTCCGACCCCCGACCAGCAGTATGCCCTGGAGCTGATCAACCTGGTCCGCACCAACCCCTCGGGCGCCGCGGTCAAGTTCACCTCCGACATCACGCCGGACGTCCAGGCCACGCTCGACCACTTCGGCGTCTCCGCCTCCGACCTCAAGAGCCAGCTGAACTCGGCCACGCCGCAGCCGCCCCTGGCCTGGAGCGACGCCCTCGGCTCGACGGCCCAGGCCCAGAGCCAGTATCAGGCCGACCATGGCGTGCAGACCCACCAGGGGCCCGGCCAGGACAGCCTCGGCGGCCGGATCACCTCGGCCGGCTACACCAACGTCGCCTCCTTCGGCGAGAATACTTACGCCTACGCCGACAATGTGGACGAGGCCATGCAGTCGTTCCTCTTCGACTGGGGCGTCGCCGACCACGGCCACTTCCGCAACCTCTTGCAGCCGGGCACCTCGGCGGCCGACTCATACAAGGACGTCGGCATCGGCCTGGTGAAGACCAGCGGCCAGGGGCTCGGCCCGATGGTCGTCACCCAGGACTTCGGCAGCCGGGCGAATGAGGCCCCGCAGGTCCTCGGCGTGGTCTACGACGACCCCAACGGTTCGGGCTTTTATACGCCGGGCAAGGGCCAGGCGGGCGTGACGATCGACGTCGTGAACCTGACCACCGGCGAGGACGCGCAGACCCACTCGACCAACTCGGGCGGCTATCAGCTCCCGGTCGCCGCCAACGCCGACTACAAGGTCACCGCGACCGAGAACGGTCACGTTATTGCCAGCCGGCAGGTCCACGTCGGCAGCCTGAACGTGAAGGCCGACTTCGTCCACGACCCCGTCAACGACTCGGCCCCTACCCCGGCGCCGACTCCCGCCCCGGCCCCGATCGCCGTCGCCGCCACGCCGACCCCGGCCCCCGTGCAGGTCCCAGCCCCGGCCCCGGCCCCCGTGCAGGTCCCAGCCCCGGCCCCGGCCCCCGTGCAGGTCCCAGCCCAGTCTACCCCGAGTCAGCCGACCGCCACCGACGAGGCCACCAAGGCCCAGGCGACCCCGCAGGCCGACCAACAGGCCGCCCCGGCCCAGCCGGTCGACCAGCCCCAGGTCCTCATCCCGATGCAGCAGGACTCCGCGACTCCGACCTCGGGGTCGAACGACGACGCCTCGATCTTCAGCGTGACCGGCTGGAGCCACTGGACCGCGGGCCGTTCCGTCCGCTGAGTTCCGGGCGTCCGCCCGCATCTTCGCCCTCATTCGCGAGCCCGGCCGGGAGGGGAGATCCCCCTCCGGCCGGGCTCGTTGCGTTATTTCCCGGCCCGCCAACGAAGCGACCCCGGGGAAGCCCAGGGTCGCCGTTGGGGTCTCATGTGCTCGGCAGGAGTCGAACCTGCAACCTTCGGCTTCGGAGGCCGACGCTCTATCCAATTGAGCTACGAGCACGTGGAGGCCCATTCCACCTGAGTTCAGGCCGGTTGTCAAGGCCCGGGGACTTCGTCTTGGAGCGCGGTGGGAGGCCTTTGCATTCGTCGCCGGGGCCGTTTAGGATGGAATCCATCGGATCAACCCAGGAGGTCGTTCGACCGCCATCGTCGCCTGGCCGGCGGCGAGGTGCGAGGGTCCTGGGTTTAACCTCATGGCCGTCTCGCCGACTCGCCGACTCGCCGAATCCAAGAGATTCGATCCCGACCGAAGGTCTTCCGGCCTCGGGTCTTCCGGCGGACGTCGTCCCGCAACACCTTCCGAGGAGGGCTCCTGATGATGAGGGCGAGACTCGCATTCTGGGCCGCGCTGGCCTTCGGCCCGATGCTGGCGACGGCCGGGGCCCAGGACCCTCCGAAGCTGGAGTTGCACAAGGGCGACCGGATCATCCTGGTCGGCAACACCCTGGCCGAGCGGATGCAGTACTTCGGCAACCTGGAGACGCGGATCCAGTCCCGCTTCCCGGACCTCGACCTGATCGTCCATGACCTCGGCTGGTCGGCCGACGAGTTGACGCTCCGGCCCCGTTCGGCGGGCTTCCAGGACCACGGCCACACCCTCCAGGACGAGAAGCCCGACGTCCTCGTCGCCGCCTTCGGCTTCAACGAGTCCTTCGCCGGCCCTCCGGGGCTGGACAAGTTCAAGAAGGACCTGGAGAAGTTCATCGTCGAGTCGACCTCGAACAAGTACAACGGCGAGGCCGCGCCGAGGCTGGTCCTCCTCTCGCCGATCGCCCACGAGGACCTCGGCAACCCGCACGTCACCGACGGCAAGGCGAACAACGCCAACCTCAAGCTCTACACCGCCGCGATGGCCGAGGCCGCCGCGAAGCACCGCCTCCCCTTCGTCGACCTCTTCGAGGCCACCGGCACCCTTTACGACCTGAAGGCCAAGGGATCCGCCCCGCTGACGATCAACGGGATCCACCTGAACGAGGAGGGTGATCAGGTCGTCGCCCGGATCATCGACGAACGACTCTTCGGCCCCCGTCCTTCGCCGATCAAGGCCGACATGGCGAAGCTCAAGAAGGAAGTCCTGGAGAAGAACGTCCAGTTCTCCTACGACTACCGGGCGATCAACGGCTGCTACATCTACGGCGGTCGGAAGTCGCCCTTCGGCGTGGTGAATTTCCCCGAGGAGTTCGTCAAGCTCCGCAAGATGATCGCCAACCGCGAAGGCCGAATCTGGGCGGTCGCCCGGGGCGAGGCCGTGCCCGAGGTGATCGACGACTTGGGGACCGGCAGCCTCGAACGGGTCCAGACCAACATCAAGGCCCCGATCCACCTGACCTCGCCCGAGGAGTCGCGCCGGACCTTCACCCTGCCCGAAGGGTACGAGGCCAACCTCTTCGCCTCCGAGCAGGATTTCCCGGACCTCAAGAAGCCGGTGCAGATGACCTTCGACGCCAAGGGGCGGCTCTGGGTCACGACGATGGCCTCGTATCCGATGTACCTGCCCGGCAAGCCGGTCGACGACAAGATCCTGATCCTGGAGGATACCGACGGCGACGGCAAGGCCGACAAGCAGACCGTCTTCGCTGACAAGTTGCACGTCCCGACCGGCATCGAGCTGGGCGACGGCGGCGTCTACGTCGCGCAGCAGCCCAACCTGATGTTCTTGAAGGACCTCGACGGCGACGACAAGGCCGACACCCGCAGCCTGATCATGCACGGCTTCGACACCGCCGACTCTCACCACGCGATGCACGCCTTCACCTGGGACCCGGGCGGGGCGCTCTACTGGCAGGAGGGGACGTTCCACTACAGCCAGGTCGAGACCCCTTACGGCCCCCAGCGGCTCTTCAATGCCGGGGTCTTCCGGTTCGAGCCGAAGACCTTGAAGTTCGACGTCTTCGTCTCCTACGGGTTCGCCAACCCCTGGGGCCACTACTTCGACAAGTGGGGCCAGAACCTCGTCGCCGACGCCTCGGGTGGGGCCAACTACTACGGCACCGCGTTCTCCGGCCAGGTCGACTACCCGAGCAAGCACGGCAAGCTCAAGGAGTTCCTGACCAAGCAGTGGCGGCCGACTTCCGGCTGCGAGCTGGTCTCCAGCCGGAACTTCCCCGAGGAAACCCAGGGCGACTACCTCCTCAACAACGTCATCAACTTCCAGGGCGTGGCCCGCTACCGGATGAAGGATGACGGCTCGGGCTTCCACGCCGACCCCGTCCAGCCGCTGCTCAGCTCCACCGACGCCAACTTCCGGCCGGTCGACCTGGAGTTCGGCCCCGACGGGGCGCTCTACCTCGTCGACTGGTACAACCCGCTCGTCGGCCACATGCAGCACTCGCTCCGCGACCCCAACCGCGACGTCGAGCATGGTCGGATCTGGCGAATTCACTACACCAAGCGCCCGCTGGTCGAGAAGGCCAAGATCGCCGGGGCGACCGTTCCTGAGTTGCTCGACCTGCTCAAAGCACCCGAGGACCGGACCCGCTACCGGGCCCGCCGCGAGCTCCGCGAGCACCCGCCCGAGTTGGTCCTTAAGGAGCTGGAGAAGTGGGTCGCCGGGCTATACAAGGAAGACCCGGAGTACTGGCACAACCGGCTCGAAGCCCTCTGGCTGCATCAGAGCCTCGACGCGGTCGACCCCAAGATGCTCGACGCCTTGCTGACCTGCCCCGAGCCGAAGGCCCGGGCCGCCGCGACCCGCGTCCTCTGCTACTGGCGCGATCAGGTCGCGGACCCGATCGAGAAGCTCCGCAAGCAGGTCAACGACCCCAACGGCCGGGTCCGCCTCGAAGCGATCCGGGCCCTCAGCTTCTTCCAGGGCAAGGACGCCGCGAAGGCGGCCGAGGTCGCGCTCGAATCCGTCTTGCTCGACCAGGACGATTACCTCAAGTACACCCTGGAAGAGACAAACAAGACCCTGGAGAAGCGGGCCAAGGCCGCCTCGAAGTGAATGGCCCGAGGGGCGATGGGCGACCTTTCCCCGGGTCGTCCCATCGCCCGCGATCCTCCCCCGTTCAGCCCGCCCACCGCTCCTTGCCACGAGGTTCGTCCCCATGAGGCCGATCGCGGACCCTAGCCGGCGCATCGTCGCCCTGTTCTTGCTCGCCTTCCTCTCCGCCTCGGCCTTCGCCCAGGATGAGCCGAGGCCGGAGAGCGCCTATCTCAAGCTGCTCAAGAAGGCCCCCGAGGGCCGGAAGAGCACGATCATCGACGTGATCGGCAAGCGGGGGACGGCCGACGACCTCGCCTATCTCTACGAGCGTGCGACCGCCGACGACGGGTTCCCCGAGGCCGCCCGGCTCAAGGCGTTGGAGGCGCTGGACGAAGCCGCGACGACCCGTCAGTTGCGGCCGAAGGCCGACCCGGCGGGACTGGTCAAACTTCTCGATCCGGCGAACCCGAAGGTCACGCCCGCCGTCCGCCTCGCGGCGGTCCGCCTTTCGGGGACCTGGAAGGAGGCAGGCGCCGTGGCCGACCTGCTCGCCTTGGCGGGGGCCAAGTCGATCGGTCCTCCGGCCCGATCGGCCGCGTTCGAGTCGTTGGCCTCGATCGGCGGTCCCGAAGCCCGCAAGGCGATCGACGCCTTGGCCGCGCCCGACCGGCCGACGCCCGTCCGGGCCCTGGCCGTGGCCGCCCTGGCGAGGCTCGACCCGGCGCTCGCCGCCGGGCAGGCCGCCGGGGTCCTCTCCGGCGAGGCCCGGATCGAGGACGTCGCGCCGATGATCGGCGCCTTCCTCGACCGCAAGGGCGGCAGTGACCAGCTCGCCGCCGCCCTGGAGGCACGCAAGCCCTCCGTCGACGGCGCCCGCCTGGCCTTGAGGGCCGTCTACCTGCTCGGACGCTCGGACGAGGGGCTCGTCTCGGTCCTCGGCAAGTCGGCCGGGCTGGAGGTCGACCCCGGCCCGCCGACGCCCGCCCAGATGGAAGCGCTGGTGAAGGAGGTCGCCGCCAAGGGCGACGCGGCCCGTGGCGAGGCCATCTTCCGCCGCGCCGAGATCAATTGCATGAAGTGCCACGCCCTCAACGGCGCCGCCGGCGGCGTCGGGCCGGAGCTGAGCTCGCTCGGCCTTAGCTCGCCGGTCGACTACGTCGTCAACTCGATCCTGATCCCCGACCAGGCGATCAAGGAGGAATATCAGACCCGCCTCGTCCAGACCGACGACGGCCTGACCCTCCAGGGGATCGCCGTCGAGGAGGACGACAAGCGACTCGTCCTCAAGGACGCCACCGGGGCCACCCGGGTCGTCCCGATCGCCTCGATCGAGGCGACGCAGAAGGGGGGGTCGCTGATGCCCAAGGGGCTGGCAAACCTCTTGACTCATACCGAATTCGTCGACCTCGTCCGCTTCCTCTCCGAACTCGGCAAGCCGGGCCCCTATGCCCTCCGGTCGACGCCGACGATCCAGCGATGGCGGGTCCTGAAGGACCCCTCCGCCGAGGTCGCCGAGGTGATCCAGGCCGATCCCTCCGCCTGGACGCCCGCCTATGCCGAGGTCGCCGGCACGCTCCCCCTGGCCGAGATCGCGGGCTCGCCCGGCGAGAAGGCCGCCGTCATCCAGGGCGAGATCCACGTCTCGGCCGCCGGTCCCCTCGCGTTCCGGTTCAACTCGGCGAAGGGAGTCATGGGCTGGCTCGACGACCAGCCCTTGCCGCAAGGAGACGCGAGCAGGTTTGAAGTTGCCGAGGGGGTCCGCAAGCTGACCCTCCGGGTCGACCTGGCCGCCCGCGAAGGGATGCCGATCCGGGTCGAGGTGGCGAAGGTCGAGGGGTCGCCCGCCGAGTTCTCGGTCGTCGGCGGACGTTGAACGCCGAAAGCCCGGGCCGCCCCGGCTGCTCGCCCTTGCGGGTGGACGGCGGGGGCGATCCGGGCTTGATCGGCTCGACCCGCCCTGCGGCTCAGGCCGAAGGGCGGACGTTGGAGAAGGCGCGGACGACCTCGTAGAGGTCGCGGCTGACGAGGATCTCGTCGTCCTCGAAGTCGCGGAGCCACGAGTAGTTGTCTCGGATCGCCTGGGCGAGCAGCGGATAGAGTTCGGCCAGCCGGATCGGCTCGGTCGGGATGTGGAAGGTTTCGACCGGCTCGTCGTCGGTGTGGGGGAAAACGCGGAGTCGTGCGGTAGCCATGCGGATCTTTTCCTCCGTGCGGCCCGTCGGTCGCCCCATCCTTGGGGCCGGGCCTCGGGCATCCTCGACTCGATCCGCCCGACGGCTCGGGGCCGGGCGTCTCGCGCCGATCCGGGTCTCAACATCCCTGATTTCGGCCGGTCCGGGACCGCAACATCACCGAAATCTCGCCAGGCCGCGAACTTTGGCGACTTCGGGCCGGATCGTACTCCCGTCAACCCGGCTTTTGAGCGGGGCCGTCAGACTTGGTCCGGCCCGATCCGCTTCGGAAGCGGGGGGTTGCGGCACCGGCCGGGCCGATCCATACTTCGAAAACCGATCTCGACTCTCGATCTCTTCCCAGCGAGTCAAGCCGATGGACCTCCCGAAACTGCACGGCATCATCCCCCCGCTGGCCACCCCCTTGAAGCCCGAAGGCTCGCTCGACGAGGCCGCTTTGGGCCGGCTCGTCGAGTTCCAGATCGGCGCGGGGGTCCACGGGCTCTGGGTCCTCGGCACGACGGCCCGCTTCGACCTCCTGACCGACGCGACCCAGCGACGCGTGGCCGAGGTCGTCGCCAGGGTCAACGCCGGCCGATTGCCGCTGGTCCTCAACGTCTCGGACATGGGGACCGACCGCACCCGGGCCCGGGCCTCGCTCTTCGACGACCTCCCCTTCGACTATTACGCCGCCCTCCCGCCCTGGTATCAGCCGATGCCCTGCGGCGAGGTGACCGACTATTTCGTCACCCTGGCCGACCGCCTGGCTCGTCCCCTGGTGATCTACAACGCGCCCTGGATCTGCAATCAACTCGGCTTCGAACACCTCCGCCAGCTTGCCCAGCATCCCCGGATTGTCGGCTGCAAGGACGTGACACCCAGCCTCAGCCGGACCCTCGACTGGCCGCTCGCCGAGCGTCGGGCCCTCGGCTTCAGCTACCTCCACGGCAACGACCAGCTCGCGATTTCCACCGACCTGGGGGCCGATGGCTTCGTCTCGGCCCTCTCCAACCCCTTGCCCGAACTCCTCGTGGCGATCTGGGACGCGGCCCGGGCCGACGACGCCGAGCGGGCCTTCCGGCTCCAGTCGCAACTGACGAGGCTCGCCCGCGTGACCGGCTTCGGGCCGATGCTCGCCTGCCTGGAAGTCCTCTGCCGCCACCGAGGCCTGTTCGACCGGATGCTCCCGCCGCCCCTCCGATCGCTCGACTCGGAGCCGGCGCAGCGGGTCATCGACGTGGCCGAGGTCGTGGGCGTCCTGCCGGCGGAACTGGCCACATTCCGGTCGTGATCCGATAAGAAGAGAGGCGTCCCGGAATCCCGGCCGGGTCGGTCGTTTTTGGGGCGACATGCCGCCGAGGTTTTGCTAGAGTCCGTCGCCAGTCCGGCCGGGACGACGGAATCGACCCTCGCCGGGACACAGGTTACATCCTTCGCGCCTTCGACGCGGAACTCACGGAGGAGCCCCGAGAGCATGGACGCTCGACCCCTCGGATCATCGACCGCGCGGCACCTGGCCGCCCTCGTCGCGATGGCCTTGGTCCCGGCCCTGGCCGGGGCCTCGCACTCTCACCGGACGACCAACTTCGCCGTCGAGGCCCCCACGCTCGACGCCGCCCGGCGGGTGGCCGAGCATGCCGAGGTCTGCCGACTCGCCATCGCCAAGGCCTGGCTGGGTCGCGAGCTCCCGGCGTGGTCCTCGCCCTGTCCGATCAAGGTGAAGCTGACGCAGGGCGAGGCCGGTGGCCTCACCTCGTTCGGTTTCAGCCGGGGAAAGGTCCACGACCAGTCGATGACCGTCGAGGGGAGGCTCGACCGGATCCTCGCCTCCAGCCTCCCGCACGAGGTCACGCACACCGTCTTCGCCGCCTACTTCGGCGGGCCGATGCCGCGCTGGGCCGACGAAGGGGCGTCGCTCCTGAGCGAGGACCAGCGCGAATATCGACGACACGACCAGATCGTCGTCGAGCTGATCTCCCGGCGTGGTCAGATGCCCCTGGAGCAATTCTTCACCGCCGAAGATTATCCCGAGGACGTCATGGGCTTCTACGGCCAGGGCTATTCGATCTCGCGGTTCCTCGTCGAGATGGGCGGACGGCCTCGCTTCCTCGCCTTCGTCAAGGAAGGCTCGAAGTCCGGCTGGGACCTTGCCGCCAAGAACCATTATGGGCTCTCCAACATCCGCGAAGTCGACCGGGCCTGGCGATCATGGCACAAGGTCAACGCCCCCGGCACGGTCATCGTCCAGGCGAGCGTCGACCCGCTCGACCGTTGAAGTCCGAGAAAGCTCGGACCCGGACGCTTGCCTGCTCCTGCCGGGCCGGGTATTGATGCAGGCAGGGCGCTCGGCCCTAGTGTCGTGCCAGACCCTCGGGGCGATCGAAGCGATGCCTAAGATTTTCACGACTTTCGTCCCCGGATTGCTCGGCGCGGGCCTCGGCGGCTACCTCGGATCGTTGGTGGTCTACTGGCTACGCCAGCAAAATTTCTACGCCATGGTCATCCCCGGTGCATGCTCGGGCCTGCTCTGCGGATTTCTCTCGATCGATCCTTCGCGGATCCGAGGACTCCTCTGCGGCTGCATCGCCCTGGCGTCGTGTCTTCTGACCGAATGGACATATTTCTGGCCACCCCTCAAGACCGAAGGCTTCCTCGACTTCCTGGCCCACTTCCATCAGCAGCCGCCGTTGACCTTGATCATGATCAGCCTGGGGACTTTCTTCGGATTCTGGTGGGGACGCGAGGCGACGAACCCCTGGCGAGGCCGGTTCGCGGCAGGGCCGAGTGCCTGATCACCGGCGAAGCAGCGCTCCGCGAGCGGCTAGGGCCCGGTTGAGTGCCCGATCGGGGTCGGGGTCCAGCACGGTCAGGTGGCCCATCTTGCGGCCGGGGGCGGCTGTCTGCTTGCCATAGAGATGGAGCTTTGCGCCGGGGTCGAGGCTCCACATCCTCGACCAGTCGGGGTCGCCCTTCTGCCAGAGGTCGCCGAGGAGGTTGACCATCGCGGCGGGAGAGGTCAGCCCGGGGTCGCCCAGGGGGAGACCGCAGAGGGCGCGGACCTGCTGCTCGAACTGGCTGGAAACGGCCGCCTCGATCGTCAGGTGCCCCGAATTGTGCGGCCTCGGGGCGAGCTCGTTGACGAGCAGCGTGCCTTCGGCCGTCAGGAAAAATTCGACCGTCAAGACGCCGACCGTCCCGAGCGCCTGGGCGATCGAGAGGGCCATTTCCCTGGCTTCCTGGGAGACGATCGGCCCGACCGGCGCGGGCATCACGGTGGCGTCGAGGATGTGCCGCTCGTGCCGGTTCAGGGCGACCGGGAAGGTCACCGCCTTTCCATCGGCCCCCCGGGCGACGACCACCGAGACCTCGGAGGCGAACGTCACCCATCCCTCGGCCACGCAGGCGACCCGGCCGAGCTGGTTCCAGGCCGCTTCGACCCGACCGGCCTCGTCGACCCGGACCTGACCCTTGCCGTCATAACCCGAGGCCGCCGTCTTGAGGATCAGCGGGAGGCCGAGCGAACCGACCGCCCCGGCGAGGTCTTCGGGGGTCCGCACCGGGCGCCAGGGCGCCAGCGGCAGGCCATGCCCGGCGAGGAAGGCCTTCTCCCTGAGGCGGTCCTGGCTGACCCAGACCGTCTTCCAACCGGGACGGACCGGCATCCGGCGTTCGAGCCAGCGGAGGGCTGGGGCGGAGACATTCTCGAATTCCACGGTCACCGCATCGGCCCGCCCGGCGAACTCCCGGAGCGAGTGGAGGTGATCCGGCGGCCCGACGACGGACCAGTGGGCGACCTGCGCGCCGGGACCTTCGGGGATCGCGCCCAGGACCCCCGCCCGGTAGCCGAGCCGCTGGGCGGCCTGGACGAACATCCGGCCGAGCTGGCCTCCGCCGATCACCCCGAGCGAGGCGGGCGGGCGGAGGACGGTCAAGACGTGGCGGTCCTGGGTCATGTCGGCGACTCGTCCACGCCATCCGTCTGGGCCCTGCGGAAGGCGACGAGGGCCTCGCGGACCTTCGGGTCGGATCGCGCGAGGATCGCGGCGGCGAGCAGGGCGGCATTCGCCGCGCCCGCCGGGCCGATGGCCAGCGTGCCGACCGGGATCCCTCGGGGCATCTGGACGATCGAGAGGAGGGAATCGACCCCTCGGAGCACGATGCTCTCGACCGGGACGCCGAGGACCGGCAGGATCGTCAGGGCGGCGAGCATCCCCGGCAGGTGCGCAGCACCCCCGGCCCCGGCGATGATCACGTCGAGGCCCCGCGCCTCGGCCCCCTTGGCGTAGGAGAAGAGGCGTTCCGGCGTCCGATGCGCCGAGACGACCTTCGACTCGTGGGCGATGCCGAGCGACCCGAGGACCTCCGAAGCGTGCCGGAGCGTCTCCCAGTCCGATCGACTTCCCATGACCAGGCCCACTCGTGGGGCCTCCGATTCGTTCGTCGTCATCGATCCTCGCCGCTCACCGCCCGGATGGGATCCTGCCCGCGTTTCAATCCACCATCTTACCCCGCGATCGCCGCGAAGCCAGCCGATCGTCCGGGCGGGGGGATCGCACTCCGGCCGCTCCCGGTCCGGCTTTCCCCAGGGGCGGGAAATGTTTACGATGAGTCCGAGGTGTGGGCCGATCACGGACGGAACGGAGCTTTGTTCGCGATGCAGATCATCCTGGCGAATCCCCGAGGCTTCTGCGCCGGGGTGAATATGGCCATCGAGAGCCTGGAGCGCTCGCTCGATTTCTTCGGCGCCCCGGTCTACGTCTATCACGAGATCGTCCACAATAAATACGTCGTCGAGCGGTTCAAGAGCCGGGGGGTGGTCTTCGTCGAGTCATTGGCCGAGGTCCCGCAAGGGTCGCCGCTGCTCTACAGCGCCCACGGCGTCTCCCCGCAGATTCGCGAGGAATCGCGGGCGCGAAACCTCCGCGCGATCGACGCGACCTGCCCGCTGGTCACGAAGGTCCACCTCGAAGCCATCAAATATGCGAGGGAAGGGTACACGATCATCCTGATCGGCCACGAAGGGCACGATGAGGTGATCGGCACCATGGGGGAGGCTCCCGGACGGATGATCCTGGTCGAGACCGCCGAGGACGTCGACCGGCTCGAGATCCCGGCTTCGGCCCGGATCGCTTACTTGACCCAGACGACCCTGAGCGTCGACGACGCCAACACCGTGATCGCCGCCCTCCGCAAGAAGTTCCCGCGGGTGGCCAACCCGCCGAAGGACGACATCTGCTACGCGACCCAGAACCGTCAGGAGGCCGTCCGCGAGTTGGCGGCCCGGGCCGACGTGGTCCTGGTCCTCGGCAGCCAGAACAGCTCGAACAGTAAGCGACTGGCCGAGATCGCCCGCTCGCTCGGCCCCCACGCCCACCTGATCGACGGCGTGACCGACCTCCAGTCCAATTGGTTTGACGACGCCGAAACGGTCCTGATTACCGCCGGCGCGAGCGCCCCCGAGGACGTGGTCCAGGAGTGCATCGGCTACCTCCAGGCCCAGTTCGGGGCCTCGATCGTCGAGGAGTGGGTCCGCGAGGAGAGCGTCCACTTCCCCTTGCCCAAATCATTGCGGGAGTTGCTGCCGCCGGCCTCGATCTCAGGTTCCGCCCTTCGGACTTGATCGGTCCCGGTCGCGATTCAACTCGTCCCAGCCCGCCTCCGAGCGAGAAGGGATGTGGTCGTTGGCCCGATCCTCGACGGCCATCCGGCGGAGGGCCTGGGCGCAACATCGGCCGGCCAGCAGGGTCAAGCCGGTCACCTGGACGAGGAGGATCGCGCTGAGGACCCACCAGCCGAGGTACATCAGGATTGTCCCGGGGTTCGGGGGCCGATCACGGAGCGGCCAGAGGGGCGGATTCCAGTCGGTCCTCGAATAGAAATACATGAACCAGACCATCGCCCCGGTGGTCGCCAGCGACCGCACCGCGCGGGCATAAGCCCGAGCCTGGGCCTCGCCGAGGTCGGCGGCCACGTCGGCGGCTAGACCGGCGATGAGGGCGAATTCGGACCAGCCCAGGGCCGCCCCCAGGGAATGGCGAAACCATTCGTGGCCGACCTCACCGTCTTGCAGGCCAAGGATCGCGGCATTGTCGAGGCCCCAGAGTACCGCATCCACCAGGCACATGAGCAGGAGGAGTCCGGCCCTCCTCGCCCAGCCCTGGCCCGGCCCACGGCCGCAAAGCAGGATCACGCCCAGCAGCGAGCCCCAGACCACGAGGGACTGCTCGATCAGGTCGAATGAGGGGATGCCCAACATCGCACCGACTCGTTGCCGATGCCCGGAGAACAGCAGGATCAGGTAGCCGATGGTCGACAGACTCGCGACCACCAGCGCCAGGCCCAGCGAGGAGAAACCGACCCGGGCCCGCCGGAGCCGTCGACGGAGCTGATCACGTTCGCTAACGGGGTCGGCCCAGGGGTCCGAAGGCCACTCGGGAACCGGAGGGCCGTCGGGATGATTCAGGTTCATGATCGATCCGGCTCGCGAGGGTCTGGCCAGGCGGTCCGAGGTAGGCCTGGGTCGATTATAGGCGACCTCGCAACGATCCGCCACCGACGCGCCGGCCGCTCGCGCCCACTCGAGGAAGGCGGGTCGACTCCGACTCGGTAGCGGGTACCCGCCGGAGGCCAAGGTGCGAACCTCCCCGGGTTGGCCCGGGTGAGTGACCCCGAAGCGCCCCGACAATCCGGCGGCCGTCCGCGTCGCTCGGTCGGTCCTCGTCGAACGGGGCAAGCTCGTCCGGTCGTTGGGAGGAAAACCGACGGGCTTCTCGTGTATCATCCAATCATTCGATGTTGCACAGCCGGCGGCCGGGAGGCGACGAAGGATGCGATGGTCGGACCCTGGTTGGCTCGGATTGGTCTTGCTGGCCGTCTTGCCCTGGGCCTGGGGGCGGCGCCGGATGGGTTTGGCCTGGCCGACCCTGGCAGGGTTCCCCGAGGGTGGATCGCGGCGAGTCGCCGGTCTCCGGGCCTTGCCGTGGGTCGTTCGGGGGACGGCGCTCGCCTGTCTCGCCCTGGCGATGGCCCGACCGCAATCGGTCGGCGGGCATGTCCGGCTTGCGGGCCGGGGGGTGGCCATCATGGCCTTGGTCGACCAAAGTTCCAGCATGAAGGCCGTCGATTTCCCTGCCGAGGCTGGAGTGACCTCCCGGCTCGAGGCGGCGAAGGCGACGCTCTCCCGATTCATCCTGGCCCGAGGGGACGACCTCGTCGGCCTGGTTTCGTTCGCCAATTACCCTGACCTCGTCGCGCCGACGCTCGACCAGGGTTCGCTCCTCGAAGCCGTCCGGATGATCCGACCGGCCGGTCCGATCGACGACGGGACCAACCTTGGCGACGCCTTGATTGTCGGCCTCGGCGCGATTCGCGATGCCCCGACGCGCCGCAAGGTGATGATCCTGCTGACCGACGGTCGGAACGCGCCGGCGGTGCCCAGGCCGGTCGACCCGATCGTCGCGGCGGCCCTGGCCAGGGATCTCAAGGTGACCCTGCACACGATCGCCATCGGGAAGCCTTCGAAGACCGAGGAGAAGGTCCGGCCCGACGAGGCCGATGGGCCCGATCTCGCCTTGCTGGCGAGGATGGCGGAGGTCGGCGGAGGCCGGGCCTTCGTCGCTTCCGACGCCGGCATGCTGGAGGAGGTCTTCCGGGAGATCGACGCCCTGGAGAAAAGCCCGGTCTCGGGGATGATTCGGACGCTTTATCGCGAAGAATATGCGGCCTGGGCGGCGGCGGCCCTGGCCCTGCTCGGGTTCGACCTGGCCTGGACTTCGGGGCGGTTCCGTCGCCTACCGTGAGCATTGAGGACGAGGGCAGGGCGGTCGGGAAAATTCCGGGGGAGGAGGGAGGATGAACCCGTCGGGACTTTTCGCCAGGCCCGATCGGCTCTGGCTCTTCCTGGTCTTCCTGCCGATGGCGGCCTGGGTGGCCCGCGGGTCGCGTCGGCGTTCGCTGGATTGGGCGATCCTGGGCCAGTCCAGTCTCGCTCAAGGGGATGGCTCGTGGTGGCGGCTGGCCTCGGCCTCGCTGGTCGTGCTCGCCCTGGCCCAGCCGCGCTGGGGGAGGTCGCACGGCCCGGACCCGCCCCCCGGTCGTGACGTGGTCTTGCTGGTCGACGCCAGCCGGAGCATGGCCGCCGAGGATGCGGTGCCCGACCGTCTCGGGCTGGCCGTCGAGGCGGGCTCCAGCCTGATCCGCGCCCTCGAGCCCGGAGGGGCCGATCGCGCGGCCGTGGTCGCCTTCGCCGGGCGGGCCGTGGTCCGTTGCCCCCTGACGGCGCACCTCGAAGCGGCCCGGGATGCGCTCGGCGCGGTCCGGCCCGGTGACATCGAGCCCGGCGGCACCGACCTCGGCGCCGCCATCCATCGGGCCATCGAAGCCTTCGACGACGAGGATCACGACGAAGGGCGGACGCTCGTCATCTTCTCCGATGGCGAGGACCACGTCGACTCGTGGCGAGGGGAGGTCGAGCGGCTCCGTCAAGGTGGAATCGTCGTCCACTGCGTCGGGGTGGGCGACGAGGACCGGGCCCATCCGATCCCGAAGACAGGGCGAGAGGACGCGGACCCTCCGGCGGAGACGAGACGTTCCGACCTGGCGCTTCGTTCGATCGCGGACGCCACGGGCGGGGTCTTCCTGCCGATCGGCCGGGGGCCGGGCGATCTGACGCCCCTGTTTCGCGACCGGCTCGCGTCGACCGCTCGGCGTCGCCGCGAGGAGGTCCGCATCGCGGGACTCGCCGAGCGCTTCCCGGTCTTCCTGATGCCGGCGATCGCCCTGCTCCTGGCGTCCTCCTGGCCCTCCTCGGCCCGGAGGAGGCGGCGGGCCCGTGCGTTCGGCCCGGCCATCGCGCTCTTCGGCATGTTCCTGACGGCAGGTGCCGGTTCACCCGGAGAGACCGCCCGGGGCCTGGTGTCCCGAGGGGTCGAGGCTTATCAGGCCGGCCAGTTCGACCGGGCCCTCGAAGACTTCAACCACGCCATCGCGATCGACGAGGCCGCCGCGGTCCCGCGGTTCGACGCGGCCTCGACCCTCTTCCAGCTCGGCCGACAATCCGAGGCGATCCGACGTTACGAAGAGGCCAGGGACCGGGGCGACGCCGCGCTGGCGATCAAGGTCGATTATGCCCTGGGCAATGCCCTCCTCGCCCTCGGTCACCTCGACGCCGCCCTCGTCCATTATGACGCTTGCCTCTCGTCGACCCTGGAAGGGGATGGGCTCGACGCCGTCCGGATCGACGCGGCCGAGAACCGCGCCTTCGTCGCGGATAGGAAAAATCCGCCTCCGGTCTCGCCCGGCTCGAGTAACCCCGAGCCCCCCGCCTCCCAGAAGAAGCGCAGGGCTTCGCGGCGACCGGACGGCGATCGGGGCGAGTCCGGATCCACTTCGGAGGATCCGCCCTCCCCTCAGGCCGGGCGAGGCGAACGGCAAGGCGGCGGCGATGGCGACGCCGCCTCCCTGCGGGGCAAAGGAGGCGCGGGAGGAAGCGGAGAAGCCCCGCCCGAAGGAGGGTCGCCCGAGGAAAGGCTCGAATCGGCGCTCAAGGACATCCGGGAGGCCAGGGCCAGGAGGCCAACCGTCCCGCCCAGGGCCGGCTCGAAGGCCCTGGGCAAGGACTGGTGAGCTGAGCGTCGCGAGGCCTGGAACGTCCCGACATCTGCCGTCGGTCTCACCGGGAGAAGAGCTTGATCGTCCTGCGGATCTCCGTCGCGTCCGGTGCGGTGGTCGACCGGAACGTGGCGGCCCGGAACAGGTCGGCGAAGGCCAGGAGGTCGCCGAGGTCGCGATCGGCGTCGGCGACCGGACGTTTGGATCGGCCCGCCAACTCCCTCGCGATCGGGGCGCGAAGCGCACGGACTTCCCCGACGAGCCGAGGGAGGTCGACGATCATGAAGGTCGAGGCATTGGCCAGTTCGCTCGCGTGAATCTCCGCCAGTGTCGCGGGGACGGGTCCGGTCCCGGATCGGGCGACGGCCTCGGGCGAGGTGCCGAGGATGAGTCGACCTGGATTGACCCGACCGGAAAAGATCGCGTTGGCCCCGTCCGTCAGCAGCGTCACCTTCGACTCGCCCACGAGCCTGGACTCGACCCGAAGGTGGTCCGCTCGTCCTTTCGGGTCGAGGGCGTGGAGGGCCATGAGCGTCCGCAGGCCGTTCTCGACCGGACCGGCGAGGGGGGCCGAGCCGGGGTCGTCCGACCATCCAACCGTGCCGACCACCGGGAAGCGTGGCCGGATCGCCCGGTCGGGCTCGACCTCCAGGGCCAGGAGGACACCGGGTTTGAGCCTGGGGACGAGGTCGGTCAACGGGTCGCGGCCGAGCAGCACGCCCTGGAGCAATTGCCTGACGTTGGCCAGCGCGGGCCGCTCCGCCTCGGGGACCAAATCATGGACGGCCTCGACCAGGGCCGCGAAGTCCAATCCGAGCGAAGCCACGGCGACGGTCGACGGGGAGAGTCGCCCTTCGAGGACGGTCGGTACCGGGGGGCCCGTCAGCCAGGCTTTGAGCCAGGGGTCGAGCTTCTGGGGGGCGATCGACTCGCTGGAATGCAGCGAGATCCCGCCGTCCCAGAGGATGGCCAGGCCGAACTGGCCGACCGACTCGATGTAGCGGGTGAGCATCGCCGAAGTCCGGTTGACCTCGGCCTTGGCCCCCTCGGCCATCGACCGCTCCACCAGCCTGGGGTTGACGAAGAGGCTGGCCAGCGGTCGCGCGGGGAGCCCGGCCCTGACTTTGCGAAAATCGGGATCGTCGCCGAGGCCGGGCCGGTTCGTCGACTTGCGGTCCAGCACCCCCCAGAGCAGCGGCTCGGAGTTCGACCAGGCCAACGTCCCATCGTCGAAGAGGGCGTAGTACTCGGGGGGGCGACCGACCGGCTTGAAAAGCCTGGCCGAGTAGCCGAGCTTCCCCCGGACCCGGGCCTGGACTCCCGACAGCTCGCCGGAACGGATCTGGGCCTCGTCGATGGCCCGGACCATACGGATGAGCAAGGCCCGGTCGCGTGGCCTGACCAGCAGCAGGCCTCGCGACTGGTCCGGCCGTCCGGCCGGGCCGGGTTGCAACGACAACGCGAAGGCGTCCCCCAGGATCTCGTCGCGAATCCGCTCCAGCGTGACCTCCAGCGCCGCCTCGATGTGCCTCGCCGCCTGCTCGGCCTTGCGATAGGGCGGCGACGCCATCCAGCCACGGACGGCGGGCAGGCCTTCGATCCTGGCGAGCGAGGGGGAGCCGGCCAGTTCGTCCGCCCTGGCGCGGAAGTCCTCGACCACCAGGGTCAGCCCCGAATCGACCGCGATCAGTTTGAGCAGCGATTCGGCCGGTCCGGACGCGTCCACCCGGGCCGGGACCGTCGACGAACCCAGCAGGAAGAGGAGGAGCCACGACCGTCGCATGCCCGGTGACCTCGGGGAGGGAGGAGGGGGGAGGAGAGGGGGCGCGGCCCAGCCGGGCTGCCTCGGCCAGTCGGCACTCAGCCGGGCAGCCGGCCCGCGGAAGGCGGGCCGGCCGGAGGAGAGAGGTCGGGGACGCGATACCAAGGGCCGATTGCCGGGATGGCGAGCGAGAGCTTCGCCCGGAGGGGGGCGATCCGGGCCTTGATCCGGCCGAGGTCCTCGGCCCGGCCCTGGTCGTCCAGAAGCTTGGAGTAATGCCGGAGGACGTCGAGGAGCGAGCCCTCGTCGCCCGGCGTCTTCTCCCAGATGGCGATCGATCGCAGGAAATTGGCCTCGGCCTCCTTCGGCTCGCCACGCCTGGAGAGGATCTGGCCGAGCCCGTCGAGGACATGGGCGACCGAGGGGCTCGACTCGCCGCGGGTCCGAAAGTAGACCTTCAGGGCCCGGTCGAAGAGGGGACGGGCCTGGTCGTCCTTGCCCTGTTCCAGGTAGGTCCAGGCCATGTTGTTCAAGGCGTCGGCCGTCTCGTCGTTCGACGGCCCCTGGACCCGTTCGCGAGCCTCGAGCGCCCTGGCGAAGTTCGGCTCGGCCTCGGCGTAACGCCGCTGGGTGGTCAGCAAGAGGCCCAGCAGGGTCCGGCTCCTGGCCAGTTCGACCGGGTTGGCCCGGTCCGACTTGCCCTGTTCCTCAATCGACCGGCGGAGGAGCGGTTCGGCCTCGGCCTGGCGTCCGAGGTCGAGGTAGAGCGTCGCGAGTTGGTTCTGGCTCTGGGCGATCGCGGGGGTGCCCGGGCAGAGCAGGGCCTCGCGTGCGACGAGCGCCCATCGGGCGTGCGCCTCGGCCTCGGCATTCCGGCCTTGCTTCTGGAGGGACCAGGCGAAGTCGGCGTAACTCCTGGCGAGGAGGCGGGTGTCCTGGAGCCCCGGACGATTCGCCACCCGGATCGCCGCCCGGAACTCACGCTCGGCGGTGTCGAAGTAGCCCTTGCCGATCGCCCGCCAGCCCGACCTGTTGTAGGCATTCCAGTCCGTGAGGTCGCCCGGTGTGGTCGTCCCCGAAGGGGCCCGCCGGTCGTGGGCATCGAGCAAATCCTGGATCGTCTGGGCTTCGCCCGCGAGGGGGATGAAGAGGAGCAGGGCGATGGCGAGGCCCATATTCGAGCAGGGACGATTCATGCGGTGAGATTCCTCCCGGCGGTCGGGCGGCGCTTGGCTTTCAGAGCCCGTCGTGATGATCGGGTGGGGCAGGGCCGGGTTCGGGCGGTTGGCCGATCAGGAACCCGAAAGCATGACGGGCCGAGGCGGGGATCGGCCTGATCCCCGCGTTGACCCGCTCGCCGACCGAGCGCAAGGCACTATTCGGCTCCGGGTCGACCGCTTCGACCTGACCGGCGACGGAGGCCGTGTCGGCATCCGGGCGGCCGAAATCGAGCAATTCCCGCCCGATCCGGGAAGCCGGGGCCGAAGCGTCCAGTGCCAGGCCGATCGTCGCCTCTCGGGCCTCGGAGAGGGCTCGCTCCAGCGAAGCCGGGCCAATACCGGGCGGCCCGACGAAGGGCCCCGCCGAGGGCTCGAAGGTCCTTCGCCAGGATCGATAGGGCCCAAGCCAGGCCAGGGCGAGCACGGCCGCCGCGGCGGCGAGCGTGGCCGCGAGACGTCGATGCCTCCCGGACCCGATCGTCCTCGAAGGATTGGCCGCGGGGACGCGCAACTCGCGGAGCCGGGCGATCGAGGCCGGCGACGGGGCGGGAGTTTGCAAGGCACCGACGGCCAGGATCAAGACGTGATAGCCTGAGGCCAGCGGATGGCATCGCCCGCAGGTCGCCGCGTGCTCGTCCAGCGACCGCTCGAGGCCTGCAGGAAGGGGTGAACCTGCGTCGAACAGTTCGTTCCAGCGGGCCTCGAAGTCGCGACAGTTCATGCGTACCCCCGGCCGATGACGGCCTCCCCTGTCCAGGATTTTAGGCTCGAACCGCGTCTTGTCCAGGGCGACACGACGGACCGACGATCATCCCGTCGGCCTTCAGCAATGGACCCCCCGGCGGGTGAGGTCCGCGACCAGCTCGCCTCGGGCCCGATGCAGCCAGGTCTTGACGGTGCCGACCGGCCTTTTCATCACCTCGGCGATCTCCTCGTAGGGCAGCCCATGCTCGTGGAAGAGGACGAAGACGGTCCGGTAATCGGGGCGAAGTCGCCCAAGGGCCCGGTCCAGCTCACCGGCGAGGTCGTCGGGGTCGGCCACGCCGGGACGGTGGTCGACCGTCTCCTCGGCCGTCTCGGCCAGGACCGGCCGCCTGGATCGTCTCCCGAGTGAGGTCCGGCAACGGTTCGCGGCGATCCCCAGCAACCAGGGGCGGAGCGGGCGATCCTGGTCGAAACCGGCGATCCCGCCGAGGGCCCGGACGAAGGTCTCCTGGACGATATCCTCGGCATCCTGGCGATGCTTGAGCATCCGGAAGCAGAGGCCGAAGACCACGCCGTGATACCGATCGAGGAGGAGGCCTGGAGCTCCAGGATCGCCAAATCGTAAGGCCTCGACCAACGCTCGGTCGTCCATGAAGCCTGGCCTTCGCCCGACGTTCGGGACGCCGACGCTGGGTCGGACGTCTCGGGATACCCCCGGCTGGGGGATCGCGTTTCAAGGAATCGAATGGCTCCGGCGATTATCGCAGGCCGGACTTCGACGGGGAACGATCCGCCCGATAAATTCCTCCCTGGTCGTCTTCGTCTCCCGGGTCGACGACCCGGGCGGCGACCGGAACCCCTCGGGGATGGCTCCGGCCGCCGCCACGGTCAATCATCCCGGCTGCCCTGCGGGTTCATTCAGCGGGGGCTCGGCCCGCTGGAGAACTCGGTCAGCTCCTCGGCGGACGATTCGGAGAAACTCCGGCCGGATCGCTCCAGCCCTTCGCCCATGCGGAGGGCGATCTGGTGGAGTTCGGGCGAGTCGATCCGCCAGGCGATCTCGGCGAGCTGGTCCGGGGTGACGTCGGCGAGCCCTTGGCCGAGGCGTTCGAGTTCGGACTCGAGGCGGAGCATCGTCTCCAGCATCTCGGCGTGAGTGTCCGCCGAGCCTCCCACCAGGATGCATTCATCCCCGGTGCTGAGCCGCTGCTGGTCGTCGCTGCCGTCGAGGCCGAATCCGATGATCGCGGCTCGGAGCCTGCGGGGGCCGCCGTCGGGCTGGATGGTCATGGCGGGGGTGGCCTTTCGCGTCTTGGGAGTCGATGGGCGGCGATCGGCCCGGGGGTCTCGGTCCCCTCCTCGGCCCTTGGCATCGCCTCGCGACTTCTTATCGGCTCCTGGGACCCGGTCGGACAACGCCCTGACGAGGAATCGTCCCCCCGGGCGTGGCCTTCGCCGCACGTTGCTTACGACCCACCCAGGCATTCCTTGGCCGTCCCCCGGGCTACCCGGTAGGCATAACGCAAGGTCATCGCCCGGGCCTCGATCTGCTCCTCGCTGAAGAGCCGACCTTCGCTCGGCGGCAATCCCGCCAGCGCGACCGTCATCGGTAGCAAGTCCAGAAATTGCCGATATTTCGCCTGGAGGTCGGCGGCCGGGATCTCGTTCGACATCGCGGAACTCCTGCCTTTGGGGATGGTTCGGGATCGCCTTCAAAGGGTGGAGGGCTGGGAGGGGCGGCGTCCCGCCCACTGGGAGCCCCGATGGCCCCGGTCGAAGGCCGCACCCCGGCATCCCTCCGACTCCGAGCGTAGCGGAGCCGGGCCCGCCCGGCAAGCTGCACCCTGCCAGAGCCGACGGCCACCCCGCGATCGGCGTTAAGCCGGGATGGGGGAACGGAATCGGCAACGGCCGGCTTTGACGAGCCCGCGGCTTCGGGTTATGATGGCGTCGAGATCGCGTGCCCGCGTCCTAGTCGGCACGATCCGAACAGCAGACCCATTTCCCACACCAGGAGGTTTGTTTGATCCAACGCGCGGTGGAGGAATCCCCACCCGGATTCCAATCGATGGGCTTGAGTCGAGCGATGCTCGAAGCCCTCAGGCGGGTCCGTTATGCGACCCCCTCCCCGATCCAGGCTGCACTCATCCCCGAAGCCCTCGACGGCAAGGATGTTATCGGCCAGGCCAAGACCGGGACCGGCAAGACGGCCGCCTTCGGCATCCCCCTGATCGAGATGCTCGAAGCCCGGGGCAAGGGCCCCCAGGCCATCATCCTGGCCCCAACCCGGGAACTCGTCCAGCAGATCGTCGTCGAGATGCAGAAGCTCGCCCACGGCCAGGACGTCGCCGTCTGCGGCATCTATGGTGGTGAACCGATCGAGAAGCAACTCCGCGCCCTCGAACGCGGCGTCGACATCATCGTCGGCACCCCGGGCCGGGTCCTCGACCACATCGAACGGCGAACGCTCTACCTGGGCGAGATCTTCCACGTCGTCCTCGACGAGGCCGACCGGATGCTCGACATCGGCTTCCGGCCCGACATCGAGCGGATCCTCCGCAAGGTGCCCGACCCGCACCAGACCCTGCTCCTCTCGGCCACCATCTCCGACGAGATCCGCCACCTCGCCCGCCGCTACATGTTCGAGCCGGTCGAGATGAACCTCTCGAAGGACGAGCCCTCGGTCGAGTCGATCAAGCAGTATTACGTCACCGTCGAGCACGACCGGAAGTACGACCTCCTGGTCCACCTGCTCGACCGCGACAAGCCCCGCCAGTGCATCGTCTTCACCCGCACCAAGCGGGGTGCCGACAAGCTCGCCGACCGCCTCAGGGGCCGAGTCGCCGGCGTCGCGACGATCCACGGCGACCTCACCCAGTCGGTCCGCAACCGCGTCATGCAGGGGTTCCGCAACGGGACCATCCCCGTCCTTGTCGCCACCGACGTCGTCGGCCGCGGCATCGACGTCAACGACATCAGCCACGTCATCAACTTCGACGTGCCCGATGACCCCGAGAATTACGTCCACCGGATCGGCCGGACCGGCCGGATGGGCAAGGACGGCATCGCCTACATGTTCGTCTGCCCGGACCAGGGCGAGCCCCTGACCCAGATCGAGTTGCTGATCAACAAGTCCATCCCCACCCTGCCGCTCGATGACTTCGTGGCCTACCGCCGCGAGCCGAAGCGCGACTCCAACTTCCGGGAACTCTTCAGCACCACCAAGTCCCGCTCGACTTCGACCTTCGCACGCAGCTAAGGTGCCCGATTCGAGGCTGGCCCTTCTCCGGGCCGCCGTTCACGCTTCGCCTCGCTCGTCGGGAAGACCGATCAATGCGACGCGACGGGTCCGCGACGGGGGGCAGTTACCGACCGCACATCATCAGCCCGCGGTCTCGACTGCCTCCCCACTTGGCCCGTCTACTCGCCCCCCCCTCGCGTGGCCAACTGTTCGGCGACTTTCCCGAAGAATCTTCGAGCCTCCTCGATCATCCCCTCCATCCCTCCCTCGACCGCCCCGAATCTGGCCCGATCGGACCAGGCCAGCAAGTCTTCGGCCGACTGACCGATGGAAGAGTCGCCCGTCAGCCTCTCGAAGCCGAGCCTGGCCTCGACGGGTGTCAGCACGCCGGGGGGACGGCCGCAAGCCCGTTGGAGGAAGGTCGTCAAGGCTTCCGCCACTCGCCGCGCCGACTCCGTCCCCTGGACGCCCTCCTCCAACGCCGAGGCCAGCTCGCGGGCGACTCGCGAGGGGCGTCGCCTCTTTGCCTTCCGGGCTCGCCAGGCGAACCGGATCCCCCAGCCGACGCCCAGGACCGCGACCAAGGTCAACAGCCCCCAGGCCCCGACGATCGCAATCGCTGCGGTCGGTGGCTCCCGACCGGCGAGGCCGGACGGCCCGAGTCCCACGAGCGGCGATCGGGGGGGCTCGTCGACGATGAAACTCAGACTCGGGGTGATCCGAGTCGCGTAACGGCGGGTCTTCGGGTCGAATGCCGAGACGGCGACCGGAGGGAGGACCGCACGCCCGGCCTTCGACGCCCGGATCCGATAGCGAAAGGCCCGGATCGGCTGTCGGGTCGCTTGGAGGGATTCTCCGTCCCGCTCGACTTTCCATCCGAAAGAACGCCATTCGCTCAAATCCGGCCCCCTTACGCTCCCCCAGGCTGCGTCTCCTTTGACTTCGATGACCACTTCAAGCTTGTCGCCGAATGGTACGTGTGAAGCATCGGCGCGGGCCATCGCATCGAACGTCCCCACCCCGCCGAGGAAGGCCTGGGTCCGGCCTTCGGTCGGGACCTTATCGACTTCCAGTCGTTTCCGTTTCGAGGATCCCTTCCTTTCCCCCGATCGAGCTTGAAAGGGCGGCAAGTCGAGGGGGCCGCTCCGGCTCGGCACGACCACGTAACGTGCGGGGCCCGGCCGATCGGAGTCGATTGAGATCGGATAGACCTCGGCCGAGGCCATCCGCGGAGCGACGAGGGTCGGACGGTTGGGTCCAGCCTCCCCCTCGATCGTGATTTCGACCTCGATCCCCTGACCGACGTAGTACGGCCTCGGCGCCACCTTGGCCGAGACTTGTAGCGGCTCGGGTGCGAGCGAAGGGACTTCGTGTTGGGCCAAGACGAGCCAGCAAGCGAGTGGAATCAT
>JAABUK010000969.1_pt1 | contig 57077 bp, 53 predicted proteins | sample 5559141 | NCBI WGS metagenome assembly JAABUK01 (sample SAMN10711869, study PRJNA513367) | rock metagenome | isolation source: Antarctica rocks | place: Antarctica: Victoria Land, Pudding Butte nord | collected 2016-01-03
AAGTCGAGAATATATCTGAACATATGAACAAAACACTGAAGTTTGCTCGCGAGTCGCTAGTCAAAACACGAGAACAAATGATGAAACAAGTCAATAAGCATAGAAAAGAAGTTGATTACAAGGTCGAGTCAAAGATGTTTCTGAATGAAAGAAACATCATTACAGCGAGATCTTTCAAGAAGCTAGATGACAAAATGCTCGATTCTTTCACCAATCTAGATCTTGTCGACTCTTCATATAAACTGAAATTATCAGAGTCTATGCATGTTCATGATGTATTTCATTCTGACCTGCTTCGTTCTGTCGTCGACGATCTCTTGCCTGGTCAAAAGAATGAACCTTCAGGTTCAATAGTGATAAACGACGAAGACGAGTGAGAAATCGATGATATATTGAATTCTCGTCGATATTGAAGACGACTTCAGTATAAAGTCAAATGAAATGACTATGACAATGATCTCAATTGATACAACGCTGATGACGACGAATTTATGAATGCTCAGAAGATCATTAATGATTTTCATATTTGATACTTGAACAAATCGCGCTAATCATGATTGAGCAATCAAGTGAGTCAAGCAGAAAATACATTCATGCAAACATGAATCATCAAAGAGAAGAAGTAATGTCACGATTCTAGCCTTGTCAGACTCAGTCTTCTAGTCTTGTCAGATTTATTCTTGCTTCATCATCTTGACTAGTTTCTATTGAGTCTAGCGTCGACTGAGAAACACACATATGTAGTCAGCTTCTTTCCTGTAGCTATCTTTCTTTCTTAGCATTTATCTTCTAGTTAAATGACATTTCTATCTGACTCGCTCTAAACAGATCTCTAACATGTTTGCAATGCTCTATTTAAAATGTCTGAAATGTCTGATGCTTTGTCTGCTTTTACTCTTTTGATTATCTGTCTCACTTCATCTTCTGAGATGCGTAAGTTAAATGACACTGTCAAGAATATAAATGAGTCTGCAATGTCATTGATGTTTGTCTGAGAAAGTGAGAGAAAGAATTTTTCTCGTAATATCTCAATTTTTTTCTTGAACGTCGTTGTCATTTGATCAGTGTCACTTCACTTTAATGACAAAAACTGAGAAAGTTTTTTAGATAGCTGACTTTTGATTCTGACTCATTTTGCGAAGCATCATATTAACTTAAGTGCATTGTTCAGCTCATGCATTTGTGATCTGAAATGTACGCGCTTCGCTTGTTGAATGATCTTGTTTTTATGATCATTGTGTTTCAGATATTCATTTCATGCATCTAGTATGCTTTGTATTTTTCATATGATTCGCAGTTGTCTTGATTTCATTACTATCTCTGAGCAGTTCAAATTTCAGAAGTTCTTTGCTTAATTTGATGATTTTGTCAAGAAAATAAATTTCTCAATGATTTTCTGCAGCATCTTGATAACTTTGCACACTCTTTCATTCATCATCATCTTGCTGTTCAAAGAACGATTCGACGAAAGATGCATACACAAATACACACTCAATGCTTCTGTGTTCATTTTCTTTCATAATCATTGAGTTGAAGACTGTACTGATGTTGTTTATAAACAAAGTTTTATAATAATTGAAAGATGATTCAATTCTTGATGCAGATTGATATGTATCTTGCACTTGCATGTCATGAACTGTATTTTCTCGCTGCTAAAAACTAAATCAATAGTTGTAAACTGATTGTGAGTCTTGCAAGTAATAGTGTCTGATTTCAGCAATAATTTCAGCTTAGCATTAGTAATGATGTCAAGTAAACTGTTGATTGCTGCATGTTAAGTGAAGCATCTTCATTCTTCTCAGTGAGAGTAATGTAAATTGAAATCTCTTATGATCAGTTGTTTGCAGTTGTCTTTGAGTAGCTCGCTTAAGCGAGAAATGATTGAAGATCTTTTTATAAATGTAAAGAACAGTGAACATGAATTGTAAATGTTTATAAGTTGCAACGTCTGCGTTTTGTCATCTGTGTTGTAAGTTAATATTCTAATCAAGCAGATGTTTGACTCAGCTGTTTCTATCATTCATTGATTGAGTTTTAAGTGTTTGTTCACATATATGCATGTTCTTGACTGTAATGACGTGTTTTTCACTAGATAAAAGAAGTTGTGAGCTGAGTTAAATAATTGAATATCATTAATGTTATGACTCTGCTTCTGTATAACTACAATGTTGAAATCATGAACTTCTCTGTTGATTAGAAATAATTTCTGAATTTTCAATGATTTTCTAATGTTGTACTGCAGTATTTGTAGAAAAGATTGTTTTGTCATAAAGTTATTTGTAGCTGTTATTGACTTTGCAAAGAGAAGACTCTTTGAATGCTTTTAATCATCAAGAGTTTATCTCGTCTTCTGATTTATCATTTCTGACTCTGCTTGAGCGACGTCTCATCTGAGTCGCTACTCACGTAAGAGAAATGATCAACGCGTCTTTTCTTAACTTCTATCATCTGTCATGTTAATTCATGAGCGACTAGACTGCGTATTTTCAGCACAACTGTCGTTGAGCTTGACGAGTTCATTGAACTGAGAGAGTTCGTGAACTTCAAAGAATTCATTGAATTTGAAGAGTTCATTGAATCTGTAGAGCTTGAAGACAGCAACAAGCTCAAGAATTGCAAGAATGTGCAATTGTATTTAAATGCTTCTGAATATCTGAACGATTTGTTTCTATAGATTTCAAATGCTTGTTTCATTTGCTGTCATTATTTAAGACAGATGCATCTTCAGAGTTCGTGATTTTTGTTGCAGTTAGTGCAACATCTTTTATTCAAAGACATCATACACTTCTTGATGTAATGTTTGTCTGCGCACTTGACGCAGCGTTGATTCTTTTTGCAGAATTTGATTATGTGATCAAATTCTTGACATCTGAAGCACTATGTGATGCAACAGTTCTTCTTGAACAGTTCACATACACATTCATGATATGCATTTAACATACTCACGTTCATCAGTTAATTCATCATCGCTTCGATTGCTATCTTTACAATGAGTAATGAATGAGTCTTTTCACTCTCTGCTACTTTCTTGAGTCAGACTATTCTTAGAATCTTCAGATTCTTATGAAGTCTTGCGTTATTCTTTATCAGCTTTCTAATGACTTTCTTCTGATTATTCATGTCAATTGTAGTGCACATCTCATGTGTCAGCATTGCGAAGATTCGTTGTGATATGCGCGTCAAGTTCATAATTTCTTTTGCTCATTCTTGAGTCTTTTTCAGATTTGTTCGTGCATCTGAGTTGACTGCGTGAAGAAAGATGTCTTTGCTACTCAGCTTGCGAAGAGACACAATCAGATTTCATTGACTCATTGACACATCTGCTATTCTTTGAAGAATCTGCTTAACAATCTTCTTTTGCATCTTCTCTATTTCTTCTTTGTCTGCTATCTTTATCATGACTTCACATTTTTTGCGAAGCAACGATGATTTCTCTTTGAAATGTTGCTTCTTCGTTGATAATTCTTCTCTTGTCACATTTGCTTATGACATGATTTTCGATGAGAGACGCGTATTTCTCTGTGTTTGTAACTGCTTGCTTAGCAGTTGAACTGATGTCTTTAGTTTCTGTATGTTCTTCATGATGAACACATTCTGAGTCATGTGATGTTTTTCTTCTAAATTGAGTCGAAGATAATGCATCAGCTTCAATGCTATTTCTTTTCACAAGTAATCTTTGCTCATCTTTTTCTTTAACGTTGATGTCTTTATTAATAAATCAATAATGTCAGCTATCTTCTCTTCATCATTGTGTAAGCATTGTGATCTTGCGTCGCTATTTTCTTGTGACATGTCAACGTCGCTTGCAATCATCTTCGAACTTGCATTGCTACAACTCATGCAATTCATTGTCATTTGATCATTCTCTAGATTCACTCTGTCTTGCATGTAATGCTTTTTTTCAAGATTTGTTGTGCATGTGTTGTGATTGTTTCTGCATGCATGATATATAAATATCATTTGAAGCAATTTAAAAAGATGTAAATGATAATACTGTGCAAATTAAAAAAAAGTAAACTGATCACGTCAAGTTAAGTCATTGAGATTGAGTTGAGTTTTCAACTCATCAAGACTTGATTCAAGTCAGAAATCTTGACTTAAGTATTTGAGTTAAGTCAGAAGATTTAACTTAAGTAATTGAGTTGAGTTAAAGAGTTGAAATCGAGTATCAACTCGAAATTTTCAACTCGACTCATCAAGACATGAAGATAAATAGATAAATATTCTATTATGACTCTCTATTATGACTTTCTATCATGACTTTTTATCAAATAGTCTTCATGTTTTCTCTTCATGACTTTTCTTTATGACTTTTCTTCATGACTTTCTATCATGATTCTTTATCATAGCTTTCTATCATAGCTTCTCTTCATGACTTTTCTTCATGACTTTTCTTCATGACTTTTCTTCATGACTTTCTATCAAACAGTCTTCATGTTTTCTTGTCATGACTTTCTATCAAATAATCTTCATGTTCTTCTTCATGACTTTCTATCAAAAAGATAATGCAAAAAGGTAATGTAAAAGCAAAAAACCGGAAAAATTTTCTATATTTAATTCTCTTGATGTCATATTTGATTGCTTAACAAGTTAAGTCAAGAACTTGAATTGAATTCTGACTCAAGATCAATATTGAGTCAAGTCAGAAAATTTGACTTGAGTATTCAAGTTGAGTCAGAAGATTCAACTTGAGTAATTGAGTCAAGTCAGAATGTAAATATGAAAACTTAACTTGATGATCAGTTTAAAAAAAGTGACTATATTAATTTGAAAGCATATCAACTCATTACTTTGCTAAACATTATAAGCAAGACTCTGAAGTCAATCATGATCAGAAGATTAAACAATCTTATTGAGATTCATTATATGCTTTTAGATGCTCAAATGAGAGTAAGATGAAAATGCTCTGTGATTTCAGTGCTGAATCTACTGATAAATCAAGTACATACTGTGTAAGATTATGATATCAAGTACATGATCTTCATGCTTAGTTTAAACGTTGCTGAAGCATTCAATCAAGTTTTGCATGTAAAACTTCTGCACATTCTGAAAATAAAAAGAGCATCAATCTATATAATTAAATGAACTTGCAGCTTTCTGAATAATAAAGAATCATCACTAGTGTTCAATGAATAAATGAGCGCAATGCACAGTGTAAACACAAACATATCACAAAGATTTTTTATATTGTTAATTTTCTTTCTATTCTTCAACATAAACTTAACAAAAAAATGCAAAGCGTTAGAAATCAAAATTAAAGTGTTTAGCTTTGTAAATGACATCAATATTCTGATTTATGATAGAATCACAAAATTGATCAGCAAAATACTGAGCAAAATACATGATGTTTGTATGAAGTGAGCTTAAACTCATGATTAGACTAATTGCGTCAAGTTAAGTCATCGAGCTTAAGTTGAGTTTTCAACTCATCAAGACTTGATTTGAGTCAGAATTTTGATATTGAGTATTCAAGTTAAGTCATGATGTTGATATTAAGTATTGATTCAAATTCTCAACTCAACTCATCAAGATATGATTTACTACTACTAAATTGTTGAATGATAATGCAACAGAATAATGCAATGATTTGATTGCATCTTTATGACTCATGAGAATACTAACTACTACTAATAGAGATTTTCCCATCAGTATTGATCATGACTCATGAAGATACTGACTACTATTAATAGAGATTTTCTCATCAGTATTGATCATGATTCATGAGAATACTGACTACTATTAATAGAGATTTTCTCATCAGTATTGATCATGACTCATGAGAATACTGACTACTATTAATAAAGATTTTCTGAGTCTAGTAATTGCAAGCATAAGCTTTAATCAATTGCATTACTCTGTTGCATTATCAATAGTATCATGAATTCTGCTTGAAAAATCTTTATTAGTAGTTGAACTCTGAATTTTTGATTGCTTAATGAGTTGAGTCGAGAACTTGAATTCTGACTCAGCTCAAGATCAATATTGAGTCAAGTCATGAGATTAATATCAAGTATTTAAGTCAAGTCATGACATTGATATCAAGTACTTGAGTCAAGTCAGAAAGTAAATATGAAAACTCAACTTAATGATCAGTCTACTCATGATGTTACATTTGCTTCAAAGAAATATAAGTTTACACACTTCACTCAAATTTTTAACAGATTTGACATGATGATTAGTCTGCACATAGAAAACGTTGTGATTAAGTTAAAGTCAGACGTATGAGTTCTTGAAGTTCAACTGAACATGAAATTATAATAAGATTTACATTTTCAACAAGTAGAAACAGATCACATCACAAGAATGCTGACATTCAGTTATTTTGAAGTCTTTACATGAAAGACAATCTTCACAAAAGCAAGATAAATATACTCAATGATAATGAGATTAAAACTAACGTTCAAAGCATTAATTTAACATCAGCATGATAAAAAAGAGAAACTGATAAATAAAAAACAAAGACTGAAAGCTTTTTAAAATCAGATGCTGCATCATGTTATAAACATCTTCAAGAGAGTAAACATTGAAACACTAAAGATTGAAATGTATACATCTTCGCTTCATGTTCACTTAAACAAGTTATAGAATCAAATCACATTATGCAGTTGAATTAACAACAGAATACAGAAGACTTAATGAGCATATAAACTCATATGAGTTTATCTTCTGAAAACTAATCATTTCATTTCTTGCTTTTCAAGAATAAACAATCACAACGCATGTAAAACGAACTTTTGAAAAGAGCATTATAAACGAGAGAGAAAAGATTGAGTAGACGAATAAATGATAATGAATTGCATGAGCAGCAGTAATGCTGATTCAATGATGATTGCAAGCAGCGTTAACTTGTCACAGAGAGACAGCAATGCAAAGTCTAAACATTCACGCAATGACGAGATGAAAGTTATCAGCATCATTGATTTACTAACATAGACATTGATGTTAAAGAAAGAGAAGAGCAAAGATTACTCATGAAAAGAAGTGATTTTAAAGCTGATTCAATGTCTTTGAAATGCTTCAGAAAGAAAGATTGAAAGTCAAGATGTATTCATTGCAAAGAATGTATAAAAGTTGAAAGTATTTATTCAACTTCTTAATAAACAACTACAAACATAAGAAAATACATGTTTCACATTCAAAACATCATCATGAGTCAATGTAGCAAAAGAAGAAGCAACAATGAGAAAGCAGTGATTCAGAAATGATTTGTCATTGCTTTGCAAAAAACGCGAGATTTTAGTGAAAATAATGAAGAGAAAAAAGATGAAAGAAATACAAAAGAGATCAATTGATCAGATCTTTCAAGAAATCGCAATTTCGCAAACGTGATGATGATGCAACGAGATTTAATAGTGTCGCTTTGCAAGCTTGAAAGCGAAGACATTGCACTTCACATGATGAGTTCAAAAGTTCAAGCAGTTCTAGAAAAGTTTCAAATATGAGTGAAGAGAATCGCAAGCTCAGCGCATGTAGTGCGTAGAAGCTTCGCGATACTAGCACATGATGTACACATCACATTGAACACAAGCAATCAGAAGATGATCATCAAAAGACTGATAAAGAACAACATAAGACTTCATGAAAATCTAAAGATGCTAAGAATAGCTTGATTCAAAAAGATAGTCAAGAGTGAAAAGACTTACTCATCACTCATCATAAAGATTGCAATCAAAATGATGATAAATTAACTATTAAACGTAGACATGCTGAATTCATATCAAGAATGCTTATGCAAATTGTTTAAAAAAAACTGTTGTATCACATAGTGTTATAAATGTTTTGATTTTGATCATATGATTAAATTCTGCAAAAATGAAGAGTATTGCTTCAAATGTGCAGACAAACATCACATTGAAAGATGCGTTGTGTTTGTTAGAAATCAGCATAGAGCGAGTCATATGAGTGTAAGATAATGAGTATATAAATGCTAAGAAAGAAAAGTATCTAGAAGAAAAGAGTCAACTATCTATATGACTCAGAAGAACATAAGCTAACTCTGAATAAAGTTGACTTTGAAACAAGTCTATGCTCTAGCGACGAGCGATCGACAATAGCTCTCAGAATAGTCATCAACATAGTCATCAACATAATCATCAATGAAGATGCGTAGCTAGAATCGTAACATTATTTTCTCTCTTCAACGATTCATGTTTGCATGAATGTATTTTCTTAGTCTTATGTAGAATCGAAATGCCTATTGTAGCAGACTCACTATGCAAAATAGAAGTGTCATTGAAGCAGACTCACTAGTTGCATGCGAACGAGTCGACAGATCGATTCACTGATAGGTAGAATGATGAGAAGATAGATCATTGCATTGACGAAGTATCATTGTAGCAGGCTCACTAGTTGCACATGAACGAGTAGGCGAATCGATTCACTGATGAGTAAAACGATGAGAAGATAAATCATTGCATTGACAGTGTCATTAAAGCAGACTCACTGATCGACTTGCTCATCAAAGAGATTGACTTTGAGCTCGTCATTGTAGCAGACTCACTAGTTGCATGTGAACGTATGATCAGATTCACTGATGAGTAGAACGATGAGAAGATAAATCATTGCATTGAGAATAGATGTCATTGAAGCAGACTCACTGAGAATTTGCTTCTCAAGATAGAGACTTCACGCAGTTCTATGACTGGTTTCGTTTGATTGTTTAACAAATTCGAAGAATTTCTTGCGAATCTGAATGAACGGTTAATTCGCTGATCTTTGACCTAGTTGAATAATTTCAATCGTTTGTTTATACTCGCTGATCAGCGCACGAGTTTGAATCTTTTGTTTATTCTCGCTGAATCAGCTCACAAGAGAAGAAAGATGAGTGCTGCTGCATGAACGCAAGTCGCTAGATCAAAGTTGATAAAGAGTTGAAGAACTACTAGCAGAAGCACTTGAAGAAATCGATGCAGATTATTTCAATTCGCCTGTAATGAAGAAGCATTTATATAATGTTAGAAATCAGCATAGAGCGAGTCATATGAGTGTAAGGTAACGAGTATATAAATGCTAAGAAAGAAAAGTATCTAGAAGAAAAGAATTGACTATCTATATGACTCAGAAGAACATAAGCTAACTCTGAATAAAGTTGACTTTGAAACAAGTCTATGCTTTAGCGACGAGCGATCGACGATAGCTCTCAGAATAGTCATCAACATAGTCATCAACAAAGATGCGTAGCTAGAATCGTAACAGTGTTGATGAATAAAAGACGATGCGTGAACTGCAATGATAATCATGAACTCTGAAGATGCTCATGTCTCAAGTGAAAACTACAGATAAAGCAATCAGAAGAAATCTTTTGAAACAGATCAATCAGATACTCTGAAACATCAAAAAACAATCACTTATTCTTTTCTTTCTTTTTGAACTTCTTGAATTCAATGAATCTTGTGAGTTCAATGAATTCATTGAGTTCAATGAATGTCTTGATGATGATAAGCAGTCGAGACATCAACAAGTCAACATGACAAGTGATGAAAGTCAAGAAGAGATGAGTCAATTGCTCTTCATGTGTGATTAGTGATTCAGAAGATATAACGTCTGAACAGACACAGAAATGTCAAATCAGAAAATGCAAGAGACTTTCAATGATTAAAAGCATATAAAAAGCTGTTTCTGCACAGAGTCAACAACAACTATAAATAACTTTATGATGAATTAAATCTTTCTGCGAATTTTATAATACAACATCAGAAAGTCATTGAAAATTCAGAAATCATTTCTGATAAACAGAGAAGTTCATAAATTTGACATAATAATCATTCAGAAACAAGATTGCAACATTAATGTTTTACAGATGTTTAACTTGACTCACAACTTCTTTTATCTAGTGAGAGACTCATCATCTTAAGCAAGAACATGCATTTATGTCAACAAGCATTTAAAATTCAATCAATGAGTAATAAAAATCATTGAATCAAACATCTGCTCAATCAAGCTACAAACTAGCAATTCAAAAGATGAGATACAGATGCTATGACTCATAAACGTCTACAATTCATGCTTGCTGTTTATTATTTTTACAGAAGAATCATTTATTATTTCTCATCTGAATGAACTAATCAAAAATGATTATGAACAGCTAATTGTAGAAGATTTCAATCTGCATCATTTACACTGAAGAGACAGAAGATGCTTTACTCATCATACAACGACTGATGCTTTACTAAACATTGTTACAAATGCAAGACTAAAGCTATTGCTTGAATTAAACATAATTACTAAAGAGACTCACAATCAGCTCACAACAATAAATCTAGCGTTTGACAGTGAGAAAATTCAATTCATGATACATAAATGCAAGATGAGAACTAATTTACATCAGAAATCTGATCATTTTTCAATTATCACAAAGTTGTGTTTACGCACATCTTTCATGCAGCTTACGACTCATCAATTATGAAAGAAAATGAACACAGAAGCACTAAATGCTCATTTAAGAATACATCTTTTCGTTAATCATTCTTTCGATGACAAGACAGTGATAAATGACAGAGTAACTGAAATTACTTATGTGTTACAAGAGATCATTGAAAAGTCTACTTCTTAAGCAAAGTTGTTAAATTAATAGACTGATTGCATTGAATTGAGTACTTGAGTTCAAGTTGAGTATTCAACTCAAAAAGTGTTGAGTTGAATTGAAATTTTTTTGAAAAAGTGTCAAGTCGAGTTGAGAAGTTGAACTCAAGCACTCAAGTTGAATTGAGAAGCTTGACTCAATAATTCGACTCAAAAACTCGACTTGACTCGACAAGATATTAGATAAATGTAAATAGCTTAATTGAACAGTCTTCATGATTCTCTTCATGACTTTCTACCATGTTTTCTCGTCATGACTCTCTATCAAAGTCAAACGATCTTCATGTTTTTCCTTCATGTTTCTCGTCATGTTTCTCGTCATGTTTCTCATTATGTTTCTTGTCATGTTCTTCTTCATGTTTCTCTTCATGTTTTTCTTCATGTTTTTCTATCAAATGATCTTCATGTTTCTCTTCATGTTTCTCGTCATGTTTTTCTTTATGTTTCTCTTTATGATTCTTTATCAAACGATCTTCATGTTTTTTCTTCATGACTTTCTATCAAAAAGATAATGCAAAAAGATAATGCAAAAGTCGAAAAAATTTCTATATTTAGCTCTTTTGATGTCAAGCTTGAGTTCTTGACGAGTTGAATCAAGTTGACTCAATTCTCAGTTGAATCGAATTGCATTGAGTTGAAAATATGCTCAACTTGACTTGAGTTAAGTTGAAAATGTAAGCAACTTGACTTTGAATTGAGTTGAATTCAAAATGTCAACTCAAAACTTGACTTGATGATCAGTTTATAAATTGAGCATAAGACTTTTGAAATCAGATCTGCTTAAAAGTTGTGATGAAATTGTGACAACTACAAGTTATATAAAAATTGCAGAGTACTTTAGAGACATGAAACGACTATTTGAAATACAACGATCACAAAAACAAGATCATTAAAGAAACAAAATGTTTACATTTTAGATCACAGATGCATAAGCTAAGCAACGAATCAAAATCGATTTGATGCTTTGCAAAATGAATCAGAATCAAAAGTCAACTACTTAAGAAACTTTCACAGTTTTTGACATTAAAGAGCGACGATTTCAATCACATAGCAGATTCATTCAAAGAAAAAACAAAGATGCTACAAAAGAAATTCTTTTCATCATTGTTTCAAGCAAACATCAACAACATTTCAAGATCATTTATATTGTTGACAATGTCATTCAATTCAGTCTTATCACAAGATAAGATGAGACAGATGATTTAATGAGTAAAAGTCAACAAAGCATCAAATACATTTAAAATTTCAAATAAAGCGCTTTAAGCAAGTCTAACAGAACTGACTTTGATACTAATCAGTCTGTTCAATGCATGTGTAATTCACAAATATCATTTGAAGCAGTTCAAAAAAGCTCAGACAATAGTACTATGTAAATCAAAAAAGAGCGATTACATTGATTTGAAGATGTATCAATTCATTGCTTTGCTAAACACTATAAGTAAAACATTGAAATCAATCATGATTAAAAGATTAAGTGACATTGTTGAGACTCATCACATGCTTTTGAACGCTCAAATGAGAACAAGATGCAAGTAATTCATGATCTCAACGCTGAATCTACTAGTAAATTAAGTACATGCAGTATGAAGCTGTGAAATCAAGTACGTAATCTTCATGCTTAGTTTAAACATTGCTGAAGCATTTAATCATGTTTTACACACTAGACTTCTGCATACTTTGAAAATGAGAAAAACATCAAATTACATAGTTAAATGAACTTGCAACTTTCTGAAAAACAGAGATTCATTGCTGACGTTTGATGAATAAATCAGCGTGATGCAACAAGTAAATGCTGACATATTGCAGAGATTTCTCATATCATCGATTCTCTTTCTATTCTTTAACGCAAGCTTAATTGAAAAATGCAAAGCTTTAAAAATCAAAATCAAAGTGCTTAACTTTGTAAATGACATCAATATTCTGATCTATGACAAAATCACAGAATCAATTCATGAATCATTGAGTCGAGCATACAACGTCTGTGCAAAGTGAGTTCAAACTCATGATGCTACGTTCGCTTTAAAGAAATATGAACTCACACACTTCATTCATAAGTTAAAAAGATTTGACATGACAGTCAGTTTATACATAGAAAACTTGATAATAAAGTTGAAATCAAATGTATGAGTTCTTGAAGTACAACTGAACATGAAACTATAATGAAATTCGCATCTTCGTCAAATAGAAGCAGATCACGTCATTAAGATGCTGATGCTTAGTTGACTTGAGATTTTCATCTGAAAGACTACATTCGCAAAAGCAAGATAAATATACTCAGCGATGATAAGATTGAGAATAATGTTTGAAGCATCAATATGACATCAATGCAATAAAGAAGAAGAATTGTTGAGTATGAAATGAAGACTAGAAACTCTTCAGAATCAAGCATTATATCATGTGATCAACATTTTCAAGAAAGAAAACATTGAAACACTGAAAGTTGAAATATATACATTCTTGTTACATGTTCATTTGAACAAGCTACAGAATTAAGTCACACTACGCAGTTGAATCAACGACAAAACACAGAAGACTCAATGAGCATGCAAGATCATACATGCTCATCTGATAGAAACTAATAGACTCATTTCTTGCTTTTCAATCTTCAAAAAAATGATGTTTCTGAACGTTTCAATTCGCAAAGAAGCAAAGATTTAGTCTAGATGTGAATGACTCAATCTTTTAACGTTGATTTAAACGAGTGAACGTGCAATTGCATAGTTTCATAAAAGTCAATGAGATCTTTGATGAGAAAACTATCAAAAACGCATCGCAGACATTAATGCATCTTTCGCTCAAAGATTTCATCTATTCAAGAAGTCAGTAAAGATGCATAATGATCTTCAGAAGATCAAAAGCACTCTTGCAACTTACATCAGAATTGAATGCATAAAGCTGAATGTTTATCTGCACTTGAAAAATGTGTCGAGCGTGAATAGTTCTTGATGCAACTGCGAATGAAGTCATCAGACAGTTAAGCATATTCTGATGCACTGCTTGAATTGAATGCATCTTTGATTAAATATGCTATGAAACGTTGACTTCATAAACTATCGAGTCATCGTCTTAATCACGAAGAGTCTCAAGACAACAGCGAGAATGATGATGAAAATGAAGCTGCTGAAGCAGTTTAGAGTGACAAGAACATTCATTCTTTAACATGCAATCATCACGAACAAATTTGATACATAGTCTCAGTTTTATCGTCTCGACTGCGTGTAGCAATCATATAAACAGCGAGCGATTTTCTATCTCAGAGAGTTTTGTTCACTCAACACACATAGCATAAAGTTTCTCATGAATTGATCTAATCAATGTCACAAAAGTGTATGAATTTATTATTATTATTCTTGCTTTTCAATCATTAAGAGAATGATGCTTCTAAATGTCTTCATTTGCAAAGATGCAAAGATATAATTTAAATGCAGATGATTCAACTTCTCAATGCTGATTGCAACAAGCAAATGCATAGCAATTGCACAGTATTATAAAAGTTAATGAAATCTTCAATAAAAAAACTACAAGAAATGCATTGCAAACATCAATGCAACGTTGATACAGTGATTTCATCTGTTCAATAAAACAGTAAAAATGCGTAATAATTTACAGAAAGTTGAAAGCATTCTTGTGACTTACATCAAAATTAAACGCATAGATTTAAATATTTATCTGCACTCAAGAAACGTTTTAAATATAAATAGTCTTCAATGAGTTAATGCATCTGCAAATGAAGTTATCAGACAGTCAAGCATATACTGATGCATTGCTCAAATTGAACACATCTTTAATTAAGAATGCTTTGTGACGTTGATGCTATAAACTATCAAATTATCATTTCAATCACGAAAAGTTTCAGAGTGATAGCAAGAATGAGAATGAAAATAAAGCTTTTAAAACAGTTTAAAGTAACAAGAACATTCATTCTTTAACATGTAATCATCATGAATAAATTTGATACATAGTCTCAGTCTTACTGTTTCAACAGCATGTAGCAATTGCATAGATAGTGAGCGATTTTCTACCTCAGAGAGTTTTGTTCACTCAATACACATAGCATAGTTATTTTTCATGAATTGATTTAATCAATGTCACAAAAATGTATGAATCTATTATTATTATTATACTATCTTCAAGCTATTAACAAGTAACAACTATTGTTGTGAATACAAACTATTTTATAAAATGTTTAGTTCATTAACAACTTTCAATCTGTCTGATGAAAGTATTTTGCATAGTTCATTTTCAAGTAGTCTTCATTCTGAAGAATTTGTAAGTCAAGTTCAATAATTTATGAATTCTTCATCTCATTTTGAAAAGAAGAAAACTAAACAAGAAGTGATTGATAAAATTCAGCAGAATTTTTCACAGCTTAAGCTAAGAAAGAATAACAAGTATGTTCAATGAACTTTGAATACAGATAACTTTTTTCTACAATGATGATTTTAAATCTCTGTTGTCAAGAGTATTTAAAACAAAACTCAAAAAAAGATAATTAATTTGCTTTGATTTAAAAAGATTACAGATGATAAGCAATTTAATATATGAAATTACTTTATACAGTTAACTTCAATTGTTGAAGAATTGTTTAAAATCTCATGCAAAATCTGTAATAAAATTATAAATCATTTTACAACTTTTGATAACTTTAACACATTTGCTATAAAAAAGCATCTTGAATCAAACTTTTGCATAGTGACAGAGCAAAAATGTAAACACTTGTAATCATAAATTGAACTGACTTTCAAATGAGTGAGTCATATCTGATAATGCAAATTGATAATAATAATAATAATAATAAATTCATACACTCTTGTGACATCAATTAAATTGACTCATAAGAAACTTTATGCTATTTGTATTGAGTGAATAAAACTCTCTGAGATAGAAAATCACTTGCAGTCTATATGACTGCTTCACGCAGTTGAAACAGTGAGTTTTGAGACTATGTATCAAATTTGTTCACGTTGATTGCACGTTAAAAAATGAGTGTTCTAGTCACTTTAAATTGCTTCAAGAGCTTCATTTTCATCATCATCTTTGCTATTGCTTTGAAACTCTTCATGATGATGATAATTATTTAATAGTTCAAGAAGTCAGCATCTTGTAGCATTCTTGATCGCAGATGCAATCAGTTCAAGCAATGCATGAATACATGCTTCGTTGTTTAATGACTTTATTTGCAGTCACATCACAAGCTATTCATGTCTGAAACGTTTTTAAAGTGTAAATAAGCATTCAAATCTATGTATTCAATTTTGATGTACATTGCAAGAATGCTTTCTGCTTTTTGAAAATCATCACACATCTTTATCATTTTATTGCTCAGATGCAATCTTTGTGCTGAGATTACATTGACATCTGCAACGCATTTTCTGTACTTTTCTCATCGTTGATTTCATTGATCTTTGTGATACTGCGTTATTGCAATGCTATTGCTTGTTGAAATCATTGTGAAAAAGAGAATGCATTATCTGCATCTTGACTGTATTTTTGCATCTTCTTGAATGAAAACATTCAGAAGTACTATTTTCTTGATGACGAGTAAGTGAGAAATGACGCGATTAACTTTCGTCAAATGAGCATGTATTAGTTCACATGCTTGTCTGATTTCTTGCATTCAATTGTTGATTCAACTGTGTGACGTGATCTTGTTCTGTAGCATGTTCAAATGAACATGTAGTGAACTTATATATGTTTCTGTCTTTAAAGTTTCAATGCTTACTCTTTTGAACACTTCTGCTACATGATACAAAGTTTGATTCTGAAGTGTTTCTAATTTGCATTCTTTGTTCAACAGTTCATCTTTCTTGTTACGCTGATGTCAAACTGACGTTTCAAATGCAATTTCTGATCTCACTACTGCTGAGTATACTTGTCTTGCTTTTGTGAAGATAGCTTCTTATGTAAAAACTTTAAAATAACTAAGTATCAGCATTCTTATGATGTGATTCATCTTTATTTGTTGAAGATGCACATCTCATTGCAGTTTCATGTCTAATTGCATCTTTAAAACTCATACGTTTGATTTTGATTTAATAACTGAGTTTTCTATTTATATGCTAGTCATCATGTCAAATCTCTTCGATTTTCTAGTGAAATGCGTAAACTCATACTTTTCTGATGCAAACGTTGCGTCATGAATGTGAGCTCATTTCGCGCAGACATCATGTGCTTTACTCAATATTCTGCAGATTTCTTCAGTAAATTTGTTGTAGACTAGAATGTTAATATTATTTACAAAGTTAAACATTTCAATTTTAATTCTCAATGCTTTGCATTTTTCAATTAAACTTGCATTGAAGAATAGAAAGAAAATTGATGAAATGAGAAATCTTTGCAATATATCTGCGTTTATCTTGCGCATGTTGCTCATTTATTCATTGAATATTAGCGACATTTCTCGATTCTTTAGAAAGCTGCGTGTTCATTCAATTATGTATTCATATCTCGCACTTTCACTCATTCTTCGCTTAGTACTAGTCAGTTATGTAACTCGATCAGTCATATAACTCGAAAATTCATATATCTTCTACATTCATATATATAGTGAGCAATTCACTCATTACACGCTTTCAATGCTTTTGCATAGCTTCGCGCTGCTTTAAAAGCTTCATTCTATGAAATTTAGTAGTCTTATAAATCTTCTTTAGATCATTGATATAGCGTTTTTCTTCACGCTCATTGCAAGTTCGTTGCCTTGATTCTTCTACTTGTATTTTATCTTGAGTCATAGTTCAAGCATCTTTGACATAAAGTAGATCTTTTGTTTGAAGAATTTTATCAGACTGCTTTTTGCATGCATTTCAAGCATTCTGAGTCAACTGTGTTCGATTTAGCTTATTCTTCAGTAGCTCAATTCTATGAGTCATTGCATTGACTTCTTTCATATATTTGAATAACTTCTGATGAAGCTTGAGTTCATAGTCAACGCAAAGTAAACTGACTTGTTGTCTTCTCAGCTGTAATCTAGTAGTAAAGATAGTCTTTCAGACATTGAGTGATTTCGTCGTAGATGATGTAATAAAATAAGCTGAGAATTGAGTTTCTTGCATCTTATTCAGAATTGCATTAGAATCAAAGAAAATTAGATCAGTTTGCTTTCAAGTCGAACGTATAATAGTTTTCTTGAAGACTTTACTTCTAAACTCATTAAAAGCAGTCAGAAATTCGATTTTGATGAAGATCTCGTCACTCGTTTAAATCGCTTCATTAACGACTTTTGAATGTCAGTGTTTCAGAGACTGAAAAACACATACATTCAGCGACTGAAGCAGATGAGTAGTATGCAAAGATAAGTTGAAAGATATGATCTTGTAATTCTCACAGTAGAATAGAAATTCGCGTGTATGATGAGATTCGTAGTCATTCATTACGAGTAGTCTTCATGCATCTCGTTAATATCATTAACTGTAGTGATCAAAATGTTTAATTTACTGCAGTGATATTCAGTCATTTGAATAGTTTGTATTTGATGTAGTGAAAATTATCTCGTCATTGATATCGTTGTTGAAATGAGAGAATAATAGATTGATTCTCTGAAGAATGAGCATTGGTGAAATATCTTTGCCAGTATCGTTAATACACTCAATGACGATACAGAATTCTCTGTTATCTGAGTTCAACATGTATATTCTTTGTACTGAATCTACTGTAATGATTCAGTCAGAGTGTGCAATGCTCATACAATATTCAATTTCGTCGAAATTTCATGTATTCTTCTTCGTCATATCGTATTGCTTAATCATCTCGTCATAAGCATCAAAATAACCCTTCAAAAGCTTCTCATTATGTGCATTCTTTCGTGCAGCTGTCAAAGACTTTCGTTTAGCTTTATGAAGATTCAATTGATGATCTAGTCATCGCTTGACTCATTTGAGATCTAATGACGCTCAGAAACTATTCTGACACAGTAGAAGATTATCAGCTGATTCAATCAGATTCAGTCGTGCTGATAAACTCAATTTGTTCAATCTTTTTATGTATATATGCAAAGCTAACTTCTGATCAGATTTTAAAGCTTTGTTATGCAGTTCTTGTACTGCTGATGCTGATGAATGATCTTTCAGTCTGAATTGTAGTCTTTGCATTGAAACATCAAATTCGCGCGCAATTTTGACTTGATTAGAATTGTCACATATGTTTATGATGTCAATAGTTTTCTGAATGCAACTCTTGATGATAGCATAAGTAGCAGTCATGTGATTGAAAGTTGATGAATTTTTGAAGATAATAGATCAAATTTTCAAATTTTCGAATTGTATGACTGATTGAGTTACATGACTGACTAGTACTAAGCAAAGAATGAGTGAAAGTGCAAAGTACAAATAGCTTAATGTTCTTTTCATTTTCAACGTATGCAAAAGTCTGATGTGTGAAACTCAATTAAACGCTTTGACGATGTTTAAGCTTAGCATGAAAATTACATATTTGATTTCACAGTCTTACACTATGTGAACTTGATTTATTAGTAAATCTAACGTTAAGATCACAAATCACTTACGTTTCACTCTCATTTAAGCATTTGATAGCATGTAATGAGTTTCAACTATGTCATTCAGTCTTTTGATCATGATCAACTTCAGTGCTTTGCTCATGATATTGAGTAAAGCAATGAGTCAATACATCTTTGAATCAATATAGTTGCTTTTCTTTGATTTGCATAGTACTATTGTTTAAGTCTTTTTGAACTGCTTTGAATGATACTTGTGTATTATGCATGTGTTGAATAAACTCATCAGTACTGAGATCAGTTCTGCAAGACTCGCTTGAAGCGCTCTGTTTGAAATATTTAAAGTGCTTGATGCTTTATCTGCTTTTACTCATTTAATTATTTGCTTCACTTCATCTTTTATAATGCATGAATTGAATGAGATTGTCAAAAATATGAATGATTCTGTGATGTCATTGACATTCGCTTAAGAAGATGAGAGAAAGAACTTTTCTTGCAGTATCTTGATTTTTTTCTTGAATGTCGTTATTATATGATCAATGTTGCTTCACTTCAATGACGAAAACTGAGAAAGCTTTTTAGATAGTTGACTTTCGATTCTAGCTCATTTTGCAAAGCATCATATTAATTTGAGTGCTTCACTCAGCTTATGCATTTGTGATCTGAAGTGTGCACATTTCATTTGTTGAATGATCTTGTTTTTATGATTATTATGCTTCAAATATTTATTTCATGCTTTTAATGTGTTTATTGAAAATATGTTGTATACGTTGCATGCAATATACATAAAGTACAATCTCTATGCTGATTTTTCTCTTAAACTCAAGAAGTTACTTAAAGAGAATTTCTTGTGACAAGTTTACAGTTTAAGAAGAATGAGATCTTTTATTGCTCAAATTTCAACAATTTACTTCTTAAGCATGAGTTGCAGACGTTTCGTTTGCAATATGCATGCATATCACAGTCAATTTCTTCTTTAATCACATCAACATATGCTACTGTTCTTTCAAGCTATACAGATAATGTTTTTAATTAAAGATTGACTTTATCATCAAGACATTCAAGAATCAAAACTCAGTGAAGAAATAAAATTCTCAAGATCAACAATCATCATCATTGTATATTATGCTTTGCAGATGCTCACTTCACTTGTAAAGTGTGCAACTCATCTGTTTTATGTTATTTGTAGAAATCTTTCTTATGCAGATCAATCATGTCTTGCAGAAATGTTCATATGCTACACTTTTAATCAAACAGCATAGTTCAATCATTCTTTACTAACTCACTTATGTTTCTCTTCTTTTAACAAAGTTTTTTCATTAACATATTGTTTATGTATAAAATGTCTGTGTCTGAACATTTGTTAAACAATATTAATGAGATTCTCAAGTTTGCTCATATTGAACTTAATGAAACTTGTGAGTTGTTTATGTCATAGTAACAGACATGCAGTCTTAACAAGATCTATACGTAGTTAGCACATAAATTTAAAGAATGTTTGTGATTCAAGTTCTTTCTGTTAATCATTCTCAAGAAATTAAATACAAAAGTGTTCTGTTTCAATTCTTGTCATCATGATAACAAGATGTTGAATTGAATGATTTTCATAAGCAATTTTTCTCATAGTTTTGCATTTTATTTAACTTTCTCATCTGCATGCAAATTGCTTTGTAGCATGCACATTGAGATTATTGAAGTCTGTATAATTGCAAAAACTCTGCATGCAATCAATGCACAGCACTTCATTATCATGCAGCATCTTGATATCATTCAAACTTTTGATAATTTTTAGACTTTACTGTAGCTAAACAGTAAATTCATAGTCAGCATCATATACAAATGAGTTTCATTGCTGATTGCAAATTGATAATGCAAAATTGATAAATTATTAAAAGAAAAATCATATTGAATTAATCTTTATCTTCAATCAAGAAAATTGAAAAAAAAAATTCAACTATGCAAAATTTTTGTTGACTTGAACTTATTCTTTTGAATTGTTGATAATGAAATCAATAACAAGATTCATTTATACATGATGTTGATTATGAATCTTTTGATTCTATTCTGTGTTTGAATAAAAGTCAGAAGAGTCAAGAGATTTCAATTCGACGCAGTTCAAATGATGTTAGAACGTTACATGATCAAGAAAGCTGTCATGCAGAGTTTTCACTCATGCAACAACACTTCTTTCTAACAGTCACAATCAATCTATGAAGAAGATTAATGACATGTCAATGTCAGTAAGAGATGAGAAGATACTACTAGTAGAATAGTCAACTCAGATGAAGAGTCTGAAAGTCGTGATTACAAGTGATTAAAGAATTTGCAACTCGTCAATTACATTGATATTGAAACATCTTCATTACATCAACAATGTCATCAAGTAATTGATGAAAAGATATCAGATAGAATAAATGAATTAAATGATGAGTCTTGAGTTTGTGATTACATGTGCTCAAAGAAGTAGTGACTCGTTGATCATGCTGATATACTGAAGAGACTTGAGTTCATCTTCTTTACTTGATGTCAAGTCATACATCTATCTACATGAAAAATTGAGAGAGCATGAAAGCGATCAGAATGCATCTCTACTATTGATCAGTTAAGCATTGAACGATTGCAATCGCACGTTTATACTAATAATCTATTCAACGTTTACGTGACATAAGTCAAATCAAGAGAAGAAAAGAGTTATTCAATACAATCACATTCTATCTTTTCATCATGTGCATCTTTCTTTCATCACACATTTCTCTGCTCAATGAATGATAATCATTGAGCAAGAGAACATAGTTTCTGCGTTACAATCATGAGCATCACGAGTGTAAAGAAATGTCTTTCATCTTCGAATTAAGAATTGAATTGAAACATCATTGTATAAAATATCGTCAATGAAGAGCAGAGCAAAGACGATGCATTACAATAAACAACACAGACATTCATAAAAGTTTACTCAAGCGTCACATGCTGAATAGAAGCTATAGATTCATTATTGATAACACAGTGTCAGTTTTATTGTTTTGATGACGTGAAATCGTTGTGTAGTTGATGAGCGATTTTCTTTCTCAAAGAGTTTTGTTCATTCAATACACATATCATAGTTTTTCTCATGAGTCGAATCTAAATCAATGTCATAAGAATGTATGAATTCAAATTAAATTGTTAATAATGAGCAATTTTAAAAGCTGCTACAAATGCTTTGTTCAAATTTACAGATTGTGCATTGCACAAAGATAATAACTATGATTCTCTCATACTATAAGAAGATTTGTGATAAGATCAGATTAAATCTTAAAAAGTTACAATGTACTTTTATTGCTTTAAACATGTGATTTAGTTCTCAAAGAGTAACGTATTTAAAAGTATTAATATATTAAATTGATATTAAATTTCAATTTCATGAACATTTTATTAAATTTACATCTTTTAATATTGAACATATCAATTATCAATTGATAATAAAGCTAATAAAAATCTTGAAGAACTATGCTATTAAGAACAAGCTTTTTGAGATTGTTATCAATAATGCAAGTAATAATAATATTTTAAAAAATGAACTTGAAAAGATCATAAGTTGCTGCAAGTTTTTGTTAAAGATTGACATAGAATGAGTCATATGAGTGTCATTTAACTAATAAATAAATGCTAAGAAAGAAAAGTATATACAGAAAAGAACTCATCTTTTATGTGTATTTCTCAACTCTATGCTAGATTCAAAAGAATTGATGTCTTACACATATGATGCAGATAGCTTGAATGCTCACTAAATTTGATTAGAATGAGATCAAGACAAAGACTAGTCAAAGAATAAACGAAAACTAGAATCGTAACATTATCTTCTCTTTCTGACTATTCATGTTTGCATGAATGTTGTTTCTTAGTGCGCTTTTCTTGAATATTTGATATGAAAGTCGTTGATCATCTCTTGAGCGTTCATAAATTCGTCATTGTCAGCGTTATATCAGTTGAAATCATTGTCATAGCTCTTTCATTTAACTCAATATTGAAGTCATCTTCAATATCATTGAAAGTTCAATATATTGTTGATCTCTCATTCTGTTACGATTCTAGTCTTCATCTTGATTTCATTCTAATCGAGTTTAGTGAGCATTCAAGCTAGAGATGATATCATTGAGACTCTACATCATATGTGTAAGACGTCAATTCAATCAAGTCTAGCACAGAACTGAGAAACACACATATAAGAGTCAAGTTCTTTTCTGTAGATACTTTTCTTTCTTAGCATTTATCTATTAGTTAAATGACACTTATATGATTCACTCTATGTCGACTTCTAACAGTAGATAAATGCTAATCAACTACTCTGCTATCAACGTGTAAACGATACGAAATAATCTACATCGTTTACTCAGAAAATTCGTAAGAGATTCTTCAAATTACTTTTATCAAATTTACTCAACTTTATTACAATCAATCATTACACATTTACATATTTATCTCTATCTTTATCTTCATTCATCATCATGTCACGCGAAATCGAGTCAGTCGAACGATGAACAGCTCGCTTGCTTAAAAGCACTGCAAATAAACAAGTTTCTTTACTATTTTTCAATGTCTCAACTGAAGTTAAGAACGTTGAAATCTCATGAAACATTCAGATTGAAAAACAACTTCGTCAGTGAGTTATTGATCACTCGAATGAGATCATCAAGATGTTAAATGAACTAAAAGATCAACAAGACATGACTTTGAAATGCAATGAGCATTGAATCGTTCTACAAGTCAAACATATCAAGAGATTGAAACAGCTAAAGATCAATCGCGCATCAATGAACACTCTAAAAGAGACTAACATTCGACTACAAGAAACAATGTTGAAACTCAAAGAGAAACAGCGTTCAGCTGATCAGTCTTGATCTCAACAGTCTACTGAGTCTTGACCTACTACAAATCATCTATCTCAACAAGATATCAAGTCACATGCTTCTATCAAGAATCATACTTGACGAGAGATGTTCAAATCATTGTTCAAATTATTCATAAACAATTATCATCAATTCTACAAATTTTTGAACTCATCTGTATTCACTGATGAAGATGAATTGACTTGACAAGACTGAAGAAACAAGATAAATGACAAGCTGATTATCAATGTTAATCAGTTCAATAATGAGACTATCTGCATTGTTTATATGTTGTCTAGACTAGAAGATGACGCTGCTGAGCACACTTATGCTTGACGTCATCATGACTCTTCTCGTTCATACTACTTGATCTACAAGCTATTCAAACATCTGAAAGAAATATATAATGAAGTGAATAAGAATTGAAAGTGTCGTCACGAATACAACGCTCTGAGACAAGCAGACAAGTTCTTCAATGTCTTCTACTTCAACTTTATAAAGCTATTCAACTATCTTGAATATGATGATTGCACTCTGATGAATGATCTTCAGAATAAAATCAATAATCGCTTGCAAAACGCTTTATCAGTCTGTCTCGAAGATTTCACTTCACTTCATTGACTAAAAATCTTTCTTCAAGATGTGAATAGTAAACAACAAGTCAATTATCAGCTTTGCAGCAAACATTGCACTGTTATCATCAAAGTCACTGTTGTATCTGACAAACATGTTACTACTTTCTTGTCAGCAATGACAACTTTGATAATTGATTATGTTAAGTTTATCATCTTTTCTACTTCTGAATTTAATTGAGCGAAATCATTTATCATCTACTACATCTGCAAGATCTCAAATCATTTGTCAAAAAACTGCTCTCAGAACAAGATCAACACTTCTGCTTCTTAAGCTTTCACTTTTCGTTTACATGAGAATGATGAGATCATCATTTCAAAGAATAAAGAGAATGAGAAAATGTCTTTTTCTTTAAAGAATAACGAGACAAAAAACTAGTGACTTTCATCAAAGACGTGATAAAAGATGTGTTAATTTCTTCAATGATGAGCATATCAGATGACTCTTTTGCTTCTGAATCTTTGACTACTGAATGTGTACTTTCTAGCAATGAAATTAATTACTTATTGAAGTCATTAATTAACATCGAAGCTGCTGACTATTTATTCATTGATGAAGTGATTGCGCAGATTGTTTGTGATCAGTTGCAAATCAAGTCTTTGACTTTAATCAAAGCAAAGTCAATACAAGAATTCAAAGATTATTATGCAAAAAAACTCATTACTCATGTCATTTATTCAAATCTGACGATTTAAAGTCACATGATTGACATCACTTTTATGTTGATCACTTGATTAAATCAAAATCAAATGATTCTTGAAAAAACATGAATGAACAAAATCAGTCTAGTGATAGATATGTGAATCGATTTTCTTCGATTTTCGATTTTCACTTCTAGTCAGAAATCGACTGTTCTACTCTCAAGCAATAAAACAATCATGAAACAGAAGAGCTTGATTTCTACTCATATACTGAAAAGATCTTTCACTTTCGTTACATCTCAACTCAGTCAGAAATCACTCTCTTTCAATCAATTTAATGAAAAGTCAGTTAAATTAATTGAACAGTCAAAATCGCATGACGCGACTTTAACTAACGTCAAAATTTCTAAATTGACGTCAAATTCAATGAACATTGCAATGATAAAGACTGCAACTTATAGAATGTTAGTTAAATGATCAGACGTGAAGACTTTTGCTGTTATCATCTTGAAAATGAATTGACTCATAACTACAGTTGAAAATAAGCTTAAAGAAGTAAATCTGCATAAGTTTTCACACGTCAAGATTCTTGAAGAGATCAAAGTCAAGCTTCTCTTCAAGTATCATGATTATTTAAACATGTTCAATCGAGCTATGATTGATCAGCTATCATTTCATCATTTCTATGATTACAAAATTGAGTTGATTGACGAAGAAATGCTTTCTTGAAGCAGACTTTATCAGATGTTCAATCACAAACTTCAGAAGATAAAGAAGTATCTGATTAATCATTTAAACAAAGAATTCATTTTCTTCAGCTTTGCATCATACGTCTCACTCATTTTGTTCATTGAAAAGAAAGACGAAAGTCTGCATTTCTGCGTCAATTACAGAAAGCTTAATGCTTTGATTAAACGAAATCATTATTCTTTGTCATTGATAGACAAGACTTTTGCTTGTATACAAGAAAGCAAGTATCTGATTTGATTAAACATCATTGTCACATTCAACAAACTACGTATGCACTCAGATAGCAAAGATTTAACTATCTTTATTATCTTCTTCAACTTATACAAATATCATGTAATGCTCTTTGAATTAATAAATGAATCAACGTTCTATCAACATTATATGAACGACGTGTTGTTTGAATATCTACATCAGTTTTGTCAAATTTATTTAAATGATATTATCATTTACAGCAAGATTCTGAAGAAACACAAGCAACATGTATGATTGATCTTGCATAGACTACGAAAGATCAATCTACAGATAAACATAAACGAATGCAAGTTTCATATGTAGAAAATCATCTTTCTAAAACTTTTAATGTCAATTGAAGAACTGAAGATGAATTCTCAAAAGATACAAATAGTCATTGAATGATCTACACTCAATAATCTCACTCAGATACAGTTTTTCATTGATTTTTGCAACTTTTATTGATGCTTTATCAAGAACTTTTCAAAGATTGTTCATCTCATGATTTGACTTATTCAAAAGAAGATCATATTTGAATGAAATGAGATTTGTCAGATAACATTCAATCATATGAAGAGACATATGATTGAAACTTTGATACTTCGTCACTTTGATCAGACTTGTAAGACTATTCTTGAAATTGACTTATTCAACTATGTCAATGATGAAGTTCTGTCTTAATATGATGATGAAGAAATTCTACATTCAATTGCTTTCTATAGCAAAAACATGTTCTCTGCTGAATGCAACTACGAAATATATGATAAAGAACTGCTGATCATCATTTGAGCATTTAAACATTGATGACTTGAACTGAAGTTAACTGACATTTCTATTAAGATATTCATTGATTATCAAGCGCTCATCTCATTGATGAAAGACAAAGAGCTAAGCAGATGATAAATGCGCTGAGTATAAAAGCTCGCTGACTTTAACTTCAAGATAATATATTGATCAAGCAAACAAAACATTAAGATCAATGCATTAATTTGTTGAGTCAACGTTGTGCTCAAAGATCTCAATAATAAGCGCATTTGTTATCAATGAATCATTATTCTGATGTCAAATTGAATAAAGATTGCTGATTTAAAGAAAAACATTAGTGAATCAATTTATAAACAGATTCTTAAGATTAATAAAATCAATGAGAATTGTACGCTACTTCGCGAAGCAATAGCAAGAGACGAGACATAATGTGAAGATATCAAATTGAAGAATTGTTGTGTTTAGAATGAAATCTTGTATCATGATAATCAGTTATAAGTCTCATTCAATGAACTTTTACAAATGAATCTGATTCGTGAAGTATATGATCAGTCATTGATGAGTCATTCTGATATTCTTAGAACTGTAAAGATCATAAAATGAAATTACTATTGATCATTCATGCAAAAGACAGTAGATTGATATATTTGAAACTGCTATGTTTGTCAACGTTCAAAGACATCAAGAAATAAATCAAATGACTTGCTTTAATCTTTATCAATACTTGAACAGCAATGACAGAACATAGTCATGAACTTCATTATTAATTTATTTGATTCATATGACTATAATGCTATTCTGACTGTCATCTGCAGATTGTTAAAAGAAAGGCATTATATTTTTTACATCATTGATGATGAAGATATCACAGTTGAAAAACCAGTTGAAATGTTGCTTCAATGAGTATATTAAACTTACAATCTATCAAACTTCATTATGTTCGATTGAAATTCTCAGTTCATCTTCATTCTTTGAAAGTTTCTTTGCAAATGACTGAGCATTTCTCTTCAATTATTCATTGTCTATCACTCTCAGATTAATGATCAAAGTGAACAAGTTAATCAGAATGTTAAAAGATATCTTCGTTTCTTCTGTTCATACATGCAGAATGACTGATTCAAGTGATTACTCATGATCAAGTTTATCAACAATAACGTCTTGTTTTCAATCATTTTCTTGATCTTCTTCTTCATGAACAAGAGCTTTCATTCTTGTATGAGCTTTGATTCTAACATCATTGAGTATGAAAGCACTTGCAGACGCTTGCAGATCATCAGAGTCGAAGATATATTCAATCATATGAACAAGACATTGATTTTCGCTCGCGAAGCTCTGATCAAAACATGAGAACAAATGATGAAACAAGCTAACAAGCATAGAAAAAAGATCAATTATGAAATCGAATCAAAAATGTTTCTGAACGAAAGAAACATCATTACAGTGAGATTTTTCAAAAAGCTAAATGACAAGATGCTTGATTTGTTCAAGATCACAGACTCTGCTGACTTTTTTTATAAATTGAAACTATCAGACATTATGTATATACATGATGTATTTCATTCAGAGTTTCTTTGTTCTGCAGTCAATGATTCTTTGTCTGATCAGAAGAATGAATCTTCGAAGTCAATAGTGATAAACGATGAGAATGAATGAAAGATCAACAATATATTGAACTTTCAATGATATTGAAGATGACTTCAATATCAAGTTAAATGAAAGAGCTGTGACAATGATCTCAACTGATATAACGCTAACGACGACGAATTTATGAACGCTCAAGAGATGATTGATGACTTTCATATCAAATATTCAAAAAAAAAGCGTACTAAGAAATAACATTCATGCAAACATGAATAGTCAAGAAAGAGAAGTAATGTTATGATTTTAGTCTTTGTCTTGATTTCATTCTAATCGAGTTTAGTGAGCATTCAAGCTAAAGATGATGTCATTGAGACTCTGCATCATATATGTAAGATGTCAACTCAATTGAGTCTAGCATAAAGCTGAGAAACATACATATAAGAGTTAAGTTCTTTTCTGTAGATACTTTTCTTTCTTAGCATTTATTTATTAGTTAAATGATACTTCTATGACTCACTTTATGTTGATCTTTAACACATTCATTCTCATCATTTATTACTATTGATCTTGAGAGTTCATTCTTCTGATCAGACAGAGAGTTATCAGTGACAGAACGAAGAAGCTCTGAATAAAACACATCATGTATATGCATAGTTTCTGATAGTTTCAATTTATAAAAGAAGTCAACAAAGTCTGTGATCTTGAATGAATTAAGCATCTTGTTATTTAGCTTTTTGAAGAGTCTCATTGTAATGATGTTTTGTTCATTTAAAAACATCTTTGATTTAATTTTGTAATTGATCTTCTTTCTATGTTTGTTAGCTTGTTTCATCATTCATTTTCATGTTTTAATCAAAGCTTCGCGAGCGAAAGTTAACGTCTTGTTCATGTGATTGAATATATCTTTAACTCTGATGATTTGCAAGCGTTTGTAAGTGCTTTCATATTCAATGATGTCAGAATCAAAGCTCATATAAGAATGAAAGCTTTTATTTATGAAGAAGAAAATCAAGAAAATGATTGAAGACAAGATGTTATTATTAACAGACTCAATCATAAGCAATCACTTGAATCAGTCATTCTGCATGTATGAACAGAAGAAATGAAGATATCTTTTGACATTCTGATTAATTCATTTGCTTTAATCATTGATTTGAGAATGATAAATGATGAACAATTGAAGAGAAATGCTCAGTCATTTACAAAGAAACTTTCAAAGAATGAAAGTGAACTGAGTATCTTAATCAAACACAATGAAGCTTGATAAATCATGAGTTCAATATACTCATTGAATTAACATTTCAGCTGTTTTTTTTTTTAATTCTTACTCAATTCAACAATCATTATGAGTCTATGCAAGATTTTATATACTGTAGCGAGCGTTGCGCTAACGCAGCGTTCTTTTCGCATCAAAAATCGCTTCTTTCTGCGCTTTATACTATAACTGTTTTCAATGCAAGAATTTTATGAGTCTGTTTCTTCTTTATTTTCTTTCTCTTTCATCTGACTCTTTAATAACGTCACAGCTTGAAATTGATTCAGTATGCTCATTGAGAGTATCATTTGAATGATCAACATTGCTGCGCTCACAATTTCTAAGAGCTTTTTCAAGTTCGTGATGTTCTTTTCTTATTGCATTGCTTTTCATTCTACTTTTCATCTGAAACATGTTAATAAAACATGCTTGATCAACATTTGATCTCTGTTGCACTTGCATGTTGTTGTAGCAACATTAAGTACTCGTCTCTCATGTAGAAATTGATTGAAGTCAATTTTTCTCATGCGTAGCTGCGTCAGTAATGCGCTGTAAGACTTTGCATGATTCTTGTGCAGTTGCAGATGTCGATGTGTCATTTCTGATGTCAGATATTGAAAATGAAATGCGTTGAATTTCTCTTTTCAGACTATTCTTCATGTTTATCTGATTTGTTTCTGTATGAGCATCAGTCTTGTTATCACTTCAGTGCGCTGATGCTTAGTCAATGATAAAGACAAATCATGTGCATTATCAATCATCTTGTTCATCATTTATCAAAAATATGTTGCATACGTTGCATGCAACATACATAAGACATGATCTTTATGCTAATTTTTTCCTTAGCAAGAGATACTTTCTCGCAGCAGATTCACAGTTTAAGACGAGCAAAATCTCTCACTGCTCAGATTTCAACAGTTTACTTCTTAAGCATGAGTTGCAGACATTTCGTCAGCAATATGCATGCATATCACAGTCGATTTCTTCTTTAATTACATCGACGTACGCTATTGTTCTCTTAAGTTATACAGATGATGTCTTTAACTAGAGATTGACTTTATCATTAAGACATTCAAGAGTCAAAACTCAGTGAAGAAATAAGATTCTTAAGATTGACAGTCATTGTCATTGTATATCACGTCTTGCAGTTCTTTCTGCTAATCATTCTCAACAAATTAAATGCAAGAATGTTCTGTCTCAGTTCTTGTCATCACAATGACAAGATACTGAATTGAATGATTTTTATAAACGATTTTCCTTGTAGTTCTGCGTTCTATTTAACTTTCTCATCTGCATGTAAATTACTTGTAGCATGCGCATTGAGATTATCAAAGTCTGTGCGATCGCAAAAACTCTGCATGCAATCAACATACAACACTTCATCATCATGTAGCATCTTGATGTCATTCAAACTTTTGATAATCTTTAAACTTTACTGTAGTTAAACAGTAAATTTGTAATCAGCATTGCATACAGATGAGTTTCATTGCTGACTCAGCTATTCTTTTAATTGTGATATCTTCATCATCAATGATGCAAGAAATATAATGTTTTTCTTTTAACAATCTGCAGATGACAGTCAGAATAACGTTATAGTTATATGAATCAGATAAATCAATAATGAAGTTCATAACTATGTCTTGTCATTATTGTTCAAGTATGAGTAAAGAATGTAGCAGTTCATTTGATTTATCTTTAAATGTCTTTGAGTATTAATAAATATAACAGTTTCAAATATAATGATTTACTGTCTTTTGCATGAATGATTAATAGTAATTTCGTTTTATGATCTTTACAGTTTTAAGAATATTAGAATGACTCATCAATGACTGATCATGTACTTCACGAATCAGATTTATTTGTAGAAGTTCATTGAATGAAACTCATAACTGATTATCATGATACAAGATTTTCTTTTAAACATAACAATTCTTCAATTTGATATCTTCACATTGTATTTTGTTTCTTGTTATTACTTTGCGAAGTAACGTACAATTCTCGTCAATTCTATTAGTTTCAAGAATCTGTTTATAGATTAATTTGTTAATGTTCTTCTTTAAATCAGCAATCTTCATTCAATTCAACATCAGAATAATGATTCATTAATATCAAATGCGTTCATCATCAAGATTTCTGAGCAAGACGTTAACTTAACAAGTTAATGCATTGATCTTAATGTTTTGCTTGTCAGATTGTGTTGAGATCGTGCCTAGAATTTAATCACACTGCAGCGAGATAATGCGTAGCTGAATAGAATGTTTGATCAATAGAGATAGCTATAACTAGAATATTAAGAATACAGAAGAAATTAAAGAAAGTTTCGAGCTGTATCTATAGTAGAGCAAAACAAAGAAGACGAAGCAGATTTGCTTGAGTATTGAAAGTGCTAGAATAGAGTATCGAAGCTGAGATTTAACATGAGTCAAAACTTCTAGAGCTTATTGACTAGAAAACTCTATTCAATCTCAACACACTCGTAACATTATCTTCTTCTCTTTAAAAGTCATGTTTCTATGACTTGTAATGTAGTTCATAGCACTAACGTAGAGTCTTGATGTCTGTCTTTCTATTAATCTTTCTATTGATTCAAATCAACTCGTCAAATGTCTATTGTAGCAGACTCACTATGTGAGATAAAGTGATTATTGAAGCAGACTCACTAGTCGACTTGCTCATCAAAGAAATCAACTATCGACTTGCTTTTGAAGCAGACTCACTAGTTGCATGTGAACGTGAGATAGACTGATTCACTGATAGATAGAGCAATGTGAGTAGATAAATCATCGCATTGACAGCGTCTTTGTAGCAGACTCACTAGATTGATCTTGATTCAAATTGAGTTGAATCAAATTTGATGACACAGATTGTTTTGACTCGACTGATTCATAAGCTTGAAAAGAAGAAGAGTTGAACAGATTGTTTTCACTCGTCTGCTTCATGAGAATGAGTTGATTCTCAAGCAATTCACGAAGATTCTTTATCGTCGATTCTATTAATCGAGTGAACTGTGTCTACTTAATGAGCGATAGGTTCTCTAGCAATTCAAACAGTCTTGTCGTTGATTTTATTAATTTTCTGATGTTGTTCTGTCTTTTGATTGCGTCGATCATCAGGTAAACAAATTTCTTTAGACTCGTTCTGCCTAAATGAGTATCTTGAATGAGTAATGAAATCAATATCATGTGGTAAATGAATTTTTAATATAATGTTGAAACCGTGCCTGAAATCTAATCACACTGCAGCGAGATAGTGCGTAGCTGAATAGAATGTTTGATCAATAAAGATAGCTATAACTAGAATATTAAGAATACAGAAGAAATCAAAGAGAGTTTCGAGCTGTATCTATAGTAGAGCAAAACAAAGAGGGTGAAGCAGATTTGCTTGAGTATCAAAAGCGCTAGAATAGAGTATCGAGACTGAGGTTTAACATGAGTCAAAACTTCTAGAGCTTATTGACTAGAAAACTCTATTCAATCTCGATACACTCGTAACAGATTGATACATTATTTTAAAGTTGAAGTTAGCGAGTTTTTGTATTCAACGCATTTATTGTCTGCTTAGCTCTTTGTCTTTCATCAATGAAATGAGCGCTTGATGATCGATGAACATCTTGATAGAAATGTCAGTTAACTTCAGTTTGAGTTATCAATGTTCAAATGCTTGAATGATAATCAGCAGTTCTTTATCATATATTTTATAATTGCACTCAGCAAAAGACATATTCTTACTATAAAAAATCATTAAGTGTAGTATTTTCTTGTTATCATATTGAGACAGAACTTCATCATTGACGTAGTTAAATGAATTGATTTCAAGAATGATCTTACGAGTTTAATCAAAGTGATGAAGTATCAAAGTTTTGATCATATATTTCTTCATATGATTGAATGTTGTTTGACAGATCTCATTTCATTCAAATATGATTTTCTTTTGAGTAAGTCAAATCATAAGATGAACAATCTTTGAAAAGTTCTTGATAAAGCATCGATAGAAGTTGCAGAAGTCAATGAAGAATTGTATCTGAGTGAGATTATTGAGTGTAAATCATTCAACGACTGTTTGTATTTTTCAAGAGTTCATTTTCAATTCTTCAATCAACATTAAAAGTTTTAGAAAGATGATTTTCTGCACATGAAACTTGCATTTGTTTATGTTTATCTGTAGATCAATCTCTCGTAGTCTATGCAAAATCAATCATACATGTCACTTATGTTTCTTCAAGATTTTGCTGTAGATGATAATGTCATTTAAATAGATCTGACAAAACTGATGTAAATATTTGAACAACATGTCGTTCATATAATGTTGATAGAACGTCGATTCATTTGTTAATTTGAAAAGCATTACATAATATTTGTATGAGTCGAAGAAGATAATAAACGTAGTCAAATCTTCACTGCTCAAATGCATGCAAAGTTTGTTAAACGCAGCAATGATGTTCAATCAAGTCAAATACTTGCTTTCTTGAATGCAAGCAAAAGTCTCATTTATCAATGACAAAGAGTAGTGATTTCGTTTGATCAAAGCATTGAGCTTTCTATAATCTATGCAGAAACGCAGACTATTGTCTTTCTTTTCAATGAACAAGATAAACAAGATGTATGATGCAAAGCTGAAGAAAATAAACTTTTTGTTCAAATAATTGATCAGATACTTCTTGATCTTCTGCAGTTTGACATTGAACATCTGATATAGTCTGCTTTTAGAAAATGTTTCTTCGTTGATCAACTCAATTTTGTGATCATAGAAATAATGAGATGATAGCTGATTAATCATCGCTCAATCAAAAACATCTAAATAGTCGTGATATTCAAAGAAAAGCTTAATCTTGACTTACTCAAGTGTCTTGACGTGAAAGAGCTCATGCAAATTCACTTCTTCAGACTTTGTTTCAACTGTAATTATGAGTCAATCAATTTTCAAGATGATAACAGCAAAGATCTTCACATCTGATTGTTTGACTAACATTTTATAAGTTGCAGCTTTAATCATGACAATGTTTAATGAATCTGAAGTCGATTTAAAGATTTTGACGTTAGTTAAAGTCGCGTCACGCGATTTTAACTGTTCAATTAGTTTAACTGACTTCTCATTGAACTGACTGAAAGAGAATGATTTCTGACTGAATTGAGATGTAACAAAAGTGAAAGATCTCTTCAGTATATGAATAAAGATTAAGCTTTTCTGTTTTTTGATTGTTTTTATTATGAGTTTGCATAAAGCAAATCATAGAAGTGTATTTTAACTAGAAGTTCAAAGCTAAAGAAGAAAGAAGATAAAACACGTCAAGAGTCTTGTACTCATGAAGACGCGTTAAATCACTAACGTGTCAACATCAGTTTTATACTAGTTTATGATAGTTTAACATGATTTATGTTAGACTAACTTGAGATGCACGCTTGCAACATTACTTCTTTTCTTCATCAGACAATATTCTCATTGCTACAATTCAGTTAATCTTTCTTTGTCATGATGAATTGACACATAGAAATTAAATCAAAGACTAGAGTCAAAGACTAAGTTGAAGATCAGATCTGAGTCAGCTTTGAGACTTTATGACTTTGTCAAGACATCGTTTAGACTACGTTATATCTTCGACTTAATATGTCATGAGTTATGTCGTGCTCGACTTGACAATGTTTGACAAACTCTTTATAGTTGATCGATTCTCTCAAGTTATCAAGAACTTCTTAATAATTAACTCTATCATAAAATATACTCATTCTGTGCCTGCTTAGAATATCACATTGTCATATCACTTTTATAAATCTCGTCTATTCATTTAGTAGACTTAATCATCACAGTTCTAATTATTTTAAACTCTTCTTAAAAGTGATGATTTGATATTCAAGCATGAAAACAGCAACGTGATCATAACAGAGTCAAAATGACGATGTTTTGATCTTGCAAGACATTATATCAGAAAACAAACGTTGCATAATGAAATCAGAAAGCAAAGAAGCAAAAGATGAATTCTTTCTTGATATTAATGAACAACTGACATGAGTAATGTTTCAACGTGATGAACTGCAAAAGAAACAGAAGTTAGCAGTTATTTAATCAGAGATTGAGACTTTGCAAGTCGTTGAAACAACAAAGAAAAGTTGTTCAGCTTTCATTCAAGCTTTTACTGAGAACTTGAACAATCTACGCATCATTGTTTTCATAGTGTCGATGATGACGAAACAAAGTCATCATGAAGTCATTTTGCAGAAGCGAAGACTCTCAATGTTCTTGAAGAAGTATCATGACAAAATCATAAGAAAGCATAGAGAGTGAATTCGCAACATTGAAATCTTATTTTGAAATACTTCTTGACATTTTGAAAGTGATGAGAAAAAGATTTTGTACTGCATGATTTATCTCAAGAATGAATCAAAGAAGCTTTGATTCAATCATGAAGAAACTATGTCTGCAGCTCAGCAGACGTGATTCAATTTTATCAACTTTCTTCTTAATTTAATCGAGAATTTGATGAATCAAGACATAAACGTGACTCAGCAGTATGTGAATGCATTGCAACATTCAGATCAGATGATATGAATGTTTGCAATCTATCTAAGCACTCTAAAACATCAACTTTCATTGTATAGTGATGAGCATAAGCAAGCTCATCTATTCATCAAGTTGAGATCTGAGCTGCGCATGATCATTACTAATGTGCAGTCAATTTTCATCACATGAAATGTGTTAATCAATCTTGTCGCTCGATTGAAAATCAACTTGCGAAAGAAGTGCATCTTGTCATCGAAACAATCTTAAGATGAAAATTCGTATGATCAAGATAAAATCAACAAAAAGACTCATTCAAAGTGAAAGAAATCTCATTAATTAATCAGACTTAACTCTTCGTCAAAGACAAGCTTGCATGCTTCGTCACGTTATAGCAAAAATTTGTTCAATATAATGTGTTATACATGCAATTAAAAGAATCATTACTTTACTGATTGTAAAGATAAAAAGATCAAGAACAGATCAAAAGAATCTGATGCAAATCGAGTATTTATTGATTTAATGTTACATATGAGTTGTTTCAAGATTTTGAAAAAAAACAAGCTCTTGATGAACACTTCAAATCATCAAGAAAAAAACAAGAAGTTCTCTTTGTAAAGACTTTTATATATAAAGAGCATGTAATTCAAAGAAATCAGAAGACAGAAACAAAGATTCACATGAATATCAACATCGAGATGAACGTCATTAGTCAACGTTTCATCATCAAGTAAGATATGTCATTGCTGAACGTTGATCTTTCAAGATTTATCTGAATGAATGATCAGAGTGTTTATTGTTATGACATCTATAAGATGTGTTATTGACTGAGAGACAGCTGAGACATAGAAAAAAAAGATATAAGTATTTTCTATGCTATCGACAAGAAGAAATCTTCTCTGATTCTGAGTATGTTGAGTATGCAATTCAAGCATATTTGAATAAACATGATTGCAAGAACATGATGTTTTGACGTGAATGAGCACGCATTTGAGTTGTTCTTTGCATAAGCATTTGCGAAAGCTTTACAAGATGAGTTTACTGTGTATGCTCTTGTCATAATCAACATCATCAAAGAATCAATCATTGAATATCAAGTAAAAGCAATGAATAACATGACGAGTCATATCACAAATGCGCTTGAAACGCAGACTTTACTCGTTAAATTGAAAGAATATGAAGATGTATTCTTGACAGAGAGTATTGACAAATTGCTTTTGCATAAAAATCATGATCATGCAATTAAAATCACTGCAAAGTCATTGTATGAATCGTTGTATAATCTGTTGAACACAGAGTTAGTGACTCTGAAACAGTATTTAGACAATGTCTTAGCAAAAGAATGAATTAAGCACTTCGTCAGCTCAACTGACGCGTTTATTCTATTCATTCTCAAAAAGAATGATAGTCTTCATCTATATGTAAACTATCAAGATCTGAATAAAATCACTGTCAAGAATCATCATTCACTGTCTTTAATTAGTGAAACTTTAAACAGACTCAATCAAGTCAAGCAGTTCATTAAATTGAATCTGAAGAATGCGTATCATTGTCTCAGAATTCAACATGAAGATGAGTGAAAAACGATGTTTCATACTTATTATGATCACTTCAAATATATGATCATGTCGTTTGATTTAATCAATGCATCTGTCATCTTTCAAACTTATATTAATAAGACTTTGACAGAACTTTTAAATGACTTTTGTGTTATTTATCTGAATGACATTCTAATCTTCTTCATAGAAAAGACTGATCACGTAGATCATGTGAAGCAGATTCTTGAAAGATTAAGAAAGTTCAAGCTATATGCTAGCTTGAAGAAGTGTGAATTCTTCATCACTAAAGTGAACTTTCTAGAATTTGTCATATTTACAGAGAATGTTTCGATGAACTCAAGTAGAATAGACATCATCAAAACATAATTTATATCAAAGATGTATTGAGAAATACAAGTTTTTCTGAGATTCATCAATTTTTATCGACGTTTTATACATCACTACTCTCAGATAGCAGAGTCTTTAACAAAACTGCTGAGAGATAGTGTAAAAGATGTAAAAATGAACTTATTCATATGATTAAACGAAGCGAAACAAGCTTTTAATCAGCTTCACGACGTCTTTATAAAAATGTCTATTCTAAGACACTTTGACTCAGAGCAACATATATGCATCAAGATCAACACATTTGATTATGCAGTCACGAGTATTTTGTCTCAGTCAAATGACGAAAATCAATGACATTTGATTGCATTCTAATTCAGAATGATGATAGATGTTGAAAGAAACTATGAGATATATGATCAGAAGCTTCTAGTTATAGTAGCGATGTTTAAACATTGATGACACTATGTGAAAGACAGTTATCATACTGTTGAAGTTCTGACTGATCATAATAATCTGAAGAATTTTATGAATGTTCAAAAGCTAAACGAAAGACAAGTCAGATGAGTTATGAGATTGTTGATTTGCAACTTTGAAATAGCGCATAGATCAGAAAAGACAAACTCAATCAATGTGTCATCAAGATGATTTGACTATAAGAATGAGAATATCTCTGCAAATTATTTGCTGCTCACTCTGCAGCAAAAGCTGACTAGAATAGAAAGCTTAAATAACTTTATATTCGTAGCAATCAGAGAATTATACTGTATACGAGTGATTAATGATGTCAAGAAGACGTTCGTTTACAGTATAAGTATAAACAGATATTCAGCAGAACATGTCGAAAGTAGACTGCAAAATGAAACTCATTGATGAACACAAGTGATTAATGATGTCGAGAAGATGTTCATTCACAGTGTCAGTGAATGAAGATATTCAGCAAAACATGTTGAAGACAGATTGCAAGATGAAATCTACTGTACATGAGTGATTAACAAAGTCAAGAAGATGTCTGTTCACAGTATCAGTGAAAACACAAGTACGTGTTCAGCAATGCATGTCAGAAGTATGCTGCTGAAAGTCATGACTTTAGCAGTGCAAAAGATGCATCTAAATGAAGTACATTTCTCAAGAGATAAAATTTCTCGATCTGAGTCTAAAAACTTGAGAAGACATGACAATGAAATGTCAACTCATAGAAATCACAACGTAGCTGAGAAACAGCTTAATTTTGTTGCTGAAACTGTTGATTGCAAACAACTCATTTCACATGCAATTGTCAAAGTACTGACAATTCATGAAACAATATACAACTTCAGTAATAAATTTGTAGTCGAGCTCATTAAGATCTTACAGCAAGAAGATGAATTTGCTGTGAGATTAAGAGCAGATGAAACAACGAGTATATGAAAGAATGACGTTGAAACTTGAACATTGAATAGTCAAGAAATGATAGAGTACAATGAATCATTGTATGTTTCAGAAGATTTTTCTATCAGAAAAGAGTTATTAAAACATCATCATGATGACTTGTTAACAAGATATTTTGATGCTGACAAGATCAGCGAGCTATTAAATTGCAAATATTACTGAAAAAGTATGATCAAAGATATCAAAGAGTACGTAGATACTTGTGACATTTATCAAAGAATGAAGATGAAACATCATTTATCATATGATGAGTTGAGATCGTTATCTCAACTCACAGATTCATGAAAAGAAATTACTATGAATTTCATAACAGATCTGTCGTCTAGTAAATGAAAAAAAGTCGTGTATGACTCGATTCTCATGATAGTCAATCATTACATGAATATGACGCGTTATCTGTTTACAAAGAAGACTTTGACTGTTGTAAAGTTAACAAAGTTATTCTTTGAGAAGATTGCTCTAAAATATGAGATATTGAATGATATAGTTATTGATAGAAATAGTTTATTTATCAATGCGTTCTGATCAGAGATCTGCTATCATGCGAAGATGAAATGATGACTAAGCATCATCTTTTATTCGCTGACAGAATGATAGAATCAAACGCTGAAACATTATTTATGAATATATTGTTCAGAAAAGCAAGACGACTGAGCTACACTTTTACTTGTAGTCGAGTTCATGTATCATCAGACGAAGCACTTTTCGTTGAGCTGTAATTTTTTTAAAGTCATGTATAATTACAAGTCAATCTTTGATATACACATCAAGAATGATGCTATGAAAGAAGAAGTATCAGCAGCAAAAGAATGCATTGAAATGCTGCAAGATGTGCAAAACACGTTGATAAAATGATGATAAAACACGATTAATGCTCAAACAAAGTACTATAATTGAAAACATAAGTCTAAGTTCTTTAATGTTGATGATTTAGTCATGCTATCAGCAAAAAATCTGAAGCAGAAGAAGTTGAGCAAAAAGCTATCAAATAAAATGATAAAGTCTTTTCATATACAAGAACTTATAGACAAGCAGATGTATCATCTTGATCTTTCAATCATTTATAGAATTCATTCTGTCTTTCATGTATTTCTTTTAAAGTCGTATAATCGTAGGCTAAACGATGACTTTATACTCGATTATTTCATACTTGAGCTTATCAATGATGAGCAAGAATGAAAGATAGAAAAGATTTTATAGAAGTGAAAAAGAAAGAAAATCTTATATTATAAGATACAATGAAAAGAATATCTCATTGAATATAATTAATGAATATTGAGCGAAGATATGAAAGATGTCTCAAAGCTTATAGAAGCTTTTAAAATGAGGCTGAAACATGAGCGAAAAGCATAATCACTCACTTTCAAGCATAAACTCATTATTAGAAAAGAAGAATCATTGTATTATGATAGTTTCGCTCTCTAATGAAATGATTACATATGTAAATCAACAGACAGAAGAAAAAAGCGCAAAGACACTCAAATGCGCTTGACAAGAAAGCACAAACATCATGTAATCATTACTTCATCAAACATCTCTTACATGAGACAAGATTGCAGACTTCTTCTTTTTTCTCATTATCAGATTTACATTGAGACGTGAAGACAGAGATTTGAAAGACGACAGATTGTGTTAAAATATATCAGAAGAATTAGAAATGTTGATAAAACAATATATAATTGAGATTGAATGTATCACAAAGTGCTTTACATTCAGAATTTCTCTGATAATGTCATTGACAATCATCATTTCTTTGAGAATGAGCTTTTGAATCTTTAAAGACTTAAGTTTGTAAGTTCTCTTGAGATGATTCTTCACACAAGTCGCTGTTATCAATTTCTTGTAAAGAATTTTTTGATGAGCAGTAAATGTCTTCAAAGCGATGTTCTCTTCTTTATTTTCAATTGCACTATCATGAATATTCTGCAAATGAAAGAATTCATTGACAGTCAAAATGCAAATGTTGAGAATCTAGACATTGAATCATGAGTGTTTAGCAGATGTATCAGATAAGTATACTCATTGTGATACAGAAATTCTCATTACTTGCATAATGAGCATACTTCTTGTATATTGTCTTTTTCTGAAAGATGACATCACATAGTGATGCTTTATTCTTGATGTGTAAAACTCAAGCACACTTTATACAAATTACTTTATTTAAAGTTTCAAGATCAGCAACGCTTCTTTCACTTATTTTCATCATTGACAGCTGAAAAGCATCAGTAATGACATCAAGAAGTTGAATAAGTGAATCTCATCATTATTCTTCAATTTCGCGAAGTCTGTGAATTTAACAAGATTATCAACGAAGCGTCAACAATCATTTCTTTTCTCATTGTCTTTCGAATTTTCTCTTCAATAACTAAGATGTACTTGAAAGTTTGAATAGTAGAAGTGATGAATTCTCGATCAGAATTTGATGACATCTGCATCATCACAAGTGATTCAGCATCAGCAGCATCAGCAGCATCATGATCATTATATTTGATTAATATCTTTTGAACAGACTTACAATACTGTTAGTTGCAGTAATAGTCATGAAATCTCAAGTTGTGACATCACTTACTTTTGTAATGATCTTGATTCAAGTATCAGTCAACTTCATCATCTTATGACTCTCTTTGAGCATCACTGCACGTTCACAACTCATGATTTAAATCTTTTACTCTTATGATACAGATATACTCAAAGTTTGTCAAAAGTAATCATACAATGATAAAGATACAATCATGATTGAAAAAAAATGAAGTTGAAGAAAATGAAAAGTTGAAAGAAACTGAAAGAGTGATAAACAAAACAACAATTGTTATTCACTCTTGTTTATGCTTTATCATTTCAATCACATTATTTACTTGAAATGTAAACAACGTTTATGCATTATTTACACGTCATCATTGCTGTTATCTACATCAATTATACATCATATATACTATTTACACTGTTATCTATACACATTATAATCGAAGATGAATCATCATTCAATCAAAAGTTTCTTTTTTTCTTTTTTTCTTACAAAGATTTAAAGATTTTTATTGAGAGCTTTTAGAGTGAATTAATGAGTGCACATCATCGTTTATCAAAGTAAACAAAGACATTAATTATTGAGATTGAGAATGAATTCACTTAGAAGAAAAGACAATTATCATGATGAATTGATACATAGAGATTAAATCAGAGACTAGAATCAGAGATTGAATCGAAGATCAGATCTGAGTCAGCTCTAAAACTTTATGACTTTGTCAAGATATCATTTAAACTACGTCATATCTTTGACTTAATATGTCATGAGTTATGTTGTGCTCAACTTGACAATGCTTGACAAACTTTCTATAGTTGATTGATTCTCTCAAGTTATCAAGAGCTTCTTAATAATTAGCTTTATCATAAAATATACTCATTCTGTGTCTGCTTAGAATATCACATTGTCATATCACTCTTATAGATTTCGTCTATTCATTTAATAGACTCAATCATCACATTCTTCTTTTGAGTCAATTTCTATCTATCTTGACTTGTTAAAATATTGTTCATGAAAGTCATTCATAACTTTCAAACATTCTTTGAACTCACTTTCATTGACGTTGTATCAATGTAAATTGACGTTGTATTCTTTTCAATTGACATGATACTGAAGTTATTTATCTCGTTCGTAGTGTCTGAAGTTCAGTATGTTCTTCACTTTTCATTCATCTTCATCTTCAACAACTATAAAGTCTGATAACTCATTGCATTGTTTTTTCAATGAATCTTTAGAATTCAATCATAACAGATTCAACAAGAATTCATTGTGAATCTTCATTATTGATGATAGTTTTAATTGATATGCTTCTTCTATCATGATGAGAATCTTAAAAGATTTCAGCATCTTGTCATTGAGCTTCTTGAAAGATCTTGAAGTAGTGATGTTTCTTGAGTTCAGAAACATCATGTCATTTATCTTGTAAATTATTTTCTTTCAATGCTTGTTAATCTGTTTCTTCATTGTGACTCTGACTTTTGCTAGTGCTTGCTTAATCAATGCTAATGATCATTTCATATGCTCAAAGATATCTTTTGCTTTACTCACTTTGATTCTAGCATGAGTGATTTCATATTTAGTCGAGTTTGAGTCAAAGCTTATACAAGAGTGAAAGCTTTTATTCAGAAAGAATGCTGACTGTTCAATTGACAATAAGATAGCATTGTTATCAACGAATTCAGTCATGAATAATCAGGTCAATCAGTTATCTTGCATGTATGAGCAATAACTTCGTAGATATCATTTCACATCTTGATTCGCTCTTTCTGTTTAATTATCTGTCTGTGAATGATAGTCTGTGAACAATTTCACCTTGATGTTAAGTCTCAGACATAGAGACTTTCAGACAATTGATATGAACTGAGAATCACGATTGAACACTATTGATCTCGATAGTTCATGTGTGCAAAAGATTCATACTAACAAAAGCTTGACTGTTTATTCTGCTGTGATTTCTTCATCATCTGATCAACATGAGATATAGTGACGTTCTTTGAACAATCTGTTCACTACTGTCAGAATCGCATTGCTTTCTTCACTTTCTGATAAATCAATAATGAAGTCTAAGAATATGTTCTTTCATCATTGTTCTGATATAAGCAATGACTTCAGCTGTTCATTGATTCTATCTCTCGATGTCTTTGATCTATGACAAACGTAACAGTTTTGAATGTAGTGCTTGATCGTAGTTCTCATCTTTAATCAGCAATATGATCATTTAAGCAAGTCTAGCGTGCAATTCATGTCAGAATAATCATTGATCAAAAGATCATGTGCTTTTCTTATCAATTGAGTGATCTCTGACTGAGAAACTCATAGTCTGTCATCTTTTCAGAGCACTTCATCAAGTACTTCACAATTGTTTAAATCAATATCTTGACAAGTTCTTTGATTCTGTTTCATAGCTGTTCAAATATTGATATATAGTTGATTCATTTGATTTTCAACTATAATCTGATCTTAAATAGAAATCATCTCTTCGACCGAATTTTGATTAGCTTTCAATTCAAGTTTTGAATCTGAGTCAGATTCTGAGTCAAATTTGAGCAAGATTTGAATCAGATCTTGATCAGATTCTTGATCAACTTCAATTGATTGCAAATTGAATTTGCTTTCAGACAATAACATCTGTCATGATTTTAGCATGTGTTACTTGAAAAGATGTTGGGAAAAGAAATTTTAGATCACTTAGATGATGTTGAACAATATTATAGATGATAATAGACGTGAGATTATTAGTGATGTTATGAGAGCTCTTTGATATGAATGATACTCAGCGTTTATAAGATATAAGAATCTCTGAATAATCTCTTTCTTTTCTTTCTTCTTCGTGCAACGTCTTGTATTTAAAATCTAGTTATTAGAATTTCATTCTGATTTCATTCAGCTCTCAGTTCGTGACAACATCTGATGCTGATAAAGCTTTCTATCATCATTTATTTGAACTGACTTGACATTTGACATTCAAGTCAGCGCGTCGACTTTCAGATTCTGTTTTTCTGACTGATAAATAATTTGAAAGTTATATTCAGATAACTTCTCAGCTCATTTAGCTTGTCGTCAAGTCAATTCTTTGCTGATCATAAAGTACTTAAATTCAAGTAATTAATAAAGATCTTGATTGAAATATCAGTACATTTCAATTCAAGACATCAATGTTTCAAGCAGCAAATAATAGTCAGCAGTTCTTTATCATAAATCTCGTAGTTGCATTCTGCAAAAATCATATTCTTGCTATAGAAGATCACTGAATGTAGAATTTCTTCATCGTCATACTGAGACAATACTTTGTCATTGACATAGTTCAAGAAGTCAGTTTTCAGAATAGCTTCTCTGATTGAGTTGAAATGTTTCAAGACGAAAGCTGTTGTCACTTGTTACTTCAGTTCTTCAAAGATCATCTGACAGATCTCTGTTCATTCAAAGAAATGATTTTTCTGAGTTAGCTTCATCATAAGTTGAGTAATCTTTGAGAAGTTCTTGATAAATCGTTGATAGAAATTGCAGAAGTCAATGAAGATCTGCACATGAGTCAATGATTGCAACACTTCTCAGTTTTGAATCACATTTACTTTTCAAGAGTTTATTCGCAAATCATTGATGAATATTAGTAATTTAAGAAACGAGATTTTCTGAATCTTGAATTCATACTTGTTTATGTTTATCTGTAGATTGACTTTACGAAGCTTGTCTAGCACTTCTTTCATGTGAGTTCTATGTTCTTTCAATGTCTTACTATAAATGAAAATATCATTCAAGTATGCTTGACAGAATCTATGCAGACATTTGAACAATACATCGTTGATATAATGCTGAAAGAACGCAGATTCATTAATTAATTTAAAGAGCATTACTTTATACTTGTAAGTGTTGAAGAAAGTAACAAAAGTAGTTAAATTCTCGCTTTCTGAACTCATGCGCAGTTTATTAAACGTGACAATTATGTTGAGTTGAGTCAAATACTTACTGTCTTGAATTCAAGCTAGTACTTCGTTTATTAAGAGTATTGAATAATGATCTCTTTTGATCAGAGCATTCAGTTTTCAATAGTTCATGCAAAAGTGAAGACTATCATCTTTCTTTTCAACGAATAGCATTGACGAAGCAAAAGAAGCTTTGCTGAGTGTGATGAACTTCTTCTTCAAATTCTCTTCTAAATACTCTTTGATCTTCTGCAGCTTATGACTTGACATAGAGTACAATCAACTTCTAAAGAGTTGACTCTCATCTTCTAATTTAATCTTGTAATCGTATGATTAATGTGAAGGCAAATGAGTTGTCTTTTCTCTATTGAAAACATTCAGAAAGTCGTGATAAACGATTGAGAGCTTCTTCTTCAGTTCATTCAATAACATGATTGATGTCATTTTATTCAGTTTTGCGAAATCTTCAACTGAGCTAAGCGCTTTATTGATTTCATTAATGATCAAGAAAAAGATTTTAATCTTCTTATTCTTGACTAAAGTTTGATATGCAGCGACTTCAATCATAATAATATCGATGATTTTCTTTACTTCAGTTGACTGAAAGAGTTGAAGTTGATCGAGATTAACTTGAGTGCTTTGCTTTGCTATAAAAACAGATTCAATGAATTGAACAGATTCAATGAATCTATTCACTGATTTCTGATTCATGAGTCTCTTCAAGATGATTGTTGATGTAACAATCAAGTTCAAGTTCTTTCATTTCATTTTGCAGATTTCGCTTGACTCAGATCTGTGAAATGCTGATGAACTGCTTGCTTTTGAAACAACAGATTTTGATGTTTGAATCTTTAATGATGATATTAATTGATCATTTGCAGAATTTATCAAAATTTTATTTCTTTTCAATTAAAGATTTTCAATGATTATCTTGTGCTGATCTAGATGAGTTATTAATAAAGACATCATTTCATTCTTGTGTTCTTGTATCATGATCAATGTATACAAAGCATGTGTAATCAACTTTCTATCAAAGATTTCATCATATGATTGAATTGACTTTGATTTTAACAGCGATATTGACTGAATATCAAAGCGTTCACATAGCTCTGACATCAAAAATTCATCAATGAAAGTCATGTCAATGACTTCAGTATTTATCAGAGTGAAAGATCTGAATATCTTTTCTAGACTACTCAAGATGATGTTAATAATGAATGACTTGAAATCAAATGAATCATCAGACATGCTGATGAAACAAAATATGAATATATTGCTTTCAGTCACTACTTTAACAAAGACAGATCGTTTTTTGAATTCACAATGATCTCATGCACTTAAGTTGTTTCAAAACAATCATATGTTCTATGTTTTAACTTCTTGCATTTGAAGCAAAGTTCTTTCTTTAATAACTCTTTCTTGCTAAGATCGAGATTCAATATTCTAGATTTCTTTCACGCAGAAACTGATGACATAAGTCAAGCAGACAATGTGCTAGCAACAAAGTGAGCAGCTGAGATCACTGATGTTTTGATGATTGATCAAACGTTCAATTCAATCAATTTAACATTGACTTTCATTAAACTGATCATTAAGTTGAGTTTTGAGTTGACATTTTGAATTCAACTTAATTTGAAGTTGAGTTACTTACATTTTCAACTTAACTTGAGTTGAGTTGCTTATATTTTCAACTTGACGTGACGCGATTCGACTGAGAATTGAGTCAACTCAACTCGATTCATCAAGAATTCAAGCTTAACGTTAAGAGAGTTAAATATAGAAATTTTTTCGACTTTTGCATTATCTTTTTGCATTATCTTTTTGATAGAAAGTCATGAAGAAGAAACATGAAAATCGTTTGATAAAGAGTCATGATGAGAAATATAAAGAAAAACATGAAGATCATTTGATAAAGAATCATGACAAGAAACATGACAAGAAACATGAAAAGAAACATGATGAGAAACATAAAGAGAAACATGAAGATCATTTGATAAAGAATCATGATAAGAAACATGATGAGAAACATGAAGAGAAACATGACGAGAAACATAAAGAGAAACATGAAGATTGTTTGATAGAAGATCATGATAAGAAACATGAAGAAAAACATGAAGAAAAAACATGAAGATCGTTTGACTTTGATAGAGAGTCATGACGAGAAATCATGATAGAAAGTCATGAAGAAAATCATGAAGACTGTTCAATCAAGTTATTTACATCTATTTAATATCTTGTTGAGTTGAGTTGAGTTTTCAAATCGAGTTATTGAATCAAGCTTCTCAATTCAACTCAAGTTCTTGAGTTCAACTTCTCAATTCAACTCAACACTTTTTCAAAAAAATTTCAACTCAACTCAACACTTTTCAAGTCAAGTACTTGACTTGAACTCAAATACTCAACTTGACGTGATTAATCTAACTTTCATGCAGATGTTGATAAACTCATTCAAGTTCATGATTTATTTATTGAGTGTTGCTCATTGAAGATCTGAGCTAATTTTATGCTGAAGATTATTTAATAAAGTCTTGTTATTGTATTTTAATTCTGCATTGAATCTTTGAAATTTCATTCAAAATTCATGAAAGAAGATCTTATTCTGATACAGCTTCAGATACTGTCATTGAGTCATGTGATGATGATTGAAGTCATTGTACATTTTATTAATGATCAATAGTACTTCTTCAACTTTTAGAAAGAAATTCAGAAACATGTTTCTCATTCATGATGCTATGTGCTTAATTACAGCTTCACTGACTCAACTTTTGATGTAAACAATCTTTAACTCTTTAATAGAAAAGTGATTCTTGTTTATTTTCAGCTTATTTTGCATTCATGATAGTCAATTGTTTACATTTTGCAATGAATCTTCAAACAATGAAGAATTCAATAACTTGATCGACTTCAAGAATCAATCTTCAGAGATCAAAGTGCTTTGTCAACTTGATGCAGTTTTTAAATGATGTATAATTACGTTCTTGTCTTTCATTTCTTTCTGCAAATGCATTTGCATAATCTTCAACATGATGTTTATCTTGTTAACATCTTCTAACATTTGAATCATGTCATTGTGAATCTCGATTTTGATGTCGTGCTGTTGATATATGTATTTGATAAAGACAATAATGTTGTCTGCTTCATAAGTAGACTGATCACGTTAAGTCGAGTACTTGAGTTCAAGTCAAGTACTTGACTTGAAAAGTATCAAGTTGAATTGAAATTTTTTTGAAAAAGTGTTGAGTTGAATTGAGAAGTTGAACTTGAAAACTCAAGTTGAATTGAGAAGCTTGACTCAATAACTCAATTCAAAAACTCAACTCGATTCAACAAGATATTAAATAGATGTAAATAACTTAATTAAACAGTCTTCATGATTTTCTTCATGACTTTTTATCATGATTTTTCGTCATGACTCTTTATCAAAGTCAAATGATCTTCATGTTTTTTCTTCATGTTTCTCTTCATGTTTCTCGTCATGATTCTCTATCAAACAATCTTCATATTTTTCATCATGTTTCTCGTCATGATTTTCTATCAAATGATCTTCATGTTCTTCTTTATGTTTCTTGTCATGTTTTTCTTCATGTTTCTCATCATGTTTCTCATCATGATTCTCTATCAAATGATCTTCATGTTTCTCTTTATGTTTCTCATCATGACTTTCTATCAAATGATTTTCATGTTTCTTCTTCATGACTTTCTATCAAAAAGATAATGCAAAAAGATAATGCAAAAGTTGAAAAAATTTCTATATTTAACTTTCTTGATGTCAAGTTCAAGTTCTTGACAAGTTGAATTAAATTGACTCAATTCTCAGTTGAGTTGAGTCACGTCAAGTTGAAAATATAAGCAACTTGACTTCAAATCAAGTTGAATTCAAAATGTTAATTTGAAACTCAACTTAATGATCAGTCTATTCATGAGTGTTTATTCAAACATTCAGTTCAGTGCTGATGCTGATCTTGATCATTTCGTGATCAAAAAGTAATGCGTTCATGTTCTTTTCTTCTGTATCTGATGACACATTTGTGTCTTTTTCTTCTGATGCTGTTTGATTCTGTGATAAAAGTGATTCTCTTCTAGTATTTTAAAGTTCATAATGAGCAATGCTTGCTGATTCTGAGCTTCTAGTCATGATATGAGTAGAAAATTGCTGATCAAGAGATTCTGATGTTACTTTATTGAACTTTCTGAGTTCAAGCAACAACTAGTACTTTATCGAACTTTCTGAGTTCAAGTACTGCTGAAATTTCTGATTTCTGATGACGAGCTCAATAAAGAGTTAATCAAGAGCAACGCGTTCATGTTCTTCAATTCTGATTCTATCGAAATTTCTGATTTCAAATCAAGATTCTTCTTTAGAAATTTCTGATTTCTTTCAAGCTTTCTGAGCTTAAGTTCTGATTCTGCTGTTGAAATTTCTGAATTCAACTTCTGATTTGAATTATGTAGCTTGTTTTTATATCATTTATACATCAATAGCAAGATTAATGAGCTTTGAATTAATGTTATGAGTCTGCATAGAGCGAATTATATGAGTGTATTCTAACTAGAAGTTCAAAGCTAAAGAAGAAAGAAGATGAAACACGTCAAGAATCTTGTACTTACGAAGGCACGCTAGATCACTAACGTGTCAACATCAGCTTTATACTAGTCTATGATAGTTTAACATGATTTATGTTAGACTAATTCAAGATGCATGCTTGCAACAGTTTTATTGCTTGATGATAAAACAATTAATTTCAAACGAGAATTGAAATTCGAAAATTGAAGAAAGTTGATTTGCATATCTATTACTAGATTGATTTTGTTCATTCAGATTTTTTCAAGAATCATTTGATGTTAATCTAATTGAGTGATCAACATAAAAGCGATGTCTATCATGTGATCTTGAATCATCAGATTCAAATAAATGACATGAGTAATGAGTTTTTTTGTATAATGATCGTTGAATTCTCATATTGACTTTGTCTTGATCAAAGTCAGAGACTTAATTTGCAACTGATCACAAACAATCTGCGCGATCACTTCATTAATGAATGAATAGTCAGCAGCTTTAATGTCAATTAATAACTTTAATGAGTAATTAATTTTATTGCTAGAAAGTACACATTCAGTAGTCAAAGATTCAGAAGCAAAAAGAATCATTTGACATGCTTATCATTGAAGAAATTAACACATTTTTCATCGCGTCTTTGATGAAAGTCACTAGTTTTTTGCCTCGCTATTTTCTGAAGAAGAAAACATTTTCTCATTCTCTTTATTCTTTGAAATGACAATCTCATGTAAACGAAGAGTGAAAGCTTAAGAAGCAGAAGTGTCAATCTTGTTCTGAAAGTAGTTCTTTGACAAGTGACTTAAAGCTTTGCAAGTATAGCAGATGATAAACAATCTTGCTAACTTAAAGATAGAAAAGATGATAGACTTAACATAATTGATTATCAAAGTCATCACTGACAATGAAGTAATGCATTTGTCAGATATGACAGTGACTTTGATGATAACAGTGCAACGTTCACTGCGTAGCTGATAGTTGACTTGCTGTTTATTATTCATATCTTGAAGAAATTTCTTTAGACGAAAAAGTGAAGTAAAGTTCTTTAAACAGACTGATAGAGCATTCTGCAAGCGATTGTTGATTTTATTCTGAAGATCATTCATCAGAGTGCAATTCTCATAATCAAGATAGTTGAATAGCTTCATAAAGTTGAAGTAAAAGACATTGAAAGACTTGTCTGCTTGTTTCAGAGCGTTGTATTCATGTTGAGACTTTTGATTCTTATTCAGTTTATTGTATATTTCTTTCAAATGATTGAATAACTCGTAGATTAAAGTGAATGAATTCAAAGAATCAAAACAACATTGAGCGAAGATATACTTTGCAGCGTCATCTTCTAGTCTAAACATCATGTAAATAATACAGATAGTCTCATCATTGAATTGATCAACATTGACAATTAGCTTGTTGTTCATCTTGTTTCTTCAGTCTTTTCAAGTTGATTCATCTTCATTAATGAATATAAATGAGTTCAAAAATTTGTAGAATCAATGATGTTTATTTTTGAATGAGATAAACTTAGTAAACATCTCTCGTCAAGTATGATTCTTGATAGAAGCATGTGACTCGATATCTTGTTGAGATAAATGATTCGTAGTAGATTAAGACTCAGTAGACTGTTGAGATCGAGACTGATCAGCTAAACGCTGTTTCTCTTTAAGTTTCAACATTGTCTCTTGTAGTCGAGTATTAATCTCTTCTAAAGTGTTCATTGTCATGCAATTGATCTTTAGCTGTTTCAGTCTTTAAGTATGTTCAACTTGTAAAATGATTCAATGCTCATTGCATTTCAAAGTCATGTTTCGTTGATCTCTTAGCTCATTTAACATCTTGATGATTTCATTCAACTGATCAAGAGCTCATTGACGTAGTTGTTCTTTGATCTTGATGTTTCATGAAGTAACGACATTTTGAGATTCAGCTGAAACATTGAAAGAAAGAAGGGAAATTCGTTTATTTGCAATGCTTCTAAGCAGATGAGTTGTTCGAAATTCAACTGATTCAAAGTCATGTGTCATGATAAGAAATTGAAGGTAAAGATAGATAAATTGTGATAAATTTGATAAATGTAATTTAAAGAAGCTCTTGTGAATTTTCTGATAAACAAATGAGTACAATATTCAAAGAATTTCTTGTAAATAAAAAGTGATATAAATTTGAAGAATCTCTTGCGAATTTCAGAATGAACGAAGTAGATTATTTCGTATCATTTACACGTTGACAGCAAAGTAGTTGATTAGCATTTATCTACTGTTAGAAGTCGACATAAAGCGAGTCATATGAGTGTCATTTAACTAATAGATAAATGCTAAGAAAGAAAAGTATATATAGAAAAGAACTCATCTCTTATGTGTGTTTCTCAGCTCTGTGCTAGGTTCAAAAGAGTTGACATCTTACACATATGATGCAGATAGCTCAAATGCTCACTAGATTCAATTAAAATGAGATCAAGACGAAGACTAGTTGAAGAATAAACGAAGACTAGAATCATAACAGTTTTAATGAGACAAAATACAGAATTTCATTAATTGCTTAACTTACATCATCAATCTTATGACTTAAGATTTTATTTAAGCTCTTGAATTAAAAGCAATAAACTGATTATCAAGTTGAGTTTTCATATCTACATTCTGACTCAACTCAATTACTTGAGTTGAACATCTTGACTTGACTTAAATACTTGAGTCAAACATCTCAATTCGACTTGATATTGATCTCAAGTTGAGTCAAAACTCGCTGACTCAACTCGACTCATTAAGCAATTGAATATGACGTCAAGAGAGCTAAATATAGAAATTTTTCCGGTTTTTCGCCTTTGCATTACCTTTTTGCATTACCTTTTTGATAGAAAGTCATAAAGAAAAACATGAAGGGAAAAATGAAGAGAAACATGAAGATCATTTGATAGAGAGCTTTGATAGAGAGCTATGATAGAAAGTCATGACGAGAAACTATGAAGACTGTTTGATAGAAAGTCATGATGAGAAGTCATGAAGAAAAGTCATGAAGAAAAGTCATGAAGAAAAGTCATGAAGAAAAGTCATGAAGAGAAGTCATGAAGAAAAGTCATGAAGAAAAGTCATGAAGAAGAGTCATGAAGAAAAGTCATGAAGAAGAGTCATGAAGAGAAGTCATGAAGAAAAGTCATGAAAATGAGCTATGATAGAAAGTCATAATAAAATATCTATCTATCTATCTTCATGTCTTGACGAATCAAGTCGAAAATTTCGAATTGATACTCAATTTCAACTTTTTAACTCAACTTGAATACTTAAGTTGAACATCTCAACTTAACTTGAATACTTAAGTCAAGAATTCTGACTCGAATCAAGTTTTGACGAGTTGAGAATTCGACTCAATCTCAATGATTCAACTTGACGCAATCAGTTTAAAAAGCAATAATAAATAATATTATTATGCAATTAAAGAATGAGCAAATGCAAGATATTGAAACAAGCAAAGACTTATTTATTATGATCAAAAAGATATTACTTCAGATGATAATGCAAAACAATAATGCATTTATTAATTATAAAATTAGATTTACGCTCTGATGATAATTATCAATGACTCTTTTCAGTGATTACTTCATGTCATGATTAAACTGATTATCAAGTCAAGTTTCAAGTTAACATTTTGAATTCAACTTGATTCAAAGTTGAGTTGTTTACATTTTCAACTTGATTTAAGTTGAATTAAGCATATTTTCAACTTGACATGACTTGACTCAACTAGAAATCGAGTCAACTTGACTTGATTCATCAAGAACTTAAGCTTAATGTCAAGAAAGTTAAATATAGAAATTTTTCGCTTTTTTGCATTATCTTTTTGCATTTGATAGAGAGTCATGATGAAGAACATGAAGACTATTTGATAGAAAGATTTGATAGAAAGTCATGATGAGAAACATGAAGATTGTTTGATAGAGAGTCATGATAGAAAATCATGACAAGAAACATAAAGACTGTTTGATAAAGAGTTATGATAGAAAGTTATGACGAGAAACATGAAAACTGTTTGATAAAAAGTCATGATAGAAAGTCATGATGAGAAACATGAAGACTGTTTGATAGAAAGTCATGATAGAAAGTCATGATGAAAAACATGAAGACTGTTTGATAGAAAGTCATGATAGAAAGTCATGACAAGAAACATGAAGACTGTTTGATAAAAAGTTATGATAGAAAGTTATGAAGACTGTTTGATAGAAAGTCATGACAAAAAATTATGAAGACTGTTTAATCAAGCTATTTACATCTATTTATTTACTTTTTGTTAAGTCAAGTTGAGTTATTAAATTGAATTGTTGAGTTTAGCTTTTCAACTCAATTCAAGTTCTTGAGTTCAACTTTTCAACTTGATTCAACTTGAATTCAAAAATCTTTCAACTTAATTTGATATTTTTTGAGTTAAGTACTTGACTTGAACTCAAATACTTAACTTGACGTGATTAATTTAATCATGATGTCAGATCATCATCTTGATCTTGCTTAAATTTAGTCTAATCTTCATTTATTTCTGATCTAGTCTTAATTTAACTTTAGTTCAGCTCTGAATTGAATATCTGATTTAGATTTAGAGTGCAGCAATAATAATATATTGCAATCTTACATGCATATAAATAGAAGCTCACTCTCATTCTTTCTTTTATTCTTTGTCTTTCGTCTTATATATTATCTGATGTATATTTTGTATATAGATTCTATCAAGTAGAACTTTCAAGATGATCATGATCATCTTAAGATTTAATAATAATATCATTCTTCTATATTGATAGTATTTCTAGTCTAGTCTTTGACATTACGAAAGATTTACAACTCTCTGCAATGTTTTCATACGTTGAAATCTCGTTTCAGTTATTCTTTCGCTTAAATGAAGTCTTTCAACAATCTCTTGATTGATGATGAGCTTACTGTTGAACAGTTCACTTAAAGCATGATTCAAAACTCAGTTGAAGTCTTTTATGCAATGCAAAAACTTTAAAATCAAGTTTGATAACAGAATAATATTATTTTGTTTTCATTCTTTGCTTTTAATTCTTCATTCTATCTAGAATTGAATTTTCAATTTCTCATGATGATAGCTCAAATCATTGCATAAACTCTGAACAATTAATCTTTTTTCATCATTCAACTTTCTGTAAACTTTGTTGCTGTTATCATTATTTCTAAATTCAAGAAGTTTTTAAACATATTTAAGTATGAGAAGAACAAAGATTGATTAAACGCATGAAAGCAGAGTCTGATACAGCGCATGAACATGAATGATGATCATTATTCTTTCAATCAAGTCAAGATTATTTATGTTAAGTCATGATTCATCATAGATAAGAAGACTTACAATCTAATGAGTCAATATTGAATTAATGATCTTTGCATCATTCTCATTTTTGCAGATTGATGATACAGATTGCATCATTACTGCAACAATTCTTTCAAGTCAGAAGATGTTTATTTATATCTTCATGAAACTTTGAAGCAAGATATAAATAGCTTTGTTGACTATTACAATTTCTTTTATCAAAAGAAAGAATGTTCTTTGATGAAAGATTTCTCACTGATTAATTGTCTGAAACATAACATTAGCTATTTCACTTAAGTTGTTATCTTTTTCTGATGAAATTTCAATGATACTCAATCATTCATCTTTTATCAATGAGTTTAAGCTACACTTGTTATTTAGATTAATGAATAGCGAGTGAGAACTAAATGTCAAATCAGGAAAGCAGTTATATCTAACATGCGTCACGTCTATTAGCGATTATGACGTCGAAATATGATGAAATAATCAAAAAAGTTACTTAGTCAAATTTCGCAAACTGCAAAACGCTGCATTACGAAAAATTCTGAGTGTGTTTTGAACATCATCGATAGAGACTATGCAAATAGAAGTCGAAATTTCGTCGATGAAGATGCAATTAGATCAAAAGTGCAAGAACTATGCAATTCAAATAGTTGAGTTATCGAAAAAACATTCTATCAGAAAAAGAACATTTATTTCGTACTCATCTCAATACTTTATCGAATTGAACCTAGATCTGAATGCATCGAAATACCTGAACTGAAACGAGATGAAGAAGAACTTACCTTGAAAAGTCAAGAAGTGCAAAGACAGACTCACGCAGATATATTGAATATTGAACAAAGTGCAAAAAACACTGAATTCAATAAAAGAAATCGAAATTTCTCACTTCAAGAAATCATGAGGTCAAGAAATTGAGCATTTAGCAAGAATTCAAACCGAATTTGCAAAAAGCGAAACTCGCGAAACGGTCAATTCGCACTACAGAGAATTAGAAAGAATTATCAAAAAGGCGAAAAACATAGTGATGTATATCGACGCATCGCAAATTCGGAAAAAGATAGCAGAGATCGAAACAGAAACTGAAACAACAGTGATATTCACGCATGAACTCGTCAGATACAGCAAAGCGACAAGCGTTTACGACAAAATAATCACAACGAAAGCGAAACTGCAAGCTATTAGCGATGCAATCGCAATATGCAGCGAAAAAGCAC
>JAABUK010000970.1_pt1 | contig 57065 bp, 52 predicted proteins | sample 5559141 | NCBI WGS metagenome assembly JAABUK01 (sample SAMN10711869, study PRJNA513367) | rock metagenome | isolation source: Antarctica rocks | place: Antarctica: Victoria Land, Pudding Butte nord | collected 2016-01-03
AATCTCTGAATGATCTCTTTCTTTTCTCTCTTCTTCGTGCAACGTCTTGTATCTAAAATCTAGTTATTAGAATTTCATTCTGATTTCATTCAGCTCTCAGTTCGTGACACTTGTATCTAAAATCTAGTTATTAGAATTTCATTCTGATTTCATTCAGCTCTCAGTTCGTGACATACTGTTATCTCTGTTACAAGTAATCTTCGCATTCATTCAACTTTAGTGAATTCAAAGAATTCAGAATATTTATCTTTTTTTCTTTTTTCATACTTTCTATCTTACTAGATAGTTCAATCATTATATTTACATGTTTATCTGTTCTTCTGATCTCATATATCAAGAGCTTTCTACATGATTTTCTATCTTGTTAACTTCTTCATTACGTTTTCTATTTACACTCTCATTTGCTTTCTCATTGCAAAGCTTCATCGAGTTCTTCATTTTATTTATTTCACATAGAAGAAAGAACTACATCAACTATCACATCTGAAGTTTGTAAAGTGAACTAAATTTTAAAGTTTAGCTAAAGTGACATTTGTTGCTTAAAGCTGAATAAAATCGAGATTTAAGCTGAGCTTGTCTGACTAAGTTCTGCTTTTGTTGATAAAATCTGCGTTTGTTCATATGTCGTTGAACTGAATTTCGCTTTCGTCGCTTATGTTGTATATGTTGCATATATTGCATATGTTGACACTCACTCATTTACTCGCTCATCTACTCGCTCATCTACTTGCATATTTTCTCGCTCATCTACTTGCTCATCTACTTGCTCATTTACTCGCTTATCTACTCACTCATCTACTCGCTCATTTACTCGCTCTATCAATCTTTCTATCAAACGCTCTATCAAATTTTCTATCAAACACTCTATCAAATGCTCTATAAAACGCGTTGATCAAGCGCATAACACAAGTTAAACAGTGCTTCAAACAATGCTTTCTACTGAGTTTTTCACTGAGCTATCTACTGAGCTATTAATCGAGCTTTCTACTGAGCTTTTGATCGAGCTTTCTATTGATCTTTCTACTAGTGAGCTTTCTACTGAGCTTTCAATTAATCTTTCTATCGATCTTTCTACTGAGCTACATGCAAAGATTTAAAAGACAAACAGCTAAAATTCTATCAAATTACTGTCAAAGTTGAAATTTTCTATCATCTTCATTTATCAATAAGCATGAAGCAGCTGCATTCAATGTTCAGTTCAAAGCTATTATGTTCTTATTTCAATAATCTTTTATCAGAACAACATTCAAAATCATCTAGATTTCTCACTATCAAAGATGATGAGCATTGAAAGATAAATGACATTTTGAACTTTAGATGCTATCAAAATCAAATATAATACAAGATAAAATGAACAGAATTAAATTGAGATAACGAATGATATTATGCTGATAGAGAAGAATTTAACAACTTTGAAGACATTTTGATCGAATTTCATAAACTTTATTCAAACAAATCACGCTAGCGTTAATTTGAGTTGATGCTTTATCAATTAATCAATCAGAATTTCGCAGATTTAAGTCTGTGAAATCATAATTGATCAGACAAGCGAAATGAAACAACATTCATGTGAACATGAATTTTTGAAGAAAAAGATAATGTTGTTGCAAGCGTGCACTTCAAGTTAATTTAACATAAATCATGTCAGACTATCTGTCACAATTTTAGCATGTGTTACTTGAAAAGATGTTGAAAAAAAAAATGTTAAATCACTTAGATGATGTTAAACAATATTATAAATGATAATTGTTATAAACATATCAAGATCAATAAGATTGAACAGAACTAGTCAATGATCTGATCGAGATCTGACTCAGATTTGACTCAGATATGACTCAACACTCTTTTTCTTTCTCAACACTTTTTTCTTTCATCAACATCTTGTTCATCTACATCATTTTCTTTTCATGTTACAAACACATTTCTTTCAAGTCTAGCGCAGTCTTTGAACATTACATAAATAAAAGCTTTTGTATCAATCTTCTTCTGTATTCTTAATATTCAGTTATAGCTATTTCTAAAGATCAAGCACTATCAATTCTGATTTTCATTGATTGTATCATCTAGACACGATTCTGACATTATATTAAGAATTCGTTAATCACACGATACTGATCTCATTACTCATTCAACATACTCGTCTAGACAGAATGAGTCTAAAGAAATTCGTTTATCTGATGATCAACGTAATCAAAAGATAGAACAACACTAGAGAATTGAATAGAATCAACGACAAGACTGTTCAAATTGCTAGACTACTTATCACTCATTAAGTACACAATGTTCACTCAATTACAAGAATCACAATAAAGAATCTTTGTAAATTGCTCAAGAATCAAATCGATCAATAGATTCAATGATAAAAAATCTTCGTTGTTTGCTAAAGAATCAATCAAATCAATAAACAAAATCTCATCTTCTTTGTTGAAGATTAAACATCATTTTATACGTCTTTCTTCTTCAAATCATCGAGCATCATCATTCATTCAAATCTCTTTCTTTCAAATAAATCTGATCATGTTTAGTCATTCGTCTACTACAGAGCGTTCTGAAGAATTTCAAAATCGTTTCTCTCAAATCTCTGATGTTGATTCATTGAAATCATCAAGTGCTGCGCTCTTCATTTATGAAGATGATGAATCATTCATTGAAATGATAATACTTCTCGTGTTCTACGAAATTTGAAAGACTTGAAGTTTAGCTCTTGATGAAGAAACAAATTGATTCTACGAGTTAAATAAACAACAAGAAGATGAAATCAAAGAGTTGAAGACTAAACTTCAAGCTAAAGAAAACACTTCTTCTGATTTCATCTACTCTGAGCGTTCTAGATCTCAAAAAATACCTGATTCTTCGCTGTTTACTGATGAAAAGAACTCTATTTAAAAGAATTGATACGAAAAAATTCAGAATAAACTAGAGATCAACATCGATCTCTTTTCTAATGAATGAGTCAAATTAAGCTATATACATTCTAGATTATTCAATGATGCAGCTGAGATCATTCAAGTGTCACGATTTTAGCATGTGTTACTTGAAAGATGTTGAAAAAAAAGATGTTAAATCACTTAAATGATGTTGAACAATATTATAAATGATGATAGATGTGAGATTATCAATGATGTTATGAAAGTCTCTCGATATGAATGATACTCAGCGTTCATGAGGTATAAAAATCTCTGAATGATCTCTTTTTTTTCTTTCTTCTTCGTGCAACGTCTTGTATTTAAAATCTAGTTATTAGAATTTCATTCTGATTTCATTCAGTTCTCAGTTCGTGACATTATGTTGCATTAACTACATCATGAGTCAATTCAAGAATATCAGCAACATTCTGTCATCAACATTTTTAATCTCGATCAATGAACTCATCACTGTCACTCAGTTTCAAACTCACGTCAACAATGTTTTTGAAGCGTGATACACTTTTCTGATTGAACTTCAAACTTGATTCAACGACATCATCACTCAATATATCAACTGAGTCTCAGTCTGTCAACAAGAACATGAACAAACTCAGATTAAACTTAAACAATCTCAGATCAATAATGAAATCTTGTCAGAAATGATTCAAGAACTCAAGAGCATAAGCAGAATCAATATCAAATCAGAAAAATATTTGAATTCAGAACTTTATATTGAAGAGTGAGAAAACAAGTTAAATCAATTCATCTTCAAGCTGATCAGCAAGCTGAAGTTGAATGCAAATTGTTATTCAACTCTTGAGTCTCGTCTTCTGTATGAGTACAGTTGCTTATCAAAAAATGCTGTCGCTCAAACGTTATCACATATGATTGCTCAGCATGACAAGCTAGTCATGATTGAGCAATTAGTTATCTTGTTAAGACAAGTCTTCGATGATTCAGACAAGCAAGAAATCGCTCAGCAATTCATTTCAGCTCTAAGAATGTGAAATTGCATCTTTATTGAATATCTGTTCGATTTTCAGCAGCACATTGATGCAATCAAATATAATGTCGTAACTTGAAAATTCAATCTGAAGAATGAACTATTCAGCGAGCTCAAAGCTCTATTGATTCAGATGAATGTCAGCAGTCTGAACTATGAGCAGTTGATTATCAAATGTCAGCAATTGAATAGTTGATATTGCGTCATAGTACAGAATCTTTTCAAGTCAAAAGCAGTGATTCATTCTGTCTCTGTGATTTTTACAGTTCTTGCATATCTTGTCAAATATGTGACATTCTCGATAGATTTAAAAGCTACGATCTCAAGCTTGAGAAATTTCATGAACTTATCAATCATCAACATGAAGAAACAAGACTCATTGATTCTCAAGAAACATCAGCATCGCATGATCAATCATCTGTATTTATACTGCAATAAGTTTGAGCATCAGACTGCAATCTGCAATTCAAAGCTCAAGATTTAGCTACAAGTCATCTCATTATTCATTCTTGCAATTTCTATCAACAATCTCACTTTCAATACTTCTTTTGTCTTGAAAAAAGTTTAGTCTTTGCATACAGTTGCTCGCAGAAACAATTGAACAGTCTGAAAATCTCTGCATTCTCAGTTAACTCAATTCATCGATTAAAAAAGAAGATGAACAATGATCATCTTGTGCTCTCAGATAATCTAAAAAGCAATAAAATCAATGTCAATCTTTCTGTTTTAATTGATATCAACGTCATTGATTATGCATTTATTGATGACTCTTTCGCACAAAGACACTTTCTGCTCTGTTTTTCTTTATCTGAAATCTGTACTCTTCAGAGATTTGATGATTAATCAGTCATATTTAATTCAATCACTCATTACGCTCTTGTTAAACTTCAAGTCTCAAGTGAAGAGCTTGAAGAAACTCTCTTTTATGTCACTCAACTTTTGCAATTTTCAGTTGTTCTAAATCTGTCTTGATTAAAAAGTCATAAAACAATTATAGATCTGCATCATAATCAGCTCATCTTTGAATCTCAAGTTAACTCAGAATTCGTACTTGAAACTCTTTCAAGCATCTTGATTTCAACTGTGTCAGTATCAATCTTTTCAACATCTTCATTCTTGAAACATCTGAAGATCTACGCTATAAATAATGCTTCGTTTCTGCGACTCGCTAGAAAAAAGAATCATGATCTGTTTGTCATATTCATGAAAGATATCAACAAAGCTCTGAAAATCACGTCTTTCATTGATTCTGTCACGCTATTGTTTCTCAAATATTACGACTTTTTAAATGTTTTTTCTTGCGAATTGATGAACACTCTATCTGAATGATGTCTCTATGATCATAAAATTCAGCTGCAGAAGAGCAAAACTTCTATCTTCGAGTCTTTATATAACATGTCTCAAAATGAGCTTCAAGTACTAAAGAAATATCTGAAGAATAATTTGATCAAAGACTTTATTCAAGTCAGCTCTTTCTTTGCGATCTCTTTGATACTCTTTGTTAAAAAATCAAGCGAAGAACTCAGATTTTGCGTGAATTATTGAGATCTGAACGTCATGACAATTAAAAATCAATACTCATTATCTCTCATTCAAGAAATTCTAGATTGACTGATTAAAATCAAGTACTACATCAAGTTAAATATCATTGCAGTCTTTAATAAATTGCGAATGATTTATGAAAATGAGTGAAAGATTGCTTTTCGAACACATTATGACTTATACGAGTACAACGTTTTGCTCTTTGAACTCACAAATGAATCATCATCATTTCAAAACTTCATTAATGACACTCTGCATGACTTCTTGAATGTTTTTTGCATCATGTACATGAATGATATCTTGATCTATAACAACAGCAAAAAGAAGCATACTCAGCATGTTCATCAGATACTGAAGCGACTTAAAGTCGTTGAACTACAGATAGATATCAAGAAATGCGAATTTTCAGTTATCAAGATCAAGTATTTGAGTCTAATAATCATCATTCATGAAATCAAAATGAATTCTGAGAAAATCAATGTCATCATGAATTGAGCTGCATCTCAAGACATCAAAGATGTTCAGAGCTTTCTGAGTTTCATCAACTTTTATAGACGATTTATTAAAAAGTTTTTCAAACTGATTGACTCGTTGACTGTTTTAATCAGAAAAGATCAGTCATTTAATTGAACTCAGAAGTGTCAATTCATCTTCGATTGACTCAAGCAGACATTTATCACTGTCTCTATCTTAATGCACTATAACTCAAATCTACTCGTGACTGTGAAAATTGATGTCTTCGACTATGTTGTGATTGAAGTCATGTCTCAGCGAGATGATAATGAGCAGTTAAGATCTGTGATCTATTTCTCTTTCAAAATGTTACTCGCAGAATGCAACTACGAGATTTATGACAAGAAACTTCTAGCTATAATCAGAGCTTTTGAGAAATGAAGACTCGAACTGAAAGACACATTAAATCTCATTGAGATCATTTTCGATCACAAGAATCTAGAATATTTCATGTCAATTAAGCTGTTTAGTCGAAGACAAGTCAAATGATCAGAATTTCTCTTTCGATTTAACTTCAAAATCATGTATCATTCAAATGAATTGAACATTCAAGTCAATGCATTTACACGTCGATCAGAAGATCTTTTCTTGAATGAAGAGAATAATCATCGAGAACATCAGTGACAGATCGTGCTAAAATCAAAAAATCTGAAAATTCAAGTCTTAATCAATGTTCTTGACGATAGTGATTCTGAAGCACTTAAATCAAGTGACTTGAAAAGCGAATCAATGATTTCTGAGCAGTCTGAATCATCAGAGAAAATGTTTATGAATGAGTACAGATCATGATAACTGCATTAAGAGATAATCAACGAAAGTTTAAAGAATTTTCGTTAGCGAAATGTATGCTGCGAAGTGATCAAGTCTACTATAAAGATAAACTATTGATATTCAAAGATGAGAAACTGCGACTACGTCTGCTTCAGTTAAGTCATGACACATTTATTGCGAATCATTCAGAAAGAGTCAAGATTTATGAAATACTCAATCATCATTATTATTGATTCAAAATGATCAAGACAGTAGCTTGCTTCATATGCAATTGTCATCTATGCTTTTGAATGAAGATCTCTAAAGAAAAATATCAGAGAGCTTTGAAGTCTCTTGATGTACTCAATCATCACTGAAAAGACATAGTCATGAATTTCATCGTGACAGTATCTGAAAGTAAGAATCTGAACGAAAATTCAACAATCAATATTCTGATAGTTGTGAACAGACTATTTAAACAAGTGCATTAAAAGTCTATGAATGAAATTACAACTCTAAATACAGCTCAAGTTTTTTATCGTGCAATATAAAAACATCATGAATTATCTGATTTAATTATTTTGAATCATGAAACTCAGTTTATCAATCACTTTTGAGATGAACTTTGTACTCGATTGAAGATTCAAGCTCGATTGTCAACTGCATTTTACTCAGAAACGAATGATCAAATCAAGAACATCAACAACGTTTTGAAACAATATCTTTGAGTCTTCATGTTCTTTATGCAGAACGACTGAGCTGCATGATTGTCATCAGTTGAATTTGTCATCAACAATCACTTCTTCAAAAGCACTCAATGCACATCATTTCTAACTAACTTCAAACAGCATTCTTGAATGAGATTGAAATCAAAGAAGATTCAGAAGAACGTTATTGAACACTTGAAATGAATACATGTTGATCTGTTTGTTCAGAAAATGAATTGAATCAATGAAATTCTGTGAGAACAAATGATCTTAGCTCAAGCATATCAAAAACAATTCGCTAATGTTCATCAACAACACATTTTCAAGTATGCAATTAATGATATGATTTGATTAAATGCTTGCAATCTGATGATTCATTGACTCAGCAAGAAGTTATTTAATAAATTTGAGAAATCTTTCAGAATCATCAAAATTGTTAGTTTTCATTCTTATCAGCTAAAGTTGTTCAATGATTGATTCTGTTTCGATGTCTTTCATACTTATCTGCTTCATTCTGCAATCAACAACTTCTTATTTGAACAAATATCTCTTGCGTCGTTTTTGATAGTTTTCGTTGAAGAAGTGCTTAGCTGAAAGATGAACGAAATATTGAACTTTCAAGTAAAAAACTCTCAGCTAGAATATTTAATTAAGTGAACTGAAATAAAAGAAAACAGTTGAGTAAAGTTTGCAAATGTGATGAATGTCATCAAAGTCATGAACGTTTATCACGCTTGAAATTTCGATCATTTGAGTAAAAATTCATAAATCACTTATGTGCAAGAAAGCAATGACTCTGAATATGAGTCAGAGAATTAAAAGTCTTGTAGAAGCTTTGACTTCAAAAAGAAGAATTTATTGTCATGATTTTAACATGTGTTACTTGAAAAATGTTGAAAAAAGAGATGTTAAATCACTTAAATGATGTTGAACAATATTATAAATGATGATAAATGTGAGATTATCAATGATGTTATGAGAATTCTTTGATATGAATGATACTCAGCGTTCATGAAGTATAAGAATCTCTGAATGATCTCTTTCTTTTCTTTCTTCTTCATGCAACGTCTTGTATTTAAAATCTAGTTATTAGAATTTCATTCTGATTTCATTCAATTCTCAGTTCATGACAAAGACAATACATCAGATAATGTATAAGGTAAAAGATAAAAAGCAAAAGAAAAGAATGAAAGTTCAACTTTTATATACATGAATTGAGCAGAATCAAAACTAGATAGTAATTTTATGATTTAAGATTGCAAAGATTTGTGCACATGATTAAAATGATTAAAACAGAATTGCTGAAATTAAATTAAAATGATGATGATTAAATTGATGATTTGATTCATTGAATTGCAAAACAGATTCAATGAATCGAGATTATTTAAGACATCGATGATTTATGTTCTAAATTGAGTTGATGATCTGACATCATGACATCAATTGATGTATCAACTGAAACTACATGCATTTTTCACTTTGCAATCAGACTATTGTTCATTGCTTTAATCAATTAATCAAGATTGTAATTGTAATTGTAATTGTAGTTCATACATTCTTGTGACATCGATTTAGACTCGACTCATGAGAAACTTTATGCTATTTATATCGAGTGAACAAAACTCTCTGAGAAAGAAAATCACTCGTCGTCTATACGACTGCTTCGCGCAGTCGAAACAATGAGATTGACACTGTGTTATCAAGTAATGAATCTATAGCTTCTATTCAGCGTGTGACGCTCGAGTAAACTCTTGATGAAAGTATCTGTGCTGCTTGATTATGATGCATCGTCTTTGCTCTGCTCTTCATTGACGATATTCTATACAACGATGTCTCGATTCGATTCTTGATTCAAAGATGAAAGACGTTTTCTTTGCACTCGTGATGCTCATGATTGTAACGTATGTAAAGCTGTGTTCTTTTACTCAATGATTGTCATTCATTGAGCAGAGAAATATGTGATGAAAGAGAGATGCACACGATGAGAAGATAAAGTGTGATTGTACTGAGTAACTCTTTTCTTCTCTTGATTTGACTTGTGTCACGTAGACGTTGAATGAATTGTTAGTATAGACGTGCAATCGCAATCATTCGATGTTTGACTTTGATCAATGAAAGAGAATGCGTTCTGATCATTCTCTTGAGCTCTCGATTTTTCACGTGAATAAATGAATGACTTGACGTCAAGTAAAGAAGATGAGCTCAAGTCTTCTCAGTATATCAGCGTGATCGATGAGTCACTACTTCTTTGAACACTGTAGTCACGTCTCTCAATACTTGAAATGACTATTCTATCTGATATCTTTTCATCAATTACTTGACAACATTGTCGATGTGATGAAGACGTTTCAATATCAACGCAGTCAACGAGTTGCAAATTCTTCGATCACTTGTAGTCACAACTCGCAGACTCTTCATCTGAGTTGTCTTTTTCACTAGTAGTATTTTTTCATCTCTTACTGACATCGACATGTCATTAATCTTCTTCGTAGATTGATTGTGACTGTTAGAAAAGATGTTGTCGCATGAGTGAAAACTCTGCACAACGACTTTTCTGATCACGCAACGTTCTAACATCGTTCGAACTGCGTCGAATTGAGATCTCTTGACTTTTTTGACTTCTATTTGAACACAGAATAAAATCAAAAGATTCATAGTCAACATCACGTACAGATAAATCTCGTTGTCAGCTCAATTAATCAAGATGATAAAAACATTAAAGAAACATAACAATTGAAGAAATTTGAAAAATATACTGTTTCATTTGCAGAATAGCAACAAAAGAGAGTTCATCATCAAATTGATCAATTCATGAATTTGCAAAGATTTCAGCAATTATATCATAAATGATGAAACTTTTTTTAAGTTCAAAGTATCAAGAAAAGACAGAAAGATACAAGTGTTAAAAGATGAAATCTTAATTATTATTTTAAGTTGCTTTTTCTGTGTATCAGTTAATTGATTGCTTTCATTCAGATCAATAACATCATTCATGCAAAGCATTTAAAGAATAAACATAAGAAGCATTTGTAGAAAGATGAGTCATACATACTTGATCTTCTTACTCATTGATGATGTTGTCATAAACAGTGTAAAAACTTTACTTGCATTTGTTATCATTAAAATATAAATCATTCTCATGAAGTGATAAAATCAAAGATGATACAATATTAAGTAACAGTAATCACAAAAGATAATAAAGAGATTGACTGCAACAATTTTTTATTCAATTTAATCATTGAGTGACTTCATTCATTCTTAAAAGATGAAGATTCATTGATGAAATTGAAATCTTCATCAAGCAGTCAGTTTATTGCAAACATTGTCTATAATACAACATCATCAAGTACACTTTCATTAAAGTTGATGTATGCAGCAACATCTGATTTGTTAATATGCACATTGTAATTGAACTCATGATTTAACTATTAATAGTAGCAATAAATGAGTTCAATTGAGACATGTCATCAAATGTGTCAAAATTCTTGTTGTCACTTAAATAAGCAATCAACATCACATAAAAAATCATCAGATGAAAAACTTTTCAAAACAAAATTACATCATTTTCAATGTCATTTCATCATCAACAATCATTTTCACTCATTACTGTTACTTATTTGATTGATGAGTTCATCTTTACATTTATTGATCAACTAATTTTTTTATTTAAATTCAAGTTTTTAATTTTTGATACTTGAATTCTTTCAATTTTCATTGTATATCAGATAATAATAATTATAAGATCGATAACAAGATTCATCTGTACATGATGTTGACTATGAATCTTTTGATTCTATGTTCTGAATAGAAGTCAGAAGAGTCAAGAGATCTCAATTCAACGCAGTTCAAATGATGTTAGAATGTTGTGTAAGCAGAAAAGTTGATCATGCAGAGTTTTCATCTACACGACAACATTTCTTTTAACAGTCACAATCGATTTATGAAGATGATTGATGACATGTTGATGTCAGTAAAAGATGAAAAGATATCTAGTGAAATAATTGTTCTCAGTATGAGAGTCGTGATTACAAGTGATCAAAGAATTTGCAACTCATCAACTGCATTGATATACTGAAACGTCTTCATCACATCAATAATATCATCAAGTAATTGATGAAAAGATATCAAGTAGAATAGTTGTTCTCAGTTTGAGAGTCGTGACTACAGTGTTCGAAGAAGTAGTGATTCATTGATCATGTTGATATATTGAGAGAGCTTGAACTCATCTTTTTTACTTAACGTCAAGTCATACATCTATTTACGTGAAAAATTGAGAGCTCAAGAGAATGATCAGAACACATTCTCTTTCATTGATCAGAGTCAAACATCGAATGATTGCAATTGCACATTTATACTAACAGTTCATTCAACATCTACGTGACATAAATCAAGTCAAGAGAAGAAAAGAATTACTCAATACAATCACACTTTATCTTTTCATCATGTGCATCTCTCTTTCATCACATATTTCTCTGCTCAATGAATGACAATCATTGAGTAAGAGAACACAGCTTTATGTACGTTATAATCACAAGCATCATGAGTGCAAAGAAAACATCTTTCATCTTTGAATCAAGAATTGAATTGAGACATCATTGTATAGAATATCATCAATGAAAAGCAGAACAAAGACGATGTGTCATAATTAAACAGCACAGACACTTTCATCAAGAGTTTACTTGAGCATCATGCGCTGAATAAAAGTTATAAATTCATTACTTGATAACACAGTGTCAATCTCATTGTTTCGACTGCGCGAAGCAATCATGTAGATGACGAGTGATTTTCTCTCTCAGAGAGTTTTGTTCACTCAATATAAGTAGCATAAAGTTTTTCATGAGTTGAGTCTAAATCGATGTCACAAGAATGTATAAATTACAATTACAATTACAATTACAATTATAATAATAATTATAAAATCTAAACAGTCTTACATTTATGATAAGTTCAGAAGAAGTAACGATGAGTTTAAGCATAATTGACATGCTATCAGAAAGTTTCAAATAAAGATGAAAAAGATAAATGCATAGTCATATATTTCTTGAATTACTCATCAAGTCATGACAAAAGTGAGATAAATGATGACAATAAAATAAAGTTTGTAAATTTTGAAGATTGCTTCAACTTGAGATATATAACACTTTAACAATCATTACTTTCATTTCATAAAAAATTTAGATGATTGCATTTTAAGTGATAATAGCTAAATCATGAGAATAACAATGATATTTATTCAAGTGATTGATTTTTTTCTCTTTATGATTTAGCTAAATATAGTTTATATGATTTACATATTTTAATTATTGAGTTCAAATTGAAGTCAATAACTTCTGAATAAATGTGATTCATTGACTTTGTGATTGACAATTTTCAATTCATTTCATTACTGACATTTCATGCACAAATAAACAGTCAAGTGTAAAAAATTATTACAATTCATCATTGCTTCATACAAGTTATATAAAAACACTAATCGAAGATTTACAGATAATGCAACGTGTATGCTTTTCATGTGAAATGAAGATAAACAATATCAGCAAGCTTGAACATCATCTTCATCACTGTCATCACTATGTTTTCTGTCATTAAGAAGATGATGACATTTCAGTTGAAGAAATGATTTGAATCATGTTATGAAACGTTTATTGACTGCATGATTTACTCAGTTCTATTGTTTCAAACAAAGACTTTTAATTTATATCAACTATGTGAAAAAGTCTTTGCAAACAACTGAAAATCACAGCTAGTTTATTCACAGTTTATCATTTTGAGATCAATGATCAATCAAAACAAGTCAATCAAGACATTGAACATGAACTTAGAATCTACTGCAATTACATGCAGAATGACTGAGTTAAATGAATATCTATGATGAAATTCAATGACAATTTCAATATTTTTTTAATCACTTCAATGATTCTCTTTTACTTCAATAAAGAATTTCATTCTTGAATAAGTTTCAATTCAAATACAACTGACTATGAAACAACTTGTGAACGACTTGAAGTTAAAAAAGCAAATGATATTATCATTTAAATGAAAGAACTACTGAACTTTGATCATTAACAATTGAAAAAGATGAAGTTGATCATTGAAGTTCAGATCAATAAACATAAATGAGACATCATTTATGAAGTAAATGACTGAGTTTGACTATCTTTCAAAAACATTAAGACAACAAGACTCTGTAAAGATTTAAAAGATAAACAATTGAGTCTTTATCAAATCACTGCTAAAGTGAGTATTTTCTATCATCTTCATTTATCAGTCAGCATGAAGCATCTTCATTCAATGTTCAGCTCAAAGTTACTGCAATCATATTCAGAAAATTCTTTATCAGAACAGCATTCAGAATCACTCAGATTAATCATTATCAAAAATGATGAACATTGAAAGATAAATAATATATTGAACTTCAGATGCTATCAAGATCGAATACAGTACAAAGTCAAATGAATAAATCTAGATAAAGATGATGAATGATACTATGTCGATAAAGAAAAATTTGATGACTCAGAGAAAGTTTTGAATGAATTTCATAAGTTATATTCAAACAAATCGCGCTAAATATTGAAATAACTATCAACAAAAAGTGAGCAAATGAACTATATTCATGCAAACATGAATTTTTGAAGAAGAGAATAATGTTATGAATGTATCAAGATTGATAAGACTGAACAAGACTGAAGCTTTAATTAATTTGCAGTAAACGTTAGCGAATTCTCTGCATAATGATTAAAACTAATCAACAATTTAGTTGAGATCTGACTCAGATTTGACTAAAATATGACTCAATACTCTTTTTCTTTCTTAACACTCTTTTCTTTCATCAACATCTTGTTCATCTACATCACATTCTTTTCATGTCATAAACACATTTCTTTCAAGTTTAACACAGTTTTTGAACATTACATAAATAAAAGCTTTTGTATCAATCTTCTTCTGTATTTTTAATATTCAGTTATAACTATCTTTAAAGATTAAGCACTATCAATTCTGATCTTCATTGATTGTATCATTTAAACATGATTCTGATACTATGTTTTGTCATCACTGTTCAGATATCAATAAAGATTGAAGCAAGTCATTTGATTTATCTTTAGATGTCTTTAAACGTTAACAGATATAGCAGTTTCAAATATATTAATCTATCGTTTTTAATATGAATGATCAATAGTAATTTCACTTTATGACTTTCACAATTCTAAGAATATCAGAATGATCAACTGATGATTGATCGTGCATCTCTTGAATCAGATTCATTTGTAGAAGCTCATTGAATGAAACTCATAACTGATTATCATGATATAAGATTTCATTCTGAATTCAACAATTCTTCAATTTGATATCTTCATATTGTGTTTCATCTCTTGCTATTGCTTCACGAAGTAGCGTACAATTCTTGTCAATCTCATTAATCTTAAAAATCTGTTTATAGATTGATTCACTGATGTTCTTTTTTAGATCAGCAATTTTCATTCAATTTGAAGTCAAAATAATGATTCATTGATAGTGAATGCACTCATTTTCTGAATCTCTGAGCATGACATCAACTCAACAAGTTAATGCATTGATCTTGATGTTCTGTTTATCAGATTGATACATTATTCTGAAGTTGAAATCAATGAACTTCTGAACTCAATGCATTTAATGTTTGCTCAACTCTTTATCTTTTATCAACAAGATGAGCGCTTGATGATCAATAAACATTTTGATAGAAATATCAGTTAGTTTCAGTTCAAGTCAGTGTTCAAATGCTCAAATGATGATCAAAAGTTCTTTATCATATATCTTGTAGTTGCATTCAACAGAAAACATGTTCTTGCTATAAAAGACAATTGAATGTAAGACTTTTTCATCATCATATTGAGAAAGAACTTCATCATTGATGTAGTTGAATGAGTTAATTTCAAAAATAGTTTTATGAGTTTAATCAAAATGACGTAGTATAAAAGTCTTGATCATACATTTCTTCATATGATTGAAGATGATTTAACAGACTTTATTTCATTCAAATATAATCTTTTTTTGAGTGAATTGAATCATTGAATGAACAATCTTTGAAAAGTTCTTGATGAAGCATTGATAGAAATTGCAGAAGTCAACGAAGAATTGCATCTGAGTGAGATTTGTAGAAGTAAATCATTCAACTACTGCTTGTACTTTTCTGAGATTCATCTTTAGTTCTTCAATGAATAGTAATAGTCTCAAAAAGAAAATCTTCTGAACATGAAACTTGCATTTGTTTATATTCATCTGAAAGTCAGTCTCTCGTAATCTATGTAGAATTAATCATACATGTCACTTATGTTTCTTCAATGTTTTGCTGTAGATAATAATGTCATCTAGATAGATCTGACAAAACTGATGAAGATAGTTAAATAGCACATCGTTCATATAATGTTGATAGAAAGTTGAGTCGTTGATTAATTCAAAAGACATCACGTGATATTTGTAGAAATCAAAAAAGATGATAAAAATAGTCAAATTTTTGCTGCTTGAATGTATACACAGTTTGTTGAAAACGACAATGATGTTCAATCAAGTCAAATACTTGCTTTCTTGTATATAAGTGAAAGTCTCGTTTATTAATGACAAAGAATAGTGATCTCGTTTGATCAAAGCATTGAGCTTTCTATAATTGACACAGAAACACAAACTATTGTCTTTCTTTTCAATGAACAAAATGAGCGAGATGTATGATGCAAAGCTGAAGAAAATGAACTCTTTGTTTAAATGATTGATCAGATACTTCTTTATTTTCTGAAGCTTGTGATTGAACATCTGATATAGTTGACTTCAAGAAAATGTTTCTTCATCAATCAACTCAATTTTGTGATCATAGAAACGATGAGATGATAGCTGATCAATCATAGCTTGATCAAACATGTCTAGATAGTCATGATATTCAGAGAGAAGCTTGATCTTGACTTGCTTGAGAACTTCAGCATGAAAAAGCTGATGCAGATTCACTTCTTCAGACTTGTTTTCAACTATAGTTATGAGTTGATTAATTTTCAAAACAATAATAACAAAGATTTTAACATTTGATCATTTAACTAACATTTTATATGTCGTTGCTTTTATCATTGCTATGTTCATTGAACTGAAAGAGAATGATTTCAGACTGAACATTAACTTAGAATTTGTTAGAGATTTGTCTAGAGTGAATCAGATAGAAATGTCATTTAACTAAAAGATAAATGCTAAGAAAGAAAGATAGTTACAGAAAAGAAGCTGATTACATGTGTGTTTCTCAGTCAACGTTAGACTCAATAGAAACTAGTTAAGATGATGAAGTGAGAATAAATCTGACAAGATTAAAAGACTGAGTCTGATAAGACTAGAATCATGACAGAATCAATTCTGACACATTCATAACAAGAATTGAAATTTGAAAATTGAAGAAAATTGATTTGCATATCAATTACTAAATTGATTTTATTCATTCATGTTTTTTCAAGAATCATTTGATGTTGATTTAATCAAGTGATCAACATAAAAGCTGTGTCAATCATATGATCTTGAACAGTCAGATTTGAATAAATGACATGAGTAATGAGTTTTTTAACATAATGATCATTGAATTCTTGAATTGACTTTGCTTTGATCAAAGTCAGAGACTCAATTTGCAACTGATTACAAACAATCTGCACAATCACTTCATCAATGAATGAATAGTCAGCAACTTCGATGTCAATCAATGACTTCAATGAGTAATTAATTTTATTACTAGAAAGTACACATTTAATAGTTAAAGATTCAGAAGCAAAAGAATCATTTGACATGCTCATCGTTGAAGAAATTAACACATCTTTCATCACGTCTTTGATGAAAGTCTCTAGTTTTTTGTCTTGCTATCTTCAAAAGAAGACATTTTCTCATTCTTTCTATTCTTTGAAATGATGATCTCATGTAAACAAAGAATGAATGCATAAAATGCAGAAGTGTCAATCTTGTTCAGCTGAAAGCAATTCTTCAACAAATGATTGAAAATCTTGCAGATGTAGCAGATAATTGACAATCTTGCTGACTTAAAGATAAAAGAGATAATCAACTTAACATAATTGATTATCAAAGTTGTTACTGACAGAGAAGTAACACATTTATCAGATATGACAGTGACTTTGACGATGACAGTGCAACGTTCGCTGCAAAGCTGATAATTGACTCATTGTTTACTATTCACATCTTGAAGAAAAATTCTTAAGCAAGTGAGCGAAGTAAAGTTCTTTAAACAGATTGATAAAGTGTTTTGCAAGCGATTATTGATTTTATTCTGAAGATCGTTCATCAGAGTGCAATCATTGTATTCAAGATAGCTGAATAACTTCATAAAGTTGAAGTAAAAGACATTGAAAGACTTGTCTGCTTGTCTCAAAGCGTTGTACTTGCAATGACACTTTCAATTCTTATTCAGTTCATTGTATATTTCTTTCAGATGCTCAAATAGCTCGTCAATTGAAATGTATGAATGCAAAGCATCATGTCAACGTTAAGCAAAGATGTGCTCAGCAGCATCATCTTCTAGTCTAGATATCACATAAACAATACAGATATTCTTATTATCAAAGTGATCAACATTTATCTGAAGCTTGTCATCTATCTTGATTCTTCAGCTGTTTCATGTTGATTCATCTTCATCAATGAATATAGATGAATTTGAAAACTTAAAGAACTTGTGATGATCATTGTTGAATAAAGTGAATGACTGTCAGAATCATGTCTAAATGATACAATCAATGAAGATCAGAGTTGATAGTGCTTGATCTTTAAAGATAGCTATAACTGAATATTAAGAATACAAAAAAAGATTGATACAAAAGCTTTTATTTATGTAATGTTCAGAGACTGTGCTAAACTTGAAAGAAATGTGTTTGTGACACAAGAAGAATGTGATGTAGATGAATAAAATGTTGATGAAAGAAAAAGAGATTGAGTCATATTTAAGTCAAATCTGAGTCAGATCTAGATCAGATTTCGACTAAATCATTGACTAGTCTTGTTCAGTTTTGATATACTCGTAACATTACTCTTTTTTTTGAAAATTCATGTTCACATGAATGTAGTTCATTTGCTCACTTTTTGTTGATAGTTATTTCGATATTTAACACAATTTGTTTGAATATAACTTATGAAATTCATTCAAAACTTTCTCTGAATCATTGAATTTCTCTTTATCAACATAATATCATTTGTTGTCTTTATCTAGATTTATTCATTTGACTTTGTACTGTATTTAATCTTGATAATGTCTGAAGTTCAATATATCATTTATCTTTTAATGTTCATCGTCTTTGATAATGATTGATCTGAGTGATTTTGAATGCTGTTTTGATAGAAAATCTTTTGAATATAATTGCAGTAGCTTTGAACTGAACATTGAATGCAGATGCTTTATGCTGATTGATAAATGAAAATGATAGAAGATACTCACTTTGACAGTGATTTGATAGAGATTTAGCTGTTTGTCTTTCAAATCTTTGCAAAGTCTCGTTGTCTTGACGTTTTTAAAAGATAGTCAAACTCAATCATTTACTTCATATGTGATGTTTCATCTATGTTTATTGATCTGAACTTCAATGATCAGCTTCATCTTTTTCAATTGTTGATGATCGAAGCTCAGTAACTCTTTCATTCAAATAATGATATCATCTGCTTTTCTAACTTCAAGTCGTTCACAAGTTGTTTCATAGTCAATCATATTTGAATTGAAACTCATTCAAGAATGAAATTCTTTATTGAAGTAGAAGAGAATCATTGAAGTGATTAAGAAAATATTAAAATTGTCGTTGAATTTCATCATAGATATTCATTTAACTCAGTCGTTCTGCATGTAATTGCAGTAGATTCTAAGTTCACATTCAACGTCTTGATTGACTTGTTTCGATTGATTGTTGATCTCAGAATGATAAACTGTGAATAAACTAACTGTGATTCTCAATCACTTGCAAAAACTTTTTCATATAGTCAATATGAATTAAAAGTTTCTGTTTGAAACAATAGAACTGAGTAGATCATGCAGTTGATAAATGTTTCATAACATGATTCAAATCATTTCTTTGACTGAGATGTCATCATTTTTTCAATGACAGAAAACATAATGATGTTCTTTGATGAGATGACATATGATTATGCAAATGATGTTATAGTCTTCTGACAGAAGTAGTTCAATGATGAAGTTCATAGTTATATTTTTTCAGCATTTCTGTAAAATCGAAAGAGAATGATGAAGTTCATTGATGTTATTTTTAGAAACTTTGCTTTGCTGACAAGCATGATAGTTTCAAATATATCATTGAATAATAACTCAATGATCTGATCAATAGTAGAAACGCTGAACTAGATTGATGATTTGTTTATTGTCGAGATGAAAGATTGAAGATTGATCATGCACTTCTTGTAGTAATTTCATGTGCATGTTCTCAGAAACTCAAAGTAGATCTTTTTTAAATAGAATGTCATCAATAATTTTGCAATTCTTCAGTTTAATGATATGAAATTTGAGCTTGTTTTCATTCATAGTTTATTTATATTTGCTGCAGAACTCATCTATTTGATTGATTATACATACTCATTGATAAAGATTTGCTTTTGATTCAACAGATAAAACATTGATTTTATCAAAGATCAGAATAGTCTGAAAACATTCTTTAAATCTTTGAGCTGATTCAGAAATGTTAGCTAGAAACATTCTGATTAAAGCATCGACTTTAATGTTTATTTTACCTGATCTAAAGATGATCTGAAAGTTGAACTTCAATAGAATGTTCAGATAGTTGACTGATCATTGACTCAACTGTTTATTTTTCATGAAGATTTTCAAAGTCTGATGATTGATAAACATCTGAATGAATAGTTCAGTGCATTTCAATTCAAGTCATCAATGTAATTGTAATTGTAATTGTAATTGTAATTGTAATTCATACATTCTTGTGACATCGATTTAAACTCGACTCATGAAAAACTCTATGCTATTTATATCGAGTGAACAAAACTCTTTGAAAAAGAAAATCACTTATCATTTATACGACTGCTTCATGCAGTCGAAACAATGAGATTGACACTGTGTTATCAAGTAATGAATTTATAGCTTCTATTCAGCGTGTGATACTCAAGTAAACTCTTAATGAAAGTGTCTGTGCTGTTTAATTATGACACATCGTCTTTGCTCTGCTTTTCATTGATGATATTCTATACAACGATGTCTCGATTTGATTCTCAGTTCGAAGATGAAAGACGTTTTCTTTGCATTCGTGATGCTTGTGATTGTAACGTACGTAGAGCTGTGTTCTTTTACTCAATGATTATCATTCATTGAGCAGAGAAATATGTGATGAAAGAGAGATGCACATGATGAAAAAATAAAGTGTGATTGTACTAAGTAACTCTTTTCTTCTCTTGATTTGACTTGTGTCACGTAGATGTTGAATGAATTGTTAGTATAGACATGCAATCACAATCATTCAATGTTTGACTCTGATCAATGAAAGAGAATGCATTCTGATTGTTCTCTTGAACTCTCAATTTTTCACGTGAATAAATGAATGACTTGATGTCAAGTAAAGAAGATGAACTCAAGCTCTTTCAGTATATCAGCGTGATCAACGAGTCACTACTTCTTTGAGCACTGTAATCACATTTCTCAATACTTGAGATGATTATTTTATCTGATATCTTTTCATCAATTACTTGATGATACTGTTGATGTGATGAAGATGTTTTGATATCAACGCAGTCAACAAGTTGCAAATTCTTCAATCACTTGTAATTACAACTTGCAAACTCTTCATCTGAATTGTCTTTTTCACTAGTAGTATCTTCTCATCTCTTACTGACATCGACATGTCATTAATCTTCTTCATAGATTGATTGTGACTGTTAGAAAAGATGTTGTCACATGAGTGAAAACTCTGCACAATGACTTTTCTGATCACGCAACGTTCTAACATCGTTTGAACTGCGTCGAATTGAAATCTCTTGACTTTTTTAACTTCTATTTGAACACAGAATAGAATCAAAAGATTCGTAATCAACATCACATACAGATGAATCTTGTTGTCAATTGAATCATCAATGTTCAAAGCATTGAATAATGATTAACAATTTCTTGTCATAGATGTGATAATTGATTTCAAAGAGAATCATGCTTTTGCTGTAGAAAATCATCGAATGAAGAACTCTCTCATCATCATACTGAGATAGTATTTCATCTTTTACATAGTTTGAAGCGTTAATCTTCAGAATAGCTTGTCGTTTAAGATTGAAGTGACGAAGTACTGAGACTGAGCTGACTTGTTTCTTTAAATTGTCAAAAGCTTGAACACAGATCTCATTTCAAACAAAAGATGTATTTTTTCTAGTCAGTTGAGTGAATGATTTGACTAGCTTTGAGAAGTTCTTAATGAAATGATGATAAAAGTTAACAAATTTCACGAAGCTCTGAATTTCTTTTAAATTGATTGAAGTGATTCAGCTGACTATGACTGTCACTTTGCTGAAATTTATATGAAGATTTAGTTCTGATATGATAACTTCTAGAAAGACAATCTCTTTTACATTGAATTTGCACTTTCGAATATTCATCTGCAATTCAGCTTCATATAGTCGATTCAATACTAGTTTGACATGATCTCTATGTTTCTTTCTCATTTTGCTATAAATGAGAATGTCATTTAGATAGACTTGACAAAAGTTGTTCAGAAAGTTTCATAAAACGTCATTCATATATTGCTGAAAGAAAATCGATTTGTTAATCAGTTTGAATGATAACATCTTATATTTATATGCTTCTAAAGCAGTGATAAAAGTGATGTAATTTTCATTATCAAAATGCATTCAAAGTTTGTTGAATGTTGATATGATGTTCAATCTAGTCAGATGCTTGCAATTCACTATTTTATCAATGATCTCATTTATCAGCAATAAAGAATATCTATTTCTTTTGAAAATGACATTTAGCTTTCAATAGTTCACGCAGAATCAAAGATCTTTATTTGCTTTGAAAATGAATAGAACAGAGAAGAAATAAAGAGTCTGACTGAAAGTGATGAATTTCTTTGACAGATTCTCATTCAGATACTTCTTTACTTTCAGAAGTTTGACAGAAGACATTTGATATGCTCAACAATAAAAGAGAGTTGAATTACTAATCAGCTCAATTTTATGATCATAAAAGTGATTCAAAGATAGCTTATTTGATTAAGCTCGATCAAAAACATTTAGAAAATCATGATATTCTGAAGACAGCTTGACTTTAATAGCTTTCAAATTCTGAATAGTTTTTTCAACAAAAAAGATGTTCAGAGCATTCAAATTGCATTGAGTGTTGTACATGATTTCTCTATCGATATTCTTCATGAATAAAGCGAATACTTCAGTCTGATTCTTCTTTGAGCAATTCAACAAAGTTTTGAATGAAGCAATGTTTATGCTTTGAATTGAGAATGACTCTTTCTGAATCATAGTTGAAACAGATCATTTGAGCATTCTAGAAACTTTTGACTGAGAAGTAAAAGTAGATGAAGTTGATCGCGATCAACTTAAGTGCTTTGAATTGAGAGAGATCAAAAAAATCGAAATGAAAGTATTTAATTGATTCAAAAAAACGATGACATCGATTTGCATATTCAGTAATATTTCATTTTTGTTCATTCATGATTTTTCTAATATGACTTCGTGATGATCAATGTCAGCTATCAACATAGAAACAATCAATTTCTTATGACTTTTAATGATGAGATTCAATAAAATTTTATGAGTGATAATCTTCTTAGATATCTTTTCATCATATTCTTTTATTAACTTCTTTTTTATCAGTGATATAAATTGAATTCTTAGCTCTTTACATACTCTATTGACTAGATTGATATGTATGATTGTATAAATCACTGAATCACTGTTTATTAAAGAGCGAAGATTGAATGATTCATTCTGCAAAATGAGAAAAGCATTGACTAGAAATGACTTATCAAAGTAATTCTCTTTCGATAGAATTTTATTTAAATTGCACAAAAATATAATCTTCACTTCAGTAATTGTTGAAGAAATGACTAGTTTTTTGACTTGAACTCTGATTCAGTATTGAGTTCAAAATGATCATAGTTCTCATTAATTGCATTGACTTTGATAGATTGATTCAAGCATTCTTTGAAAGTATGATCTGATTTGTAACATATGAAACAGATTTCAACTAAAACATCTGCATTCTTGACGTTAGTCAAAACTGCGCTGCGCGACTTTGATCAGTCAAACTTCAAAGCAGAAAACTGAACAGCAATAATTGCTTTAAAAATGATGATCTTTGAATCATCATGTTTGAGTAGTTTGTTCTTGATCTTTCAAACTACTTTATGTTCATTGTTCAAGCAAATCAGATAGTTTCGAATATTTAATAACTTGATGAGCAACTTCATTTGAGCTGTTCAAAAGATTCAAAGACGAGAGTTTATTTTATTCTTTAAATCAATGACTAGTACGTTCTTCTGATACTTTAGATAAATGTATAGTCGTTGAAACTGATTAAAGAAATCGCTGAATTTCTTTGATTCTTGAATCAAATTAATATATTTTCTACAATAATTATCTTTTTTATCAGAGTCATGAAATGATTGAGCTAGTTTTTCTAGAAGTTCATTGACAGTCAGATAAAAATTGTCACAGTTGAAATTGCATCTGACTTGAGTGACTTCAATGATGTCATCTGCTAGTCAAGAGTTAATGTAGCTCAGCTTGTAAAGTTTATTTAAAAAGATGTCGACGTTCATTGCTAACTTCTCTTGTATGTCAAGAGATTAATTCTTTCAAGTAGAATTCTTTTCATCAGTGAACATTAAAGAATCAAGTATTTTATGATATTTAAATTGTTCAAAGTAAATGACAATCAAGAGAGCAGTGATGATTACATTGATTGTGATAGCAGTGAAAGCTTGTAGTTTTGCTTTCAACTGTTGAATTTTGTTCTTGTCTCATTGTTTCATCTTGATGAGATGATTTGTTTCTGTTATGAATCTGCATAGAGCGAATCATATGAGTGTATTCTAACTAGAAGTTCAAAGCTGAAGAAGAAAGAAGATGCAACACGTCATGAGTTTTACTCACAAAAACACGCTAGATCACTAGCGTGTCAACATCAGCTTTATACTAGTTTATGATAGTCTGACACAATCTATGTTAGACTAATTCAAAGTGCATGATTGCAACAGATTGATCTTGAAGCAATTCATGAAGATTCTTTATTGTAATTCTATTGATTGATTTAATTCTTTAGCAATTCACGAAAATTCTTTATCATAGATTTTATTAATCGATTTTGAATGAATGTGTACTGAATGAGCAATAAATCTTCTAGCAATTCAATGATCATATGTTTTCGTTGATTTTATAAATCTTCTGATGTTGTTCTTGTCTTTCAAGATTGAATCATCAGATAAACAAATTTCTTTAGACTTAATTCATCTGTACAAGTTGATTGAATGAGTAATGAGATCAGTATCATGTGATTAACAAATTCTTAATATAATGTCAAAATCATGTTTAAATGATACAATCAATGAAGATCAGAATTGATAGTGCTTGATCTTTAAAAATAACTATAATTGAATATTAAGAATACAGAAGAAGATTGATACAAAAGCTTTTATTTATGTAATGTTCAGAAACTGTGCTAAACTTGAAAGAAATGTGTTTGTGACATGAAAAGAAAATGATGTAGATGAACAAGATGTTGATGAAAGAAAAGAGTGTTGAGAAAGAAAAAAAGTGTTGAGAAAGAAAAAGAGTGTTGAGTCATATCTGAGTCAAATCTGAGTCAGATCTAGATCAGATCTCAACTAGATCGTTGACTAACTTTAATCATTATACAAAGTATTCACTAGCATGCATTGCAAATTGATTAAAGCTTCAATCTTGTTCAATCTTATTGATCTTGATATGCTTGTAACATTAAATGAACTGAAGAAGAAGTTTTCAATCATTTATCATGATTTTCTGAATGTTTTCAATAAAGAAAAGACAATTCATTTGTCTTCACATTGATCATATGATCACAAAATTGAATTAAAAGATGAGAATTAACTTTTTAAAAGTTGATTGTACTCTATGTTAAGTCACAAGCTGCAAAAGATCAAAGAGTATCTAGAAAAGAATTTAAAGAAGAAGTTCATCACATTCAGTAAAGTTTCTTTTGCTTCATCAATATTATTTGTTGAAAAGAAAGATGATAGTTTTCACTTTTGCATGAACTATTGAAAACTGAATGCTCTGATCAAAAGAGATCGTTATTCAATACTCTTGATAAACGAAGTATTCACTTGAATTTAAAACAGTAAGTATCTGACTTGATTTAACATTATCATCATGTTCAATAAGCTTTGCATGAGTATTGAAAGCAAGAATTTAATCATCTTTGTTACTTTCTTCAATGTTTACAAGTATAAAGTAATACTTTTTGAATTAATCAATGAATTTGCATTCTTTCAACATTATATCAATGATGTATTATTTAACTGTTTACATAAATTCTGTCAGATATATTTGAATGATATTCTCATTTACAACAAGATTTTGAAAAAACATAAAACTCATATGAAAGAAGTATTAAATAAATTGATTGCATCAAGTTGAGTACTTGAGTTTGAGTCAAGTATTCAACTTGAAAAATCTTAAGTTAAGTTGAATTTTTTTTAAAAAGTGTTGAGTTGAGTTGAGAATTTGAACTCAAGAACTTGAATCAAATTAAGAAGCATGACTCAACAATTTTGTTGCAAATGTGCACTTTAAGTTAGTTTAACATAAATCATGTCAAACTATCATAAACTAGTATAAAGTTGATGTTGACACGTTAGCGATCTAGCATGTTTTCATGAGTAAAACTCATGACGTGTTGCATCTTCTTTCTTCTTCAGCTTTGAACTTGTTGAAATCATGTCTAGAAACTAATCAAAGTGCATGTATGATTAAAATGTTTGATCTATAAAGATAATTATAACTAAAACTTTAAGAATATAAAAGAAAAAAGATACAAAAGATAAGAAAAACACACTTTATATAGTAGTTACTTAAATCAACGTTAGTCTCAAAGAAAATGTGTTGAAACACAAGAAAGATGTTGATTTGAAAGATGTTTGCAACACAAAGAAATGTGTTTATCATAGAAATCTGTTGATCACTTGTAACACAAAGCAGTGTGTTTATTTAAAAGATAATAGAAGCTGATTAAAAGATGCTAGAAAAGAAAAAAGATGCTGAGTCATATCTGAGTCAAATCTGAGTCAGATCTAGATCAGATCTCAACTAAATTGTTGACTAGTTTTAATTAATTCTGACACATTTGTAACATTATTCTTCTTTTTGAAAATTCATGTTCATATGAATAGAACAAATGAAACACAAACTTTTACTGTTTTTCAACTTAGTGTAACTTGTCTGAATAAAGTTTATGAAATTTAACTAGAATTTCTTTCAAGCTCTTAAATTCTTCTTTATCAACATAGTATCATTCATCATTTCAATTTAGTTCTGTTCATTTAATCTTGTATTGTATTCAATCTCAATAACATCTAGAGTTCAAAATGTCATCTATCTTTCAATGATCATCATTTTCAATTATCAATGATTTAGAAAATTTCAAATGCTGTTCTGATAATGAATCTTGAAAATAAGAATGTAATAACTTCAAGCTGAACATTAAATGCAGCTGCTTCATGCTTATTGATAAACAAAGATGATAGAAGATTTCAACTTTGACAGTGATTTGATATGATTTTAACTGTTTATTTTTCAAATCTTTACATAATTTAGTTGTTTTTATGTTTCTAGAAAATAATCAAACTCAGTCGTTTACTTCATAAATGATGTCTCATTTATGTTTATTGATCTGAGCTTCGATGATCTGCTTCGTCTTTTTCAATTGTTGATGATTGAAGATAAGAAGTTCTTTCATTCAAATTGCAATATCATCTGCTTTTCTAGCTTCAAGACATTCACAAGTTGTTTTGTAGTCAGTTGTATTTAAATTGAAACTCATTCAAGAGTGAAAACTTTTATTGAAGTAGAACGAAGTTATTGAGATGATTGAAAAGATATTGAAATTCTCACTGAATTTCATCATGAAAAGTCATTTCACTCAGTCATTCTGCATATAGTTACAGTAAATTCTTAATTCACATTCAACATCTTGATTAACTTATTTCAATTAATCATTGATCTCAGAATGATAAACTGTTGATAAATTAGCTGTGATTCTTAGTCATTTACAAAGACTTTGTCACATTGTTGATATGAATTGAGAGTCTCTGTCTGAAACATTAAAACTAGATAGATCATGAAGTCAATAAATGTTTCATAGCATGATTCAAATCATTTCTTCGACTGAGATGTCTTCATCTTTTCAATGATAAAAGACATAATGATGTTTCTTGATGAAATGACATATGATTGTGCAAATGATGTTATAATGTTCTGATAGAAGTAACTTAGTGATGAAGTTCATAGTTATATCTTTTCAATGTTTCTGTGAAATTGAAAGAGAATGAAGAAGTTCATTGATGCTATTTCTAAATGTCTTGCTTCATTGATAAACATTACAGTTTCAAATGTAACATCTAATCATTGCTTGATGATCTGATCAATAATAGAAACGTTGAACTAGATCAATAGTTCTTTGATTGTCAGAGTGAAAGATGAAAGACTGATCATTGTTGAAATCGTGTCTAGAAACTAATCAGAGTGCATATGTGACTAAAATGTTTAATTTATAAAGATAGTTATAATTAAGACTTTAAGAATACAAAAGAAAGAAAATACAAAAGACAAGAAGAACATGCTTTATATAATAGTTATTCAGATAGATGCTAGTCTCAAAGAGAGCGTGTTGAAATACAAGAAAGATGTTGATTTAAAAGATGTTTGCAACACAAAGAAATGTGTTTATCATAGAAATCTGTTGATTACTTGTAACACAAAGAAGTATGTTTGTCTAGAAGATAATAAAAGCTGATTAAAAGATGCTAGAAAAGAAAAAAGATGCTGAATCATATTTGAGTCAAATCTGAATCAGATCTAGATCAGATCTCAACTAAATCATTGATTAGTTTTAATCAATTCTGACACATTCGTAACATTACTTTTTCTTTGAAAATTCATGTTTGCATGAATAGAACAAATGAAACACAAATTTTCACTGTTTTTCAATTTAGTGTGACTTGTCTGAATAGAGCTTATGAAATTCAACTAGAACTTCTTTCAAGTTTTCAAATTCTTCTTTATCAACATAGTATCATTCGTTGTTTTGATTTAATTCTGTTCATTTGATCTTGTATTGTATTCAATCTTGATAACATCTAAAGTTCAAAATGTCATTTATCTTTCAATGATCATTGTTTTCAATAGTGAGCAATCTGAGAGATTCTGAATGCTGTTCTAATAAAAGATCATTGAAATAAAAACACAATAGCTTTGAGCTGAACATTGAATGCAGCTGCTTCATGCTTATTAATAAATGAAGATGATAGAAGATCTCAACTTTGATCGTGATTTGATAAAGTTTTAGTTGTTTATCTTTCAAATCTTTGCATGATCTTGTTGTTTTGACGTTTCTGAAAGATAATCAAACTCAGTCATTTACTTCATAAATGACGTTTCATTTATGTTTATTGATTTGAGCTTTGATGATCTGCTTCGTCTTTTTCAATTGTTGATGATCGAAGATAAGAAACTCTTTCATTTGAATGATAATATCATTGACTTTTCTAGCTTCAAGACGTTCGTAAGTTATCTTGTAGTCAGTTGTATCTGAATTGAAACTCATTCAAGAGTGAAACTCTTTATTGAAGTAAAATGAGATCATTGAGATGATTGAGAAAATATTGAAATTTTCGCTGAATTTCATCATTGAAAGTCATTTCACTCAGTTATTCTGCATGTAATTACAGTAGATTCTAAGTTTGCATTCAACGTCTTGATTGACTCACTCTGATTGATCATTGATCTCAGAATAATAGACTGTTGATAAACTAGTTGTGATTCTTAATCACTTGCAAAAACTTTGTCACATTGTTGATATGAACTGAGAATCTCTGTTTGAAACAATGAAACTGAATAAATCATGAAGTCAATAAACATTTCATAGCATGATTTAAATCATTTCTTCAACTGAGATGCTCTTGTCTTCTCAATGACAGAAAACATAGTGATGTTTCTTGATGAGTTGACATATGATTGTGCAAATGACGTTATAATCTTCTGATAAAGATAACTCAGTGATGAAGTTCATAGCTATATCTTTTCAGCGTTTCTGTGAAATCGAAAGAGAATGAAGAAGTTCATTGATGCTATTTCTAGATGTCTTGCTTTGTTAATAAACATTACAGTTTTAAATGTAACATTTAATCATTGCTTGATGATCTGATCAATAATAGAAATGTTGAACTAAATCAGTAGTTCTTTGATTGTCAGAGTGAAAGATGAAAGACTGATCATGAATTTTCTTTAGTAATTTCATATGCATATTTTCAGAAACTCACAGTAAATCTTTTTTAAACAGAATGTCATCAATGATCTTGCAATGCTTCAATTCAATGCTATGTAGCTTGAGCTTGTTTTTGCTTATAGCTTGTTTATACTCATTGCAAAGCTCATTTATCTTATTGACATCTTTTACTCATTGATAGAAATCAACTTCAGATTCAATAGCTAGAATATTTACTTTATGTTAGAAATCAGCATAGAGCGAATCATATGAGTGTAAGGTAACGAGTATATAAATGCTAAGAAAGAAAAGTATCTAGAAGAACAGAGTCGACTATCTATATGACTCAGAGAAACATAAGCTAACTCTGAATAGAGTTGATCTTGAAACAACTCTATAGCCTAGCGACGAGCGATCGACGATAGTCATCAACATAGCTATCAACGTAGATGCGTAGCTAGAGTCGTAACATTACTTCCTCTCTTCAACGATTCATGTTTGCATGAATGTGTTTCTTAGCTCTATGTAGAATCGAAATGTCTATTGTAGCAGACTCACTATGCGAGGTAGAATGATGTCATTGTAGCAGGCTCACTAGTTGCACATGAATGTTTGATCAGATTCACTGATGGGTAGAGCGATGTGAGTAGGTAGATCATCGCGTTGACGAAAGACGTCTTTGTAGCAGACTCACTATTTGCACATGATCGAGTTGACGAATCGATTCACTGATAGATAGAGCAATGAGAGCGAGTAGATCATTGCATTGAGAATTTCATTGTAGCAGACTCACTAGTTGCACGCGAACGAGTCGGCAGATCGATTCACTGATAGATAGAGCGATGTGAGTAGATGAGTCATCGCATTGACGAAAGATGTCATTGAAGCAGACTCACTAGTCGACTTGCTCATTGAAGAGATCGATCATCGACTTGTCATTGTAGCAGACTCACTGAGAGGTTTCGATATAGAAACAAGCTCATGAGTTTGTTGAGATTCAATACATGAACAAGCTCATAGATTTGCTTGTTATCGAAGATGATCGTGTCATTGAAGCAGACTCACTAGTTGCACGTGAACATTTGATCAGATTCACTGATAGGTAGAACGATGTGAACGAGTAGATCATTGCATTGAGGGTAGATGTCATTGTAGCAGACTCACTAGTTGCATGTGAATGAGTAGCAGAATCGATTCACTGATGAGTAGAACGATGAGAGTGAGTAGATCATCGCATTGAGGATGTCGTTGAAGCAGACTCACTGAGGTTTGCTTCTCGAGGTAGAGACTTCACGCAGTTCTAGACTGATCTCTTTGATTGTTCAACAAATTCGAAGAATTTCTTGCGAATCTGAATGAACGGTTAATTCGCTGATCTTTGACCTAGTCGAATGGTTTCAATCGTTTGTTTATACTCGCTGATCAGCGCACGAGTTCGAATCTTTTGTTTATTCTCGCTGAGTCAGCTCACGAGAAAGAAGGGTGAGTGTCTGCACGATCGCAAGTCGACTAGATCAAAGTCAATAGTCGTGTGAACTGAGCAGAGCAAGTCGATGCAGATTATTTCTCTTCGTCTGTAACGAAGAAGCATTTATATAATGTTAGAGATCAGCATAGAGCGAGTCATATGAGTGTAAGGTAACGAGTATATAAATGCTAAGAAAGAAAAGTATCTAGAAGAGCAGAGTCGACTATCTATATGACTCAGAGAAACATAAGCTAACTCTGAATAGAGTTGACCTCGAAACAACTCTATAGTCTAGCGACAAGCGATCGACGATAATCATCAACATAGCTATCAACGTAGATGCGTAGCTAGGGTCGTAACACTTTATTAAGTGTCAGAATGATCTGATAGTGATCTTCAATACGCTGAGTTGATTCAGAGATGTTAATCAGAAATATTCTGATTAAAGCATTGATTTTAATGTTCATTTTGTCGAATTGAAAAATGATCTGAAAGTTAAACTCAAATAGAATGTCTAGATAATTGACTTGATGTCAAGTTAACTATTTATTTTTCATGAAAATCTTCAAAGTCTGATGATCAATGAACATTTAAATGAGCAGCTCTGTGCATTCTAGCTTGAGTCTTCAATGTTTAAAACATTGAATAATGACTAGTAATTTCTTGTCATAAATGTGATAATTGCATTCAGCGAAAATCATGCTTTTGCTGTAGAATGCTACTGAGTGAAGAACATTTTTATCATTGTACTGTAATAGTATTTCATCTTTGATGTAGTTAAATGCATTGATTTTCAGAATAGTCTGTTGTTTTGAATTGAAATGTCATAAAACTGAGATCAAGCTGACTTGTTTCTTTAAATCATCAAAAGCTTGAATACAAACTTTGTTTCAAACAAAAGATGTGTTTTTTCTAGTCAGCTGAGTGAATGATTTAACTAGCTTCAAGAAGTTCTTAATGAAATGATGATAAAAGTTAATGAATCTCACGAAGCTCTGAATCTCTTTTAAATTGATCAACGTAGTTCAGTTGACTATGACTTTCACTTTGATAAAGTTCATATGAAGATCTTGTTCTGAAACTATGACTTTTAAGAAGACAGTTTCTTCTACATTGAATTTGCACTTTTGAATATCTACTTGTAGATCAGCTTCTCATAAATGATTTAATATTATTTTAACATGTTGTTGATGTTTCTGTTGAGTTTTGCTGTAAATCAGAATGTTGTTTAAATAGACTTAATAAAAATCATTTAGAAAGTTTTAAAGAACATCATTCATATATTGTTGAAACGAGACAGAATCATTGATAAGTTCAAAGAATAACACTTTTGACTTATACGTTTTTAACGTGATAATAAAGATAGTGTAGTTCTCACTATCAGAATGCATTTGTAGTTTGTTGAACATTGAAATAATATTTAATCGAGTCAGATTTTTGCAATTAACTATTTTGTCAATTACTTCATTTATAAGCAATAAAGAATAGCGATTTCTTTTGATAATAGCATTGAACTTTTAATAGTCAACGCAAAATTGTAGATCTTCATTTGCTTTCAAGATGAACAGAATGAATGAGAAATACAAAAATTTGCTAGAAGTTATAAATTCTTTGAAAAGATTTTCATTTAAATATTTCTTAACTTTCTGAAGCTTGTAAAGAGACATTCAATATGCTCAACAGTGAGATGACATTACATCACTAGTAAGCTCTATCTTATGATCATATGAATGATGAGATGATAACTTGTCTGCTTGAGCTCAATCAAAGACATCTAGAAAATTCTGATATTTCAATGATAGCTTAACTTTAATATTTTCTAGATTCTGAGTCATTTTATGAACTGAAAAGACGTTTATGACATTTAGTTTGCATTGAGTATTGTGAACAATTTTTCTATCAATGTCTTCAATGAACATAGCAAAAATCTCTGTTTAATTCTTCTTTTTTCATTTTACTAATGCTTGAAAAGAAACAATGTTTATGTTTTGAATCAAGAATGACTTTTTCTGAATGAATGAAACTGAATGCTTGAGCATTTTAAAGATCTTGCTGTGAGCTGCTGAAGAGATCAAAGTTGATCACAATCAACTTGAGTGCTTTATATTTGACGAAATTGAAAAAATCGAAATCGAAATATTTAATTGATCAGAAAATATGATAGTATCATGTTTCATGTTCAATAATATTTCATTTTTATTCATTCAGAGTTTGTTCAATATAGCTTCATGATGCTCGATATTAACTATCAGCATTGACATAGTCAATTTCTTATGACTTTTGATCATGAGATTGAGTAGAATCTTATGAGTAATAATCTTTCTAGTTAACTTCTCATCATAGTCTCATATTAACTTCTCTTTTGCTAGTAATATAAATTGTATTTCAAGTTTCTGACATACTTTATTGACTAGCTTGTCATGTATCAGCATGTAGATAACAAAATCACTATTTATCAAAAAACAAAGATTGAAAGAATTGCTCTGAGAGATAAAAGAAACATTGATCAGAAATGACTTTTCAAAATAATTTTCTTTCAATAGAACTTCAATTTGACTGCACAAAGATATGATTTCTATCTCTTCAATGATTCTGAAAGAAATAACTAGTTTTTTGAATCAGAATTGAACTTAAAGTTTGATGTAAATCAATCAAACTCATCATCTTTTAATGCATTGACTCTCGATTGATCAGAACACTCTTTAAAAGTATGATCTGATTTGTGATAAATGAAACAGATTTCAGCTTGTAAATTGATGTCTTTGACGTTAGTTAAAATCACGTTGTGCAACTTTGAATGATTGACAAGTGTAGTGACTTCGATCTTTTTATAAAGATTTAATGAATCTCATTTCTCAGCAAAGATGACTTGCTTTCTGACTTTGATCAAGAATTTCTTTTCTTTGATGTTATTCATGACTCGATGCTCATTGTTCAAATGAATCAGATAATTATGAATTTCATTAAAAGATTCTGACTGAATCAACTGATTACTTCAAGCTGCATGAAAACAATAAACTATTTTATCTTGTAAATTAATGATTAACTGTTTATCATGATATTTCAAATAAGAGAACAGACGCTGAAACATTGAATAAAATTCATTGAATTTGCTCTTTTCTTGAGTGAGATTAACATATTTTCTTCGAAAGTATGTCTCTTTGTTGAAATCATCATAAAGCTTAGCAAGTTCATTTAACAGATCATTGATTATGACATAAAAATTCAATGAATCTTGTTAATGTTGAGTTAAAATAACTTTGACTGCGTCTTCTTTAATTCTGAAGTGAACGTAGATCAGAATAACTCTATTGATATCAAAATGATCGACGTTGATTTCTAGCTTGTCACATATCTTTTCTTGTCAATCATTTCAAATAAATTCTTTTTCATCAATAAACAAAAATGAATTTGAAAGCTTTTGAGATCGCTTGAAGAAATTGAACAGAGTAAAAGAAGAAGAAGTGACTTCTTTAAAAGATTGCAGTTGATGTTGCAATTCAGTCACTTGATTTTAAAACGTCTGATTTAATTGATTTAAACATTCTTTGACTTTATTTATTTTCTTAAAATGAGTCTTTCATATTTGTTTGCTTAATATCTTGTTAAATAGCTCACAAGCTTTCACATTTAAATCTCGTTGAGTTCAAAGACTGTTCAAATCTTCTAGAAAAATCTCTGAGTCTTGTTTAATTCAGTGTTGTAACTGCTTTACATTTTTTATATCTCATGAAGTAGAAGCTTTATGAGATTCATTGAAAGTTTGAAAATGAAACAAAAAGTATTGATGTTTTCATACAACATTAATTCTAAGATATTTTGATATGCAAAATGACAGCTCAGAATAAATGATTGAATTTGTAATGTCAGAAGAATAAAAACTTTGATTATTCTTAAAGAAATTGTTCATAAATGATTGAGTCATAGCGAAGAATTTATGATTGAGCGAAGAACGATGTTCAATAGTATGTAGTGAAATCATTTGTTAAAGTGTTTAGTATTTTCAGAAAAGAGTGTTGCTGATTTGAAGAGTTTTTTTTTGTGATTTTCAAGCAATCAATGAAGATTCTTTATCATTGATTCTATTAATCGATTTGAACTGATGTTACTGACTGAGCGATAGATTCTCTAGCAATCACATGATTGTATATTCTTGTTGATTCTATTGATTTCTTGATGTTGTTCTGTCTTTCAATGTTGTTGATCATCAGATATATAAATTTCTTTATACTCATTTCATTATCAGTTGAGTTGATTTGAATGAGTATAAAGATCAGTATCATGTGATTAACAAATTCTTAAAGTAATGTTGAAATCATGTCTAAAAACTAATCAAAGTGCATGCGTGACTAGAATGTTTGATTTATAAAGATAGTTATAACTAAGACTTTAAGAATACAGAAGAAAGAAGATACAAAAGATAAGAAGAATACACTTTATATAATAGTTATTCAGATCAACGTTAGTTTCAAAGAGAACATGTTGAAACATAAGAAAGATGTTGATTTGAAAGATGTTTGTAACACAAAGAAATGTGTTTATCATAGAAATCTGTTGATCATTTGTAACACAAAGAAGTGTGTTTGTCTAGAAGATAATAGAAGCTGATTAAAAGATGCTAAAAAAAAAAAAGATGCTGAGTCATATCTGAGTTAAATTTGAGTCAGATCTAGATCAGATCTCGATTAAATCATTAACTAGTTTTAATTAATTCTGACACATTTGTAACAGAACTTTTAGTTAAAATACACTCATATGATTCGCTTTATGCAAACTCATAACATTAGTTCAAAGCTCATTAATCTTGCTATTGATGTGTAAATGATATAAAAAACAAGTTATACAACTTAAATCAGAAGTTAAATTCAGAAATTTTAACAGCAAAATCAGAACTTGAGTTCAGAAAGCTTAATAAAAATCAGAAATTTCTAAAGAAGAATCTTGATTCAAAATCAGAAGTTTGAATAAAATTAAAATCAAAGAATACAAATGCATTGTTCTTGATTAACTTTTTATTGAGTTCATCATCAGAAATCAGAAATTTCAGCAGTACTTGAACTCAGAAAGTTTGATAAAGTAACATCAGAACTTCAATCAGCAATTTTCTACTCATACAATGACTAGAAGCTCAAAATCAGCAAGCATTGCTCATTATGAACTTCAAAATGCTAGAAGAAAATCACTTTTATCACAGAATCAAACAGCATCAGAAGAAAAAAACATGAATGTGTTATCAAATATAAAAGAAAAGAACATGAATACATTGCTTTTTAATCATGAAATGATCAAGATCAGCATCAGCACTGAATTGAATGCTTAAATAAATGTTTATGAAGCAGATGACATCATTGTCTTTATCAAGTACATGTATCAACAGCATGATATTGAAATTGAGATTCACAATGACATGATTCAGATGTTAGAAAATGTCAACAAGATAAACATCATGTTGAAGATTACACAGACGTGTCTGCAGAAAGAGAATAGAAACAAGAACATGATTATACATCATTTAAAAGCTGCATCAAGTTGACAAAGCATTTTGATTTCTGAAGATTGATCTTTGAAGTTGATCAAGTTACTCAACTCATTTTTGTTCAAAGATTCAACGCAGAATGTAAATAATTGACTATTTTAAATGCAAAATAAGCTGAAGATAAACAAGAATCATTTTTCTATCAAAGAACTGAAGATTGCATACATCAAAAGTTGAGTCAATGAAACTGTAATCAAATATATAGCAACTTGAATGAAAAACATGATCACAAACTCATTTCTAGAAGCAGAAGAGATACTGTTGATCATAAATAAGATGTATGATGATTTCAATCATCATCACATGATTCAATGACAGTACTTGAAGCTGTATTAAAACAAAATCTTCTTTCATGACTTTTGAATAAAATTTCAGAAATTTAATGCAGAACTAAAGTACAATAATGAAACTTTATTAAATGATCTTCAGCATAAAATTAGTTTAGATCTTCAATGAGCAATGCTCAATGATGAATCATAAATTTAAATAAGTTTGTTAACATTTGCATGCAAGTCAATGTTAAATTAATTGAATTGAACACTTGATCAGTCATCAAAGCATCAATGATTCAAGCTGCTCACTCTGTCTTTAGCACATTGATTGCTTAACTCATGTTATCAGTTTCTTCATGAAAAAAACTCAGAAGATCAAATCTTGATTCTATTTAGAAAGAGTTGTTTAAGAAAGAACTTTGCTTCAAATGCAAGAAGTCAAAACATAAAACATATGATTGTTTTAAAATGATTTAAGTGCATGAAATTGTTGTGAATTTGAAAAACAATCTGTTTTCGTCAAAGTAATGATTGAAAGTGATATACTCATATTTTGTTTCATCAATATGTCTGATGATTCATTTGATTTCAAGTCATTCATTATCAACATCATCTTAAGTAATCTAGAAAAGATATTCAAATTCTTTGCTTTGATAAATATTGAAGTCATTGACATGACTTTCATCAATGAATCTTTGATGTCAGAATTATGTGAACACTTTGATATTTAATCAATATTGCTGTCAAAATCAAAGTTGATTTGATCATATGATGAAATCTCTGATCAAAAGTCAATTACATATGCTTTGTATACATTGATTATGATTCAAAAACACAAGAATGAAATGATGTTTTTATTAATAACTTGTTTAGATCAGCACAAGATAATCATTGAAAATCTTTGATTGAAAAGAAATCAAATTTTGATAAATTCTGCAAATAATTGATTAATATCATCATTGAAGATTCAAACATCAAAATCTGTTATTTTGAAAGTAAGCAGTCAATCAGCATTTTACAAATCTGAGTCAAGCGAAATCTGCAAAATGAAACAAAAAAACTTGAACTTAATTGTTATATCAATGATCATCTTGAAGAGATTCACGAATCAGAAATCAGTGAATTGATTCATTGAATTTATTCAATTCATTAAATCTGTACTCAGATGAAAGCAAAGCACTTAAGTTGATCTCAATCATCTTCAACTCATTCAATCTATTAAGAAAAAAGAGTTCATCAATATTGCTATGATCAAAGTCATTGCATATTGAACTTTAGTCAAGAATAAGAAAATCAAGATCTTCATGTTAATTATTAATGAAATCAACAAAGCACTTCAAGCTAGCTCAGTTGAAGATTTCACGAAACTGAATGAAATAACATTAATCATGTCATTGAATGAATTGAAGAAGAAGTTTTTAATCATTTATCATGATTTTTTAAATGTGTTTGACAGAAAAAAGACAACGCAATTGCTTTTGCATTGATCATACAATCATAAGATTAAATTAAAAAATGAGAATTAATCTTCTTGTTGAGAAGTGCAATGACAGACTTATTTCTAGCAGCTTATTGTGATAGTTCTGAATTCAGTCTGAATTCAGTCAGACTTGTTTCTAGCAGCTCTCTTTAAACTAGCGTCAGAGATAAAATCATGTGTTGCAACTTTGTCATGCGTGACAGTATATAAATAAAGCAGTCTGTGACTTCTCTTTACAATTTATATAGATTTCATTATATGTAATATTGTTCACTTTATTCTTTCAATAAATTATAAGTTCAATTAGCAAGAAGCTTTCAACATAATTAGATTGAAACACTTTAAGCATTTGATGCTCGACAACTCAATACAAAATCTATTCAAATGAGCAATCAGCAATCACTTACTATGCGTCTCACAAGAAGACAAATAAGTACATTGACTTAAAGAAGTTCAGTGAAATTCAACAGCTTACTACGCATCTCACAAGAAGATAAATAAGCACTCACATCAAGTCAATAATCTACTACAAGTTTTCAAGAAAGTGAAAAAATAAACACACTTGATTGCGTCAAAGAATACATAAACTTTCATCATCATTGACGAGATTAAATTCTTTTCACTTCACTCGTCAATTTATTTAATATCTTTATTTTTTTTCTTTGATTCTAATAATAAGTTGAGTCTACATTGCATGACATGAACTTCAACAACTTCTTCGTCAAACAATGATCTGTTCTCATTCTCACTTGCAAGAATTGCAATCAATGATTTTCTTTCATGAAGAGATGATTCATTGAGAAAGACTTGTGATTTGTTATTGAAGACAAGTCTGACTTGAATACACTCAACAGCATCATCAGCATCATCAGCGAAATTCAATCTCTCAACTTTGAAAGTCAAAAGATCAATGTGAAAGCTCATTACTGACTGATCATCTGCATCATCATCGATGATCAAGAACACACTGCAAACAAGATGTCAGCAAAAGAGATTTGAGATGCTTTGAGTTATAAATACAAAGAGAAGTTACAAATCACTGAAAGACAATATCTGATGAACTTCATCAACTACAGAATGTCGACGAATATTTTCATTGAAAAGACATGAACACATCTCATCAAATTGACTTGAAAGATCGTTGCAACACAGAAAGACATAAGCGATTTATTTAAGTCAGAACGTTGCTTTCAAGTTTTACTTCAATTGTTGTCAGATGAATACATAATCATTTAAGACATCATTGATGCACAAAATAAGTCAGACATCAAGAAGAGACTTCAAAAGCTACAAGAGAAGAAAGCACAATTGAAAACAACAGAAACTGCGCTATAAGTTAAGCGAGAAAATGAACGTGAGCGCACTGATCATGAGCAGAACAAACGCAAAATCAATCATCATCGCAAAAGTTTTTCAAGCTTCGACAGCAATCAATCACATCATTGTCAATTGCAACAATCTTTAAAATGTTTTCTCTGTGAAGATGAACATCATTTAGTCGATTGCTTTCATCTGTTTGCAGTTCAAAAACTTGTGAAGAAATGCAAAAACAAAGACAAAACAAAGCACAAAAGCATTGATGATTTTCAAACTTTCACTGAGTTTCTGAAGAGCAAGCACAAGAAACACAAAGTTTACAACGTGAAAAGCAACAACTCTGAAATCTCTGACAATAATGAGAAAGATGAGAATGAGAAGAGCGAGAATATTGCAGCTTTGTCAAAGAACATTGTCAATAAGATTTCTGAATTCAACTGAGTCACAGATTCTGATATCTTCTCATACATGACTGATCAACTTTGACTTTTTAGTGATTCTCTAGTTTGCATTAAGAGACACATCATCAAAGTTGAAGAAAGAAAATTGTATATCAATCATTGTGACACAGCAGTCATGCAAGATCATCATGAAAACTCAGTTAAACTGTCTTCTGTTCTTCATGTTTCTAAGTTCAAGATGAATCTTCTTTTTGAAAAAAGAATGTGTAAGAAAGATTTGCAAGAAAGTTTTGATGATAAAGATCTGTACATGCATGACAAGCAAGAAAAGCAAATGATTAAGATTTTAGAATGTGAAAACATCTACATAGTAAAGAGAATTGCAAATGATCTTGATGAATTTGCATTATTATCAGCTATGCAGCATGATGTCTCATCAGCATTTTCAGCAATGCACAGTTCAATGAATCTTGACAATTCAATGAATCTAGATCACTTTGCATCTCACATTGATGTGATTCATCATGAGAACGAGATTGAAGTTGATCATGATCAACTTAGTTTTACAAATGACAAAAGCTTTAAGTTGTACAAGCTGTGACATCATCATTTTGCTCATCTTGAATCAGCAAAGCTTCATCAACTTCATAAAATCATCACTCTGAAAAAATTTATTCTCATCAACGACAATCACAAGAATGTGTGTGAAATATGTGCGCTCATCAAGTTCATTAACAAACGAGAACACAATGTCAATGATTGAAAGACAAGTATCTTGACTTTCATTTTCATAAACATTTGTGAATCACTATCATCATTTCTTGATAATGAATCGTACTTTCTAGAGATAATTGACAATCACTTCAGAAAGACTTGATGCATTTCTTTGAAGCAATGATTCAATGCATCAGATGCTTTGCAAAAATGAAAACTCAGTATAAAGCTTCACAGCAATGTCAAACTTCTCTCAATACACAGTGACAACATCATGAAACTTAAAGTCATCTTGAATGATTGATGCTCATCAGTTGATATTGCTTCTTAATATATTGTTTCACACATGTTGATTCAAAATGAAGTAGTTAAAAGAGTCATACACATCACAGAAAACTTGATGCAAGTCATGATCAAGAATGCTGAACTTCTCATTGAGTTCTGAGCAAAAGCTGTAAAGACAAATGTCTATTTGCAAAATTGAATCATCACAAAATTCTTAATCAACGAAGTCTTCATGATTTCAAAAAAGACATTCATCGAGATCAAGCTCTCAATTGATCATGTATGAGTATGAGAATGCAAATGTTACTCATACATTGATTTCAAGTCGTTATCAATTGAAAACAGACGAGACAAATTCATGAACAGAGACAAATTCAACGTCTTCATGAGATATGTGAAAAATATCGACAAGCAATATCATCTTTGAATCTCAGATCTCAATCGAGTTATCAAGAGTCATGCTGTCAAGTTCGCTGAAGATGAAAAGAATGAAGACATAAACTTGCAACTTCACAAGCAAACATTCAATGTTCTTTCAGAGCAAAAATCTGTAAAAAGATCATCAAAGAATAACATTTCAACTAACATTTCAAAATCTGACACTTTCATGATTGATGTTTCATTTGAATCAACTGATGCACTGAAGACTATTGTGATCAACTTGAATGCACTCAATTCTAAGATCACGTCACATACATCAAATGAGCATGAAGCTTATGCAGATGTTCAAATCACTCAAAAAGTCTTTGCATTAAACATGTTTAAATCAGCAGCTCAAACATTTCTGCATGTAATCATCTCAAAGAGAAAAAAAGACAGCGAAAATCAATAACTGAAAGAATGCGCATTTAAGATTTTGCAAGCTATGATGATCTGATTCATCACAGAGAAAGTTAATGATGATGAGAGTGATTCTGACATAAGCATGTCATGAACATTATTCAACATCAATGAATCTGACTCTTCTAAAGCAATAAAAATTCTCACATTAAACATTTACAAAGACGCAATGCAAAACTCAGTTTGAGAAAAACTTTGAAAAGAAGTGATCAATGCAGAACTTGTGATGCTAGTCATCAATGAAATCTGACAAGAAGAAGTGTCACTCAAAAAAATCAACATCATGACAAGCAAATGAGTCTTTAAGTCAAAGATGCACATCGACAATTTTATTGATAAACTGAAGATAAGACTGATAGTCAGAGATTTCTCTTAAATTCATGAAGTTGACTATGAAAATACTTTCATGTCAATCATCAAGTTTGACACTCTGCAAGTCTTTTTAATCATTGCAACAATGAAGAATCTTGAACTTCATCAAGTCAATGTAAACAATGCATTTACTGAATCATTTCTCAAAGAAATCATTTACATGTTTTCTTCATCAGAAGTGAAAGTCAGACTTGACTGTGTTTTAAAAGTTCTTTGAAGTCTTTATGATCTCAAGTAAGCTGCACAAGACTGACATGATTGTTGTGTAACAGCATTGTCTGAACTCAACTTTGCTCAATGCGTTGCAGACTCATGTCTTTTGATTCATGAGTCAAAAGAAATCATATTGCTACTATACATTGACAACATAGTCATTGTTTTCAAATTATTGAGCAACATTAAATGATTTAAGCATGAGTTTCAATGTGTTTTCAAAGTCAAGAATCTGAGAAAAATAAAGAAGATTCTTGACATTCAAATCACTTGCAACAGAAAGACACGAATCTTACAAATGAATCAAACTCACTATCTTCATGATGTTCTCAAGAGACTCAACATGAGACAAGACAAGCACAAGACAACAGATCTTTCAATGAATGAATATGATGTTTTTCGCTCAGCTGAACTCGAAGACGTGAGAATCAATCAGCATAAGTATCAACAAGTCATTGAAAGTCTCATGTATGCTGCAATTCACACTCATTTCAACATTGCTTTTGCTCTTAATTGACTAAGTCAATATTTCAGTGATTTTGCAAAACATCATGAACATGCTTTGAAGAGATTGATGCAATACGTTCGTTTCATCATTGATCTAAACATCACATATGAAGTCAGTGAAAGCATGAAGTTAGTAGAATACTCTGACTCAGACTATATTTCAGACAGACTAGATTGCAAGTTGATTCTTGTTTACATCTACATGCTTGATGAAGAATCAATCTTCTGAATGAATTGAAAGCAAAAGTTCATTATCACATTGATCATCAAGACAAAGTACATGATTCTATCAATCTGTGTCAAGAAAGATCTATGAATCAATCAAGTGTTCAAGAACATGAATCTGACAAAGTATCTGAATATCAATCACAGTCACATTGATATTCTTGAGAAGATTACTCATCAATCTGTCTCACTCACACAGCTCAAGAAAGATAATCAAGCATCTTTTATGCTGATTAAGAATGCTCATATTCACGAAAGATTGAAGCACATTGATATCACTTATCATCACATTCGAAATCTGCACAAGAAGAATCAGATTTCAGTGAACTTCGTCTTTAATTAAGATATGATAGCAGATGAATTGATCAAATCACTATCTCAACAGAACTTCAAGAGATTTATTGAACAACTGAGATTGAAAAGCAATGAAAGCTGAGAAACTTGCAAGCATCAAGTGAAAGTGTTGAAAAGTGCAATGACAGACTTGTTTCTAGCAGCTTATTGTGATAGCTCTGAATTCAGTCTGAATTCAGTCAAACTTGTTTCTAGCAGCTCTCTTTAAACTAGCGTCAAAGATAAAGTTGCATGTTGCAACTTTGTCATGCGTGACAGTATATAAATAAAGCAGTCTGTGACTTCTCTTCATAATTTATATAGATTTCATTATATGTGATACTGTTCGCTTTATTCTTTCAATACTTCTAAAAGTTGATTATATTTCATGTTAAGTCACAAATTGCAAAAAATCAAGAAGTATTTAGAAAAGAACTTGAAAAAGAAGTTTATTACATTCAGCAAAGCTTTCTTTGCTTCATTAATACTATTTGTCAAAAAGAAAGATGATAGTTTTCACTTTTACATGAATTATTGAAAATTGAATGCTCTGATTAAAAGAAATCATTATTCAATACTCTTGATAAATGAAGTATTCATTTGAATTCAAGACAGTAAGTATCTGACTTAATTCAACATTATCATCATGTTTAATAAGCTTCATATGAGTACTGAAAGTGAGAATTTAATCACATTTGTTACTTTCTTCAATGTTTACAAGTATAAAGTAATGCTTTTTAAATTGATCAATGAATTTGCATTCTTTCAGCATTATATCAACGATGTATTGTTCAAATTTCTGCATAAATTCTGTTAAACATATTTGAATGATATTTTTATTTATAGTAAAATCTTGAAGAAACATAAAATTCATGTAAAAGAAGTATTAAACAAGCTTCATGAAGTCAACTTGCAAATAAACATTGACAAGTATGAATTCAAGATTCAGAAAATTTCATTTCTTAAACTATTGATATTCATCAATGATTTATAAATGAATTCTCGAAAAGTAAATGTGATTCAAAGCTGAAAAGTGCTGCAATCATTGACTCATGTGCAGATCTTCATTGACTTCTGCAATTTCTATCAATGATTCATAAAGAATTTCTCAAAGATCATTCAACTCATGATAAAGCTGACTTGAAAAAATCATCTTTTTGAATGAACAGAAATTTGTCAGATGATCTTTGAAAAATTAAAGCAACAAATAATGACAGTTTTCATTCTGAAGCATTTCAACTCAATCAGAGAAGCTATTCTGAAAATGAACTTTTCAAACTATGTGAATGATGAAGTATTGTCTCAATATGATGATGAAGATATTTTACATTCAATGATTTTTTATAGCAAGAACATGATTCTTGCAGAATGTAACTACAAAATTTATGACAAAGAAATCATATATCAGTCAAAAAAACAGAATCTGAAAGTCAACATGCTGATCAGAATGTCAAATGTTAAGTCAATTAAAGCAAATGATGATTAAAAGTTATATCAGCATCAGATGTTATTATCAGAAGATAGATTTAAACTTCAGTCAATAAAAGTTAATCAAGAAGATGATCAGAAAGTTAATTAAGATCTGACTCAAATTTTGCTCAGATCTGACTCAGAATCTGACTCAAATTCAAAACTCAAATTGAAAGTTAATTAAAATTCAATTGAAGAAATGATTTCTATTCAGAATCAAATTATAGTTGAAAATTGAATGAATTAACTGTGTTTCAATATTCAAATAATCATGAAACAAAACAGAAAAACTTATCAAGATATTAATTTAAACAATTGCAAAGTACTTGATGAAGTACTTTGAAAAGATGATAAATTATGAGTGTGATGATTGAGTTTACTAAATGAATAAATGAAGTCTATAAGAATGATATGACAATGTGATATTCTAAGCAGATACAAAATGAATATATATTGTTAAAAGAGAGTGAGTCTCGACAGACATCAGTGACAGCGATGATGATAATGTAAAGTATATTGTTTTATTTACTAGAATGTCGTGATTATATAAAAGTGCAGAGTCTTCTGAGCTAGACTCATTTTGATAAAGCTAACTACACACAGCTCGCTCAGAGACAACTCGCTTATACACTCTGAAGATCAAAGACTACATTTTAATACTTTCTCTGCTAACAATTCTTCAGATGTGTAGTCAGAACATTTGATCTGCTCATAAATGAATCTTTTTGACTCTTTTACGAGTGAATTTCTTTGACTTCTTCACAGATGAATTTTCTTGACTTTCTCACAGATGAGTTTTCTTGACTTTCTCACAGATGAGTCGCTCTGACTTCTTCATAGATGTTTTTGCTGTAAGTCAAGACATGCTATTGATGACATAATCGCTAGCAAACAGCAATCAATAGTAGTAAACAGTTGCAGTCATGAAATTGATTAACAACTAGCACTTCAATCAAGAAATGAAATTCTCAAACGCAGCAAAATGCTGATGTTACAGACAAAGAATGAATCATTTAAATAAACATGTTCATCTCAAATCATAAATTGATTCTGAAGTTGTTCTGTTGCAAGCACATTAAGAAACAATATTGCATCATGAAATAAATCTTTGAGTTAAATTTAGACTAGACTTTCACATTGTGACAGAATGCAGAAATTCTATCATGTTGTCATATTGTTCTCATAGCATGCTTGTCTTGATGATGTCAATCACTTTCTCAAGACAAAGTCTTCTATATCAATGATTTCATTCAGATGATCTTCAGTATCTCTGCTGTTATCTTTACTGTTCATCAAAGATAAACTCAGACTTCTTCTTTTGTTTTTACTTTATTGAATTCAGCTTTAGACTCACTCAGATCGCTTTAAACTCTCTTTCTTTCTTTCTTCTTCATGATCATCATGAAGTAAGCAAAGACGATATTGTAAATGTTGATTGCAGATGAGATGATGCAATTGCAAGTCTTCATATGAACAAAAAACAAGATTTCAACTAGTTGATGAAAATAAGATGTAAACATGAAATGATGATTGAAACAATCAAAATCAGATCATAAAGTGAGTGAGTGATTTAAAGCATTGCATTCAAATAGACAGTGTTGTCTGTAGTTTGACAAGAAAATCAAAAACATTCTCAAATAATGTGTCTTTTAATCATGTTTTCAAAAGTCTTTCAGTTCTTTCTAGTAAGTAGCTGAGAGACTCTGTTGCTCTTTCAAGTATATGACAAGATCTCAGATAAAACTGATCAAAGACATTAAAATAGAAAGAAAAATTGATTTGATAGTCAAAAGAAGATGTATGATTAGATTGATATTGATGAATCAAATGAAAGCTGAATTGATGATTGTTGATTTTTGATACAATGAATTCAAATTGCTGCTGTATGAAAGTTATAATTTCAATCAAATATGCTTGTATGACAATTGTCAAAGTTAAGTGATAACTTTTTGCAAGTGTTGAACATGTGTTCATTGAATGTATCATAGCAAAGTTGACTGCAGTAAACTTGCAAAGCTGACATGATATTATCGATGTTATATGATAGTCTTTGTAAGATCATCACTGTATAATGACAAGACATGACTGCTAGACTGATATAACGTAGTTGAAGAGAAATCTCAAGACAGTTGAATTGCTTAAACAGCGTCAAGTTGTAACATGATTGCTGTGATAAAAAGTTCAATTGCATAAAACTGAAAAATCATTAACAAGATGATGAAGTTGAATACTGATCGTCTCGTCAGTCTTTCTGTCTCAGCGCAGAGTATTGTGATACTAGTTTCATATGACTCAGCTATCATGCTCTTGATCTGCTGCAATGAAGATTTAATCTCAGATCTGTTTATACTGATCTGAAAATGCAGCTCGTCAGATTGTCTCTTCAGTGTGACTCGAGACTGAATTATACTGATCTTTGTGTCAGTAAGTACATATTTAACCTGATTTTCGTCAGAAATTCTTGACTTTCTCACACTGATCACAATCAGAAGTTAACGAAGACACAATTAAATCTACGAACATTTACTACATGAATACACAGATGAGACAATAAACGTGCATCATTTACATTAACTCAAGCTCATAATTTGTTAAAAGAAAGTGAGTCTCAACAGACATCAGTGACAACGATGATGATAATGTAGAGTATATTGTTCTATTTACTAGAATGTCGTGACTATATAGAAGTGCAGAGTCTTCTGAGCTAAACTCATCTTGATAAAACTAGCTACACACAGCTTGCTCAGAGACAACTCACTTACATACTTTGAAGATTGAAGACTACATTTTAATATATATTATGATAAAGTTAATTATTAAGAAGCTTTCAATAACTTGAGAAAATTGATTGACTATAAAGAGTTTGTCAAGCATTGTCAAGTCAAGCATGATATAACTCATGATATATTAAGTTGAAGATATGACGTAGTCTAAATGATGTTTTGACAAAGTCATAAAGTTTCAGAGTTAACTCAGATCTGATTTTCAACTCAGCTTCTGACTTTAGTCTTTATGAGTTAATTCATCATGACAATGAGTTTTTCAATCAATGATCATTTAATTAATAAGAAAAGTACATGATCTTTTGATTAATGATCATTTTGACATAAATTAAACGTTGAACTTGCTGAGATGATCATATTGCTGATTGAAGATGAAAATGATGATCAAGTATTACATTCAAAACTGTTACATATATTGTAAATCAAAAGCATTGAGAGATTGAATCAATCAACTGTTGAAGTCATTGCTCATACTTAAGCAGTGATAACAAAACATATCATTAAACTTCATTATTGATTTATCAGAAAATGATGAAAACAACGTGATTCTGACAGTCATAGATCAATTGTCTAAGAAACAACATTATATATTATATTGATCAGATGACGAAGAAATCTTTGCAGAATAAACAATCAAGCTACTGTTGATATGAGTTTTCAGAACTCATGAACTATCAAGATCAATAATATTCAATCATGATTCATAATTCATATCAATTGTCTGAAAGTTTCTATGTTTGAAACTCGACATCAAGATGAAACTATTCACAGATTATCATTTGCAAATTGATGATTAAATAAAAAGAGCGAATCAGAATGTAAAACAATATCTACAAAGCTATTACTCATATATGCAAGATGATTGATTCATCTGATTATTTATGATTGAATTCATCAATAACAATGCTATTTTGTTATCAATTGAACAGTTAATGTTCTTTCTGAATAAAAGTTTTCATTCTCATATGAACTTTGATTTGAACTCAATTGAATATAAGATCACTTGAGCTAAAATCAAAGCAGACAAAGCAGAGAATATATTTGAACATATGAAATAATCACTAGCATTAATTAAGCAAGTCTTAATAAAAGTCAGAGTCACAATGAAGAAATAAATTAACAAGCATTAAAAGAAAATGATTTACAAAATAAATGACATGATGTTTCTGAATTCTAGAAACATAATGATTTTACGATCATCAAAGAAGTTAAATGATAAAATGCTAGAACTTTTCAAGATTTTGATCAAGATTGAACATGCTTATCAACTGAAATTATCATTGACTATGAAGATACATTTGAAGTTTTCATTAAATCTGCTGCAACTAAATTCAAAGAACTCTCTGAATGAACAATGAAATGAATCATCTGACTTTATAATGATTGATGACGAAGATGAATGAAAAGTGAAGAACATATTGAACTTCAAACACTATGAATGAGATAAATGATTATAATATTGTGTCAATTAAAAAGAATACAACGTTGATTTACATTGATATAACATCGATGAAAGTGAATTTGAAGAATGCTTAAAAATCATAAATGACTTTCATGAATGATATTTAAACAAGTTAAGATAAAAATCAACTTAAAAAAGATTGATCAATGTCATGAACTGAAAGTTAAATGAAATCAGAATGAAATTCTAATAACTAGATTTTAAATACAAGATGTTGCATGAAGAAGAAAGAAGAGAAAAAGATCATTCAAAGATTCTTATATCTCATGAACGCTGAGTATCATTTGTATTGAGAGACTTTCATAACATCATTGATAATCTCACATTTATTATTATTTATAATATTGTTCAACATCATTTAAGTGATTTAACATCTCTTTTCTCAACATTTTTTCAAGTAACACATGCTAAAATCATGACAATAAATTCTTTTTTTGAAGTTGAAGCTTCTACGAGACTTTTAATTCTCTGACTCATATTCAGAGTCATTGCTTTTTTGCATGTAGATGATTCATGAATTCTTACTTAAATGATTGAAATTTCGAGCATGATAGACGTTCATGACTTCAATGACATTCATCACATTCACAAACTTTACTCAACTGTTTTCTTTTATCTCAGTTCACTTAATTAAATACTCTAGCTGAGAGTTCTTTACTCAAGAGTTCAATATTTCGTTCATTTTTCAGCTAAATACTTCTTCAACAAAGATTATTAAAAACAACGCAAAAGATATTTATTTAAATAAAAGATCATTGATTGCAGAATGAAGCAGATAAGTATGAAAAATGTCAAAACAGAATCAATCATTGAGCAACTTTAACTGATAAGAATGAGAATTAACAATTTTGATGATTTTGAAAGATTTCTTGAATTTATTAAATAACTTTTTGCTGAGTCAATGAATCATCAAATTGCAAGCATCTAATTAAATCATATCATCAATTGCATACTTGAGAACATGTTGTTGATGAACATTGATGAATTGTTTCTGATATGCTTAAGCTAAGATCATTTGTTCTTGCAGAATTTCATTGATTCAATTTATTTTCTGAACAAACAGATTAACATGTATTCATTTCAAGTGTTCAATAATGTTCTTCTGAATCTTCTTTGATTTCAATCTCATTCATGAATGCTGTTTAAAGTTAGCTAGAAATGATGTGCATTGAGTGCTTTCAAAAAAGTGATTGTTGATGACAAATTCAGCTGATGACAGTCATGCAACTCAGTCATTTTGCATAAAGAACATGAAGACTTGAAGATATTGTTTCAAAACATTGTTGATGTTCTTGATTTGATTATTCATTTCTGAATGAAACGCAGTTGACAATCAAGCTTGAATCTTCAATTGAGTACAAAGTTCATCTCAAAAGTGATTGATAAACTAAGTTTCATGATTCGAGACAATTGAATCAAATAATTCATGATGTTTTCATATTGCACAATAAAAGATTTGAGCTGTATCTAGAGTTGTAATTTCACTCATAGACTTGTAATGCACTTGTTTAAATAATTTGTTCACGATTATCAGAATATTGATTGTTGAATTTTCGTTCAGATTTTTACTTTCAGATACTGTCATGATGAAATTCATGACTATGTCTTTTCAGCAATGATTGAGTACATCAAGAGACTTCAAAGCTTTCTGATATTTTTCTCTAGAGATCTTCACTTAAAAGCATAAATGACAATTGCATACAAAGCGAGCTACTGTCTTGATCATTTTGAATCAGTAATAATGACAATTGAGTATTTTGTAGATCTTGACTCTTTTTGAATGATTCGCAATAAACGTGTTATGACTTAACTGAAGCAGACGTAGTTGCAGTTTCTCATCTTCAAGTATCAATAATTTATCTCTATAGTAAACTTAATCATTTTGCAGCATACATTTCGCTAACGAAAATTCTTTAAGCTTTCATTGATCATCTCTTAACGCAGTTATCATGATCTGTACTCATTCATCATTGAAATAGACTGCAAAGAGTTGTTTCTTTAGCTCATTCATAAACATTTTCTCTGATGATTCAGACTGCTCAGAGATCACTGATTTACTCTTCGAGTCACTTGATTTAAATGCTTCAGACATAAACATTTTCTTTGATGATTCAGACTGCTTAGAGATCACTGATTCACTCTTCAAGTCACTTGATTCAAGTGCTTCAGAATCACTATCATTGAAAACATTGATTAAAACTTGAATTTTCAGATTTTTTGTTTTTAGCACGATCTGTCATTGATGACTATTTTTCTCGTTCAAGAAAAAATCTTCTGATCGACGTGTAAATGCATTGACTCAAGTATTCAATTCACTTGAATGATACACAATTTTAAAGTTAAATCAAGAGAGAAATTCTGATCATCTGACTTGTCTTCAACTAAACAACTTAATTAACATGAAATATTCTAGATTCTTGTGATTGAAAATGATCTCAACAAGATTTAATGTATCTTTCAGTTCAAGTCTTCATTTCTCAAAAGCTCTGATTATAATTAAAAGTTTCTTGTCATAAATCTCATAGTTGCATTTTGCAAATAGCATTTTAAAAGAGAAATAGATTACAGATTTTAACTGTTCATTATCATTTTGTTGAAACATGACTTCAATCACAACATAGTTGAAAACATCAATTTTCACAGTCACAAGTAAATTCAAGTTATAGTGCATTAAGATAAAGACAGTGATGAATGTTTATTTAAGTCAATTGAAGATAAATTAACATTTCTGAATTCAATTAAATGATTGATCTTTTTTAATTAAGACAGTCAACAAGTCAATCAACTTGAAAAACTTCTTAATAAATCATTTATAGAAGTTGATGAAGCTCAAAAAGCTTTAAACATCTTTGATGTCTTAAGATGCAGCTCAATTCATGATAACATTGATCTTCTTAAAATTCATTTTCATTTCGTGAGTGATGATTATTAGACTCAAATACTTGATCTCAATAACTGAAAATTCGCATTTCTTGATATCTATTTGTAGTTCAACGACTCTAAGTCGCTTCAGTATCTGATGAACATGCTGAGTATGCTTCTTTTTGCTGTTGCTATAAATCAAGATATTATTCATGTACATGATGCAAAAAACGTTCAAGAAATCATGCAGAGTGTCATTAATGAAGTTCTGAAATGATGATGATTCATTTATAAGTTCAAAGAGCAAAATGTTGTACTTGTATAAATCATAACGTGTTCAAAAAGCGATCTTTCACTCATCTTCATAAGTCATTTGCAGTTTATTAAAAACTGCAATAATATTTAACTTGATGTAATACTTGATCTTAATCAGTTGATTCAGAGTTTCTTGAATGAGAAGTAATGAGTATTGATTCTTAACTGTCATGACGTTCAGATCTTGATAATTCACGCAAAATCTGAGTTCTTCGCTTGATTTTTTAACAAAGAGTATCAAAGAGATTGCAAGAAAATAGCTGACTTGAATAAAGTCTTTGATCAAATTATTCTTCAGATACTTCTTTAGTACTCAAAGCTCATCTTGAGACATGTCATATAAAAACTTCAAGATAGAAGTTTTGCTTTTCTGCAGCTGAATTTTATGATCATAGAAACGTCGTTCAGATAGAGTGTTCATCAATTTGCAAGAGAAAACATTTAGAAAGTCATGATATTTAAAGAGCAATAGCATGACAAAGTCAACAAAAAACGTGATTTTTAGAACTTTGTCAATATTTTTCATGAATATGATAAACAGATCATGATTCTTTTTTCTAGCAAGTTGCAAAAACAAAGCATTATTTATAGTGTAGATTTTCAGATGTTTCAGAAGCAAAGATGTTGAAGAGATTAATATTGACACAGTTGAAATCAAGATGTTTAAGAAAGTTTCAAGTATGAGTTCTGAATTGACTTGAGATTCAAAGATAAGCTGATTATGATGCAAATCTATAATTATTTTATGACTTTTTAATCAGAACAAATTTAAAACAACTGAGAATTGCGAAAGTTGAGTGATATAGAAGAGAGTTTCTTCAAGCTTCTTGCTTGAGACTCAAAGTTTGATAAGAGCATAATGAGTGATTGAATTAAATATAACTGATTGATCATCAAACTTTTGAAGAGTACAGATTTCAAACAAAGAAAAACAAAGCAGAAAGTATTTTTGCGCGAAAGAGTCATCAATAAATGCATAATCAATGATGTTGATGTCAATCAAAACAGAAAGATTGACATTGATTTTATTGCTTTCTAGATTATCTGAGAGCACAAAATGATCATTGTTTATCTTTTTTTTTTAATCAATGAATCGAGCTAACTGAGAGTGCAGAGATTTTCAGACTATTCAATTGTCTCTGCAAGTGACTGTATGCAAAGACTAAACTTTTTTCAAGACAAGAGAAGTATTGAAAGTGAGATTGTTGATAAAGATTGCAAAGATGAATAATGAAATGACTTGTAGCTGAATCTTGAGCTTTGAATTGCAGATTGCAGTCTGATGCTCAGACTTATCACAGTATAAATATAAATGATTGATCATGCAATGCTGATGCTTCTTGAGAATCAATGAGTCTCATTTCTTCATGTTGATGATTGATAAGTTCATGAGATTTCTTAAGCTTGAGATTGTAGCTTTTGAGTTTGTCGAAGATGTTGCATATTTGACGAAATACGCGAAAACTGTAAAGATTACAGAGATAGAGTGAATTACTGCTTTTGACTTGAGAAGATTCTGTACTGTGACATGATATCGACTATTCAATTACTAACATTTGATAATCAACTGTTTATAGTTCAGACTGCTAACATTCATCTGAATTAATAAAGCTTTGAGCTCGCTGAATAGTTCATTCTTCAGATTGAATTTTCAAGTTACAATGTCATATTCAATTGCATCAATGTGTTGCTGAAAGTTGAACAGATATTTAATGAAGATGTGATTTCACATTTTTAAAGCTGAAATAAATCGTTGAGTGATTTCTTGCTTGTTTGAATCATCGAAGACTTGTCTTAACAAAGCAACTAATTGCTTAATCATGACTAGCTTGTCATGCTGAGCAGTCATATGCAACAACGCTTGAGCGACAGCATTTTTTAATAAGCAATTGTACTCATACAGAAGATGAGACTCAAAAGTTGAATAATGATTTGCGTTCAACTTCAGCTTGCTAATCAGCTTGAAGATGAACTGATTTAGCTTGTTTTCTTGCTCTTTGATATAAAGTTCTGAATTTGAATATTTCTCTGATTTGATATTGATTCTGCTTATGCTTTTGAGTTCTTGAATCATTTCTGACAAGATTTCATTATTGATCTGAGACTGCTTAAGTTCAATTTGAGTTTGCTCATGTTCTTGTTAACAGACTGAAACTCAGTTGATATACTGAGTGATAATGTCATTGAATTAAGTTTGAAGTTCAATCAGAAAAGTGTATCATGCTTCAAGAGCATTGTTGACGTGAGTTTGAAACTGAGTGACAATGATGAGTTCATTGATTGAAGCTAAAGATGTTGATGACAAAGTGTTACTGATATTCTCGAGTTAACTCATGATGTAATATGAATGCAACGTAATGTCACAAACTGAGAGCTGAATGAAATCAGAATGAAATTCTAATAACTAGATTTTAAATACAAGACATTGCACAAAGAAGAAAGAAAAGAAAGAAATCATTCAAAGATTCTTATATCTCATGAATGTTGAGTATCATTCATATTGAAAGATTCTCATAACATCACTGATAATTTCACGTCTATTATCATTTATAATATTGTTCAACATCATTTAAGTGATTTAACATTTCTTTTCTCAACATCTTTTCAAGTAACATATGCTAAAATCATGACAATCAAACTGCAGCAATGAGAACATTGTTAAATGAAGAAAAAAAGTAATGTTGCAAGCATGCACTTCAAGTTAATCTAACATAGATCATGTCAAACTATCATAAATTAGTATAAAGCTGATGTTGACACGCTAGTAATTTAGCATGTTTTCATAAGTAAAACTTATGACATGTTGCATTTTCTTTCTTCTTCAGCTTTGAACTTTTAGTTAAAATACACTCATATGATCAGCTTTATACAAACTCATAACAAATGTTACAAATGCATCAGAATGTTATGAGCATATCAAGATTGAATAAAACTAGTCAGCGTCTTTAGCTCAGATCTGACTCAGTCTCTATTTTCTTTCATCAACATCTCTTTGTTCAACATCATTTTTCTTTCTACATCACATTCTACTCATGTCATAAACACATTCTCTTCAAGCTTAGCACAGTCTCTGAATATTACTTAAATAGAAGCTTTTGTACTCATCTTCTTCTGTATTCTTAATATTCAGTTATAGCTATTTTTAAAGATCAAGCACTATTCAACTCTGACTTTCGTTGATTGACTCATTTAGACACAATTCTGACATTATATTAAGAATTCATTAATCACATGATACTGATCTCATTACTCATTCAACATACTTGTACAGACAGAACGAGTTTAAAGAAATTCATTTATTTGATGATCAATGCAATCGAAAGACTGAACAACACTAGAAAGTTTGATAGAATCAACGACAAGACTGTTTGAATCGCTAAACAACTTATCACTCACTAAGTACGCAAAGTTCACTCGATCAAGAGAATCAACTCATTCTTGTGAAACAGACGAGTGAAAATAAGCTGTTCAACTCAATTAAGAGAATCGACGATAAAGAATCTTTGTGAATTGCTTGAGAATCACTCAAAAACTCACAAATCAAAAATACTCTTCTAATCAACAACATTCTCTTCTGAAGATTAAACACTTGATCATACGTCTTTATTAATACTGTCGAGCATCGTCATTTGCTCAACTTCGTTCTTTCTTCAAATTTCATCATGTCAAAACATTCATTTATCAAAGAACATTTCGAAGAATTTCGAAGTCGCTTTTCTCAAATTTCTGAGACTGATTCATCGAAACTCACTAGTGCTGAATCATTCATCAATGAAGATGACGAGTCATTCACTGAAACAGTAATACTCTCTGTTTCTATTGAAAACTGAAAGACTCGATGCATGACTCTCAACAGAGAAACAGATTGACTCAACGAGCTGAGTAAACAACGAGACAATGAAATCAAAGAGTTGAAAACTAGACTTCAAACTAAAGAAATCACTTCTTCTGATTTCATCTACTCTGAGCGTTCTAAATCTCAGAAAATACCTGATTCTTTCTGATTTACTGATGAAAAGAATTCTACTTGAGAAAACTGATACGACAAAATTCAGAATAAACTAAAGATCAACGTTGATCTCTTTTCAAATGAACGAGTCAAACTGAGCTATGTACATTTCAGATTATTTGATGACGCAGCTGATGTCGCTCAATCTAGATGCAAACATGACTGTGTCAATCTCTATAAGATCATCGATGATCTTTTGAAAGAACTAACTGAGTTGTTCAATGATTCAGATAAGAAAGTCAACTTTCGTAGAAAATACTACAACTTGATTCAAGAATCAAAGAAGTTCAGCGAGTTTTACACTCAGTTTCA